>Ga0075163_10007363_pt1 | contig 14558 bp, 11 predicted proteins | sample JI1023141ADNA_FD_71478 | JGI IMG/M metagenome (GOLD analysis project Ga0075163, IMG submission 71478) | Wastewater effluent complex algal communities from Wisconsin, to seasonally profile nutrient transformation and Carbon sequestration -... | ecosystem: Engineered > WWTP > Effluent > Algae...
AAAGGCGAAACCTGCTCAATACGCAGTGCCTCCCAAACTGGACCAGAAAAAGGCAAAATTGCCCCAAGCCACATAAACCAGCGACTACCGGTTTGATAGAGGCGACAAAGCATAAAGAGCCCGAGCAAAAAGCCGGCGATCATTGCCACCTTTGTAGCGATATAGGCGATACTGGCGGGAAAAATCAAAAGCGGCAACAAAAATGGCAAACCAAAGGGAGCCACATACAGCGGTATGGCGCGCTCTCCTAATGCGGGGAAAACCAATTTTTGTAGTGAAAAAAACTGAGCAGTCTCGTAAATTGCCGAAGCTCTGCCTTCTATGAACAATTTGGCACCCAGATAAAACTCTGGCAAATCAGTCACTTCAAAAATAGCCTTTGGCGGCGGCTGCAACACAAAAGTGATGCAAGCAAACAAAATCACAGCAAAGACAATATCAATCCGAGCACGGCTTTGCTGCAATTTTTAAATCCTCCCGAGACACTTCACCAAAGATATCACTATAACTAATCTATGCCACCCAAATAAGCCTCCATAAATCAGTACAAACGGGAATAAAGGCAATACTGGAGCGGCGGAGTAGGAATGCCAGCGTCAAACGCAACAGAAGATATCATCGGTGGCACTTACCGTGTTATCAGCCTGATTGGCGAAGGCGGTATGGGCACAGTCTTTGCTGTCGAACATATCATTTTGCAAAAGCAATTCGCTCTCAAAATGCTGTCCAAAGGTAACTTTACCCCCACCGACTGGCAACGCTTCCAAAACGAAGCACAGTCTATGGCGCACCTCAAACACAACAATATTATTCAGGTGACAGATTTAGGCATCCACAACAATCAATACCCTTACTATGTGATGGAGCTTTTACAGGGCAAGTCCCTGGGTCAAAAGATCAAAGCGAGAGGTAGACTGTCTCTCAAGGACGCGCTCAACATATTTAGACAGGTAGCCGAAGCCCTGGCATTTGTCCATGATCATGGCATCATCCACCGAGACATCAAGCCTGACAATATCATGCTTGAGAGCACAAATGGCAGTGAACTGGTCAAGCTGGTAGATTTTGGTATTGCCAAACTAACCCAAAAAGAAGGGCAAAATCTTACGGCTACAGGTGAAGTATTTGGCAGCCCACTTTATATGAGCCCAGAGCAATGCACAGGACAACCAGTTGATACGCGCAGTGATATCTATAGTTATGCCTGTGTCTTTTATGAGGCTCTCACCGGTAAGCCACCTATTATGGGTGACAATGCTGTGATGACAATGATGCTCAAATCATCCACAAAAGCTCCACTGCTATCAGAGCGCGTCTCATTAATTGACTTTCCGCCTGAGCTAGAACAATTAGTCGAATCAATGTTGTCGATAAAAAAAGAAGACCGCCCTCTGTCACTACGGACAGTGGCAGTAAAATTAAAATCACTACAAAATGCAATGGAAGAAGGCAGTCTCTCTGTATCGCCAAAGACCAGTACACAGAGGCACGGCAGGACAGGCGAAAAGACAAGCGCAATCACAAAAGAAGGCGAAGAACAATCGGCAGGTGAGACTGATAGCAGCACCTTAAAACTGCTGTTAATAGTGAGTGCTGTGTTTTTGCTACTGGCATTGCCAACTACCATTTATTTTTTGTGGTCCAAACCAACAAAACAGGCGGCGCCACCAGTGGTCAAATCGCAGCCCGAAGGTTTACCGCTAGGAAATATGCCATCGATAGATATTGATCCACTAGAGCACGGCGGCAGAGGCAAGCCAGAACAAATCAAAAACTTTAAGAGCGACGAGTTAGCAGCCATAAAGGTACTGAGTGCTACCGGACCAAGTGCAGACGGTATTATCGTCAAAAAATTCTTCTTTCCCAAAGACTTTTCGCTGGGTCTGTTTGCCCGCTATGATTCAAATTACAATAATGCCAAGCTGAAAGTCACCAAAATGCCGGCGCAAGGTTATCTGGAGGCACCACTTACTGCTCAGACAGTATTTATGCCACTGGAAGGTTTTATAGCCAATCCTGCCAATTTTGCCAAATTTGGTGACAACGAATTGACCGACATAGAATGTGTGCGCAGCGGCTATGTCACTGTAGACGCCATAAAACAGATGCAACATATAAAAACCATAAGGACACTAAAGTTTCAGGGTTCTTCCATAAATAGCGACTGTGTCAAATTGCTGGATAACTTTCCTAACTTGCAAAAAGCCGAAATTGGCTCAATTGATGTCCAGGATGAGCCCCTGAGCAAATGTCGCTTTATCCACCGTTTGCGCCACCTCTCAGTGGATCGTATTGCGCCCATTAGCAAGACTCTTAGCGCGCTGGCTCAAGACAAAGACGGCAAACTTAAAGTACTAAGCATCTCCGATATAAAACTATCGCCGGAAGATATCGCCTCCGTATCCCGTCTTACATCACTGGAGCAGCTCAATATCAACGGCGCCAACATCAGCGATCAACAACTGGCTCAATTACAACATCTCAAACTAAAAAAGATTGAGATATCGCGTTGTACAAAACTCAGCCCTCAGTGTTATAAAATTCTTGCTAAATTTCCAGAGCTCAAAATCATTCATGCCACCAAAATGAACTGGTCCAACGAGGATATGCAAAAATTTGCTCAGGCCCTGAGACCACGCGAAGTAGAAGTTAGCAGTGAAGACCTATTTGAAATCATACGTTGATGAATAAAGACGGACAGCTCAATACTGGTGACATAATCGGCGGCTGCTACAGAGTCGACGAGACTGTGGCTAGTGGCGGCATGGGCACAGTTTATAAAGTATTCCACCAGACGCTAGGCCGCACTCTTGCACTCAAAACTCTTAAAACCAGCCGCATCAGCAGAGAATCCTGGACAGCATTTGTCACCGAAGCAAAAGTCCTATCGCGCCTTGAGCATCCCAATCTAGTCAAAGTCTACGATCTGGGCTTAATAGACAACCGGCTGCCTTATTTTGTTATGGACTTTATCGATGGCGAGCCACTGAGCAACAAGATCAAAAGAGAAGGTGCGCTACCAGTGGCGCTAGCACTGGCAATATTTGAGCAAGTCGCTGAAGGTCTGGCTTATGGCGAAGAAATAAAACTCTTGCACCGCGATATTAAGCCAGGCAATATCATGTTGCAAAAAACAGTCGACCCCACTCAATTTATTGTCAAAATCGTGGACTTTGGTCTGGCCACCGAAGCCACCGGCGCCGGTGGCGAAATCAATCAAAAAATCTGCGGTAGTCCGCCGTACATGAGTCCAGAACAATCACTTTATCAAAATCTGGACAGTCGCTCAGATATGTATTCACTAGGTTGTAGCCTCTTTGAGACGCTCACTGGTGCGCCTCCATTTATCGGCGAAAACGCCCTGATAACTCTCTCTAAGCACCAGACTGAAAAGCCGCCAACACTAAAAGAAGCCTCTCTAGGCACTGAATTTGCACCAGTACTGGAGCGCATGATGGCTAAGATGCTGGCTAAAGATCCGGCAAACAGAATACAGACTTTTGCAGAACTCAAGCAAATAATCAAAAAAATGCGACAGTTAGAACAAAATGACCAACTCGCAAGCGAAGCTCTGACGGTAAAAAAAGATTCAGCAAAGCCAGGACAAGCCAAAACCACTAAAACGACTGAGACAAAAAAACTGCCGCTCATAGCCATACTCACCACTCTGGCAATAGTTGCCTTGGGTTGTACTGGAGCTTTTTTGTTTTTAAAAAACAGCAGTAAGAGCCAAAGCCCAAATAATCCCAAGACTCAAGCGCCACAAGATGTTGGACTGATCAAAAAACTACAAAGCAATTCTGACGATGCTACCCAGATTACAGATGAGCAGCTCTGCGGCGAAAACAACGCCAGGCTCTTCTCAGATTTTTATCGTCATTATCCCTTTAGCGAAGTCAAAGAAATCAGTGGGGTCCGGCAACTGGTATTAAACTTCCCCAGGACAAAATCGGCCGGTACAATAGCCTTAGTTGAGCCAGGCGATCTATTAAAAGAAGCGCAGCCCGCACAAGGCAGCCTGGTCTTACCCCAAAACGCCCATGTCTACTTTGCTCCCAACAAAATATTTACAGCCAGTCAAAATCTATTCAGACAACTTAAGCCTGACGATCTAGACACTCTCGATTTAAGCAAAAACCTCAATGTTGCAACTGCCACTCCATCTATGTTTGACCAGCTAACGGGACTAAGAGCACTTAACCTCAATGATACCGCCATCGGTGATGCTACCATAGCCGACTTGAGCAAACTATCGGGACTAAAAAGTCTCAAAATCGACCGTACTGATATCACCGGCGATGGCTTAGTCAAGCTCGAGCAAATCAACAAACTCAATGCCCTGGAGCTAGGTATAAGCTTTCAGCTGGACCGGCTCCTCAACAAGATCCAGTCCTCCACGGCCTTAAACAGCCTAAAGATTAGGGGCACACCAGTTGCGGCCCACGAGCTCACTCTAATTGCCAAAATACCAGGACTCAAAATACTGAGCCTGGATGACACTAACACAGTAGAAAAAGATTTGCTCGCCTTAAAATCAGCACCAGCTCTAGAATGCTTGACACTGTCCAATTTGCTTTATGACCCATCAATCAAATCCATACTAACTGAATTGCCCCATTTAAAAGCAGTAAATCTCTCCATGGGCAGCTGGAATGCAGCAGCCAGAGAGACTTTTATAAAAGACCTGAGAAGTATCAGTGTGCACAACATAGATACAACTGAGCAAAATCAACGCTGATAGACTTCCAGGGGCAGGTTATCAGGGTCTCTAAAAAAGGTAAATTGCTTGCCGGTGTATTCGTCTATACGGATATCTTCAGCTTCCACACCCAAGTCGCGCAAATAACGCAAAACCTCGCCAACATCTTCTACTTCAAAAGCCAGGTGCCTCAGCCCACATGCTTCTGGACCGGTTACTCGGGGAGGAGTTTCAGGAAAAGAGAATAGTTCAAGCTGGCTATGACTACCAACTTTTAAATCCAATTTGTAGGATTTTCTTGACTCACGGTACACCTCTGAAATTATTTCAAAGCCCAAAATCTCAGTATAGAAGTGCCGTGACCTTGGATAATCAGAACAGATAATCGCCACATGATGCACTTTTGCTTGATTGAGCATTTTACCCCACAGTTAAGCACTGACTAGCCAGCTAAAAAATTGTACTATCTAAGCCGACAGCACTCTAGGTACCTGCACATGTCTCCCACGGCAGATAGCCAAAACAACCCAGAAGAATCAATCGGCGTCTGCTGGCGAGAAGCAGACGGCACAATCGTGCTCAAGCTAAAAGCGACTGGGCCAGATGGAGTTGTTGGTCAGGGCATCTTGCGCTATAGCCCCGACCATAAGCAATACCAGGACATACTGGACCACGTCGGCCCGCTCCTGAGCGGTGATATTAAGGCTGTGGCTCCCTGGCCAGACTGATTGAATCAGATCAAGTTTTCGCGGATAGCTTTGACAGCGGCCTGCGTACGATCGTTGACAGCCAGCTTGGAGAGCAGTCGCTTGACATAGGTTTTGACTGTTTCTTCGGTGACAGCCAGCTCCTGAGCAATGATGTTATTGCGCTTGCCCTCTACAACCAGACGCAAAATATCTAACTCACGGCTGGTTAACTCAGGTCCGTTTTTACCAAAACCAAGCTTGGCGCTATTGCGCCACTCTGGATGCTTGGTCCAGATATTAAGCACCCGACCAGCGATACGTGGATCGATCCAGGTGCCGCCATCAGCCACTACCTGTATCGCAAAGCATAGCTCGGCAGTGGGCACTTCTTTGACGCAATAGCCGTCAGCTCCGGCGCTAAAGGCTTCGAAGATGTCTTCATCTTCGTCATGAGCAGTCAAAATCAAAATCCGTACGTCTGACCAGCGCTGCTTCATCAATATGGTTGTGACGGCAGCGCGCTCGTCACGCAACTGCAAATCCATCACGACGACATCAGGCAAATGCTCTTCGTACTGGGCTATGGCAGAGGCTCCATCTTCAGAATCAGCGACGACTTCGAAGCCGGGCTGTCGCTCGAGCATAAGCCTCAAGCCCAACCGGCTGACCTCGTAATCTTCCACTATCTGAACTCGTAACATTCTGACTCCCCGAGCGAACACCATTTAATTTTATAACCCAATGCCTCAGTCGAAAATAGCTAATTGCAACCCCAGAGTAAGGTTGCGGCGATTTTTGAAAGAACCAAGGAAGTCAGCGTCCCCAATAGAGTGAATAACACCTACTGTTCATTCACTACATCGAGGCAAACAAGCCCGCAGACATCGGGTAACTTAGATGCTTATTACCCCTAGTCTAGCATCACCACATTAGAGTAGCAGAGTATCGAATTGGCTATTTAAAAGCACTCGGAAGCAATTGTGTAATTCACTTGTAAGTAATGACAGAGGCTTACTCAAGGGTATTTTAGATTTCATATTAATTCGTGAGCGCTGCCGTATCTAGTCAGAATCTCCTGCGCTTTTGTCATGGCCTCCTCGGACTCATCGAGACGATTGAGATGTCGCAAAATTGCCCCCTGCACTTTGAGAGAGCTAGCCAGCACCGGCGGAAATCCGCCGCTTGCACGAATCTTGCACGCCTGAGCAATATAAGGCTCGGCCTCCTGATAACGCCTCAAGTCAGAGAGTAGCACGGCAAGAGCATGGGCAGTAGCGGCCACCTGCAGGTGGCCACTACCAAAGATTGCACTGCGCAAGCGATAAGCGTTTTGGTACATACTCTCCGCCTGTGGTGTCATGCCAAAGCTACGATAGAGATCACCAAGCAATTGAAAGCTATCCGCAACCAGGGGATGCCCAGGCCAGATTTCTTTTAGCTCCAGCACCAGGGACTGCCTGAAGAGTTGCTCAGCCTCGGCAAAATTGCCTTGCCTGAAGCGATCTCGCGAAATTTGCATCAGACCCATGACAAAATCATGCGGGTCTTCCATGGTCAGACGAGCCAGATCTATATGCAAAATATTGGTAGATCGCTTAAAAAGTACACTGGCACTATCGGGAGCACTCTCTCTTGTAATCAGTGCAAGCGCATAAAGAGTCATAGCCACGGTCTCATTATCGGGACCGAGGACTTCCTCGTAAAATGCCAGTGAGTTTTTGAGTAGAGCTGCAGCAAGATCGCATTTGCCCCAGGCAAAATAAAGTCCGCTCAAATAATTTTGCATCTCTATAGTCTTAAAATGCCTTGCACCATAAAGCACAGAAGAATACGCCAGCGCTTTTTTGTAATGAGTATGAGCCTGGCTAAATGACTCTTGCACGCGGTAAAGCAATCCGAGACTATGTTGTGCCTTGACCAATCCCAATAGATCATGCTCCGGTAAATTACTGGTTTGAGCCATTTCACGGATTTCGATAACACGCAAATAATAAGTAGCAGCTTCTTGCCAGGCGCCGCTAGAGTGGCAGACCAGGGCCAGTTGCTCTAATGTGGGGAGCAGCTCAAAGAAGTAGTCACCGCAACAAGCTTCAAGTGCTGCCAGTTCTTCCAACAATTCTGCTTTTCTCTGCGGCGAATTCAAATCGTCCATCCAACGCACCAGATACGGTGCCTACCCAGCTAATGACCAGTAACTAAAATCTTGGCAGTCCATTTAAAATTTTAGTATATGCTTACCTGCAAAGTTTATGCCCGCCAAAAGATAACTCTTGTCAATTACAGATTACCAAAGGATCAATTGCCCTAACTAATCGAGCGCAATTTTTTTGACAAATTCATTCCAGTTAGGCTGGCTGGCCAGACTCTCAAGCTGCATCTGGCGGTTAAATGCCTCACTTTTACCTGGCGGCACCTGGTCTTGCAAATAAATACTGACACCATCCGGAGGCTGGGTTGGCAGGCGCAGTAAAATATTGCGGTTATCACAACCTTAAATATCAGGCTGGCAAGGTAAACCAAAACTCAGCCCCGCGCTCGGGCTCGCTATCAACACCCACAGTACCGCCGTGGGATTCGACTACAAGTTTGCAGATAGCCAGTCCAAGCCCAAACCCTTTAGCACGTTTGCCTTCTCGGGTCTGGTAAAACTTGCTAAATAGCCGCTCCTGCTCTTCCTGACTCATACCGGGACCTTCATCCCTGACACCAATTTTGATAAGTCCATTTTCTTTGCTACTAAATACGGTGACACTACTGTTTTTGGGCGAAAATTTTATAGCATTGGCTAGATAATTGACCAGCACCTGTATAAGCCTGGCGCGGTCAGCCACAATCGTCTGACTATGTCCAGCATTTTTGAGGACAATTTGCTTTTGATTAGCCAGGCCACTGACACTTTGCAGTGCTTCTTCGACAAGACTGTGGATATCGAGATTTTCCAGGTCTAGTTCAAGTTTGCCGGCTTCCAGTTTCTCGACTGTGAGCAAATCATTGACCAGCGAAACAAGCCGGGTGATGTTGCGTTTGACTGTCTCAACATGTCTCTGTGAAGATGAGCCCAGTGTCGTCTGCGCGTCTTTACCGAGCAAATCAAGGGCAACCTGCGAAGACATCAGGGGCGAGCGCAAGTCATGCGCCACCATTTCAATGATCGATTGTCTGTCTGCCTGCGCCTGTTTGATTTCGCGGGCAGCATCGTGGAGGACATTATCAAGCATAAAGAGTTCGTCAGAGCCACTAACATGATTGACGAGTTCTTCGCCGCGCGGCAAGCGCCTGGCGTTTTCAACAAGTACGGCAAGTCGTCCAGTGATATCCCGCAAAAACACCAGTACCAGTACAACAGCCAGGATAAAATTGCCAAAAATGCCCCAAAACACTGCTTCTTTGACTTTTTCGCGCGAGGCTACCTCGCGGTCGCGTACCTGATTAAGATACTGACGCTGCTGAGCGAGGATGCGATTCATCACCTTGGTTTTAATGCCCGCGCGCTTAATAAAGGGGCGGATTTCAGGCATGCGTGTAAATGACTGGGCAATGTCAGCCCCCGTCACAGCTGGCGTGATTGCTTCGACTTTTTTAAATTCCTCGTCCCACATGCTCTTCAGCTCACTGGTCAAAGCAGTCATGCGCGGATCATTGCCAATCAAACCATTGAGTTCATCGAACTCTCTGTTGACATCAATGCGGGATTGCCTGGCCATGGCAGCATAAGTCTGATTGCCGGTGAGGATGTAAGTAGCGATGCTGCCAGTAGCATTAACAAACATCGAAATTAGCGAGTTGGTATGCTCAACGATAGTACTCTGGCGTGCTTCAGCCTGAGCAAGTTGCTCAGCACTGGTGACTAGCTGAGCTAGCTGATAAAAAAATACGCTTTCAAATATTATCGGCGTCAGGACAAGAGCCAGGCCCTTATGCAATATTTTGGGAGAGAATCGCTTAGCCTGTGTCATTTCTCTTGAGATTTTACCCTGCTGACTCATTTAAATTGGCACAAGTTGTCCACAAAACTGTTCTATTATGTGCGCTTTCTCGGTTAACATAATAGACAACTGGCGACCGGATAATATTCTTTCTTAATAGGTCATGGCAAAAATTCTCCTGGTCGAAGACGATTTAGAACTTGCAGAGCGCATGCAAGACTGGTTTACCCTTGAAAATCACGCCCTGGAAGTTGTCCATAACGGCGGTGACGCCCTGCAAATGCTCGGCAGTTTTGAATTTGATGTCATTGTGCTCGACTGGGGATTGCCCGGAGTAGCCGGAATAGATGTCCTCAGGACATACCGCAAAAATGGCGGTACCACTCCAATTATTTTTCTTACCGGCAGAGGCGAGATCATCAATCGTGAAGAGGGGCTCGACTCCGGTGCCGACGACTACATGGTCAAACCATTTGATGTGCGCGAGCTGAGTGCTCGCATCCGCAGCCTTTTGCGTCGCCCCAAAGGACTTTTGCCAACCGAGCTGACTATCCAGGGTCTGCACCTGGAGCTGGAGACTCGCACCGCCAAAGCGGGCGCAAACGCAGTGCATTTGATGCCTAAACAATGCTCACTCCTTGAGTTTTTGATGCGCCATCCCAACCGCCCCTTTGGTGCCAAAGCACTGTTGGACGCGGTCTGGCCATCTGAGAGCGAAGCCTCTGAAGACACTGTGCGCACTTGTATGAAAACTCTGAGACGTCAACTTGCAAATATCGGCAAAGAAGATTTGATCAAAACCGTACTAGGTTCTGGTTACCTGATAGAAGACAAAGTTGAAGATAAAAAAGCATCTCAGTAGTTATTTGTTAGTAATTGGCTGGCGTTTTTAAGGCGCCAGCCAAGCTCCCCCAAGGAAAACTCTCGAATCACCTCAGCGCTTAATGTCAGGCGGTGCTTCGTGAATAGAGAGTACGACAACTAACGTAAAATTATTGTGAAACAGCTTTTGCCAATTTGAAAGTTAGCAAAATTTCCAGGAAACTATCTCTGTGACCCTTTCAGCTCATTTGCCAGACAAAAACAGAAGAGAGATCCACATCTATGTAGTTGTGGCAGTACTTTTAAGTCTGGCCACAGCCTGGCATTTCTTCAGCCTGCCCTATGCCATATCGGGCGACACTGCTATGTATTTGCAGACTGGCCAGTTTTTACTTGAGGGTAAGTTGCCCTATCTGGACTTTCAAGATCTAAATCCGCCACTAATAATGTATGTCAGCGCCCTACCGGCTCTTTTAGCGAGAGTCACACACCTGCCGCTGGCCACCTGTGGGATTGCCTTCACCACCGCCGTCACGCTATTTGCTATCGCCTTAACTTACCGCGTCACCAGCTTTATCTATAAAGAGATGGAGAGTGAGATTTCAGCCAGCGAGCTGTTCGCGCCAACCCTGCTTGCCCCATGCGTGCTCAATGCCCTGACCGGATTTGACTATGGACAAAGAGAACATTACTACTGTTTATTCTCATTGCCCTATCTACTGCTACGCTGGTATCGCTACAAAGATAAGACAAATGCCACTCCACCTAGAGTACTCGCCATATTGATTGGACTGATGCTTGGAGTGACTTTGAGCTTTAAGCCTTATTTTTTCTTGCCACCAGTCATGCTCGAGCTTTACTGGCAACTGCGTTACCGCCGCCCCAGGCTCCTGCTCAGCCCCGAATGTTATGCCGCTTCTTTGCCCGTATTGGCATATCTAGCGCATTTTGCGCTATTGCCAAAATCTGTTACCGAATTATTCTTCCATTACATAGCACCACTACTGGTGCACGGCTATGCCTGCTTTAATACTGTCAAAGATGTGGTAGTCCAGTTAATTTATGCCTGGGCAATTGGTTGTTATTTTATTGCCCTCGACTTGGCCAGCTTTGTAGTGCGCAAAGATCTGCGTGCACCTTTATTGATTTTGCTCTCTACCGCACTTGCCATGGTAGAGCTGCAATCAAAGTTCTGGACATATCACTTTATTCCACTCTATCTCTATATTGCATTTACTTTTATCCTGACACTTGTAACAGTGACAAAAAAGTGGTCGGTCTTTTTCAGGACTGGACTTATAACAATGCTTACAAGTCTCTTTTGTATTTGCAGTTATATCTTTCATAGTAGCGTTCAGGATCACTGGCTGACACCATGGGAAAAGTCACTGGCGGTCTGGTCAAAGCCAGAAGATAAGGTGATGTTGATTGACTCATCGGATACACCCTGGTTTAAATCAGCGCTGCTATATAACCTCAAACCTGGCTCACGGTATCTCTGGCTCTTTGCTATACCAATGCTAGAATTTGAGATCAAGAATGCCAAATCAGAAAAGGCTGCAGCATTGGCAAAAGAGCAATTAAGCCAGTTATTTGCAAACATCAATGCCGATTTTGTTAGCTATCGTCCGGAGTTTGTCCTGGCCAGTCGAGCGAAGGCCTTTGGCATGCCAGAAGATCTGGACCTCTTTGTTTATTGCCAAAAACACGGACTCGAAGCCAATTTAAATAACTACGAAATGTTGCAACACTGCGGCACTTTTGATTTATTGATTCGCAAAGACTTAAAAACCAGCCGCGCGAGCACTCATTAAGATATGAAATCGCAAATGCTAGTGCTACTTGCTATCACATTGCTTGCACTGGCACTCCGCGCTCCACTTCTTAACATCGGACTGACAATCGACGATGCCTGCTCCGCCAATGTAGTAGAGAGCAACGACTTAGTTGATATGTTTGAGCGCATCCGTGTCTACGAGATGAGCCCTCCTCTGTACTTCCTGGTGCTCAAAGCTTTTGTCATGCTCTTTGGTTTTAACAGCATCACTATGGCGTTGCCTTCTTTTATTTTTGGCGTGCTCTCCATCCCCACAAGCTACTTCCTCGCACTCAGGCTAACAGAGCCCAGCCCCAGAGCATCGCAAGCAGCATCAGTGTCCGCCTTTTTTACAGCTGTATCACCACTGGCCATTATCTACAGTCACGAAGCTCGCACATACGCTCTAGCTGGTCTACTTTTGAGCTGGACAATTATTGCATTTTGGCAATTTTTAACGACAAAATGCAGCTGGCGACAAGCAGTGCCACTATTTTTGTCGAGCACCGCACTTGTCTATACTCACTACACCGGTATTTTTTATCTCTGCATATTGATGCTGACAGCGGTCATCGCAGCAGTCAAAAGCAACACTAAAGATGCCCTGCGCGCTCTGCCTCCCATGCTTTTGGCATGCGCCGCCCTGTTGCCCTGGCTACCGATTTTGCTCTATCACAAAAACGTCGGCACACCGTGGGCAGATCCCACGCCGCTATCAAATTTTTTGCATGTCTTTGCTGGCAACTTGGCCGCCACAATGCCACTCCCTGTAGTGCCAGCCTATCTCTTACTGATCATCGCCGTACCGATTGCACTGATAGCTTATATAGTGACCAGAGGCAAAGCCGCACTTAACAATATCAAAATGGCATTGAGTGATATTCGTATCATTGGGCTTGTCTCAATACTGGCTTTTAGCTGTGCCAGCTTTGGCTATGTCACGCCTTATATGTTTGGTTATGTGCGCTACTTAAGCCCCCTGGTACCGCTTAGTTCGGCGCTTTTAGCGCTACTAGTAGTCCGCACAGCTCAGACCAAAATCAACAGAGCCTTGCTTATTGCCTTGCTTATATCAGGACTGAGTGGTGCTATTTGGGAAGTACAGCAAATGGCCAGCCTGGACCGCTCAGGACTGCGCCAAGTGGCTCAGCAAATCAAGGCTGGTAGCTTTGGTGATAGCGTTTATATAACAGCGCCAGATTTTACTGGCATGATTTTGACCTACTATCTAAAGCATGAATGTGGCTACAAGGACGAGACTCTGCCTACAATCACCGGTTTTGCCTGTCCCGAATCCGGCAAACGACCAGTCAAGCACGAAGAAGATGTGCAGTGGTGGCAACGTCAGGGAGTAATTGATCTGCAAATGGAACTGCTCAAAAAGGAGCAAGCAAAAGGGGCAAAACGACTGATCTTTATCCGTGATACTTACCGCCCATCATCCAAACTCATGCCCACTCGCGAAATTAGCGATGCCCTGGAAGCAAGATTAAAGCAAACCTACAAAGCACAGCCGCCTGTGCTCTACAAAGGGCGAGCCAACAGCTATGAAGTAACTCAATACGATTTGCAGAATTAAAGCGGTCTGCTCTAGCAACAGATTACACCTGTGAAAATTTTTACACGCTTCTCAGTGGCAAGCGGTTAAGCTAGTGCTGACTACTAGTATAGGAGTATCTTGCACCGACCCGGTGTTCGGTAAACAAAGAGATCGCCCAGGCGATCTGGTGGGGGAAGTGTGGTGTAATTCCACCGCTGTCCCGCAACTGTGAAGCAATTTATTGCCAGTCAGACTACCCACTCGAACACACACATATCGTTTACCTCTTCGAGGCAAGGAGGCAATCGTTGAGCGCAGCACCACTGCGCCATACGATCGCTTGTTCCTGCTTTTAAGCCAGGGACTTTTTTATTTATATGGAGATTCGTATGAACCAAGGTAATTTTGCAGAATTTGAAACCCGCATGGTCGAGATGGTCTTTCCCACTCAAACCAATCACTATGGCACACTCTTTGGCGGTCACGCTTTAGAGCTAATGGACAAAAGCGCTTTTATCACAGCTTCGCGTTATGCTCGCAAGTCGATGGTGACAGCATCATCTGAACGCATAGACTTCCAGACACCAGTTAAACAGGGTTATCTGGTGGAAGTAATCGGACGCATTGTTAAACGCGGCAAGTCATCTGTCACTGTACATGTCGAACTCTACGGCGAAAATCTGCTCTCCGGAGTAAGGCATCTATGCGCTCATGGCAATTTTGTATTGGTCTCAGTAGACGAGCACAACAAGCCAATCCCACTGGACGCAGCTGTGGTCCAGGCAAGTTAGCGTGATTTAGCTGCCGCCACCAGATGTGATGGCTTACCGCCGCGGTCAGTGGCTTCGATTAGATGATGCAAAATGCCGGGCTCGTTATAGGCGTGTCCGGCATCATCTACCATGATTAGCTCCGCGTCGGGCCAGGCTTGATGCAGGTCCCAGGCTGATACTGGAGGACAGGCCATATCATAACGCCCCTGTACGATCACACCGGGTATACCTTTGAGCTTGCTTGCTTCTTTAATCAGCTGACCTTCTTCCAACCAGCCAGCATTGCTAAAGTA
>Ga0075163_10007364_pt1 | contig 14553 bp, 12 predicted proteins | sample JI1023141ADNA_FD_71478 | JGI IMG/M metagenome (GOLD analysis project Ga0075163, IMG submission 71478) | Wastewater effluent complex algal communities from Wisconsin, to seasonally profile nutrient transformation and Carbon sequestration -... | ecosystem: Engineered > WWTP > Effluent > Algae...
AGCTAATGATATTGGTAGCCTGGAAGCTGCAAAGATACTAACAGCAACGCATATTTTTGCTCCAATAAAACCAAAAGTAGCCCAATCTTACGCTGAATCTTTAAAAACTCTCGAAAATTTCTATATCAAATCGAATGCAACAAAATTAAAACATTGAATGTGGAATAATGATTGAAATTTTCTAAATATTTGGTAACTGATTTATAAATTTATATGATTCTATGATTTTCATTTTAAGGTTTATAAAGATCAATAATAATTGGATCACAATGGGAAATTGCTAGTGTGCTTATTTTTTCGCTTCTAATAGTAATCCTATAACAACACTCAATACGTAGCACGGCTTTTCGCAATAAACTCAACTTCTTATTGATAATATTAGATAAAAAAATAAAAACAAATTGAAAAATATGAAAGAGCATAGATTTCAATAAAAGTTATTTCGAGGAACATTATTAGGAGGAAAGAAGACTGGGTATGGAGAGTTTTATGGAAATAATAATGCTTACTTTGGATAATTTCAAAATGATTTACCTCATGGCGAAGGATTATTAGTAAAAAATTATAAAGATTACATAAAAGGAGAATTTCAATAGGGTAAACCTAATGGATAAGTTAAATAGAAAATAAATAATTCTTAATTTCAAGGTCATTACACTAATGGAGAAAAAATGAAGGGAATTTTAAAAACTGATGATTTTATATATGAAGGAAGTTTTAAAAACAACAAATTTCATGATTATGGAATCATATCGTATAAAAATGGAGATCGATATGAAGGGAATTTTAATTCTGGATTATATCATGGAGATGGAAAATATGAAACAGTTTAACAAGGAGTTTATAAAGGGTAGTTCAAAAATGGGTTTTATGATGGCAAAGGGTTGTTTAAATGGAGAAATGGATATTATTACGAGGGACAATATCGAAATGGAGTAAGAAATGGATTTGGAAAATTTAAAAAAGGTAAAGATGAGCATTAAGGTTAATGGGTTGAAGGACAGCTTCACAATAATGAAAAATTTTTAGCACCAAAAGAGAATAATTTACTTCAAACATAATGAACTAAATATTCTAATTTGTTAATTAAAAAATGTTTCTAGTTACTTATTTTATTATATTAATTAATATTTATTATCATGATCTTCTCCTTTAATATATAAATTTAATAAATCTGATAGTACAATTTATTTTTATTGTTTTATGAATCTAACTTTGTTATTGTTTTTTATTATCAATTTACGTTAATAATAATATGAATTTGAAAGCAAAAAATTTAGTAAATAGAGTTAAAACTTTTGTCTTTCTCGAATAAGATTTGATTGGAAAGGGTGCAACAGGTAAAGTCTATAAAGGTATAAAATTCATAATGCAGGATTAAATTAACTAAATGGCGAATAAGTTGCAATTAAAGTTATGTAAATGAGTAAAATTGATAATGAAGTCACTGAATATTTACTGACTTGCTAGAAATAAGCTTTGACATCGATTTCTAATCCTTATGTGCTACATGCTTATGACATAATACAAATGTAGGACCAATGTTTAATTATTACTCCTCTATATACAGGAGGAACTCTTAAATAGCACATCACTTCACAAGGTAAAAGCTAACAAATGCAGGAAAATTACCAGAACAAGAAGCACTCCTTTTATTCGTAAAAATGTTAAGAGGCTATATCTCAATTAAATAAAAAGGATTTGTACACCGTGATATTAAATCATCGAATGTAATGTTTAAAAATAATGATCCAGTTATAATCGATTTTGGATATTGTTAGAAAATAGCAAGCAGAAAACCAAAAATGTTTTATAATGTGGGATCTCCTTCCTACATGTCTCCATAAGCTTATTTTAAAACTATTTATAGCTAGAAAAGTGATTTATGGGCTCTAGGCATTATTTTATACGAAATGCTTGAAGGATATACAATTGATCATGGCCAACCTATAGATAGATACTTTTCCACATTATTAAAACATGGTTTTGTTTTAAGAAGTAAAATATCAGATCAAGCAAAAATTATGTTGAAGTCAATATTGAATCCAAATCCAAATTAACGACCAAATACCGAACAATTAATTCAAATAACTTAAAGAATTATCTTCTCGGGAAAACAGTTTCATCAAATTCCACATTTCCAACAACAACAATATCAACAAAATTCTCCTCTAAAATCTAAATTTTAATCATATGGATTTCCTAATTAACCAATTTTACATAATAAAATTTCTTTAAAATAATCACACAAGAAGAATAACAATTTTCAAATGCAACAATTATTACAATAAAAGCTTATATAATCTAGGTAACAATATCAACAAATTCAACAATTTCCACAATTTCCACAAAAAAAATCATAAATAAACAGAAATAAAAATATTTAATAAAACAGTCCAACCCCGATTAAAATGTTTTAAAGTAGAAATAAAAACTAATAATTTTCCATTAAATTAAGTTAATCAATTTATAAACCTGAAAATTGTGGGCTTATCCAATATCAAAAATTAGCTAATCAAAATCAAAATATAAATGTTAGAGAATCTTTTACTACGCAACCAAAATCTTCACAATTTATTCAACATTCTTAACCAATAAATTTAAAGGGCCAAAATATGCAGCAAGTTCAACCTTTACAATTTTTTAATCATCAGCAACAGCCATAGTTATTATCGCCATTACAGTTTCAAATTCAAAATAATCAACATCAATTTCAACATCAAAATATTTTAAATAATCAAAATGCAATAGCTGTAAATCATCAAAATATTCCCAAATTTGCACAACAACCACAACAGTTTTAAATAAACTCACAACCACTTAACTCATAACAATTACACCAAATTTTACAAATGCATACACAAAATAAACAACATCATTTACAACAAAGAGAACAACAAAATAACTTATAAAGACAACAACATCAATTTATAAGCATTCAAAATACTCCACCTACATAATCAATAAAATTATCAATTCCAACAAATTAAATAAATTAATTATAAATAAATCCACATAAACTAACTCCATAATATCGTTCTATGATTTAACCAAAAAGTACTAATAATTAAAATAAATTGCTAACTATTTTATAAAATGGTAAAAATATAAAAGTATGCCATTCAAAAATATTTAACTCAGAAAGTATTCTTAGTACAAATGATCCTTATCACAATTTATTATCAGTTCCACAACAATCACCAATATTTAATAATGTTATAATGACTGATTCTATTCATAGTCGTAATTAAAATCTAATAAGATCTAATAATTATACTAATAACCAACATAATAATTATAATAACATAAATAATATTCAATCATTAAATATTCCTAGACCATTTAATCAAGTTGTTCAAAGTGTAATCATATAATCACAAAATAACAGTGTAAATAATTCGTTCCATGTTAATAATCCAGTCTATCGATCTATAATTTTATAAAAATAATTAAATTAACATAATGTTCCTAGAAATAATATAAATCAAATACAACAATATCATTCAATTAACAATAATAATATAAATGCTAAACAATTTAAAAGTATTCAATAATTACCAAATAATAATACACATATATCACAACAACAAATACAACATATTCCACAATTTACACAAATAAGAAATTCAATAGGTAATAATAATTCTCAACATTTTCTCAATCTGCAAAATAATAATAATAATTATCAAAATATTAATGTTAATAACATTAATACATCAACTACAAATAGTTTAATAATACCAACTCATAATAAAATATAAACAAGTCGACCACTATCTCCAATTGCTAAATAAAAAAATATGATATAAAATATAGAACAAATGGAACAAAGAAATCAGCATAATGTTAATCCAACATAACGTAATTTCTTTAAGAAAACATAACCATATTTTCATATGAATACTAATTTTAATATTAAAGATCAACATCAACAAGAAAATAGACAAAAATTAATCATACCAAATCGACACGTATAAATAAAATAACAATTACCATTGCATTTTAATAATGTTTATAATTTAAATCAAATAAAACAACAACATAATAACAATCAACATCAATATCAATATCAACATAATAATAATAATCAGCCAATATTTTTTGCAAGACATACAATGCCTAATTTTCAACGAAGTAATATGCCAATTCCTAACTATCCACCCCAAAGAGCTTCAATACAGACAAATCATTACCCAAACCATCATAATCATCAAAAATAAATACTTTTCAGAAGAAATTTTTGATTATTTTTATCCAATTGAATTAATGATATATATTTTGTTATATTTGATATGAAGAATTAATTTAGATTTATTTTAAGTTATTGAACTGTAAATACATATCATTCGATAGGAACTTCTTGGTAATTCAAAACAGTTCCATCTGGCATCAAATCATAAGATACTAGGAATTTATTATGTGGTTTCTATTTATGACCCAAATGTTCACGTACTTTACCAGCGTTATATCCACTGTTTCGATATACTCCTAACAAATCTTATTTCGATTGAGTTGGGAATTATTTCAATAAAGTTGTGAATTCATTTATTTGTTATTAGCTAAGATTGTATTAATTTTTTATTTTGGCGATTTCTTATTTTTTTAAACTCATTTACAACTTATGATATTATTATATTTTATATTTTACATTTATTTTATATTATTTACTTAATATTTATATAATTTAAAATAAAAAAAACACAAATCATTTAATTATTGCATTCACATTTTGTGATAAATTTCATAATTTCAATTCTAGTTGATTTTTAAGATAGGGAAAATTAGCAGACATGATTAAATATTTAGCTGCATCGATTCTTTACGTATTTGGCAAAGTTTTAACAGTGCTAACAATCGAATTGGATACATTTACAAATAGCTGTGAATCCATTTTTTATAATGATTTTAACATTTAAAAACCACCTGAAATATAAAAATTAAGTTTTTTCTGACTTTCTATTTATCTTTGTAACAATTATATTTTTTTATTTTAAAAACTTTGTTAAGTAGGAATGAGTAATGGTTAAGGAATATTACCACCGACCCTTCCTAAAGATACATAATCACATTGAATCCATGAATATAAAGTTTGTACTTGTAGACATACAAAACCTTTAACATTATTTTCAACAGCTGCCCTATTATAAATCAAATCACTGAGAGAATATGATTAAATAGCTTCTCTTGCATATTATTATACTGAAGCTTTCAAAAATTATAGATATTAATCGCCATATGATGTGTACATCGATAAAATTTGATCCATAATTAACCTACCTGCAAATAATCCTTAAATTTGCAACATACTCATATCTTTAGTCAATGTAGTTGTAGTAAAATTAAGCGTAATGATCCCACTTGGAAACTTATGAAAATCATAATCAAGTCCAACTAAATAATTACCATTAGCTCTAGCAGGCTGTTAATCTACTCTACTAAATACAGTATAGTAGAGTATACCATATTATTGTAATGTAATTTTCTTGAATGATGCAGTAATTGTACCAATAACAATAGCTAATATAGCAGCTAATGCTACACATGTCCAAAATATTTTCCAACGATCTTTCATTACTATTTGAATTTATTATAATATATAAATACATAATATATACATATTATGTAAATAATAAATAATAAATGCAATAATCCTTAATAATTGTAAAGTAATCAAATACTATCATATCATTATAAATTAACTTAATAAAGTATTGCTCATGTTTATGTTGATTTGTATGTGTATACTAATAGTTATAATTAATTACATAATGCGACATCTATTAAAAATATCCAATAATATATGAATTATACTATGATTACCTAAAAATAATGCAAATATTAAAATATACAACATCTATCCATCAACCATCCATCATCATTTTATTCATATTGTTCTGTTGTCTTACAACAATATCATCATCATCATAGTTATAGTCTTTGTCATTTTTATAAACATCGCCATAAATAACAATGTCATATTACTCTTCTTCATCATCAACACCAACAATCCCTTCGATTGTATCCATATACAGTAATAATACATTAAATTCGACATTCATTCAAAATCACAACAAATTTTCATGTGCCAATTAAAATATATTCACATATAACCAAACAAGTCAACAATACTAATAAAATCAAATCTACAACATCTCATTTATAAACTTCACTAACCTTCTGTATATCTCAATAATCTCTCAATATAATAACATCCATCCTACTCCATAATCCACAAATTGCTCTAAACAATGCACTGTATAAATCAGTAACAATTGCAATAACTAACAATAATCTGATATTATTATCATATCAGTAACTGATTAACATCATCTAAATATAAAATTTATATATAATGTAATATGTGATATTAACAAATTAGCAAATCCTTTCGAGTGGGGTAAACTTATCTTAGCTGTTATGGTTACAATATCAATATTTATATTTGCACAATTTCAGCAAAGTAAATCTGTGTACAATATTGGGCATTAAGTTAATCGATATACTATTGTTATCTATTGTTCATTTGTTTTTATTGGTTCTACTTTTATTATCATCGATGTTGCTGATACATTATCAATAATAACATATTCATGTTTATTAGGATCAATTATATTAGGAATAGTTGGACTTATGGTATGTTGTTGTTAATTTATGTTCTGGTTGAATATTAAATGTTTTAGGAGTTTGTTGATTAGTAATAAAAATATTAAGATTAGAGTTATGGATGTTATTGGTATTATTGTTGGAATTGGGTTTATGTGTGCATGGTACTTTACTGGGACTAATTGGATCATTGGTGATTTTATATGTCTTTGTATACTATTAACGACAATAAAAATAATAAAATTTGACTCATTGAGAATTGCAATAATAACATTCGCAGTAACGTCGATATTGGATGTGGTGTTTATTATATTAGCGTAGATAATGAATGGCGTTTACTTTAATAATGCCATGCTAACAGTATTCAATAACCCTTTATTTTTAGTAATGCCAGCATTAGTGCATTACCCAAATCGCTGTTGTTCATGGTTTTTTCTGTTCTCGATTGCTTACCCTGGCATTGTTCTATCTTATTTATACCGCTACGATTGCAGTCGATCTTCTAAAGTATATTCGGTGTTATTCTTCATATTCTATACATTATGCTTGGTAGCTTGGGTAATACTTGATTTGCACGCTGCATTTACTTTACCATTTAATATTTTAACAGTCCCATTCTCGTTACTGGCAATACTTTTATATTCAAATCGACGAGGTTAATTCAAGCCAATATGGTAGGGTTAGTTTTACGATGAAGTTTACAAACATCAGAGACAACAATTAAGATAAGTCAGTTAAAATATTAAAAGATAGCAATCGCCAAGTTAGCTTACTTACAATAAATCATTATTTTAAGGGCTCAAATATAATCATAGCTAATTGGAAAATCAATCATAAAGATCAAGAGCGACCGAATTTTCAGCAGCGCCTTTCCATTTGGAAGATAAGTAATTAAAGAGTATTAATAAATGATATTTATATTTTAGTTATTTATAGTAATTCTATATAAAAAAAAATTGATTACATATTTTATATAAATATTTGACTATCATTGAGCTTCGTAAGATTTCAAATAAGCTGAACTTAATCAGATGAGTATGTGAATCTTACACAAGCATACACAGGTTCATCTGAGCCTAGTCCTCGTAATGTTAACTTTCTTCCATTTTGCTTTGATATCTCTAATGTGCCATAAAATGGATCGTATTTAAAATGAATAGTATCGCCTTATCTATAAACAAAATTCGATTTTTCAGAATTGTTATTTAGACTGACATATCCTTGTGAGCTTACCAATAAACAGTTTGTTGGTTTCCCTTTATAATCCGCCAATTTCATATCGCTCAATTTTGCAATGCCCACTGCCATAGTATTCTCTGAAGAAAAATCACGACATTTATTGATTTTTATACTCCATTATTTTACTGTGAGAGGTTGGAGATTTATATTTGGCCAAGCTAAACCATATTGTGGTTTGTCAGAATTTATATTCGATTTCAGAGAAGCACCATTATTCTTTAATTCCAAATTTTTGTTTCTATATTTGCCAAACAGATAGTTTGGATGGTCTTGAGGAAAATTATCCCATTGATGCATATATTAAACTTTTTGAGACTATTCAAGTATCAAACTACTTGTTTATTCAATCAACTTTTTCAAATTATTCTTTTACTGCATGTAATACTTTAGCGAGGTTGGATCTGATTAAGCATCCATTAGCTTATTTATTTTGCTATCGATTTATATTTTTTATAATTTTAAAGTGTTTTTAGCAAAATTTAACGAACTTAGTGCTTATTTAATTAATTTTTGACAAAATTATGTCATATAAACCATCTTATCAAGTAAAGCACAAACCCGATCTTCATTTTGTTTTAAAATCTAAGAAGCATTAATCATGTTTAAGTTACTATCATACAGACAGTTATTCAATATAAATCTAAGCGATCTTTATAGGTCAGCTTGTGACCTTAAATTCGTTATTTTTTAAGGTTATAGCTAAACATTAAGTTGTTATCCTACACAGTTTCTAATATGTGATTGCCCTGACAAGTGCTCAGCATATTTATCGATTGCTTTTTCAAAATTATTAATTTAATGTATAATGTAATCTTTAAATTTATGGAGATGATCTTTCAAACTATTATAACCTTTTGTTATCTTCTTTTGCAACATATTTTTATTACTACTTCCTACATTACGCCTATAATCATCCATAAATTTATTAAGCCCGACAACTTTATGATATTTGTGTATTTAACTAAAACAAATCGAACAAGACAAAGGGCTTGTGCGACAAAGAGGGTCGAGACATACTAAATTTAAAGGTTGTTCATTATGAAGTTATCCTTTACAGCAAACAAGGTTTACACTGATAGATGGGGTGAAGTGAGTTACAGTTGCCATCAAAGATAAATTTTATTTATATCAAGTATTTATGAAATAAAGCAATATTAGAAAATAATAATTATCAATAAGAAGCTTCAGCTAGCAAACAAAGCTAAAAATTAAGGATCTATTGAAGTTTGAAGCTCTAATTGCTTTGCTAAATTTTTACGTTTAGAATTATTTGCAGTCTTGACGGTTCTAGTTATTGGAATTTCGTTATCGTATTAACTTTCTAGAGTGTTTTTTCTAACTTATTCACAAAAAATAACGTTTCTTAGACCTTTCGATGTTTGGGGTCTATTGAGAGTTTATTACTTTTTTTTGTTTAAACTTAAGTTTTATATTGCTCGAACTCTTGATTGACGTTTACTTTCAGGCCTTTATTTACTAATTTTATAGAACCCATCAGTCGATGCTGAGAATAATTCTCTTTGAGCTGAAACATTTATCCTATTTGGTATGTTGTTAGGTTTCGCTGGGCGACTATGAGATTTTCCAGGAAATAACAGAGTTTAATCGATTTATATTTTCTTTTCAATCAAATTATGTAAAAAGCGTGAATTGTCGTAATCATGAAGTTTATGCTTTTTTGTTGGAGCTTATTGTTCTTAAATAGTTGCCTTTTTTTATTTATTTTGCTGTCCAACAAACAGAAAGTTGTTTTGATTTAAATGACGGGGGTAGGAAGTCTTTGAAAATTTGTTCATTGTGTAAATATTAATAAAATTATCTATAAGAACTAAATATTTTGAACAAAATATTATCATAGTTCCCTTTTTATTTATATTAAGCAATATGATTCAATTTATTAATAATGTTAAAATTTTAGGTTTAAATCACATTTATCTGATATAAAAAATTTAATAATTTAATAATAAATAATTTATATTAATATTAATGAAACCGATGAAATCCATTAAATTGATTTGCTTATCTTTATATATTTTTTATTGTAATGGAACCACCATCTAGTTAATCATCAAAAGATTTGAGAAAAATATTTGATAGTTTTGATCTTGATAAAAGTGGATCAGTGGATTTAAAGTAAATAGGAAAAGTTGCAGCATAATTGGGTAAACCTTTGCCATAAAATTAATTAGCTGGTATCATGAAAAAATTAGATTCAAATAAGGATGGTAAAATTAGCTATGGGGAATTCTAGTATTGGTGGACAAAAGGAATGGAAGGTAAAATGGGTGAACTTGTCTATCTTAAAGCCAAAGCAATGAAGTTAACAAATGCAGTTAAAAATAAATTTAAAGCAGCAAATATTGGTTTGGAAGTAAATATTTTCTAATGTAGGGTCACAAAGGCAACCCAAAGCCAGATATTTATAGTATAAAAGTAAGCTTTGGCGCAGAAGTCCAAGATGCTTTGAAAGTCGATTTCGGATATTATTTACAAAGTCCAAAATAAACTGAACTTCGTTAAAAGATAAAAAGTTATGTTCCAACTATAACATCAGCAACTTTTGGTTTAATTTTAAAAATTCCTTCAAAAAATCCAGCTGAAGCAAAGGCAGCTTTGGATCATATTTTCAATACAATTATAAGCAAAGATGATTTGCCAGTGAAAATAGAAAGTTTATAAGATAACCCTTTCATAAAAATAAAATCAACAGTTAAAGATAAATAATTGATTTTACAATTGTGTCTGTAGCCTGAGTTATAAAATGCTGTAACTCCAGCTACCAGTCAAGCTGAATAAGTTATTCAGATGATTGGGGATGGTTTCTATTCAAATATTGACTTTAATTTTACTTTAAATTCAGGATTTGATAAAATACTATCTTAATCTTTAATAAATAACATTTTACGAGGTTTTAATGTTAGCTTTTCTTTATAAGCAAATAATTCTGCTCTGGGTAAATTTAGAAAACTGGCTGAAAAACAATAAATGGGATTACCAGCATTTGTTAACTTATTAACTTTATTTAGATGTGCAAAACTTAATTTAAAAATAAAAAGTCCTGAACAATTGAATGTATTTTTCAAAAAATTAGGAATTGAAGAAGTTGTTGGTTCGATTCCAAGTTTCAAAGATTTATTATAATAAATGTCACCACCTTTAATAGAACAATCAAAATCTGATTTATTAGTGGGTTTAATTTATCAATTTTCAAGATATGCTTTTAAGCATGTAGAAAATGATGTAATAAATAGATGTTATATAGGTATAAATATTTGTCCTTGGAGGTAAGCTAGGAGCTGCTTCCTTACGTTTAAGAGGGAAAAACGCATCAAAAATTCATAGTATACTCTTTAACTAACTATGAAATAAAAAATCTAGTTTTATTATGATAAATTCAATAAATTGTAAATACCGATAAAATAGATAAATATATATAGTTTAATAATAGTAATAGAGCATAACATTATTGTTGTAAATAGTTTCTTTACACAATTTATTTAGTTATATATTAAATGCAATAAAACGAAAATATTAGATTTTTGACACAATACTTGGAAACTATAGGCTTAATAAGATATGCTATAATCGGTATTTAAACTGTGATAGTTTGCTTTAGGCTGTACATAGCTAATGTCCCATCTTTAATCTGTTTAATCCAACTGATGATGATATTGCTAATGGGATTGATTGGGAAAAAATTTTAAAATGGGAATTAAATGAAAGTAAATTTAAATTAAATTAGTTATTCATTTTATTAAATTTTTTGGTTATGGCTTTATAGTTTCTTAATTTTCTTGAATCTTTTTAAGACACTGAAATTTCAAAAGATATTTATGAATAACAATTTGATAGTAGTATTAAAAAGATATTGTACCCAATCTCTATAATTATTAGAATATTTTTTGTTAGTTATGCCTGGCGAATGTATGAGTACTTTCTGCTCAAATAAGAAGTTGATTAACAACCATAAAATATAGAATAATAAGAAAGTAGTTAGTTTTGATTTAAATTATCATATATGTTCTTATTAAAATCATAGAAATTAGAATAAAATAAAAGAATGTTGGCTTAATTGAATTTTTAAAATATCGAATAAGCACAAGTAATTACGTATCTGCAAGCTAAAAATTAATAACTAATCTCCGATAATATGATACTTGCCAATTAAATTTATCGACTACGTGAAATTATTGATTCATATTAAGCAAGACTAAAATAACTTTCAAAAATTGAGAAATATCATTAATAGCAATTAAAATTAAGTAAAATCAACACAAGCAATATAATTAATAGAATAGACAAATCAGATACGCATACAATAATGTAAGTGCAAAATCAATTTAAACAATTAAAAAAGTAAGTATTCTATAAAAAAATGGAAGCAATGGAAACAAGGTATGAGAAAAAAAATCAACTTTGCTAATAGTTATTATGTTTCAAAGATAAAATTGAAAGATTGAGAAATACATGGGAACTTAAAAATAAAGATACTAGTCTTTAATCTCTATTTATTTGGGTCTATAATCAAATAGTCAAAGCCAAGGGGTCAGCACCAACAAAGCCCAGAAATACAAATAAAAAATCAAATTCCAATAAAAATATAAAATAAAATATTTCACTTATTAAATCAAGTCTAAAATAATCAAAAGTAATATAATAAAATGGGCCAATAAAAAATTAAAATAATTAATATAAATAAAATTTGTTTTAGGCCACCATTAATTGATTACTCGATTTTTTTTTTTATCATTGAATTAAAATGGTAGTAAATATATTTTTCTTAATAATACATATATAATCAATGCTGAAATAAAAGATCAGTGATAAATTCAGTAATATTTTTAGTAGGGACAAAAAATAACGTCAAGAAGAACACAAGAAGCCTTAACAGCAATTCTTTAACTAATCATATTTCGAATGTAAGCTTGTTTACAATCCTCATAAGCTTACATTAATAAAAGTTATTGCGAATATATTGGTGGGACCTGATGCAGGTACGCCAATGATGGTGAGCTGTAAATGGCTAATAAAAAAAAATAAACAATATTCTTAAATTCAAGGTGTAACTTCTTCATGCTATCAACCTTGCATATAGGATGTAGGGTGTTCGTAATTATAGATATAAGCAGGATTTTAGTACAGATAACACCGATAATCGAAGGCAAAACTTACAGCGGAGCTACAATTGTAAAATAAACAGGACCTTTATAACTGGGTTCAGCACTTTAAACTCTATTTACTTAAACAAAATCAAAATTGTATTATCAAAAATAATCAATATAATTCTCAATGAAGATTTAAGCAGTATTTGGCAAATAAACTGAATATTCAAATTTATAATATCCACAAGATGGTAAGTTTGTTATCCGTAAACAATAAGACTCTAATTTTTAAATTTAAATATCAACAAATCAATTTAAAACTTATTTTTGGATTATTAAAGAATATCCAACTCTTTAATTTATTAGAAAAAGCTATAATAGTGTAGTTATAAGTTTTACTTAATATTAATCGATGAGATTAGCATTTAAAGAAGGAACTGATCGATAAATATTAGGTTTATTATTAAGAACTCTAACTGCAAACTCTACACTAGATTGGCAAAGTAAAGATAATACTGAATAAAAAGAAATGAGCCATAAAAAAATCTAGAAACAAACTTCTATATAACTAGAAAAAAATCAATAGTTGGAAGAAACTCCAAAAAAATAATAAAAGCTAGGCAGCGAAAACAATCTTTCTTCTGGAAAGATATTCTCTGATAAAAAATAACATGCTTAATAATAGTTAGAAGTGATTTAGAGTACTCCGATAAAACAAGTTTTAAGCTGTTAAAATCTCAGTTTTAAAAGTACTCCAGTAAAATAATAGTTAAAAAGTTAATCTAATAATACACCTACTTTAAATGGAAGCATGGTAGAACTTGAGCTAAAAATGGGTGAAATGAACAGGTAATTAAACAAAATTAAAAAATAATATAAAGATTTAATGAAAAACTATAATATTTAAAAGCAAAACAAATGTAAATTATAACATCAAATAAAAAAAATAAATGATAAATTGAGTTAGTTTGATAAAATTCAAAAATAAAAAGCAGAATTAGTTACTGCCAGCTAAAAGTTAAAAGAAGATAATCGATTTTATAGAAATGAAGTCAGCTTATTGAATAAAAATATAAAAAAATTATAATCATAATTAAGTTCTACTTTAAAATAGAAATAAATTTTAGAGAAAAAATTAAAAAGCTAAAAGAATTAAATTGAAATTAAAAAGCCAAATGACTCTCGAATGTAAGATATACTGAGAAATTAATCCGAAAATTGGAGAAAATTAAATAACTAACTAATTGAACAAAATGAATAGCTTAAGCTATAAATTTAAAAACTACAAAACAATTTAACAACAGTAAATAAAAAACTATAAGCATGGCATCAACAAAAATTGGTTAGTAATCAATAATACATAAAAAATTAATCTTCAATTCTATTAGACAATTCCAATTCCATATAGTTAGCAAAAAAGAATAAAATAATCAACGATTTATAATTTAAAATTACAAATTTATAAATGCTTTTAAAACATCGAAGTGGATAACGTGGTAATTAATCATTAACTCTACATAAAATTATAAATAATTTGACATAAGATATTACAGAAAAATCATAACAATTGGAACAAACTAAAAAAATAAATAAACAATTAATGTAAAAA
>Ga0075163_10007365_pt1 | contig 14551 bp, 12 predicted proteins | sample JI1023141ADNA_FD_71478 | JGI IMG/M metagenome (GOLD analysis project Ga0075163, IMG submission 71478) | Wastewater effluent complex algal communities from Wisconsin, to seasonally profile nutrient transformation and Carbon sequestration -... | ecosystem: Engineered > WWTP > Effluent > Algae...
GATGAAAGCTGACGCGGTGAGGGTGGGCAATCGGTGTGGGGAAGTCCGTGTCAGGCCCTCGGACAGAACGCCCAGATCCGCCGGAAATACAGCCGTCTCGAAGAATTTTTCGGGGGTCGCGCCGGTGGGGGAAATCTCCCACACTGGGTGATTTCCCCCAGGGCAAGCGGCCCGTTTTTGCCCCTCATACCCGTGCGCGCCTGAGTTGGCTCTGGCAACTTGGCCTGGCACGGCGCGTGCGGTGTAGGCAGCCATGATCAGCGAACCCATCCTGTCTACCCGGGCGGCCGTGCCACCGCCCGCCCCGTTCCCATCTTGCGGATGCGAGCACGACGACGGCGAGAACGCCGCGGCCGGCAGCAGGCCGGCATTGAGGGTAGAGGACAGCGACGCCGTGCTGGTAGCCCGCTGCCGCCAGGGCGACGCCAAGGCCTGGGAGGCACTGGTCAAGCGCTACCAGCGGCTGGTCTACGCCATCGTCCGCCGCATCGGCCACGACGACCACACCGCTGCCGACGTTTTCCAGGCGGTGTTCAGCCGCCTCGTGACGCACCTGCCCCGGATCGTCGACCCCTCGCGCCTGCAGGCCTGGATCGTCACCACCGCCAAGCGCGAGGCCCTGCTGCAGCGCACCCGCAGCCACCGATATGTGTCGATGACACTGGACGACGACGATGGTCACGAACGCGCTGCTGCCTGGGACATGGCCGACGATGCGGCCCAGCCCGACGAGAGCCTGGCCGCGCTTCAGCAGGCCGAGCAGGTGCGGCGCGCGCTGGAGCAGCTCGACGCGCGTTGCCAGGCACTGCTGAAGCTACTCTTCAGCGACGACGATCTGCAACTCGGATATGACGAGATCGCCCAACGCCTGGGCACGCCCACCGGCAGCATCGGGCCCACGCGGGCGCGCTGCCTGGGCAAACTGCGCGGCCTGGTCACCCAACCTGCCTTCTGAACACCGGTCAGATGTATTTGAATGTCACTTGGGTGCTCTGTGCAGCATCCGACGCCAACTTTGCAGGCCCCCCATGAAGCCGATCCAGGACCTTTCCGACGACGAGTTTGCAGATCTGCTGCGACTGGCCGTGGCCTTGCCGGACGCCCCGCCCCTGCTCATCCAGAACGCCCTTCGGGCCTTCCCAGCCCCAACCAGAGTGGCCGTGCCGGCGGCTGCCGCACCGCGCGCCCCGTGGCGGGCTGCCGCCAATGCGCTGGTACGCCAACTGAAGGCCGTACTCACTTTCGACAGCTGGGGCGCGGCGCCGCTGGCCATGGGCATGCGTTCGGCCACCACCGACGCCCGCCACCTGCTCTACAGCAGCCAGGGGCGCGACATCGACCTGCGGATCGGGCAGGACGCGCAGCGCTTTGCTCTGACCGGCCAGATCCTGGGGCCGGACGAGACCGGAGTGGTCGAACTGGTTGACGCCCGCAGCGCCGGCAGCGTGCCGCTGCATCTGGCGCGGCTGGATTCGATGGGGGAGTTCCGCATCCCTGGTGTCGACAGCGGTTGCTATGTGGTGACCCTGCGTCTGGGCAGCGACATCATCGTGCTGCCGCCCATCGACGTGGGTTCGCGGACACGCTGAACAGGTGATGCGGTGACCGACACGGCCCCCTTGCCGCTGCGCGAGGCACCACCCGCCGACTGGGCGCGGCGGTTGGTCGCGTCCGGCAGCCTGCAGCCCTTGCCGTCTCGAGTTGCAGACCGCCTGGCCGTCGCCTGGGCGCTGAAGGATCTCTGCTACGCCGCGCTGAATACCGAGCCGCAGCAGGCGGGGGCTGCCGCGGAGGCCCTGCGCCGCCTTTGCCCGGCGGCGCATGACGAGGCCTGTGCTGCCGGCCAGGAAATCCTGGCCGTCACGCTGTGGACGGAAGGCGCGGCTCTGGTCACCCAAGGCCAGATGGCCGACGCTTTGCGAAGCCTGGACGCCGCCGAGGCCGCATTCCGGCAACTCGGACAGGACCACCACGCCGCGCAGGCCCAGGTGCCCAAGATCATCGCGCTCAGCATGCAGGGCCGGCACGCGGATGCAGCCGCGTGTGCCGGGCGCGTGCAGCGTGAGCTGGTGGCCCAGGGAGACCGGCAGGCCGCCGGGCGCGTCAGCCTGAACCTGGGCAACCTGAACATGCGCCGCGACGCCTATGCAGACGCGGTGCGCCACTACCGCGAGGCCACCGTGCTGTTCGCGCGGGCGCGTGACCACGAGCATTCCGTGATGGCCGACATCGGCCTGGCCGACGCATTGACAGCCACCGGCGATTTCGCGGAGGCCTTGCGCATCTACGCGCGGGCCCGCATGCGGGCCGGCCAGCATGCCTTGGAGGTGCCCCAGGCGCTGCTGGACGAATCGGTGGCTCTTCTGGATCTGGCCCGGGGCCACTACCGCGAGGCTCTGGCCGGATTTGAATCCTCGCGGCGGCGCTACGAGCACCTGGCGATGCCGCAGAACCTGGCCATCGCCGAGAAGCAGTTGGCCGACGCCTACCTCGAGTTGCATCTGCTGCCTGAGGCCCTGACCCTGCTGCTGCAGGCGCAGGCCAAGTTCGAGGCTCTGGACATGCGCTCCGAGCAGGCCTGGGCATTGGCGCAGACCGGCCGCGTCCTGGCCCGGCAGGGCGACGGGGCCCGTGCCGACGCCTGCCTGTCCCAGGCCATGGCGTTGTTCAGCGAGCAGCACAACGGCGTCGGCGAGGCGGCTGTCAAGCTGGCGCGCGCCGAGTTCATGTTGGCGGACGGCGACGCGGCCTCGGCCCATGCGCTGGCCGCGGGGGCCGCAGAGGCCTTCCAGGCGGCCGCCATGCTGGACGGCCTGGCGCGGGCGGACGTCGTCCGAGCGCACAGCCTGCTCACCCTGCGCTTGCCGGACGAAGCTGGCCGGCTTTTCGACAGCACGCTGGAACAGGCCCGCGAACGCCAGCTGCTCACGGTGCAGGTCCGCTGCCTGAACGGGCAGGGGCTGGTCGCCGTGGAGCACGGCGACCCGCTGGTTGCCACGCAGCGGTTCGAGTCAGCCATCGAGCTGCTCGAGGCGCAGCGCCGGATCCTTCCCGGCGACGACTTGCGCAGCGCGTTCCTCACCGACCACCTGCAGCCCTACCGCGAGCTGCTTCGCCTGGCATTGCAGGACCATGCCCGGCAAGCCACCCCAGGCCAGGCGGCCCGCGTGCTGGAGCGCCTGGACCAGGTCCGCGCGCGCAGCCTGGGTGACCACGCCGCCGCTGGCCCATCTGGTGGCGAATCGGCCGAGGTCGGGGTGCTGCGGGCACGGTTGCACTGGTTGTACCGGCGCACCCAGCGCCTGGACGAGCCGCCGCAGGTTTCGGCACAGATGCTGCAGGAGCAGCGGCAGGTCGAGGACGCGTTGCTCGAGGAGGCTCGCCGCCAGCGCCTGGCCGCGCCAGACGGCCATCGGCCCGCCGGTGCGGAAGGCGGTTTTGCGGCGGCGGCACTCGTCGGCCAACTCGGTGATGCCGAGGCGCTGGTCGAGTACGGCGTGCTCGACGACGAGTTGTTCGCCTGCGTGGTGACTGCGCGCGGGGTTCAGGTGCACCGCAGCATCGCATCCTGGCCCGAGGTGCTCGAGGCGCTGCGTTTGATGCACTTCCAGATGGAGACCCTGCGCCACGGCGCGGCCCCGGTTAGCCAGCACCTGGACACCCTGGCCCGCCGGGCCGGGCAGCGCCTGCACCAGTTGCACGAGCTGGTCTGGGCGCCACTGGCGGGGGCCCTGGCGTCGGCCCTGCGTGTGATGGTGGTGCCGCATGCGCAGCTCGGTGGCCTGCCGTTTGCCGCGCTGCACGATGGCGTGCTCAGCCTGGGCGAGCGTCACGCGCTGGCAGTGGCGGCGAGCGCCCGCATGGCGTTGCAGGGTCTGATGCAACCGCCGATCGTGCCGAACCGCGTGCTGGCGCTCGGCGAGTCGAGCCGCCTGCCCCATGCAGCCGACGAGGCCAGCGCTGTGGCAGGCCTGTTCAGCGAAGGACAAGCCTGTGTGGGTGAGCAGGCCAATTTGTCCCGCCTGGTGGCGCTGGCACCGCAGGCGGATCTGATCCACCTCGCCTGCCATGCGCTGTTCCGCGCTGACAACCCGATGTTCTCGGCCCTGCACCTGGCCGACGCGGCATTGACCGTCGAGCAGGTGGAGGGGCTGCGCCTGAAGCCCGCCATGGTTGTGCTCAGCGCTTGCGAGACCGGCCTGGCGGACACCGGCCGGGGCGACGAAGCCTTCGGCCTCGTGCGCGCCTTCCAGGTGGCAGGTGCGGCACGCGTGGTGGCCAGCCTCTGGCCCGTCGACGACGCGGTGACTGCCAGTTTCATGGCCGCCTTCTACAGCGCATGGCGAGCCGGGCAAAGCCCGGCCGAAGCGCTTCAGGCCGCACAGCAACAGACCCGGCTGACCCACCCCCACCCCGCCTACTGGGCCGCGTTCGCGCTGCACGGCGGTTGGTGAACCCATTTCCCGCGATGTCTTGCACCAGGAGTTCGACGATGAAACTGCCCTCACGAAAGTCGCCATGGCACCAGCTTGCGCTGGCTGCCATCTTGGTGGCCTGCGGCGCCTCGGTGCATGCCAAGGGCGGCCACGACCCCGCCCTGCCCGGCGAACTGCTCCTCAAGCTGCGCACGAGCACCGCGCTGGCTCCGCTGCTGGCCAAGTACAACCTGAGCGAGACCGACCGCTTTGGCACGCGCCCGATCTACCGCCTGAGGGTGCTCGGCACCGACAAGCTGAACGACCTGATCAAGGCCATGGCCCTCGAGCCCGATGTGCTGATCGTCGAGCCGAACAACCAGAACGAGAGCCCCGAGGCGCGCAAGAACAGCCCCTGGGCGTTTGGCACCGAGGTGGAGTATGTGGATCAGTGGGCACCGGCCGCTATCCGCCTGCCGGAGGCGCACACCTTGTCGACCGGCGTCGGCACGCGCGTCGCCGTGCTGGACACCGGCATCGACCGCAGCCACCCGGCCTTCGCGGGCAAGCTGCTGCCCGGTTTCGATTTCGTCGACTTCGACAGTGATCCCTCGGAGGGTCCGTCGGGCCGGCCGGGCTACGGGCATGGCACGCACGTCGCCGGCCTGGTGGCACTGGCCGCGCCAAGCACCATGATCATGCCGGTACGGGTGCTGGATCCTGACGGTGTGGGCAACGCCTGGGTGCTGTCCGAGGCCCTGCTCTATGCGGCCGACCCGGACGGCAACCCCGCCACCGACGACGGGGCGCACGTGGTCAACATGAGCCTGGGCAGCCTGAGCGAGACCCGGCTGTTCGAGGCGGTCTCGCAGTTGCTCACCTGCAACATCCCCGCCAAGCTGAAGCCCGGTGTCGATTTCACCGACCCCGGCTACGACGGCGACAAGCAACGCTGTGCCATTTCGCGTGGCGCGGTGATGGTGGTGGCCTCGGGCAACAACGGATCGGATCGCCTGCGGGAGTACCCGGCTGCCGAGTCAGCCTACGGGCAGTTGTCCATCGGCGCCAGCACCGCGGCGCACCGGCGTGCCACCTTCAGCAACTTCGGCTCCTGGGTCGATCTTGCAGCGCCGGGTGAAGCCATCACCAGCACCTTTGCCGGCGGCACCTACGCCACCTGGAGCGGCACCTCGATGGCAGCGCCGCTGGCATCTGGCACTGCGGCCCTGTTGCGCAGCCGCTTCCCCGCCATGCCTACGAAGGATCTGGCACGGCGCATTGACCGTACCACCGTCAACCTGTGCGGCGGCACCGACCTGCGCGAACTCGACGCGATGGCGGCGCTGACCAACAAACCAGCCAAGGACCGCTCCTGCCTCTGAGGCACTGCGCGCCGGAAGCGGCCGCCAACGACAAAGCGGGCCGATCACTCGGCCCGCTTCGCATTTGGGATCGCGCCGGGTGGGGCCCGGCGCCAAGTTGGTTCAGTTCACGCGGCAAAGAACGGTCGACTGGGCGACCACGGTGCCACGCGAGTTCAGCAACTTGCCGGTGGCACGGCCGCCGACGATGAAGGTCGACGCAATCGGCGTGGCACCCTGGCGGATGTCCTTCGGATTGCTGTCGAAGTCGAAACCGACTTCGCCGGCTACCGAGTTCGCCACCAGGCTGCGCGCGGTGTGCGTGCCCGAGGTCAGCACGGCGCTGTAGGTACCGGCGGCCAGCGCGGCGCCATCGATCGAGGCGGACGAGCGGCCGGTGCGGGTTTCGCACTTGACGCGGATGGTGGCCGCGCTGGCGTCCAGTGCGGCGGTGCTCAGGGCGACCAGGGTGCCCAACAGGGCGAGGGTGCGGGTCAGGGTCTTGGACATGGTGTTCTCCAGAATGAAGGGGGAGGATGTGGTCTCGGTCAATGCCCGGGAGGGACACTGCCCGTGGCACCCTGAAGATCGCAATCACCATGCCAGACATGTGCGAATCGCACAGTTACTCCAAGCCTTTGATTTTATTAGGGATTTTTCTTCGAACTCAGTTGGCGCGGGCGCCGTGGGCCGGCAATTGCGTGCGTTCACCCGATACCGGGGGATGTCCCCCACCACCAGCAGCGTCAGGGCGGCGCCAGACGGGCGTGGAATACTCTCGGCCATGTCGTCGCCCGTTCTCACCCTGCCGCTGGCCCACGAGGCCATGACACCCTGGCAGCTGTTCGTGAGCCTGGACGGCCGCATCGGCCGACGCAGCTTCTGGTTGTACGGGGTGTTGTCTCTCACAGCCATTGGCGTGGTGGCAATGGCCTTGCTGGAGATCGCCGGCCTGGCACCTGAACGGGCCGAGCGCCTGGCCAACCTGCTGGTGGCGTGGCCGGCGATCGCGATCTCAGTGAAGCGCTGGCACGACCGCGACCGCAGCGCCTGGTGGGTGCTGGTCGGCCTGATCCCGCTGATCGGCCAGTTCTGGCTGCTGATCGACAACGGCTTCCTGCGCGGCACGCGCGGGCCGAACCGATTCGGCGACGAACCACAGGCCTGAGCTGCGGCTGCGCCGGGCTTATGTGCCCTGTGCCGGCGCCGCCGCTAAATCTTCAACGATCTTCAACAGTTCGCCCGGCTCCGTGGCTGGGTGGCACCAGCGAAACGCAGAATCCAGCGGCACGCCGACCGGGCTTCAAGACCCGGCGGACCACAAGACCAAACAAGCGCCCGAGGGAGGGCCCCATGAAGAACATCACCCGTGTACGGCGCGGCCTGCTCGCGTTTGCCGCTGTCTGCCTGATGGCGGTGCACGCGCCAACCACCTGGGCCTACGCCGTCTGCACTACCGTCGTACCAGACGCCCCTGCCAACAACCTCGCCCCGGTGCCCACAGGCGAGGTGGACAACCTGGCGCACGAAGTGACCAGTGTGGATCTGCCCACCACCGGCGTGATCGGCCCTAGCAATTTGCCGCCGCCCAACGGCATGGGCGTCTACAAGTCCCTCAAGTGGGGGCCCGTCAGCTGGAAGGACCCCACCCGCGACTGCAAGGACTCCAAGCAGCAGTTCGACTTCTGGCCCCCGGCTGCCTACCAGGAGGTGGCCGACGGCGTGGTCTACCCGACCATCGTCTACTTCCACCCTAACGGCGTCAACAACCACTTCGACAAGGACAGCACCATCTACCTGCAGGTGGCCAAGCCGGCGCACGATCTGGGCTTCCACTTCCTTTCGGTGGAGTTCCGCCACCCGGTGTCCGACGAGTATTTGGCAGAAACGCCAGGGTACAACGGGCAGGTGCCGCATCAGGACGCAGGGCTGTTCCTGCGCCTCCTGCATGAGAAAGCTGCACAGCTCAAGGTGGACACCCGCAACATCTTCGTCTTCGGCCACTCGCGCGGCACGCTGGCCTTGTGGCAGGCTTTGCAGCCCGACGCGCCGGGCCAGGCCTCGCACCAGGTGGCCGGCTTTGTGGGCTACCAGTCGCAGACCAGCTATGGATGCGACGTGTTCTCGCAGCGCTATCTGGTGCAGGATTCGGTCACCGCCGCCTTCGTGCAGCAATGCCATGTGGAGCATTCGCACGATGGGCAGTTCGGTGATGCCGTTCTGTCGGTGAAGGGAGGGATCACTGACCGGACCAAACTGCCGGTCATGCTGCAGTACGAGAAGCCGTTCTACCTGGAGCTGGGGAGCCAGACTCAGGTCAAGCGGATCACGGTGACCGACATGGACCTGTCATATGGCAGTCCAGACAAGCCGGGCAGTGGCTCCGTGCACTACCCCAATTTCGGGATCGCGTTGTTCAACCAGTACAACGCAGTCGGCATCAATGACAGCAATGCCTTGATGTCCCGCCCGCAAGAAGGCGTTCTCGAAGGCACCCAGTTCAGCGGTTGGCAGGCCTTTGTCGCCAAGTACCGCAAGCCGTGATGATCGACCCCCAACCCTGCACACTGCCCTCTGAGGAGCACCGCATGCGTCACGAATCCACTCGCCGGCCAGGCGGGCTCTCGGGCTGGGCAAGCCGAGTCATCCGGGTCTGTTTGCTCGGCTTGGCCGTGGCGGCAAGCTTTGGAGTCAGCGCTGCGCTGACGGCGAAGCCTCCAGCACCGCCAGACTACGCGGTGATTCACCGATTCGGCCACGGCGAGGGCTGGGCTCCCCATGTTGGATTGGTTCAAGACAAACATGGGAACCTCTACGGCGCGACCAGGAACAGCCGAGGTGATTGGCATGCGATCAACCAGCAAGGGTGCGGCCTGATCTACCGCATTGCCCCCGATGGCACCGAATCCACGGTGTTTGATTTCTCCAACCAGAAGGCGATGCGAGGCTGCGGCATCTCCGAACTGTTGTTGCTCGATGGTGCGTTGTACGGCGGGGCTGGTGGCGGAAAGTACGGCTATGGCGTGCTCTGGCGTCTGAGCTTCAACGGCCACTACCAGGTGCTGCACCATTTCACGCAGGACGAACCCTGGGGTACCAGTGGCCTGGTCACTGGCACTGACGGTGCCCTGTACGGAACGTCTTCCAGTGGCGGCACAAGCCGCGGCCCGAATGGCGAAACCTACGGCACTGTGTTTCGGCTGGGGACCGACGGAGTACTGAGCGTGCTGTACAACTTCCGCCATGACGACCCGCTGGGCGTCCGACCCAGGAACGCGCTGACGCTGGGACCTGACGGGCTCTTGTACGGCACGGCCGACGACGGTGCCGGCAGCGGCACGGTGTTCCGTGTGGAGGCCAACGGGCAACTCACACTGGTCCACACCTTCCACTACGACGAAGGGTTGTGGGTCAGTGGCTTGACGCTGGGGAAGGACGGCAAGCTCTACGGCGCCGCCTTTGAGGGTGGCGACTTCGGCATGGGCACGCTCTGGCGCGTCTCGACCGACGGGCAATTCGAGTTGCTGCATTCGTTCAACGGGCACGACGGGTGGGGACCGAACACCCCGCCCACGCAAGCTCCCGATGGCACCTGGTACGGCACGACCCTCGGGGATCCCTCGGCGCCTTTTACGGCTAACAGCACGCTCTACCGGGCGCGCTTAGACGGCAGCCAGGCCGCCGTGATGCATGCGTTCGCCAAGAAAGAGAATGACGGCCGCAGTCCGTGGGGGCGCCTGCTGGTGGGTCGAGATGGCGGCATCTATGGCGTGACCATGGGCACCATCACCGACAAGTACCAGGGCGTCGGCACCGGCACCGTGTTCCGCCAAGCGCCCTGAGGCCGGGGGCCTCGAGGCGGCTCAAGCCCCGGCAGCGCCGGACGCTGTCAATAGCGGCCGCTGAGGCCGGCCATCTTCAAATACCAGTGCGCGGCCCAGGCGACGAAGCCGCGGCCCAGCACGGCCCACGCGCCCTTCTGGTAGGGCGCCACCGTGATCTGGCGTGAATCGCACAGGGCCTGCTCGAATGCGCGGGCGAACTCGTTGGCAAAGGCCTCGTCGCGGATCACGATGTTGGCCTCCAGGTTCAGCAGCAGCGACAGCGGGTCGATGTTCGAGCTGCCCAGCGTGGACCAGTCGGCGTCCACCACGGCGGCCTTGGCGTGCAGGAAAGCCACCTGGTACTCGTGGATCTGCACGCCCTCGGCCAGCAATTCGTCGTACAGCACCCGCGCGGCCAGGCCGGCAAAGCGGTAGTCCACCTTGCCCTGCAGCAGCAGGCGCACGCGCACGCCGCGGCGTGCCGCCTTGACCAGAGCACGGCGGAACGAGCGGCCCGGGTAGAAATAGGGGCAGATGAGGTCGATTCGCTTGGTCGACCCGCGGATGGCCTCGATGTAGGCCCGCTCGATGGCACGGCGCTGGCGCAGGTTGTCGCGCACCAGGAATGCAGCGCGCACGGGGAGCATGTCGTCATCCGGTGGCAACGTTGCCGGCAGGATGCGCAGGCGCCCCAGCAGGCGCCGGGCGTTGGCCAGCGGCTCGGTGCTGCGGGCCAGGGCCATCACCTCGGCCCGCCAGTCGTGGCCGAAGGCAGCTCGTGTCCACATCGCGCGAACAGTCTGCTCGATGGGCGCGACCACCGGGCCGCGAAGCGCCACCGCGTAGTCCAGGCGCGGCGCGTCACCGAAGCCGTGGTTCAGGTCGTTGCGGTCGTCGATGATGTTGATGCCACCGACGAATCCTTGGGTTCCGTCGACCACGCAAAGCTTCTGGTGCAAGCGCCGCAGTTGGCCGGGTTGCAGCCAGTTCCACCAGCGCTCCAGCGGGCGGAACACCGCCATCGAGACCCCGCTGCCAGCCAGCCAGCGCTGCAGGTGGGGCATCGCCTTGTGCGAACCGAAGCCGTCGACCACCAGGCGGACCCTGACGCCCCGGCAGGCGGCCCGCACCAGGCACAGTGCAACGCGGTGCGCCGCCTCGTCGTCGTGAAAGATGTAGGTGGCCAGCCAGACTTCGTGCAACGCGGCGTCGATGGCGGCGATCAAGGCCGGGAACAGCTCGTCGCCCCCTCGCAGCAGCCTGGCCTCGTTGCCGCCGAGGAAACTGGGCTGCGACTGACCGTACCAGGCAGCTGGGTGGGCGTTCGAGCCGATGGGAATCACTCAGGCTCCAACTCCACCACCAGGGGCAGGTGGTCGGACATCCGGGCCCAGGCGTTGCCTCGCGGCACCATGGTCGAGCGGCACTTGAAGCCGCGCATATAGACCCGGTCCAGCGCGAACACTGGCACGCGCGACGGGAAGGTGACGCGCGCGCCCGGCTGCCCCGCCGGGGCGATGGCGCGTGTGAGGCCAAGCGCCTGCATAGGTGCGTCCAGTCGCTCGCCCCAGTCGTTGAAGTCGCCGGCCACGAGCAGCGGCTCGCCGGCCGGCACCTCTGCCGCGATGAACTCCGCCAGGCGCTGCACCTGCCGCACCCGGCTGGAGTGGATGAGGCCGAAGTGCGCCACCACGGTGTGCATCTTCATGTTCTGCCAAACGACCGGCACATGCAGCAGGCCCCGCTGCTCGAAGCGGTGGTCCGACACATCGTGGTGGCCGATGTCGCCGATTGGCCAGCGCGACAGCAGTGCGTTGCCATGCTCACCGTGGCGGGTGACGGCGTTGGTGCGGTAGGCCGATTCGTAGCCGGGCGGCGCCAAGAACTCGGCCTGGCCCTCCTCGGGCCAGCCCAGCCAGGTGCGGTCGAACCGACGCGCGTCACGGGCGTGGAAGAGCAGCACCTCCTGCAGGAACACCAGGTCTGCGTCCAGCGCCTCGATGCCCAGGCCCAGGTTGTGGATCTCCAGCCGCTTGCGCAGCCCCAGGCCGCGGACACCCTTGTGGATGTTGTATGTCGCCACGCGCAGCACACTGCTGGTGTAGGCGGTCGACGGCGCGAAGGCCGAGGGCCGGGGACCGCGGGTCTTCATGGTGCAGGGAGGAAGCGCGGGAGCATCAGGATCGCCTCGGCGTTGGAGGGTGAAAAACAGCGGTCGGCCGCCTCGCGCCAGGGCAGCCAGGCATGCGCCAGGTGCTCGCGCGGGGCGAGCGTCACGGGGGTGCCTGCTGGCACGGTGAGGCCGAACACATGCTCGGTGTTGTGCGTCACCCCGGGTGGGTAGCGGTGCCGCCAGCGCGGGTAGATCTCGTAACGATTTGCCAGGTTCCAGTCCCGCAGCGCACTCAAGGGCACGGCACCGCCGCCGATAGAAATGCCAGTTTCCTCCGCCACCTCGCGCCGGCAGGTGGTTTCCAGCGTTTCGTCGGGTGAGTCCTTCGATCCGGTGACGCTCTGCCAGAAACCCGCCGCATCGGCACGCTCGATCAGCAGGACGTCCCAGCCCGGCGTGTGGATCACCACCAACACCGACTCGGGGATCTTGAACGGCTTCTCTGGCATGGGCTGATGGTAGATCAGCGGAGCGAACCGGCTGCTGGCGGGCTGCGCGATACAGATCGTCACTTCTGCGCAGCCTCCCTTAAGAAACGGCCAAGCGAGATTCGGTAAACTCGGCGTGCATGTGCATATTGCACATTTACATATCCTCGCGCCGCCCCACCGTGTCAACCCCCGCCCCGACCGCCATGCCTCCGCGTAGCCAGCCACGGCAGCGCCCCGCCGCTCGGCAGCGCCCGGCAGCGTCCAGCCGTGCCTGGTGGCCGTGGCTCGTCGCTCTGCTGGCCGTGGTTTCCGCCTGGTGGGTGGGCCGCACCGCACAGATCGACGCGGGCTCTGACGCCGGCTACTGGCTGGGCGTGACAGGTGGCGTGATCATGGTGGCGCTGTTTCTGTACCCATTGCGCAAACGGGTGCGCTGGATGCGATCCATGGGCGCCACACGCCATTGGTTCGTCTTCCACATGACCTTGGGCGTGGCTGGGCCTTGGCTGATCCTGGTCCACTGCAACTTCACCTTCGGCTCACTGAATGCGGCCGTGGCGCTGATTTCGATGGGCGTGGTGGCCGGCAGTGGGCTCATCGGGCGGTACCTCTATGTGCACGTGCACCGGGGGCTGGATGGCCAGCGTGCCGATCTGGGCGAACTGCGCGCAACGCTCGACAGCACCCACGAGCGACTTGCGATGGCGTTCGCCCTGGCCCCACAGGTGCGGCAACGCCTCTTCGAGTTCGAACAACGTGCGCTGGCACCTGCCACAGGCAGCGCCACCGTCTGGCGGCAGGCCGTTCGCAGCGGCATCGCGGCAATCGCGGCCCGGCGCGACCTGCGCCGACTGATCGACCAGTCGCTTGCGGCCTCACCGAAGAAACTAGGCCGATCGCAGAGCAACAAGATCCGCAGGAAGTGGCGCGCGCAGGTCGACGAGCATCTGCGCCAGACCCTGAAGGTGACGCAGTTGGCCGCCTGGGAACGGTTGTTCGGGTTGTGGCATGTGCTGCACCTGCCGTTCGTCTACGTGATGGTTCTGTGCGCGGTCGCCCATGTGGTGGCGGTGCACGCCTACTGACCCAATGGTATGGCGGCTCCTCCTGCTCAGCCTGCTGCTGCTCGTGGCACCGCACCTGCACGCCCAGGGGCTGGAATCCGCACTGGCGCCGGGCCCCGTGATCCGCGGCCACGTGAAGGTGGAGGAGCAGTGTGCGAGTTGCCACGTGCGATTCGACCGCGCCGCGCAGGACGGCCGCTGCACCGAATGCCACAAGGAGGTCGGGCAAGACATCAAGTCTCGGGCAGGCTTTCATGGCCGGCAGAAGCCGCAGGCCTGCCGTTCTTGCCACACCGACCACAAGGGGCGTGATGTGCAGATCGCCCCGCTGGACAAGAAGAGCTTCGACCACAAGCAGACAGACTGGGTGCTGCAGGGCGCCCACGCTCCGCTGGACTGTGCCAAGTGCCACACCGGGGGCAAACGCTGGGCCGAGGCGCCGCAAGAATGCAACGCCTGCCACCGCAAGGACGACGTTCACAAGGGCTCGCTCGGAGCCAAATGTGCCGACTGCCACACCGAGAACCGCTGGACCGAAGCGAAGTTCGACCACGACACCACCAAATTCGTGCTGAAGGGCAAGCACGTCGATGTCAAGTGCCGCGACTGTCACCGTGCCGGCCAACCCTATGCGGATGCGCCCGAGACCTGCGTTGGCTGCCACCGCGCGGACGACCGGGACAAGGGCCACAAGGGACGCTACGGCGACAAGTGCGAGAGCTGTCACGACGCCAAATCCTGGCGCGGCATCAGCTTCAACCATGACACCGAGACACGGTACCTGCTGCGCGGCAAGCACCGCGCGGTGAAGTGCGACAACTGCCACACCGGCACCCAGCCGAATGCGCTCTACCGCGACAAGCTAGGCAACGATTGTTTGGCATGCCACAAGAAGGACGACAAGCACAAGGGCAGCCTCGGCGCCGAATGTCAGGCCTGCCACCAGGAGTCGAATTGGAAGGAAACGGGCCGCTTCGACCACGACCGCAGCCGCTTCCCGCTCTTGGGCAAGCATGTCGATGCCGACTGCAAGGCCTGCCACAAGACCACCAACTACCGGGACGCGCCCAGCACCTGCATCGGTTGCCACCGCGCCGACGACAAGCATGAGCGCAATCTGGGCGAAGGCTGCGGTGCCTGCCACGGCGAGAAAACCTGGAAGATCCCCCGCTTTGACCACGAAGTGACCCGCTTCTCGCTGCGAGGCGGTCACGCGGTGCAGGCGGTGACGTGCAAATCCTGCCATGCCGACCTGAAACACTACCGGGACACGCCGCGCGACT
>Ga0075163_10007368_pt1 | contig 14549 bp, 9 predicted proteins | sample JI1023141ADNA_FD_71478 | JGI IMG/M metagenome (GOLD analysis project Ga0075163, IMG submission 71478) | Wastewater effluent complex algal communities from Wisconsin, to seasonally profile nutrient transformation and Carbon sequestration -... | ecosystem: Engineered > WWTP > Effluent > Algae...
GCGGTCCGTGCTCGAGCGGCGGGCCTCGCCCCAGCGCGAGTTGATCCTTCACCGGTCTCGCCCTCGGGCGGCTCGATGCTGAGGCTGCCGTCGGCTTCGGACTCGAACACACCAGGCCCGTCATCGATCTGGTCGCCCGAGCTGACCTTGCAGCGGGGAGACCCGCAGGGCCCAAGAGCACATCCAGTGCTTCATCTTGTGTGCCGTGTCGCGGTGGATCTCGGAAGGCGCGTCTTCGAAGACCCGATGCACGCGCAGACCGAAGCCCCGAAGCTGACGCGCGGAGGCCTCGTCGCCCGCGAACACGAGCAGATCATCGCGGTAGTTGGGGTTGACCTCGAGGCTGATGGGAATCTCGGCCAGCGTCACGCTTGGCGGGTGCGTCACGCCCCCCGTGTGTAGGGGTAGAGCCCCGCGATCATCGGAATCGACATGCGACCTCCTCCAACACGCCAAAGCCTCCCCGGCCAGTCGCGTGATAGCGCCGGAGCATTTTGGCTCGCTCCTCCGGGGATTGGGCATCGTATACGCGCCAGACCGCCGTTTCTTCGCTGGCCGGGCTCTCGAATTGGAGATCGAGGGCATACCGGCGCATTCGCTCGAGGGTCGTGAGAGCGTAGCGCCAGTTGACGAGCGGCTGGATCAACAACACTTGTCGGCGGCGGACAGACTCGGCTGCCAGCGGGTGGACCCGCACCGACCACTCGTCGCGGGGACCATGCGCGACACCGACCGCCGAGAGGGCAATGTCGCAGCGATCAAGCCCTTCGTCGAGGGTGGGCATGACCTCGTGCGGCACATCAATCTCGCGACCCTCGAGTTCAAACACGTCGGAGAAGCGCCGTGTCTGCGTGGGTCGTGCGCCACGGGCTCGCAACGCCGTGAGCAACTGGCGACGCTCGGAGTCGGAGGGGGCCCAAAGATCGAGATCACGCGGGCGTCGGCCCGTGAGCAGCGACTTGAATGCACCACCGACGAGGGAGAACGATGCCCCGCTGTCGAGGCCGAGGGTCGCCGCGATCTCCCGTCGGGCGAACTCGAGCACGTCGCCCTGCGTGAGCGCGCAGACAGGACCGGGGCGGCCACCCCGACGCCCGCGGTAGGCGACATGCAACACGTCCTCGTCGCGCCAGAAGAATGCACCTTCGAGATAGAGCGGCCAATCGTCGAGGCTCAAGGGCAGACCCAAGATCCTCGCGGCCGTTGCGGTCACCAAGGAGTCGTGGCTGATGAACACATGGATCCCCTTCACGTCCCCAGCCGTGGCCATCATGTGTTGAACCAAGAATCGGGCAGCCTCGTCAGGCCTCGCCATGCCCGGGAGCGCCTCGCTCTGCGAGACGAGATGATCCATGACCCCGAGGTGATCGAGTTGCTGCCAGTTGGACCACGCTCGCGCTCCATCGAGCACGTAGGCACCCGGATCTCCGAGCAGTCGATCTTCGACGACCTCGAGTTGCACGCCTGCGCCCTCGCGGAGCGCCACCGCCGTCTGGATGCACCTCGTCAATGGACTCGTATGCAGAGTCACCATCCGTCCGAGGAGTCGTTCCCCGAGCGCCCGAGCGAGGCGCCAACCGACCTCGGTGATGGGCGCGAGATAGCCGACATCTTCCGGTGGCAAGTCGTCCCGCACCGAGTGGCGCATGAGCAACACCACCGGCCTGTCATGCGGGACCTCGTCCAAATGAAGCACCATGGACGGTGGAATCTCGCACTCGCTCAGGTGCATGGCACGAGCCCCACGAGCACGGACACGAACTCGCCCGAGCGCCTCGGCGAACGAAGCTCCACGAGCGTCGCGCCCCTCTCGTCGATCACCTCCAGCCCACCATCGAATCCCTCGACTCGGGCCTGTCCGTTGTAGAAAGGCTCGAGCGCAGCGAAGCGTCGCGCATAGGCTGGCGTCCCGCGGACATCGACGTGGACCCAGCCCGCTTCGTCGCGCGCGCGGGCGAAGCCCTTGTGGAACACATCGAGGTCCTCGAACCAGCGCCCGTGGAGTGCTCGACCTGCTTGGTCGACATGCGTCGAGCGTCCGTCGCTCGCCTGAACGACGGCGATCCCGTCACGATAGTCACCGGCGTAGCGCCAGCGCTCGGCGTAGACCGGGCGCCCAGCCTCGTCGATGTGCAGATAGCTCCCGTCGAGCGTGCGGACGCTGCACCGCCCGCCCTGGAAGTTCCCACACCACGAATGGCGGTCGGCATAAGCATCGACGCCCGCGGGTGTGATGTGGCAACAACCATCCACGTCTGCCACGGCTGCCAACCCCTCGTAAAAGCCAAAGGTCCGCGCGAACCTTCGCCGGTACGCCGCGCTACCATCCGGCCGAACATGCCAAGCCTCGAATCCCCGCTGGACTGGCGCGAGGCCGGGCGCGTGGAACTTCAGCACTTCATCGAAGCGCTCTTCGTAGGCCGGCAGACCCGCGGGCGTCACGTGGTGCGACGCGTCGGCCGACACCTTCAGCTGCGCCCAATTCATGCTTCACCCCCCGCAGGCTTTCGCATGTTGCAGCCGAGGCAGAGCGCGCGGTTGCGATAGGTCGAGGTCAACTCGCGGTACGCCTGACCATCCCAGACGTCCATGAAGCCCTGCTCGGCGAGATCACCGAATTCGCCGAGGGTCCGACGATCGGCATCCGGCGCGCAACATGGGTCGAAGCGGCCGACCGCGCTGACCCATGCCTCCTGGCCCAGGAAGGGGCATGGACCGCCGGGGGCGAGGTCCTCCGTCGCGTTCGGGTCGAGCGGGAAGATGTTCTCGAGCAAGAGATGAGCGCCATTGGCCAACGTCTGGCTGGCGGCGACCGCCCGGGCCTCGAGCACGGCCGCGTTCCAGCGCGCGATCGAGTCTGCGCTGCGGCGCATCGACTCGGCTCGAATCTCGTCGAAGTGCGCCCACAGATGGTGGCCCTTGACGCGGTCGACCCCCAACTCGATGGCGAGACGCACGATGTCCGCGAGCTCGCCGACGTTCGTCTCGAGGAAGGTCAGCTGAAAGGTAACGCGGCACCGGTTTCCACCCGCGGCCGCGTGCTCGTCACGAATCGCGATGAACTGGCGGACGTTGGCGAGAACGCGCTCCCATTCGGCCCCGAGCATGATCGCCTCGTACGTCGCCTTGGTCGCGCCATTCCAGGAGATCTTGACGTCCGAGGTGACAGGGACGATCCGTCGGGCCCACGCGTCCACGCCGAGCCGCGGGAAGGTGCCGTTGGTGGTCAGATTGAGCTTGACCCCGTAGCGATGGCAGAGATCGATGATATCCTCGAAGCGCTCGTAGAGCAGCGGCTCGCCCATCGTCGACGGAATGATCTCGCGTAGACCATGCGGGGCCGCATCGGCGACCACACGCTCGATCAGCTCGAATGGCATGAGCCGCCGCGGCCGCCCTTCGCGCTTGCGTCGAATCTGCAGAGGGCTATGCGGCGAGTGTTCCTCGCACATCACACAGCGAAGGTTGCAGGTGTCCGGGTTCGTGTCGAAGGTGATGCGCCATGGCCCACGCTGGCGAGTCACCCGAGTCACCCGAGCCGACGCGCGACGCTGCAGGACCTGCTCGTAGAGGCGCTCGACCGCGTCCACATGCTCGGCAATCGAGGGGATGTCGCCGGTCTCGCTGAACCGATACCCGCGCATGCCGAGCCGGCGAGCGAGCGCTGGATCGTCGACAAAGCGCTGCATCTGGGCTGTCAGCGAGGTCACCGAGCGATGCTCGAACAACAGCCCGTTGAGCTCGTGAGCCACGTACTCGGCCATTCCGCCTGCATCGGCGGTGATCACCGGGACCCGCGCCTGCTGAGCCTCGTGGATGACCAAGGGCGAATTCTCGACCCAGATCGACGGGACGACAATTGCGTCACAGCGATCGAACACGTCACGGACAATCGCTTGGTTCCTATACTCGGTCAGCCATTCGACCCGGTCGGCGATGTTCCCCGGGAGCGCGGCGGCAATCGCCCGAAGCGCCTCGGTGTCCTGTCCACGCGGGCGACCCCATACCCGCAAACGAGCGTCACCGGCGAGCCGACCAAAGGCCCTGAGCAGATCGTGGATACCCTTGGCCGGGATGTGCGTGCCGATGTAGCCGAACGTGAAAGGCTCCCCAGGCGCGCGCTGGCGACCGCTCATGCGCTCACGCGCGAACCCGTAGTCCAGGTAGACCAACTTTCGCTCGGAAAGCCCGAACGCGTCGCGGTAGCGATCGTGAAGGTAGCGTGCGGGCGCGATGAAGAGATCGACGAGCTCGCTCACCTCCCGCACGTGGCGCATGCGCCGGGCGACCCAATCGGTCCAGTAAACGACGTCGGCTTCAGCCTCCGCGGGCGCTCCACTGAAATAGCGGGCGTAGCAACGCTCCGCGCACTTGCGATCCTCTTGCCCATCGCAGGCCGCCCAGAGGTCGTTTGGATCCTCTGGAAACATCTGCATGAACTGGCCACGCGGACACATCAGCCAATAATCGTGCAGCGTGTAGACGATCGGAATCTCGCGCAGCGCCGCCTCCCGCACCAATGAAGTCGAGAGATGATTCAAGTGGCCGACATGGACGATATCCGGGTGCACGGAGTCGAGCAGGTCGGCGAAGCGCTGATCGATGGCGCTGACCCGGTAGCGGTCCCTGAGGCGCGGGTTGTTGACGACGTGAACCGTGATGCGTGGGTCGTCCGCGTCCTGCTCGACACGCAGACGAAAGTCCGGCGCGAACGCGTCCTCTTCGCGCGTGAACACGTGAACCTCGTGGCGCTCCGCGAGGCCCTGGCAAAGGGTCTGGCTGTAGACCTCGGAGCCGGCGTTGTAGCGCATTGGATAGCCGTGGATGACCTTCAGGATCTTCATCGGGATGCCTCCGTCGCCGCCGCGCCAGCTCGAAATTCGTGGATAAGTCGCGTGAGCCCAGCTTCGAGGCTCACGTGCGGTCGCCAGCCGAGCCACTCCTCGGCCCGAGCAGGGCTCCCGACGAATCGTGCGACGTCGAATTCGCGTGGGGGCGCGGTCCGAATCCGCGAGTTGCTGCCGGCGATCCGGATCGCCGCACGAGCGAGCTCGCCGAGCGTCGTGGGGACGCCGCTGACGAAGTGAATGGGCGGTGGCAGCTCGACACTCCGACCGAGTCGCTCCGCGAGACTCATGATCCCGCGGGTGACGTCGTCGATGTGGGTGAAGTCGAAGGTGTTGTCCGCCCCGTCGACACGGAGCTCTCGCCCGAGCAGGGCCCCGCGCGCAAACGCGGGCACGACTCGATCCTCGTGGTCATTCGTCGACCCGAACACGTTCGAAAGTCGGATCGTGCACGCACGCACACCCCGACGCTGGGCCGCGACGACGAGCTGCTCCCCCTCGACCTTCGTGCGCCCGTAGACGTTGACGGGCTGCCGCGGGGAATCCTCGTCGGCGGGGAGTTGATCAGGCTGGCCGTAGACCTCGCGGCTGCTGGCGAAGATGACCCAGGGCGGCGCGCTCGAGCCCGCGGCGAGGTCGAGCACGTTTCGCAACCCGCCGACATTGGTCGACCAGCATTGGTCGGGATCCTGCTCACCCCAGATGACGCGAGAGACCGCTGCGAGGTGGACGACGCCATCGACGCCAGCCATCGCCTGAAAGACGCGTTCGCGGTCTCGAACGTCGCCCCGAGCGAGGTCCATGGCGCGAATGTCGAGTTGCGTGACTCGGACGCCGATGGACGAGAGCGCCGAAACCAAGGCCCCGCCGACGAGCCCTGACGAGCCCGTTACCAAGATTGAATTGCTCATGGCGTCCCTCCCGCCTACCAGTACTGCACACCAAAGCGCTCGTTGATTGACTCCATCTCACGATCGCCCTCCACCCACGTCTGCCACCTCCGCTCGAACTCACGGAACTGCTTGGTGTGGCCGCCCTTCAAATGCAGGTGTAGGTACTCGTGCCACAGTAGATAACGAAGGGTCTCCGCCGAGACATCCGCGCTGTTGAGCAGGCGATTGACACGAATCAGGCCCGCCCCATGGGGAGTCTCCGAGTCGTAGTAGGCCATCGCATACCAGCCCTTGATCAAGCGATGGGTCCACTCGAGCTGAATCCCGGCGCCGAGGTCGGCCTCGGACCCGAGACCGAGCAGTTCTCGACCTCGTTCGAGCGTCTCCTCCAGCAAGACGCGCAGATCGTGCTGCCCTGGGCGCATTTGCAGATCCACGGGAGGCTCGAACACCGGAACGCCACGCAGTCGGCGGGTGGACTCGCTCGGAAACCGCAATTCGTGCAGCGCGTCCTCGATCGCGGAGGAGTAGTCGCGCAGCGTTGGATAGATGGTCTTGGCCAACGATGTGTAGCTCTCGCCCACCAGCGCAGTCCGGGCCCGCTCCCCGAGGTCGCTGTCGCGAATCTGCTGGGCGACGACATGCGGATCGCAGCGAGTGCGCTCGACGAGGGCATTGTGAAGCGGCCGATCACCGCCGTCGAGCCAGTGCCCAACCATCGCCTCGAAGTCACGCTCGGGCAGCTTGGGGTGATCGCAGTCACCAAAGTACTCGAGGTACTGGGTCTCGAGGTTGATCCGCCCCCGGATGGACCTCCGATAGAGATCATCGAGCAACGCCTCGATACATGGAACTTGATGCTCGTAGACAGGGATGCTCGTGCAGACCGGATCCTCGTCTGGATCCTCTCGCTCGAGCAGGTACCAACCATGCGGGATGACGTCGAAGACGTCCGCGCGCTGATCGATGGGCGTGGCATACAGGTGTGCCGCCGTAGACCGGATCAACTCCCAGGGCAGCCAATCGAGCGCGGCCTCGACGAGCTGGGTAGCGGCGGCAGCCGGGGGCTCGGCGACCGCGACCAACTCTGGGGTCAGGAGATCGAAGGGGTGCTCCCAGTTCGAGTAGGTGGCCCAATGGTCTTCGAAGCTGACCAAATAGGCGTCCGTGGTTCCGCCCGCATCCGGTCCACGGAGGGCACGACCCACCATCTGCCGAAACAGGATCTCGCTCCCCGTTGGGCGCGTGAGGAAGACTGTCTTGACGTTGGGCACGTCCACCCCTTCGGTCAGCATCTGGACGTTGACCAACACCTCGATGTCGCCTGAGCGCAGCGCCTCGATTCGCTCTGTCGGAACCCCTTCGCTGCCGTCAGGTCGATAGCTGGCCACATAGTCGGCCCGAACCCCATGTTCCCGCAAGCGCTCGGCCAGCAACGCAGCATGATCGATGTTTACGGCGAACATGATCGTCCGACCGTAGCGCTCGCGGTGTTCGAGATAGTGGCGAACAATCACATTATTGCGGTCGGTCATCTCGCCGATCCGCTGCAACCAGCTTTCGCTCAAATCCTGAAACCGATAGGCGTGTTCGCGGTCATCTTCAGTGATCCCGACTTCGACGTCGGCCGCGGTCTCGACGCGGACCAAGGTTGGTCGAGCCAGAATTCCGCGCTCGATCAGGTCACGCAACATGACCTGATGAATGATGTTGCCCCCGAAGAGCTCGGACAGGGTCGAGCGCTCGGCCTCGGCCGTGCGCGTCGGGGTTGCCGTGAGGCCGAGCAGGCGCCAAGCCTTCTGCTGGCGAAGGACTTGGATCACGTCTCGATAGGACTTGGCCGGGGCATGGTGGGCCTCGTCGATCACCACGAAGGTCCGAGGATCCGCGAGCAATTGGTCGCGGATGGCCTGGCTGTATCGAAGGCTGGAGATCGACGCGACCACGACGTGGTCGCTGGGGTCGATCATCGACGCAGCACAATGATCGCCGGAGACCACGCGCACCCGCAGCTTGTCTATCTTGCGGTCGACCATGCCCGCGCAATTTTGGAACTCTGCCGCAGCATGGCGGAGCAGCTCGCTGCGGTGCGCCAACCACAGCACTCGCATCCCGCGAGACAGCACCTCTTGCGCCAACCAACGGACCGCCGTGAAGGTCTTGCCCGCGCCGGTCGGCATCACCAGCAAGCCCTGGAAGATCTTCGTCGATTCGGCTTTGGCGAGGTTCGCCGACATGCGCTCCCAGGCGGCGATTTGGTGTGGAAAGGGCTTGCGCAGATCAGGAGCCTGCTTGGCGACGTCGAGGACGGCGAAACGCGGGACGAAGCTGTCGTCCGTGGCGTCGTCCGTTTGCACGCGATCGCGGTCGCCGAAGCGAATCATGGCGTCCCGAAGTGTCGCCCGTAGCGTCTTCGACCGCCGCGTCCCACTGATGTATTGGAGGTACCCGGAGGTGCTGCGGGGACTGCCCATCGGACCGACGCCAGCGTCGATCAGTCGATCGACGATGAGCTTGAGACCGGGGTACTGCGGCAGCCAATACCGGACGAGAACGTCACGATGGTTGTACACGAAGGTGTCCGTCGGACGCTTGACCCGGACGGCCAAGTAGTCCCTCGCGCTCAGATCGTGGTGCCTGGGCTCGTAGCCCTCCGCCTCCGCGAGCGCCTTCACGGTCTGGTCGTCAAAGTGGTCCCAGGTGAACTTGTATGCTGGCACTTTGACCTCTATACCGCAGATCAAGTTTTTTTTGTCAAGCTTTCAGGCGACCTGCGCGAGCCGCCATTCAAGCCCCCCACTCCTTGGCGACCCGAGCGTAGCTCATGATCGAATCGGGGAGGCCCTCGTCTTGCACGTCGAGCACAAGGCAGGTCTTCGTTCCGCCGTTCTTCGGCCCGCGGAGCCCACGGCCGACCATCTGCTCGTAGAGCAGCGCGCTGCTGGTCGGGCGGGTCAGGCAGACCACGTCGACCTTGGGCGCGTCAAAGCCCGTGGTCAGCACGCCGACGTTGCACAGGTATCGGAGCTCGCCTGCCCGGAACAAATTGAGCGTATCCAAACGCTCGCTCCTCGGGGTCTTCCCGGTCACCAGCGCGGCGACGGTCTGCTCGAACGCGCGGTTGAGCGCGAGGGTCATGACCGAGGCATGCTCGACCGAGCACGCGAACACCAACGTCCGCGAGTCACCTGGGAGCGTGACCAGACGCCGGAGGATCGCACCATTGCGTTTCGGCCAGCGACCGAGCGTCGCCAAATAGTCGTTGGGCAACTCGTGGAATTGCTCGAAGCTCTCTCGCTGCGCGGTCGTCATCGCCGGGCTATCTGCGCTGTAGAGCTTCTCGGGGACGACCGCCGCCAGAATCTCCCGACGTTGGAGCGACGAAATGGGCGCGCGGCTCAGCGACCTGGGAGTCAGCAGGTGTTGGTCGAAGAAATTGCGGAGCGGCCCGTCTTCCTGCTCGAGCGTCCGCCAGGGCGTCGCGGTCAGCCCAATCACAGGGGCAGAACTTCGGAGCGTCCGCCACTCACGCTCGGCCCGGACCCCGAGCGCGACGAGGACGTCACGATGCTGCGGCGCAATGATTCGGTGGGCTTCGTCGACCACCACCGCGCCGAGCCGCGAGGGCTGAAGGCGATCGAAGAACTCGCTCTTCCTCAGCCAGCTGCCGAGTTGTTGAATGTTGGCGAGCACGACCGTGGGTCCTTCGCCAAATTCGATGTCGTCGGCGTTGCGAGAGCCCCACGCTCGAACGAGCTTGAGGATCCCGCGCCGGGGGATCACGAGCTCGTCCGCGCGCTGTGGCGGCGTCTGCCAGACCTCGCGAAAGCACTCCCACGCCTGCCGCTGCAGCTCTTCGCTCTGGGCGATCCAAATCACGATGTTCCTGCGACCACCGGTCTGGGCGAGGTGATCGACCAGGGCCTCGACAGCGACTCGAGTCTTGCCGGCCCCCGTCGGCAACGACAGCAACCCCGCCGAGCCCGTGCCATTGGCGAGCAGCTCGCGCAATTTGATGTAGACCTCGAGCTGAAAGTCGTGGAGCGGTGGAAGTGCCTGGACCGAAATGACCTCTTCATCCGCGGGCAACACGTTCGGCCGGTTCTCGGCCAGACACCCCGGCAAGCCCGTGATCTCACAAAATGCGCGAGCCCATCGACCACCCTGCCGCCAATACTCGGCCATGACCAACGCGCCCGCTCCATGCTGGACCACGTTGCCGTGCAGACGCGGTAATTCGGCGATGTTCAATTGGCGATATTCCGCTGCCAGTTTGGTCCACTGGGTTTGCGGAATTGCCCTGATGATCATGCGACGGATCGGAGCCCCCGCTTTTTTGTCCGACATGAGCCGATCGCCGAGCAGATCGAGGACGCAATCGATCGGCCTCGGAGGCGCGCCACGGACGTTCAGGTCGGCGTGCGCGAGGGTCTGCCGCGCGATGTCGTCGTCACCCCGCAGATCCGCCGCTTCGCTCGACTCCCAGAACTCCCGCCACTCCTGCGCGGAGATCCGCTTGAGCACCGCGACCGCTTGTTCCCGTTCGGAGATCTGCATGTTGTCGCCGTGCAACATAACAGATCCCTCCACGAGTCCAGCCCCAATCACGCGGCCCAAAGCGGGACAGTCGAGCCATGGGTGGTCAGTATCGCGCAAGCCGAGCCGTCTCCGATCGAGCCCGCGCGATCCATGCGACACTGCGCCGCGACATGCTCCCGCCCGCGTCCCTGCCCTTCGCCGAGTCCATCGAGCGAGTCGGGTGTGCGCCGCCCCGTCCAACCCGACTGAAGCCATGATCGCCTTCGACTACGACGCCATCGCCAACTCCGTGCTCGGTCCTGTGGGTCCGAGTGTGGCGACCTCCGTCCGCCACAACCTCGCCATCTTGCGGGCGATTCATTGGGGCGCCCGCGCGGTCCTCGACTCGACGACCGAGTTCGATCCGCGCGAGGATTGGTGGCGACGACCCGAGCGGCGCTTCGCGGTCGCGTTCTTGTCGGACACTTGGGAAGATTGGCCCAGCGACGCGACCAAGCACCCAGCCCTCGAAGAGTTCTGCGTGGCCTTGACCACCGCCTTGGACGGCCTACGCGACCGTGGCGAGATCCAATTCCTCGGCGTCGAGTACGAGCGCGATGGCGGGCCGAAGCAGGTCCTCGCGCCGATCCGTGCGCTCGCCAAGCGCTTCGAAGATCACGGCTGGGCACGCTGCCGTCCGACCAAGCACGGCTCGCGCTCCGCCTCGCAAGCGCTGCTGGCATACCTCGCTCGGATCGAGCGCGACGACTTCTCGCCGCACGAGCGCTCGCTGCAGAAGCTGATGCGCTGGTGGGCAGTAGTCGGCGCCCGCACGCCCGCGCAGCTCGAGGATCGCCAGCACTTCTTCTGGCTGTATCGCCTGCTTCTGTGCACCACCAACGCTTACGTCAACGCGGGCGCGCAGTACTTCGGCCCAGTCATCGGCAACACCGAGGTCCGCGTCTTTCGTGACGTCGTTCGCCAATGGCGTGAAGGTATTTCTCCGGCCAAGGCCCCTCTGCTCGCGCACGACAAAGACACCACCGAGCCCGAGGACCGATCGAACAACAACATCGCACGCGAGCTGTGGGGCTTTCTCAACCTCCATCGTGTGCCCTTCTACAACGCGCAAGCCGACAGCTACCTCGAGCCCGACGAAGACCCGATCGACGCCACCCGGCGGATCGGCGAGCGAACTCGCGCGTGGCTCGCTGCCCACCCCGCCAAACAAGCCGAGTTGGCCGTGGCCTTCGAGCAGTGGCTCGCGCGGGCTCAACGAAACGCGAAGCAGCCGCTCGCTGCTGCCCGTCGCTATCGTCGCAAGTTCGAGGGGGGCGAAGCGATCGATGGCGGCGCGCCCCTCGACATGCGCTTCAACCAAGAACTCGATGAGCTCGGCACCGCCCACCTGCTCGCTGTCTTCGACGCGAGCGAGCGTGCTGCGATCATGCTTCATCTCGCCCTCGACGCCGATGTTCGGGTCCATGTCCCCGCGGGCGGCACGAGCTACGATGACGAAGAGATCGACGAGGTCGCCGACGCTGGGGGAACCTTCGTCGAAGACACGCAGACGTCCAATCCCGCGGACCGGCTGCGGGCGGCCCGGGCGGTATGGATCTACGCGCCCAACAACCTGGCACGCAACTTCCCAGGCGACCTCGAGAAGCGAGTCGCGCGGGTCTACTGGGAGGAGATCGACGATCTGAGCAAGTTCGACTCCAAGGCGGCGCTCTTCGACGCCCTGGTCAAGTCGCGAGGCGAGGGGGCCCGGTCCCCCGTCCACGACACCAATTCGCTATGGGCCTTCGGCCGCGACGCTCGGCTGGGCGACGTGGTGCTCGCCCGCAAGGGCCTGTGGTCCATCATCGGCGTCGGCGAAGTGACGAAGCCCTATTTCCACGTCGACGACGACGGCCATGGAGTCCACCGAATTGGGGTCGATTGGTTTTGGACCGGTGAGCTGAACTCGACCAAGCAGCTGCCGATGCCAACCTTCGTTCGTGGCGACCAGCGCAAGGTTCTGCTCGAGTCCCTCGAGGGCCACCTGCGGGGGGTGACCAAAATCGAGGGCGTGTCCTTGCCGGATCCCGACGCCCCGATCCCCTTCAAGCTCTACACCGTCGACGACGCCATGCTTCAGCTCTTCTTCCCTCGCCAGGACGTCGAGAAGTGGCGACGTCTGCTCGAGCGCCGCCGCAACCTCGTGCTCACTGGCCCGCCCGGCGTCGGCAAGACCTTCATCGCCAAGCGACTCGCGCGACTGGTCACCGGCGAGGACAGCAACGCATCGATCAAGATCGTCCAGTTCCACCAGGCCTACACCTACGAGCAGTTCGTGCTGGGGTACCGCCCCGCTGGCGGTGGGTCCGACAGGCCGCAGTTCGAGCTCATTAAAGGACCTCTGTTCCAGTTCGCCGAGCAAGCTCTCGCCGACCCCGAGGCCAAGTTTGTGTTGATCATCGACGAGATCAACCGCGGCAACATCAGCCGAATCCTCGGCGAGGCCTTGATGCTGCTCGAGGCTGACAAGCGCAACGCCGACTGGGGCCTCAAGCTCGCCTACACGCTCGGCGACTCGGAGTTCGCCGATGGCAACTTTTACCTGCCGTCCAACCTCTACGTGATCGGGACCATGAACACCGCCGACCGCTCGCTCGCGGTCGTCGACTACGCGCTACGCCGGCGCTTCGCTTTCGTCGACGTGGCTCCCCAACTCGAGTCGGACGCGTTCGGCCAGCATGTGCGCGAGCGGGGCCTGCCTGAGTCGGTGCTCGAGCGGCTGCGCGCTCGAATCCGCGAGCTCAACGAACGAATCGAGAAGGACCGGGCGCTCGGCCACGGCTTCGCCATTGGCCACAGCTTCTTCAGCGCTGGCACCGACAAGATCCCCTGGTTGCTGCCAGAGGGCGAGAGCGGCGACGCACTCGCCTTCGCCAACACTTGGCTCGACGACGTATTCGAGTACGAGATCGAGCCGCTGCTGCGTGAATATTGGGCGGAAGACCTCGGCCAATTCAACGAAGCCAGGAACCAGCTCTGGCAGGGTCGCGGGCGCGCATGAGCGCAGAACCGAGGCGGATTGGCGGCGTTCCGATTCGCAACCTCTACGTGATGCTCGCGTTCGCATCGGCGCTCGACAAGGAGCTCAGCCCAGCGACCTGCGGTGCGCTCGAGACCGACGAACTGTGGCTCGACATCCTCGCCCGCTTGCTCGCCAACAAGATCGCATGGATCCGTCGTCGCGGCGCGCCCCAGCGCTATCGAGTCCGCGACGACCATGGCGCAGCGCCCTACGGCAGCATCGACCTGCCCGCGACGCTCCGCGGCATGCACTTGCTGCACAACCGGCTCGCCTTCTCGGTCGACGAGCTGCAGATGGACACGCCGCAGAACCAGCTGCTCTGTGCAGGCATGCGCGCGCTGCTGCGTTCGACACGGGTCAGGCCAGATCTGCGCGACGAACTTCGCCGACAGATCTCGGCCTTCTCCGGCGTCTCGTACCTGTCCAACCAAGACGCCCTGCAGGTGGCGTGGACGACCACCACGGGGGCCTATCCAAGCTACCGTGAGGCCCTGGGATTGGCCCGCTTGGCCGTGTTGGCCGCGCTGCCTGACGAGGGCGCGCACGACCAACATTGGCGCAAGCTGCTCGACGACCACACGGGCATGGGCGAGCTCTTCGAGCGCTTCATTCGGGGCTTCCTCTCCATCGAGTTCGCCGGGCATGGGACCGTGAGTCGGCGTAATCTTCACTGGGGCGCGGACATGCACGACTTGCTGCCGCAGCTACGGACCGATCTGGTCATCGAGCGCCCTGGCGACCTCCCCATGACGGTGGGCGAGTGCAAGCTCTACAAGGCGCCCTTGGTCGTCTCGCACCGTTCTGGCAGCTTGCGGCTTCGCCCCGCCCACCTCAACCAGCTCTTCGCATACCTCGCAGCCGCACAGGCCGCTTGGTCCGGCAAGGCAATCGAGGGGCTGCTGATTTACGCCCAGATCGATCAGCCCATCAACACCGAGGTCGACCTCCGGCAATTTCCAGTCCGCATCCGGACCCTCGACCTTCGCTTCGAATGGCCGCAATTGCGCGAGCAACTCGTGGCCCTGTGGCCCTCCTGACTCCGCCCACCCCCTTCGTTGCTCGCCCTTCCAAGTTCGGCGAGAATCGCCGAGGTGGTACCGAGCAACGCAGGCCCGCCGAGCGTCGATGCGACGATCGCTGGGCCCGTGTCGCCAGCCTCGACCCTGCGCCGGGCGCCCTCGATCGACGAGACGATGAGCGCGACCTCGG
>Ga0075163_10007369_pt1 | contig 14548 bp, 18 predicted proteins | sample JI1023141ADNA_FD_71478 | JGI IMG/M metagenome (GOLD analysis project Ga0075163, IMG submission 71478) | Wastewater effluent complex algal communities from Wisconsin, to seasonally profile nutrient transformation and Carbon sequestration -... | ecosystem: Engineered > WWTP > Effluent > Algae...
GAAGAAGCGATAGTTCCCAGACCAAAGACAGTATAAAGCTTATTGCGGTAGAGTCTATCTCCAGCAATAAAAACTCCGACTGATAATAACAACATGCCAAAGATTTTGGTAAAGGGACCAATCCAATCATAGGCAAGACGCAAGAAAAAGCTAAACCCAACAACAAGTAATAGTAGTCCAATTTTATTTAGTAGGTTTACTCCAACAAATTCTTCGACCGGTATATTTCCAATTTTACTCTTTACCCAGTTCTTTATATCATCGAATATATCAGGTGGAGGCTCTGTTTGTAGGACTGGTCTTTGAATTACAGAGGGTTCGGTTTTAATGACTGACTTGGGTGAAACAAAGAGCTCTTCTTTTTTTGTGGGGATATTCGCTGTTAGGCTTGGTCGAACAATCCCAACTGGCTTTGATTCTATTGGTTTGTTTATTTCAGCTTGCGAGTGTTGAGTTTCCTTCGTGATATTTTCGGAAACTATTTCATGTGAGCCCGTAATCGGAGAAGTAAGCTCTTCGTGTAAAGCTGTATCAACAATGACTTCCTCTTGCGCAGGCTTTTCTATTTTCTGAACAAATAAATCTAACTTCGTTTTTAAATGTTTTAATTCACTTTGTAAACTTCCAATTTTATTTTCAATGGACTCAATTTCAGAATAGATTTTTCCTATCTCATCTTTTTCTTGCGCCATAACCTTTTACAGCTTAGTAGCAAATCGTCTTGGTTGACCACGACGCTCTGGGTGTGTGGTTAAAAAATAAACTCTCTTCTCTAATGTCTCTGTTAGCATCTTTGCGGCTTTCTTCTCTGCTTCTTTTGGAAATTCTTCTGGAAGAACAGGAACGCCAATATTGTAGCGAATCGTTGTATGTTTTGTTTGTCCGGAGAGAATTGCTTTTGGTGTAGACATATTCCAGGCTCCTGAGATTCCACTTGGAATAATAGGAACGTTAGCGCGAATAGCAATCTTAGCGGCCAATGCTTTAAAGGGTCCCATGACACCACTTAGAGTTCTTGTTCCTTCTGGAAAGATAGAAACAATTTCGCCGGACTTTAAAATTGAAACCATATAGTTTTCTAATTCTTCATAGTAGGCCACTGCTGATTTTGCGTCTTCTCCATGATAGTTGCGGATAACGGGCATTCCGCCCCATTTTTGAATTTGGTGTGAATAAATATCTCCCAGAGTATTTAAATAAGATTCAAGTCCCGACTTTAAGAAACCAAAGGCTGGATTATTGAGGGGAGAGTTTTCTGCGTTTATCATTTTGATAAGAGCTTCTTGCGGATTAAAAACTTCGTTCTTTCCAAGAAAGACCACTTTGCGTGGCATATAAAGTCCGATAACGGGAATATCGAGTGAGTCTGTATGGTTACAGATTAAGACTGCACCACCCTTATTAGGGACATGCTCGGTTCCTGTAATTTCCACGCGGTATATCATTTCCATTAAGGTTTTGATAATACTAGCTGGCACTTCCCGTGGGATAAAAAAAGGCTCTAAAAATTTTGTAATTTCTTCCATTTGGTTCTCACTCTTTAGCACAGTGTAAATTCGATAGGTTAATTTATAAAGTAATTTTTTGGGTAGGTTGATCTCTTAAAGAATACCACCGATTAACATGCGAAGGCGCTGGTCGCGAAAACTTGGAGCGAAGGGGGGACTGGACACCGATGGGCATTAAATGTGGTTATCTCAAGCTTTATACTCTCGCCAAAAGTAGTTTCCTTAATGGGGAGATGTTTGCGATGGCAGGTGCTACTCGTAATCATCAAGTAATTTGTGATAATTTAATTTTTTCACTCAAGAATCAATTTAAGAACAAACCCTGCATCGCTTTTGGTAGCGATCTTAGAATTAAGGTTAATAAATCCGGGCTATACACTTATCCCGATATTAGCGCTCTTTGCGGCAAAGAGTTATTTGACGATGAAAACAAAGACACACTCACTAATCCACAACTAATTATTGAAGTCCTATCTGATTCAACGGAAGCATACGACCGCGGGAAAAAATTTGCACTATACAGACAAATTGAATCTTTAAAAGAATATATCCTGGTATCACAGTCCAACAAGAAAATCGAAAAGTTCGAGAAAAATGATACCGGTTTCTGGACATTATCCGAAACAAACTCTGATAACGACATATTGTATTTATCCGTTATTGGATGTCAATTATCTGTTGAAGATGTGTATTCCAATGTAGAGTTTTAGGAATTATCAAAAGAGCGGCAAAGTCTTGTATGGCGTTGGTTTTTAAAAGATTACTACGGAAAGGATTTAATTTTGAAAGTAATACTCGTTAATAAAAATTAGACTCTAAATAAATTCCCAAGTCTCATTTACTTTTTCTGATAAAACTTTTTGAATTAGATTTTGGTCTAAATATAATCCCGAATAGATCAGTTGAGTTATTGCTTCTTTCGCACTTTGTATTTTTCCTTCTTTTTTCGCAGCGATAACAATTCCAAGAGTTCCGATTACATTCAGTTTATTTATCTGTGCACATTTTCGAGCCTGTAAATCATCTATGACTACTACAGAATTTGAAAATTTAAGACCAGTAGCAATAACAGATGACTCTCCTTTACCTAAACCCCAAGTAAGAATTTCGTTTGGTATAACATAGTTTGTGTATACATATTTTAATAATTCATCCTTGTAAGTAAAAACTTCGTCTGATTCTTTTTTTAGAACTTCATTATAGACATCATTCGGGATAATTAAATTTTCTTTATTATCGAATAGCAGGAATAATAATTTAGATTTTGAAAGCGTGATGATAGGAGAAGAGTTTACAATTAAATATTTAGGCATTAAGATAATTATCCACTTCGGAAAGAATTTCTTCTGCTGTATACTGAAAAGGGGAAACTGAAAACTCTTTAAGTGAATAGATGAACTTAGCTCTACTCATACCTGCAAGTTCAGCAGCCCTTTCTTGCGAAATCATTCCTCTCTCAAAAAATTTTACTGCCGCCGCCAGACGAATATCTCTAATCATCTCTGTCTTATCTTTGTGCATTGCCGCAAACAGCTCTTCTGATAATTCTATATTCAAACTAACCATAATCTTTCTCCTTGTCGCAAAACCCGCACCCTCTTTACATTCTATTCACTACCCATTAACTTTTCCAGTGCTTTTTTGATTTCTTTTTTACAACCTCGTCTTAAAAACCTGCTCTTCTAAAGTATATTCATACATTTTCGTTAATGCTTCGTATTCTAGAAATTCTAGCAGCAAATTCTTGTAAGTCGTTGAATTTTAATTGAGTTTTACAATAATCCTATTTTCTCTACTACCCAACTATATACATATTCAGAGAGCATAAGTGCTTCTTTATAATCCTCATCGGTTAATGGCTCATAGTCTCCAGGATAGCGAGTTTGGGCTGCATACAAAGAAAGACTTTCTGCTTGTTTTAATTTAGAATCTAAATTGTAATGTGTGGAAATTAATTTATTTAATTGGGCGATAGAATGAGTCCAGGGAAATTCAATTTCTAAAAAAAGCAAAAGAGCTTTTAAACTTTTCTCTACTGCCTGCTGACAATCGAAGCATAAATCTTCATAGTAAGTTTTATCATTTAACTTTCCAATCTTTGCACGCTCAAGATTACCCTCGGCTCTATTAAGCCACTTTGTAATTTCTTGATTGTTTTTCATAAATGATTAACCCATCCTTTTGAATATGCCTATAAATATAAGATTTATATTCTATCAATCTAGGGAAGCGATCCGGTGTTTCTACAATTAAGTCGATAGCTTCGCCAACGTCATGCAATGCAATGTAGAGTTTTTTAGTATATTTATTTCTTTCGTGCTCAATGCCTTCTTTGATTACACAGATATCATAATCACTATTATCCCGTGCATCTCCTCTTGCTCTAGAGCCAAACAGAATAATTTTTTCTGGATTCATTTCTTTTACAATAATATCAATAATCTTTTGGATTGTCTCTTGTTCTATTATTCTTTGCTCTGCAACTTTCATCTAATTGTCCCGCTTTTCTAAATTATTATATCTTCCATATTTCAGTCAACCTTGATTTTTCTATTAGCATGACTCGGTATCGAGATTAAGGTGAATTCTCGAACCATCGTCTTTACAACCTCGTCTTAAAAACCTGCTCTTCTAAAGTATATTCATACATTTTCGTCAATGCTTCGTATTCTAGAAATTCTAGCGGCAAAGTCTTGTAAGTCGGTAGTTGCGTGTGAATAATTACTTAAAAGGATTTACGACTTTTAAATTTGTTTCTATCACTTGACCATGTTGGAGGTCTTCTGTGTATAATATTCCACATTTATTTTCTAAAGCAGATGCAACAATCAAACTATCCCAGAATGAAAATTTATATTTTGATTTAATATCTATTGCCTTTTTTATAATCGAAGTGTTTACTGGATGCAATTCAAATTCTTCTTCTAATGCCTCGGCAGTATCCCGAATCATTGTGTCTTGCACTTTATTTTTAAAAAGCTGATTTGTAATTTCTATCAGAACTTGGGAGCTAATAACGAATTGCTATTCGGAATCTCTTAGAATTTTTTTAATATGCTCAGTTTTCTCTTTTTCAATATCACTTTCTAATTTTGCGTAAAGAATAATATTTGTATCGAGAAAAATTCTATCTATCATAAAGTTCTTCTCTTGAGTAAATACGAAAATCTTTTACTTTAATGGGATTGGATAAGAATTTTTGAATAGCGTGCTTCTTTTAATTTAGTTTTTTGTGTTACTTGCTTTGAATTACTTCCATACTTATTAAACAGAAATTGATAGAAATCAAGTATCTCGATTTTAGCTATATCAGGCAGAGCTGAAATGTCAATGATTGAATCGTGTATTTCCATGGTTTGTATCCTCTGCTATCAATTCTAAAAATTATAGCAATGTTATGCAAGAAATAAAAATTACAATATTTCAATCAAATCCATAATCAATTTCCTAATAAATTTACAACCTCGTCTTAAAAACCTGCTCTTCTAAAGTATATTCATACATTTTCGTCAATGCTTCGTATTCTAGAAATTCGAGCGGCAAATTCTTGTAAGTTGCTGGGTTTTTAAAGACTATCACCGATGAAGAGGCGAAGGCGTAGGTCGCGAATACTTGGAGCGAAGGGGGGAATGAACACCGATGTTTTTAATTGTAAAAATTAAGAAACCGTTTTTTTTGAATAAGGTTTAGATTTTTCTATACAATCCATTTCCTTTAAATTCAAGTAAACCATTGTCGCGTAATACTTGCAATTGTTGTCGAATTTTATCTTTTATAAAATTGTTATTTGGGAATTTATTTTTTAAGAAGCTTTCGAAAGAATACATTTGTTTTAATGTAAATTGATTCTCGCTGATAGTTTCAATTAAATTTAATATTTCAATTGTCCATCCTCTACTCTCTTGTTTTTGTTTTCCGAGAAACGCTGTTTTGGTCCAAGTTTCTATAACATTTTTTCGATTTTCGACTATACCATTCTTCACTAGAAAAATTCTACCGATAGACGGAATGCTTTGAAGAACTATATTGCAACCAATCCAACCAGCTCTTTTTGCTTTGCTACTTAATGGTTTCCTTTTTTGAATTATGTTATTTACAAAATAGTGTTTAGGAATCACAAGAAAGTTTTGAACTTCTAATTCTTTGAATGAATAGTTTAAGAAGAAAAAATGCGGGTTATTGTTCGAATTAATTCTTTCGATCATAGTTTCATAAGCACCATCAACTATTTTTAAGGTGAAAGAATCTCGTTTGCTTTTTAACTCGTATTCCGATTTGCATGAATCACAAAAGAAGTCCCCAACAGGGTTATTGTTTTCAAAATTATTTAAATTATTATTTCCGCACGAAGGACAATAAATATTATTTCGAACCCAGCCTTCCGTTAATACTCTAGCGATTTGAGTATTGCTTGCATAACCTTTTGCCAATTCTTTATTAAATTTTAAATTCATATTATTCTTAAAGCTTAGTCTTAAAAACCTGCTCTTCTAAAGTGTATTCATACATTTTCGTCAATGCCTCGTATTCTAGAAATTCAAGCGGCAAAGTCTTGTAAGTCATTAAATTTTAGAGCAAATTCATGAATAATATTATTGGAAGTCAAATAGAAGTGATATTCCTAAACGACTCCCAATAAATTAAGCTTTAATATAAACTTCTAAAACAAATCCTCCTAGAAATTTGGTAAATTATCTAGATTATCTTTTGAAGTTTGGTTTCTGTCTGTTCGTAAGAACTTATTTCCATTAACAGAAATAACTTCTACTTTTGCACCGGGTCGGTTAGAATACCAAGTGTAATACTCTTTCTTGAAAATGCTTTCAATTGAATTTACAACTTGATCTTTTGTCTCGATCCTATAATCAGAGCTTGGTTGACCGTTCTGATTCCTATGCACCATTAAATGAGTGATTCTTCCATAAAAATCCTCACGCTTCGCTGTTATAAAAAAGTCTATCATGTAGACCTCCATAATTAGTTAAATTTAATGGAGGAATTTCCCTTGACGAAAAAATGTACAGAAACAATCTATACATACTCAAAATCCAACAAGAGAAATGCCTCACAGCATACATCTTGAAGGCTGTAACCTGATGTTACCAGCATCGGGTTACAGTATTAGTACAAGCTGTATGATTATGTCACTCTACTCTACCCACTAAAAATGTCAACAAAAGCGTGTACTGCACATACATTTTGCTTGCTATACACTTAAAAAGTAATTCCTTTCGAAATTAATACTTGTTTCCATTTTAAATGGTTTAGTTTTTACTTGTCATTCTTTTCCTATAGATAAAATTAGGATTAATGCCTACTCTACACTGGATTGGAAAAGAAAAAGTAATCAACCACTACAGAGATGTTCCATTTAGGACTCTGGAGCATAAGTATCGTTATCCGTCCGTAGAGACAGGTCTGAGACCTGTCTCTACTCCGATAAGGCATACACAAACTAACGACGTGTCTGGCAACAAAATCATCCACGGCGACAACCTAGAAGCACTCAAGGCACTTCTTCCTGAATATGAGGGTAAAGTCAAATGCATCGCAATCGACCCACCGTATAACACTGGAAATGAAAACTGGATTTACAATGATAATGTAAATGATCCTAAGATAAAAAAATGGCTCGCACAAGTTGTAGGCAAAGAAGGAGAAGACCTAAGCCGTCACGACAAATGGCTTTGTATGATGTATCCACGCTTGCAATTACTGCATAAACTTCTTTCGGATGATGGAGTGATTTTTGTTTGCATTGATGATAATGAACAGGCTAATTTGAAGTTGCTTATGGATGAAATATTTGGAGCAAGAAATTTTTTGGGTTTAATAACGAGAAAGCAAAGTAGTGGATCAAAAAATGATACAGGAAGTAGTAAAGTAATTTCAACAGCTGATTATATACTACCCTATAAAAAAAATTCTTTTGAGTTTTTACCATATAAGGTTAAATCAGATAAAAAATTTAATCTTTCTGATGATGAGGGTAATTTTAGTATTAGAGCATTAGAAATGCAAGGCGGGGATGATACTTTACCACTTAGATCCAAAATGGGCTATTCAATTTATTATAACCCATTAACAAAAAATGTTAAATTGCTTTTTGACTACGATCTGAAAAAAAAGCCAGCCTATGCTAAAGAGAATTCTGAACTATTGAAAGAAGGCTACATATGCTATCGACCTAGAAAACGCGGTGAGGAGTTGGGTATATGGAGGTGGGGTTTAGAAACGTTCATTGAGAGATTCAATAATAACCAAGTTTATTTTGATAAAGAAAGAGTGTATATGAAAGAACGTCAAGTTGATTTTATAAATAAATTTCCAGAAGCTTTATTAGAAAATTTTTTAAATACAAAAGGAACAAATGAATTAAAAGAAATCTTTGAAACGAAAAAATTTGACTTTCCTAAACCTTCTGAACTAATACAATTTTTATTAACTGTAGCTACATCATCAGACTCCATTATCCTCGACTCCTTCGCAGGCTCTGGCACAACAGCCCACGCAGTATTAAACCTCAACAAAGAAGATGGGGGTAATCGTAAGTTTATCCTGATTGAAATGGAAGAGTATGCAGAGACCATCACAGCCGAGAGAGTCAAGCGAGTGATTAGCGGATATGCAGACGTAGCCGGAACCGGTGGAGAGTTTGATTATTACGAACTAGGCGAGCCGCTATTTGTAGAAAATAATTTGAATCCCAAACTTCCAGTTGAAAAGATACGCGAGTATATTTACTTCATGGAAACCAAACTACGATTACCCGCAAGTGATAAGAAGGATAATAAGTATTTGCTGGGTGTGAATTCTGGTGTTGCGTATTACTTCTTCTATAATCCAAAAGAAGATACTGAGTTGGATTATGCTTTTTTAAAAACTATTAAGACTAAGGCAGACGAGTATATCATATATGCGGATAATTGTCTTTTGACAACAGACTTCTTACAAAGCAAACGAATTACATTCAAGAAAATTCCAAGAGAGATTCCGAGGATATAAATATGATCTATCAATTTAAAGCAGATAAAACCAATTCCAATTTAAACTTTAATATCAATTTACAAAAAGACAAAAGAGTCTATTGCTTCATTGGAGAAAATGGAGTTGGTAAAACACAGTTGCTTGAGTCTATGGCTAGGAGTGCTTTGTATTCGCATTCATTGTTAAAAAATAAAGGGAGCTATTATGAAAGATTTTATTTAGAAGATAGTATTCATGAAGAGATTAAAAACTTAAAATTATATTTAGCACAAGGAATTAGTTTAAATGGTATGGAAATCAAAAATAAAGAACGAGATTCATGGAATGTAGCTCCTTTCTTTGATTGCGTAACAATTTTAAAATCTTTGGAAATAAAAAATCCAATCGTATTTATCGGAGCTAAGAATAGAGGCTATGCAAAGAATATAGATGCTAATAATATTCAAATACTAGGAGACAAAAATAAAAGATTTCTATCTGCTTTTTTAAAAAGCTATAATTATATGAATTCCTTAAAAGTAGATGAGGTAACCGCAGCAGATTGGTTTATGTCTAGACTCGTCATAAATCGAAATTTTGTTTATGGTCAAGAAAAAACAGACGATGACGTAGTTCTTGTATGTAAACTATTGCAAGACTTAGAACCTATAAAATTAAAAAATATTGCTGTTTATAATCAAAAAAATAATGATTATGATTTTAATATAGGGTTTCACGAAGGTAAACTTTTATTTAATGGAATCCCCTTTGATAAACTTTCTACTGGATATATTTCTATAATTAAAATTTTTCAAGATATTATAGATGCTTATAGTTCATGCCGTTTGAATGATAATGATAAAATAGAAGATACCGAAGGAATTGTTTTTATTGATGAAATAGAAGCTCATCTACATCCTAAATGGGAACAATCGATTATTCCTTTTCTAAAAAAACATTTTCCTAAAACTACTTTTTATATAGCTACCCATTCTCCGCTTGTGATTTCAAGCACGGATGAAGGCGAGGCTTATGAACTTGTGCAAGAGGGTGAGTCTATTGTAGCGAAAGAATTAGGAAATCCTAAGTCTTGGTATATGGCTGATATTTATTCCCAAGCATTTCATGTTAAGTATAATGAAGACTTTGAAAAAGAACAAGGCAAGATCATTGAACTCTCTGCTGATTTTTCAAAAACTGTAAAAGAATTTATTCGAACTAAAGCAACTGATAAGAAAGAAAAAGCAGAAGAGCTTTATCGTGATTTAGATAAAGCATTAGCAGATTCTGACCCACGAAGGCTAACAATTGATAACCTCAAAAAATTAGTAGGCTAGTTACTCATGAAACAGATTATACGAGATGCAGAGCCGATTTCTTTTTTTAAAGGTGAAAAGAAAATAGAATTCTATCAAGACTTACGAGACGACAAAGGAAAGATTCGAGATAGGTGGAATTTACCTACCTATAAGAAAGACCTTGTCGAAGTATTGTTACGAATGAGCAGAGGTGAATGTTCATTTTGCGGAACTAAGCTTGGTGAATCTAATTTAGACGTAGAGCATTATTTGCCCAAAGAACAATTTCCTTATCTCTCTTATTGTTTTGAAAATTATTTAGCGAGTTGTAAACCTTGTAATCAAAATAGAAAAAGAAGCTACTACCCTAGATCATTGGAATCAAGAAAAGATAAGCTAGGAGAATCTGTTCTGGTTGGTCATATTGAAGGTATAAATATTGAGGCTTACAATAAACAGGCGCTACTAACAAATACTAGTGATAGAATTATCGAGCCTAGTTTCGATAACATTCAGGAACACTTAGAATTTTCTCCTGAGACAACTAATTATAGGGCTAAAACTAATATTGGAATAGAAACTAATAGAATGTTTTTTAATCATAGTGAAGTATTAATTTTTCTACAAAAAATAAGTTCTCAAGTAATGAAAATGATTCAAGAAGGAAGTTCTAAAGAAACAATTCTGAATTGGTCTGATATAACTGGATATAGCTTTTATATTGAGCAGTTTTATGAGTATTGGATTGATTTTTTAAATCCTAGTTCGGAGAACACTTAATGGAATTAAAACCTTACCAACAATCTGTAATCAATGATCTCAAATCGTATTTAGAGAAACTAGAAGAGACTTCTGATATTGCGAAAGCATTTACTGAGTTCTGGCGAGAGAGAGCGCCTATTTCTGATTTACTCCTTGAAAAGCAATTAGCAACTTATAAGAATAATGTTCCAGGTGTGCCTAACGTATGTGTAAAAGTTCCAACTGCTGGTGGTAAGACTTTTATTGCTTGTAATGCTCTTAGGACTCTATTTGACTTTATCCGCACCGATACAAAGACTGTATTATGGCTTGTTCCTTCTATTACGATTCTAGAACAAACAATTAAGAATCTATCCAATCAAAATCATCCTTATCGTCAAAGAATCAATACTCAGTTTTCTGCTAGAGTCGAGATTTACACGAAAGATAAATTACTCCAAGGAGCAAGCTTTAATCCTACGAGTGTTGCCGGACAATTAAATATTATTGTAATGAGCTTTGATACTCTTCGCATAAAGAAAAAAGAAGATAGAAAGATTTACCAAGAGAACGGACAGTTAGCAGGATTTGCTAATTTAAAAAATGAGTCTATTCAAGATTTGCCTGATACTGATGAGTCGGCTTTAATCAATGTTATCCGCAAATTGAATCCAGTTGTGATTGTAGATGAAAGTCATAATGCGGAAACGGAATTAAGTCTGGAAATGCTTCGTGATGTAAATCCTAGCTTTATTTTTGATCTCACTGCAACTCCTCGCAAGAATAGCAACATTATAAGCTATGTAGATATTGGAGAATTAAAAACAGAGAACATGGTAAAGCTTCCTGTCATTGTTTATAATCATATAGACAAAACAGAAGTATTTAGTAGCGCGATTCAATTGCAACGAAAACTGGAAGCAATTGCTATTGAAGAAGAGAAGGCTAATGGCAAATACATTCGTCCGATAGTTTTATTTCAAGCACAGCCTAAGAATAATGATGACAGTGTGCATTTTCAAAAGCTAAAAGAAAAATTAATTGAAATGCGAATTCCAGAAGAGCAAATCAAAATAAAAACAGCAAACATAAACGAAATCAAAGGCATAGATCTATTAGCCAGAGATTGTCCAGTTCGTTTCATTATCACAATAGACGCATTAAAGGAAGGATGGGATTGTCCTTTTGCCTATATCCTTGCCTCTGTTGCTGATAAAAATTCTAGCGTTGCCGTTGAACAAATTCTAGGAAGAATTCTCCGTCAACCACACGTCATCAAACATAAAAATGATTTATTGAACATCGCATTTGTAATGACTGCTTCAAATAAGTTTCTAGATACTCTGCAAAATATTGTAGTAGCGATGAATAAAGCAGGTTTTAGCAGTAAAGATTATAGATACGCAGAAATTCAAAAAGAAGTAGCTGCCCTAAAGGTGACTCAGACTGACCTACCTTTTGTTGAGGTTAATGGCAAATCTGAATTAGATGATATAATCCCTGAGAGAGTAATTGCCGCAGAGCCAACGTTTATTGATCGAATCACCCAAGACGCAATCAGACAAGCGAGTGAGTATAATGTTACTGTAGCCAAAGAGATAACTTCTTCCAATCGAAGTTTTTTCTTACCGGATGAGATAAAAGATAAAGTTAAAAGAATAGAGATTAATATGAATTACAAAGATAGAATAATCGATATTAGACTCCCGCGTTTTTATTTGAAAGAAGAAGGTGGAATTGGGTTATTTAGTGATGGAGAAGAGTTATTTTCCAAAGAAAATCTTTTGACTGGTTTTAAATTAAGCAAAGCTGATACAAATATTAACTTTGATGAAACCTCCTCTGAGGCGTATTCTGTAGATGTTGAAAAAGTTCATGAAGACTATGCAGTTAAATTTAAAAAGCTAGATAAAAAAATCCAAGAGAGATTGGAAGAATACATATTATCCGCAGCAAAGGATACACGCGTCAGAGAATTAACAGCTAGAATGAAAGAACTGATTGGAACTATCTGGCCTATCAAAGATTCAGAATTAGAAAAATATCTGACTCATATATTTGAGGATTTTAGTTTGGATAAAATCAAAGACTGCTTAGCTAAAGAATACCACTACAAAGATAAAATTAAAACTAAAATAGATAAACTTAGTAGTGAGTATGTAAAGACTCAGTTCTTAAAAAATCTAGTTACGAATAAAATTATTCTGAAACCTGATTATCAGATTCCTATTGAACAATTCTTTGGTGACTTATATGAATACGGAATTACTAAATCTATCTATTCAAAAGAATTCCGAATGAATGAATTTGAAAAGCTTGTGATAAATAAAATAGCAAATCTGGATAATGTTTTAGCATGGACAAAAAACCCAGAGAAAAAAGGGTTTTGTATAAATGGATTTATCAATCATTATCCTGACTTTATTGTTCTCTTCAAGTCTGGCAAACTTGCATTAGTCGAAACTAAGGGAGATTTCTTAGATAACACAGATAGCATTGCAAAAGTAGAACTTGGTCTTAAATGGGCAGACAAAGCAGGAAATAATTTTAAATACATTATGGTTTTTGACAAAGGTAGCCTAGAAGGTGCTTATAATCTTGAAGATGGTATTAAAATTATAAGTGAGTTATGATTACTCCTCCCACTTCCTCAAACTTTGATACGGTGGGTCTGTTAATACTAAGTCAATGGAGTTATCGGGGATACTCAGGATTAGATCCTGCCATTCGCAGTTATAAAGTTTGTTTACTTCTATCATTCTCGAACCTCTAGGATCGATCAGATCAAAAGATCATAGTAAAAAAGTAAACTACTTTTCAAAATTTTACTTAAAAAAAGTTAGTGCCACCTAATTTTTCTAGCGCAATGATTACAGCTTCGTGTTGTTTCATATTAATTCCTGTGATTAATTTAAAATACAAAAATGAATTGGAAAGAAAAGTTTACAAGTAATAAAAAAGTAAGCAAGAAATACTAATCATTAAAAGAAGATCTAGGTGTGCTTATGCAAGAATAGGAATTCTAAACGAAAGAATTAGCAAGATAACTGTAGACATTGGGGCAAATATTTATTAACCACAAAGATGAATTTTATTAAAATACCTAGTAAGCATCTTTTCGGTGAGAAATTCTTAAGACAATTATTTTATTTTCCTCGATTGAATATTGAAAGAATATTCTGTAATCCCCTTGTCTAATACGATAAAATTCTGAATTTACAAGCTTTAGCTTATCTAAATTGGATTCCATTTGCAGAGTAGAAATTTTCGATTTGATTTTTTGAATATCTGGCTTTGGAATGCCTTTTAAATCCTTCCAGACAGATTCTTTAAATTCTATTTCACGCATTTTCTAATTTCTTAAAAAACACATCCATAGGAAATGATTTTTCTTTCTTTCTTTGTTTCAGAATTAACAATTCACTTTCGTCTGAAATTGGTTTTCCCTTTTTTGTGGTAGGTTTTTTTGAAATTGATTCTAGCAATTTGACAATTTTCTGAAAATCTTTGTAAGGTATTATTGCCGCATTGGGCTTTCCATTTTTTAGAACTATATTATGTTTTATAGCTACTTTCATAGTTAGATGATTTTAGAAAAAAGAAAAATTGACAAGCATTAAATATAAGACTCTGCAGAATAAGTGGATTTTTATTTCCATATATCTACTAGTCAAGTAAGAGCCTATTTATTCAAAACATACAAATCATAGAATGTAATAATTTATTCAAAAATAAGGACAAACCCCCATTAACCACTCAGATGACGATGCATGAATAATACTATGAAGGATACTATCAACTATAGTATCAAAGATAGTGTTTTTAATGTTTTGAGTATCTTTGATAGTTTCTTTAACAGAAGAGGTAATAGTATATTTAAGCATAGGACAAGTAAACGGATTCATATTGATAATAGAATAAAGACTTGAAATAAAATAAGTCCATTTGAATCATCAGAAGTATAATGAGAATTTACTTAGATAATTGTTGTTTCAATCGACCTTATGATGACAATGGAATTTTGACTAGAAAAAA
>Ga0075163_10007370_pt1 | contig 14545 bp, 9 predicted proteins | sample JI1023141ADNA_FD_71478 | JGI IMG/M metagenome (GOLD analysis project Ga0075163, IMG submission 71478) | Wastewater effluent complex algal communities from Wisconsin, to seasonally profile nutrient transformation and Carbon sequestration -... | ecosystem: Engineered > WWTP > Effluent > Algae...
GTCGATCTCGATTCGATGGACTGGCTGCACTTCCTGGTCGGCCTGCACGAGCGCCTGGGGGTGGAAATCCCCGAATCGGACTACGCCCGGCTGGTGACCCTGGACAACCTGTTGGACTACCTGCAGGCAAAACTCGCCTGAGACTCGGTATCCTTGCGCACTGTGAGCCGCAACCGGCGGCCGGTCCACCAGGCAGGCAATCCAATTGAACAGTGAACAGGTCGACGTCCTGATCGTCGGCGCCGGCATTTCGGGCATCGGCGCCGGTTATCACCTGCAGGCGCGCTGCCCGGAGCGCAGCTACCTGATCCTGGAAGGCCGCGATGCGATCGGCGGCACCTGGGACCTGTTCCGCTACCCCGGCATCCGGTCCGACTCCGACATGTACACCCTGGGCTACTCGTTCCGGCCCTGGACCGAGGACCAGTCGATCGCCGACGGCGCCTCGATCCTCAAGTACCTGGCCGATACCGCACGCGAGTACGGCATCGACCGCCACATCCGGTTCGGCCATCGGGTAGTCCGCGCCGAATGGTCGAGCGCCGAGGCGACCTGGACCGTCGAGGTCGAGCAGGGCCCGCAGCGCGAGACGCGCCGCTTCACCTGCAATTTCCTGTACATGTGCGGCGGCTACTACAACTACGCCAAGGGCCACGACCCGGATTTTCCGGGCCGCGAGCGCTTTGCCGGTCGCATCGTCCATCCGCAGCACTGGACCGACGACATCGCCTACGCCGGCAAGCGGGTGGTGGTGATCGGCAGCGGCGCCACCGCGGTCACGCTGGTGCCCGAATTGGCCCGCGACGCCGCGCACGTCACGATGCTGCAGCGCTCGCCCACCTACATGGTGTCGCGTCCCTCGGTCGATGCGCTGGCCAACCGGCTGCGCCGCTGGCTGCCCACACGCCTGGCCTATGCGCTCACCCGCTGGAAGAACGTGCTGTTCGGCATGTACTTCTTCAACCTGTGCCGCAGCAAGCCCGAGCTCACCCGCCAGGGGCTGATCAAGCTGGTGCGCGAACAGCTCGGTCCCGACTACGATGTCGCCACCCATTTCACGCCGCGCTACAACCCCTGGGAGCAGCGCCTGTGCCTGGTGCCCGACGGGGACTTCTTCAAGGCGATCCGCTCCGGCCGGGCGTCGGTGGTCACCGACCGGATCGACACCTTCACCGAACACGGCATCCGGCTGGCCAGCGGCGAGGAGCTGCCCGCCGACCTGATCGTCACCGCCACCGGCCTGGAGCTGCAACTGCTCAGCGGGATCGAATTCGTGGTCGACGGCCGGCTGGCCGAGCTGCCGCGCAGCCTGAACTACAAAGGCATGATGTACAGCGGCGTGCCCAACCTGGCCGCCTCCTTCGGCTACACCAATGCCTCCTGGACCCTGAAGGCCGACCTCACCAGCGAGTACGTCTGCCGGCTGCTCGACCACATGCGGCGGACCGGCACACGGCGCTGCCTACCCGTGCTGAACGACCCGACGGTCACCGCCGAACCCTGGGTCGACTTCTCTTCGGGGTATTTCCAGCGCGCACAGGGCCAGTTTCCCAGCCCCGGCTCCAAGGCCCCCTGGAAGCTCCACCAGAATTACGCGCGCGACATCCTCACCCTGCGCCTGGGTGCCCTGGAAGACGGGGTGATGCAGTTCAGCGCGCCACGCGAGCACGCCAACGCGCCCCGACATGCCCCCGCCTGAGCACGCCATGCCGCTGCCGCATGCCGCCGCGCCCGGCACCGCCCTGGACGTCCTGCAGCGCACCTTCGGCCATCCGGCCTTTCGCGGCCCTCAGGCCGGCATCGTCGAGCACATCGCCGGCGGGGGCGACTGCCTGGTGCTGATGCCCACCGGCGGGGGCAAGTCGCTGTGCTACCAGGTGCCCGCGCTGCTGCGCGCCGGCACCGGAATCGTCGTCTCGCCCCTGATCGCGCTGATGCAGGACCAGGTGGCCGCCCTGCGCCAGAACGGCGTGCGGGCGGCCTTCCTGAATTCGTCGCTGGACGCGCGCGAGGCGCGTGCGGTCGAGCGTTCGCTGCTGGCCGGCGAGCTCGACCTGCTGTACGTGGCGCCCGAGCGCCTGATGACCGATGGCTTCCAGGGGCTGCTGGCGCGGCTCGCGGGCCGGCGCGACGAAGCGCCCGAGGGCGGCTGGGGCGATGACGACGACTCGGGCAGCCAGCGCAGCCGAAGCGATGACGGGGCGGGCACCGACGGCTCGCCCTCGGCCGTCCGCAGCCCCGCCGGCATCGCGCTGTTCGCCATCGACGAAGCGCATTGCGTCTCGCAATGGGGCCACGACTTCCGGCCCGAGTACCTGCAGCTGTCGATCCTGCACGAGCGCTTTCCCGGCGTGCCGCGGGTGGCGCTCACCGCGACCGCCGACCCCCAGACCCGGGTCGAGATCCTCGAACGGCTGGGCCTGGCCGATGCCCGCGTGTTCATCTCCAGCTTCGACCGCCCGAACATCCGCTATGCGATCGTCGACAAGGAAGAACCGCGCAGCCAGCTGCTGCGCTTCATCGGCGAAGAACACGAAGGCGACTGCGGCATCGTCTACTGCCTGTCGCGCCGCAAGGTCGAGGAGACCGCGATCTGGCTGAGCGAACGCGGCGTGAACGCCCTGCCCTATCACGCGGGCATGGACCAGGCCGCGCGGGCCGCCAACCAGTCGCGTTTCCAGCGCGAGGACGGCATCGTGGTGGTCGCCACCATCGCCTTCGGCATGGGCATCGACAAGCCCGACGTGCGCTTCGTCGCGCACCTCGATCTGCCCAAGAGCATCGAGGGCTACTACCAGGAAACCGGCCGCGCCGGGCGCGACGGCGGCCCGGCCGATGCCTGGATGAGCTACGGCCTGGCCGACGTGGTTCAGCAGCGGCGCATGATCGACGAATCCGACGCTGACGAGACCTACAAGCGGGTCAGCAGCGCCAAGCTCGACGCCCTGCTGGGCCTGTGCGAAACAGCGGCCTGCCGGCGGGTTCGGCTGCTGGCGTATTTCGGCGAAGACAGCCAGCCGTGCGGCAACTGCGACAACTGCCTGACGCCACCGCGCACCTGGGATGCCACCGAGGCCGTGCGAAAGGCGCTGTCCTGCGTGTACCGCACCGGCCAGCGCTTCGGCGTCGTCCATCTGATCGACGTGCTGCGGGGCAAGTCGACCGAGCGCACCCAGCGCTGGCAGCACGAGGCGCTCAGTGTGTTCGGCATTGGCGGCGATCTGGAAGAGCCCGCCTGGCGCGGCGTGTTCCGCCAGATGGTGGCGCTGGGCCTGCTGCGCGTGGACCACGAGTCGCACGGCGCGCTCAGGCTCACTGACGCTTCCCGACCGGTGCTGCGCGGCGAGCAGTCGGTGTCGATGCGCGAGACGGTCCGACAGTCCGGTGGCGGCAAGGGGGCGCGCAGGCGCGCGAGCGGATCGGGATCGGCTGCCTCGTCGGCCGGCGTGGGCGATTCGCCTGCCGCGCAGGCGCTGCTCGAGCGCCTGAAAGCCTGGCGGCGCGAGGAAGCCCGCACCCAGTCGGTACCGGCCTACGTGATCCTGCACGATGCCACCCTGGTCGAAATCGCCCGCACCCGGCCGCGGGATGCCGACGCGCTGGGCGAGGTGCCCGGCATCGGCGCGCGCAAGCTCGAGCGCTACGCCCAGCCGCTGCTCGAGATCGTCAGCGACGCGCTGACCGACGCCGGCTGATCCGCACCGCCACGGGTCAGCCCGTCACGAACACATACCCCACGTTGCGCACGGTCTTGATGACTTCCGGACGATCGGGATTGCGTTCGATCTTGCGGCGCAGCCGCATGATGCGCAGGTCGATCGACCGGTCGAACACATCCCAGCCCCGGTTGTGGGCCTGCTCCATGATCTGGTCGCGCGACAGGGGCCGGTTGGGGTTGCGCGCCAGCAGCGCGAGCAGATCGAACTCGGCAGCCGTGATCTCGATCTCGGTGTCGTCCGCGGCCAGCAGACGGCGCTGGTCCAGGTCCAGGCGGCAGGCGCCGAAACGCACCCGCTGGCCGTCGGCACCCGAGGTAGCCTGTGCCGCGGCAGCGCCCGCCGTGCCCGAGGAGGGCGCCTCGACGCTCGTGCGGCGCAGCACCGCGCGCACGCGGGCGAGCAGTTCGCGCATTTCGAAGGGCTTGGGCACGTAGTCGTCGGCGCCCAGTTCCAGCCCCACGATGCGATCGACCGCCTCGCCCGCGGTGGTCAGCATCACCAGGCCCACGCGCGGATGGCTCTCGCGCAGCCATCGGGCCAGCGACAGACCGTTCTCGCCGGGCATGTTGACGTCCAGGATGGCCAGGTCGGGCGCGGCCTGCGCGACCAGGGCTCGCGCACTGGCCGCTTCGGGCGCCGTCCTGACCTCGAAACCATGTCGGCCGAAGTACTCGCCCAGCAGCGTGCGCAGTTCGGGCTCATCGTCGACGACCAGGACCACGGGCCTGGCGGCGGGTTCGCCTGACACCATCGGCTGAGCTCCTGAACGGTGGGAATCGGAACCCTCATCATATCGGGCCGGCTGCACCCCGGGCAGCGACTCCGGGTCGCCGATGCCGTTCACGGCTGGGCCAGCCCGTCGATGCGATCGAGTCGAACGATGATCTTGCCGTACTGCTGGCTGCGCATTTCCACCCATTGCCCCGGTTCGATGCGCAGCACGCCACCACCGATCTGCTGGCCCTGCACATAGAGCGTGACGCCCTTCTTGTCGGCCTGTGCGGCCGCAAGCGCCTGTTCGATGCCCTTCTGGGGATCGGCGGCCAGGGCCGGAGTCGGTGCGATGGCGGCAGCCACGAGGGCGACGGCGCTCAGGGCGCGAAGGGTGCTGAAGAGAGACATGTCTGGAGCTCCGGATCGTGGACAGGGCGGTCGCCGCACCCGGCAGTGCGGGGGGCGAGTCGATACGGAGCAGTATCGCCAGGGCCGGTTTCATCGCCGCTTCGCGCGAACCGGCGGTTTGTTTCGATTGTTTCCGCCGCGCATGCGCCTTTATTCGAGCAATCGGGCGATCTGCGCCAAACCCACGCGGTCGATGCCGGCGGCGCGCGCGAGCGCCATCGGATCGATCCGATGCTCGAAGGCCGACTCGCCGCACGCGGCATCGTTCTGCAGCCGCCACAGGTCGCAGGCCGCGTGCATTTCGTACATGATCGCGCCCTGGTCCCGGGCGATCGCCATCGCGAGATTGAGGGCTGCCTCACAGTGCGCCCGCGATTCCGGCCCCCCCGCCAACAGGTAGGTCCGGGCGCGCAGGCGCCACAGCTCCGCCGTGTAGTAGTTCGCCCCGGTTCTCTCGGCCAGGGCCAGCGACTGTACGAAAAGTGCTTGCGCCTTGCCATACTGCCCCAGAACCAGATAGCCCTCGGCCAGCATGCTCAGGTGCATCAGCCTGACAGCCTGCGCCTGTGTGCGCTCGAACTGCGACATCGCGCGCTCGAGCTCGCCGATGCCGCGCTCGGGCTGCCCCTGGTGGATCTGCATCCAGCCGCGGTAGGCCCTGCCGAGCCATTCCCACATCTCCTGCCCGTGGGTCTGCCCATGCCGGATCAGGCGCTCGCTCATGATGTCCATCGTCTCGAAGTCCCGACGACGAAACGCCGATGTGCAGATCACCAGTCCGAGCACGCTGCCCACCGTATTGGCATGGGTAATTCCGGCCGCATACAAGAGAAGGTCCCGCTCGACCGCCAGCGCCTTCTCCACCTCGCCGGCGTGCCACAGCATGATCGCCAGACTGCGCATGGCTTCCACGCCCGGATCTTCGATCAGCCGGGTATGCTGGCGCGCCTCGGCCTCGACCGAGGCGAGCGCCATCGCGCGTTCGCAGTAGGGGCGCGCCCGCCTGTACTGGCCCATCATGCTGTAGGTCGAGGCCACCATGCGGCTGGCGCTCATCAGCGAGAGCGGATCGCCTGCCTGCTCGGCGATCGCCAGAAATTCAAAGGCGATCTCGAGGCACTGGGCCGTCTCGGCGCGATTCGAATAAAAAACGTAGAGCCCGTTGAAGATCGAGCTCACGCCCTCGTTCGCGCCCACCTGGTGGACGAGCGCCCGCGCCCGTTCGAAGGCCGCGATCGTCAGCGTGTCCGCATAGCCCCGGGCCGTGCTGAGCGCCAGGCCATGCAAGGTCTGCAATGACAATTCAAGCCGATCCCGGGGCTCGCCATCGGCCAGCGACTGCAACAGCGCCAGCGCGTGACGCAGATGGGCCGCCGCCTCGACCTCGGCCGAGCGCGACAGCGCCAGCTGCCCGGCCTGCCGATACGCCAGTACGGCCCGGTCATCGAGACCTGCTTCGGCCAGGTGGCGGGCCAGCACCTCCGGCTGGCTGGCCACGGTCTCGGGAAACCGGGATTCCAGCGCCGTCGCGATGAGCGCATGGAGCGGCTGCCGTCTGGCCCGCAGCAAGGTGGAGTAGGTGACCTCCTGCACCAGCGCGTGCTTGAACGTGAATGTCCTTGCGCCCCGTGGCACGTGTTCGATCAGCAGACCGGAGGCGACCAGCTGGGCCAGCGCATCGTCGAGCTGCGCCGCCGGCCAGCGGGCAACCTCCGACAGCAGGGCATACCCGAATTCGCGCCCGATCGCCGCGCCGATCTGCGCGATCGATTTCACCGGCGCCAGCCGGTCCAGCCTGGCCAGCAGCGACGCGTTCAGGCTCATGGGAACCGCCATCGCCGACAGGGGTCGGCGCAACTCGAATCCCTCGGCGGCTTCGCGCAGGATGCCGCTTTCCAGCACCGCACTGGTCAGCTCCTCCAGATACAGCGGCACACCGTCGGTCCGAGCCAGGATGTCCTCCAGCAGTTCTGACGGCAACGCCCGGCCGCCCGCCACCCGTGCGACGATCTGGGCGCCGGCCTGGCGGTCCAGCCGCTGCAGCGTCATGCGGCACAGATTGGCCGAATCGGGCCAGGGCGGCTCGAATTCCGGGCGATGGGTGATCACGATCAGGATGGGCTGCGTCGCGACCTGCCTGACCAGCCCATCGAGCAGTTCCAGGGAGGTGGCATCGGCCCAGTGCGCATCCTCGAAGACGATCAGCCGCGGCTCGCTCGAGGCCGAGCGCCTGAGCTGCGCATACAGGAGCTCGAACAGCCGGCTCTTCTTCTGCTGAGGGCTGCCCAGGAAGGGCTTGGCCCGGTCGCCGGCCTCCCACGACATCAGTTCGCACAACAGTCCGAGGTCTTGCGGCGCGCCGGGCCCCTTCAGATCGAACAGCTCGACCAGCCGGTCGATCCGCGCCGGCGTTTCGTCCCCGGGCGGGTTCGCACAGGCCCGGGTCAGCTGCGCCGCCACGGGATGCAGCGGGCTCTCGGTGTGATACGGCGAGCAGAACTGGCGCAATGTCCGGTGGTGATCGATCGCCAGTTCATGTTCGAGCGCGGCCACGATCCGTGACTTGCCCACGCCGGGATCGGCGCAGATCAGAACCACCTGACCGCTCCCCGCGCAGGCCTTGCGCCAGCAATCGCGCAACGATTCGATTTCGGCATCGCGCCCGACCAGAGCCGCCAGAGCGCTCGCGTGGTGCGCCTCGAATCGGCTCGCGGCGCTGCTTGCGCCCAGCACCTGGGCGACGGCGACCGGGTCGCCGAATCCCTTGAAACGATGGCTGCCCAGTTCGCGATACTCGAAGGCGCCGGCGGTGAGCCGCCGGGTCGAGGGCGCCACCAGCACGGCACCGGTTTCGCCCAGCGCCTGAAGCCGCGCTGCCAGATTCGGGGTTTCGCCGATCGCCGCACTGGTGTGGACCGACCCCGTCGCGCCGACCTCGCCCACCACCACATCCCCGGTCGCGATCCCGACTCGCACCCCGAGCCGCAGCCCGGCACCCAGTTCCTGATCGGTGAGGTCCGTGATGAGCGCCAGCCCGGCATGCACGGCGCGCTCGGCATCGTCTTCGTGGGCCGCCGGGTAGCCGAAGTAGGCCATCACCCCGTCGTCCATGAACTGCGCGGCAAATCCTCCGAACCGCTGGATGACCGATGCGGCGCGCTGATGATAGCGGCCGACCACCTGCCGAAGGTCCTCGAGGTCCATTCGTGCCGCCAGCGCGGGCAGGCCGACCAGATCGCAGAAGAGCACGGTCAGCAGCCGGCGCTCCGGCTCGTGCCGGGAGGACTCGCTCACGAGCAACCGGATCGCGTTCAGGATGCGCTTGCGATTGCCCATCGACGCGACCCCCAGCTCGCGCAGATCGGCATCGGTCAATGTCGGCAAGACGGAAAGGTCGATGTCCTGCGCCTCGAAATTCGGCGCGTAATGCGCGAGGTCGAGCGCCGCCAGCCATCGGTGCACCCCGTCCATTGCGTGTCCCATTGCAGCGTGTGTCAAAGCAGTTGCCCGTCGGCCCGCCGGATGTCGTTCTCGCCGACCGCGGCCTGCAGGCGGTTCAGATCGCTCAGCGCGCGGCGCTCGAACATGATCGAACCCTGAACGCGGGCGATGTCGATCGCCACGCGCAGGTCGTGTTCGCACCGGGAACGGGCGTCGCTGGATCCGTTCGACCATGCCGCCTGCGCTTGCAGGCGCCAGAGTTCGGCCGAGTGGCTGCGCTCGCCGGTCTGCTCGCCCAGCGCGATGGCCTGCTCGAGCGCGGCCAGCGCGTCCGCGGCCCGATTCTGCGCCAGATATCCCTCGGCCAGCATGCCGAGGTAGAGCGGCTTGTGGAAGCGGATCTGCATACGATCGAAGGCCGCGACGGCATGCTCGAGATCCTCGATGCCGGCCACCACACGGCCCCGCTCGACCTGGACGCGTCCGCAATACACCCGCCCCATCGCCTCCCACATCGGCGAGCGGTAGGAGCGGGCATGCTCGATCAGCCGGGCGCACAATCGCTCGAGCGACGCGAAGTCGCGCCGGCGGTAGGCCGACATGCATCCGATATACGCCAGCGCGAAACCCAGCGTGCTGCCGTGCCGGATGCGCTCGGCGCGCAGCAGCGCGTCGCGCTCCATCGCGATCGAACGCTCGACCTCGCCGGAATGCCACAGGATGACGGCCAGGTGGTACCGGGCCGTTATCCCCGGATCGTGGGTCAGGCGCCAGACCTGTTTCGCATCGGCCACATCCGGCACCAGTTCCAGTGCCCGTTCGCAATAGGGGCGACTGATCGCGATCTCTCCCATCAGCCGATGGATGACCGCCACCATGCGATAGGCCGTCGACCGGGCGATCGGGTCGCTCGAGCTTTCGGTCAGCGCCATGAATTCTTTGGCGACCGCGAGCGCTTTGGCAAACTCCGCACGGTTGGAATACAAATTGAACAGGCCATTGAAGACCGACCCGATGTCTTCCCGGCTTTCGAGCCGGTGCACCAGCGCACGCGCGCGCTCGAAGACCGAGACGGCGCTGTCGTCGCCATAGCCATTGGCCGCGCTCAGCGCGATCCCGAACGAGGTCAGAAGCGCCAGTTCCAGGTGGTCTCGGGTGTTATCCATCGGCAAGGTCGCCAGCAGGTCGAGACCGCGTCGCAGATGGGACGAGGCTTCCCGGTCGGCGGAACGCGACAGCGCCAGCCGACCGGCCCGCTGGTAGGCCAGGACGGCCCGCTCGCTGAGGCCTGCTTCGGCCAGATGCCGGGCCAGGATTTCCGGCTGATTGGCGACGACCTCCGGCACGAGGACCTGCATCGCATCGGCGATCTGCGCGTGCAGCGCGAGCCGGCGGCTGCGCAGCAGCGTCGAATACGCGACTTCCTGGACGAGAGCGTGCTTGAACGAGAAGGTGCGCCCCCCCTTTTCGGTGCGCTCGAGCACCAGCCCCGAGGCCACCAGCCGGGCCAGCGCATCGTCCAACTGCGCCCGGGGCAAGGCCGCGACCTCGGCCAGCAGCCGGTAGTCGAACTCCCGTCCGATCGCCGCGCCGGTCTGCGCGATGGCCTTCACCGGGGCGAGCCGGTCGAGCCGGGCCAGCAGCGACGCATTCAGGCTGCGCGGCACCGCGAGTGTCGAAAACGCGCCGGTCAGTTCGAAGCCGGCCGGCGTCTCCTTCAGGAGCCCGCTCTCGAGGATGGAACTGGTCAGTTCCTCGATGAACAGCGGCACGCCATCGGTTCGTGCCAGGATGTCTTCCAGCACGACCGGCGGCAGGACGCGGCCCTGCGTCACCCGCTGGACGATCAGCGTGCCCGCCCGCCGATCCAGGCGGTCCAGGGTCACCGCGCTCAGCGGTATCGCGTCATCCCAGGGAGGGACGAACTCCGGCCGGTGCGTGATCACGATCATGACGCGCAGACCGGCCACGCGCCCGAGCATCGTGCCGAGCAGTTCGAGCGACGTCGAATCGGCCCAGTGCGCGTCCTCGAAGATCATCAGGACCGGCCGGCTCGCCGCGGCCCGCTCCAGGTGGCCGGTCAGCATGTCGAACAGCCGGGCCTTCCTTTGCTGAGGGCCGCCCTCGAAGGGTTCGACCGACGGACTTTCGCCCAGCGAGAGTATTTCGCACAGCAGGCCGAGGTCCTGCGCGCAGCGCGTGGCGTCGACGCCCAGCAAGCCGGCCAGCACGGCGATGCGCGCGGCGGTATCGTCGGCCGGCGCCCCGGCGCATGCCCGCGCCAGGGGCTCGACGAACGGATGCAGGGGGCTCTCGGCATGGTACGGCGAGCAGAAGTACTGCAGCACCTGCATTCGCCGCCCGTCGAGTTCCTCGCGCAGAGCCGCCGCGATCCGCGATTTCCCGACCCCGGGGTCGGCGCAGACCCTGATCGCCTGCCCTTTGGCCCGGCAGGCCAGGCGCCAGCGTTCCCGAAGGAACGCCATTTCCTCCTCGCGCCCGACCAGAGGCGCCAGCGCTGCTCCGTTGCGCGCCTCGAAGCGGCTTGCCGCGCCGCTGACCCGCAGGACCTCGGAGACCAGCACAAGATCACCCGCGCCCGATAGCGCCCGCTGGCCCAGTTCCCGATACTCGAAGGTCCCCGTGACCAGCCGCCGCGTCGATCCTGCGATCAGCACGCTCCCGGGCGCGCCGATCGATTGGAGGCGCGCCGCGAGCAGCGGCGTCTCGCCGACCGCGGTATTGGCCAGTGCGCATCCTGGCGCACCGGTCCCGCCGACCACCACTTCGCCCGTGGCGATCCCGACCCGAACGGCGATTCGCGCCCCCGCGGCCATCTCGTCGGCCGACAGCTCGGCGACCAGCGCGAGGCCGGCGCGCACCGCACGTTCCGCATCGTCTTCGTGGGCGGCGGGATAACCGAAGAACGCCATCACCCCATCGCCCATGAACTGCGCGGGAAACCCGCCAAAGCGCTGAATCACCGAGGAGGCTAGCTGATGATACCGGCCCAACACCTGGCGCAGGTCTTCGGGATCCAGGCGCGTGGACAGCGCGGTCGAGTCGACCAGATCGCAGAAGATCACGGTCAGCTGCCTGCGCTCCGGCTGCGGCTCCGGCTCGGGTGCGGACTCGGACTCGGACGCTGTCGTCGGCGCCCTCGGCGCCGACGACAGGTCCGTCTCGGGCAGGCTCGGCGGCAGGCCCTGCGCGTGTGCCGGGCTCAGGAGATCGCCCTCGCGGACGGATTCGGCGATCGCCTTGAGCAGCCGCTTGCGATGCCCCATCGACGAAATGCCGAGCTCTCGAAGGTCGCCGTCGGTCAGCAGCGCCAGAACGGCCCCATCGATGTCCTGCGCCACGAAATGGGGCAGGTATTGCGCCAGATCGAGTGCGGCCAGCCATTGCTGCACCGAGCGCGCTGCCGAATCCATCGGGAGAATCCTTGAGAGAGAGGCTGAGTCACCGCCATGATCGCAGCCAGGACCCCCTTCCGACCAGACCCCGTGGCGCCGCCGAACACCATCGACCGATAAACACCCACGCCGACGCGCGCCTGTGAAGCCGTCAATAGTGAACTGCCGGCGCGGGCCAACCCTCATAGACTGGTCGGTCCTGTGACCGATCCGCACCGAAACCATCGGCGCCCCCTCGAATCGCGCTCGATCGCCGAGGGATGCATTGCATGAGCCGGTCGAACTGCAGAACCATGATCCCCGCAGGTCGGACGTGTTCGAACGGGGCGGAGCGCGGATCGATTTTTGCGAAAGACTCCGGCGCGACACGGCCTTGCGGGCGCAAAATCGGACTCTGAAGGTCAGGGGGCTCGCGCGAGTCGGCGGCGACCGCGAGCTCTATACCGCCGCCAAGGAGCCCTTCATCCGGAACTCGATCCTGGCGCAATTGCCGGCAGACCCGCAGCCGCCAGGCTTCAGTCGCCCCGGCGATCCGGCCGGCATCGCTTGCCTGGACCTGCCATTCCGATCATGAACGATGATCCGACCCCGCCCCGGACAGCGCCACAGGACGACCTGGCGCGCACCCCGGTCCTGTCTCAGGAGTTGCTGACAGAACTGATCAGGACCGCTCAGCGCAAGACCTTTCCGCGCAACACCATCGTTGTGCTCGAGGGAGACATCGCCGAGACCCTCTATGTGATCCTCGAGGGCTCGGTGCGGGTCTACGTGGCCGACGATGGCGGCAAGGAGGCCGAGCTCAATGTGATGGGCCCGGGCGAATATTTCGGTGAACTGATGCTGGGTTCGCAGCGGCGCACCGCATCGGTCAAGACGCTGACGCCGGCGCGGTTGTGCGTGGTGCAGCGCCCCGACTTCGAACGGGTGCTGGCCGACCGGCCCGACATCGCGTTTCACGTCATCCACACCCTGATCCATCGCATCCGCGTGCTCACGAACAGCGTGTCGAACCTCGCGCTGATGGACGTCTACGGCCGGGTGGCACAGTTGTTCACCGAATCCTCCCGCGAACAGGACGGCCGACGGATCGCACCCGCCATGAGCCAGCAGAAAATCGCGGATCGCGTCGGAGCCTCGCGCAGCATGATCAACCGGATCCTCAAGGACCTCACGACGGGCGGATACATCCGAGTCGGCAAGACCGAGATCGTCCTGCTCAAGGCGCTGCCCAAGCGCTGGTAGGCGGTCCGGCCTCTGTGTTCAATATTGAACAGTCTGCCGGTCAATTGCGACACGCCCTGGCCGCTTTGCCTGCGTAAGGTCGGACCCATGGTGATCCCGACCGACTGCGACGCGCGACCGCCTGCCGGAACCGACCCCGATCCGTCGGGTTCGACCTGTTCGGCCGTGCTCCCTCCTGCCACGCGCCCCCCCGCCGCGCGCCCTGCCGCGTCCACGGGAACGCTGCCCGCGCTGGCCGGGCTGCTGGACCACCTGGACCAGGGCGTGCTGCTGATCGACAGCACCTGCCGTGTCGTGCACGCGAACACGCCGGCGCAGTCAGCCCTCGACGCCCAGACGGTGCTTTGCCGGGACGGCGAGCGAATCCATCCTGTCAAAGTCACGGACCGCCTGATGTGGCGGCATACGATCGAAGACGCCTTGCGCGGCCAGGCACGCCTGTTCGACACGAATGTCCAGGGCACCCGCCACCTGATTTCGATCGCCCCCTTCGACTGGCACGGAAACGAGCCCTATCAGCGGCACCTGGTGGTCCTCCTGGGACCGGCGCTGGCGCCCCACCCGGGGCGGCTCGACTCCTTCGCCGACCATTGCGACCTCACGCGCGCCGAACGGCGGGTCTTCCTGACCCTGCTCGATGACCTGTCCCCCAAGGACATCGCGCTGCGCCTGGAAGTGGCCCCCGCCACGGTCCGGACCCACATCCGGCGAATCCTCCAGAAGTCGGGCTCGCCCTCGATGCGCAGTCTGCTGGCCCTGATCACCCGACTGCCACCGAGCCGCCCCGGCATCTGAGGCCAAAACGTGGCGACCGGGTGCGCGGCGCCGCGCTACACCACATACCCCATGTCCACCACCGCCCCATTCGTATCGTGGGCGACCCGGAGTTCTTCCGCGCCATAGATGATGAAGTGGGCGATCGCGCCATTGCTGCGGCTGCCCAGGAACGCCGGCAGGTTGGCGTCGACATAGCCGGCCACATCGGGATTCTCGGCCAGATACCGGTTGCCGTCGAAGCGGTCGAACTTCGGACCGGCCGAGCGGCCCTCCCACACGCCGAACAGGTTGTAGTGCAGGAAGAGCGTCGCATCGGGAAGCTGCAGCGCGGCCAGGTCGGGCCATCTCGCGGCGTAGTAGGCGGCATCGAACCAGCTGTTGGGCGCCAGGTGCTGCGCGCCGCCGGTGTTCAGGTAGCTGTCCAGCGCGTTGTCGAGGGTCAGGGTGGCGCCCAGAGCCTGGTTGGCGAGCAGGTAGTACACCCCGTCGAACAGAAAGCCCTTGTCCTGGCCGTATTCGGGCGCGCGCACCCGCGCCAGGTTGACCAGCGGCAGGCTGACATCGCCGAACTGCAGCTGCTCCATGCCGCTGAGCTCGTCGGTGCCCTCGGCATCGGTCAGGTCATTGAGCACGAACAGGTTACGCACCTTGGCCACCGTGAAATCCGCTCGTGCGCCGGAGTACATGGCCGTGTCGGTGCCGGCGCGGCCATCGAGCAGATCGTCGCCGGCATCGCCGCGCAGCACATTGCCGCTGTCGCTGCCCTTTAACCAGTCGTCGAACAGCGAGCCCCGGATGTTCTCGATGCTGACCAGGGTGTCGCTGCCC
>Ga0075163_10007371_pt1 | contig 14544 bp, 9 predicted proteins | sample JI1023141ADNA_FD_71478 | JGI IMG/M metagenome (GOLD analysis project Ga0075163, IMG submission 71478) | Wastewater effluent complex algal communities from Wisconsin, to seasonally profile nutrient transformation and Carbon sequestration -... | ecosystem: Engineered > WWTP > Effluent > Algae...
AAACAAATTAACAACATTGAACAAATAAGTAAACAACATTGAATAAACGTAAACAAATTAATAAACAAATAAACAAATAAATAAGTTAAACAAATTAACAACATTGAACAAATAAGTAAACAACATTGAATAAACGTAAACAAATAAATAAGTAAACAAATAAATAAGTTAAACAATATTGAATAAACAAGTAAACAAATAAATAAGTTAAACAAATAAATAAGATTAAATAAATAAACAACATTGAATAAACAAATAAGATTGAATAAATAAGTTAAACAACATTGAATAAACAAATAAATAAAGATTAAACAAATAAATAAAGATTAAACAAATAAATAAGTTAAATAAATAAGATTAAACAAATAAATAAACAACATTGAATAAACAAATAAGATTAAACAAATAAATAAACAACATTGAATAAATTAATTCCACTCAAACAATTATTTAAATTAACAACTACTCAAATAAATTAATTCCGCTCAAACAACTACTCAAATTTAATCATTGAACACACTTAGTAAACAAATAAAGTAAATTAATTCTACTCAAATAAAAATTAAATACTTAACTGATATTTGTTAAAAATAATTGACCTAAAAAATTCTCTATTTTATTTTTTTTTAATCTTTATAAAAACAGGATGAGCAAATCACACGAAACAAGTGTTAACAGTGCGGGACAAGCAACAATTCATAAATCTTCAGTGAGTCAAAGTGGAACATATCAATTAAGTGCTAACCAAGGATCTAGTTAGGTGTAGTTACTCACTGTTACCGAAGCACTTGAACAAAGAATTGTTTAGTTACTTGAAATGTACTTCGATAAAGCTCAAGCAGAAGGTTGCCCGGATCCCAAGGCGGCTGCTTACAGTAAAATAAGTGTTGACGATATCGCGCAAACACATAATGTCATCGTTGAGAGTACTTATGTCCCAATTATTGAGTTCGCCACCGAAACAATCACTGTTCCTTCTGCAACCGGAAGTGTAGGAGCCAATGGAGGAACTTTAACGTACTCACTGCCTGTTTATGGAGACTTCATTCATGATTTAGCCTTCTTTACTCTTTGGAGTAGTATTAGTTGCGATATGGGAACACTTCCTGCGCTACCTGATGATGTTTGCCTTGTGTTAGGCGCATCTCTTCCCACAAACGCGACATCACCAATATTTAATTCACCAGTTCCACCATTTGTTGAAGGGGCATCAACTGCGTACTCAGTGCATTATTACTACTTAGATACATTCACTGGTGAAGTTCTTGAGCCTGACAGCGCTGTAACAGACCCCGATACTCCATTTGTCAAAACTCACCGTATGTTCAATACCGCAAATAAATATCAAGATTATTGTCGATGGGTTAATTATCCCGGTGAAGCACAATGCGAAAAAGTTTCCTTTTCAATCAATGGAAATCCAATTGATCAATATAACAAATATACTCACGTTTTCCATTGACAATGTGTACTAAGTGATGAAGATCGCGCTGGTTGGAGTCGTCTTGTTGGATAGCAAATCCCTCGTGAAGTTAAATCCGCCAGTAATGGAGTTCGTCAACACAGTTATCAGTACTATGAAGGTTATCAAACACCTAAACTATCACACGATTCCGCTGTGTTTGTTGTTCCTTGCTTATTTTGGTTCACACAAGACATACAACAAGCTTTCCTCAGTGGAGCAATTCCTTACGGACAACGATATGTTGCCTTTGATGTTGCTGCTCCAGCGAATTTAGTTGATAAAGCGGCTCGATATAAACAAGTTATGTGTATGACAGAGTTAAGTCTCATTGACAATTCCTCTGACTACGATAAGTTACACTTTTCAGCCACTAGTGGTACTTTACACGTTATGGGAACTCCAGCAGGACAACCAGCCGCTGAGCCTGCCGCAATTGATTCAACTGAAGACTTATATGGTTGTGTGCGTGTTTGTTAGGATTATCACATCACTGATGTTTTCACCACAGGAAAATTATCTCCACCAGTACTTAATGACAATCAACTAACTTGTTGAAACATTTTCCTTAACTTAATGCTTCATAACATTTATGTCTCCAAGCAAATCTTTAAGTTAATCACTATGCACATCACCTTTAATAAAATTGTCAATGCTAACACATCTGGACAAACTACCATCCCTGCAAATGACTTAAAGTATCCAATTAGTCACATTTATGCTGGACTACAACCAGTTAAATCATCGTCAGACACCGATTACGTTAAGTTCAAGCTTGATTATTGGGACTGATTCATTACACCAGCTAAGTTTGAACAAGATTTAATGGTTAAACCTCCTACAGGTGATATTATGTACCACTCACTTGAGACTAAAATGAATTTAACTCCATTTATTCACCAACAGGCTTGATGTGTTATGGGACCAAATATGATGGTTGAGTTTGTTGATGAAGTTAACACAGTTGCCACGATCGGACTTAAAGCGCAATAGATTCAAATAACTGAATAGTTGCACCAAGGTTGGTATAACTCTTACAAACCACTTATATTCGGTGGAAAGATTTGAGTACCTACTGATCCAGGAATTATGTACCTCGGGTTCAGTGAGAAACCATTTGAGTACGATCCTAGTGGATTCTTTGATGCGTCACGATCAAGAGAGTTAGATATCATCGTTGGACTAGTTGGAACAATTCAACAGAGTCAATTAATATGTGAAGCAATCGCGTATAACTTCCTTTGGATGAGTAACGGTAATGCAGTTATTAGATATCATTAATTAAAAAAATTATTATTTAAATTACTTAAATCAAACCTTATTTTTTGCGAAATTAATTAAATGTTTATTTATTTGAGTAATCTTTATTCAACTTATTTGAACAGTTATTTATTTGTTCAATGTTGTTAATTTGTTCAATTATTTATTTAATTGTTTATTTATTTAATTGTTTATTTATTTACTTATTTGTTTGTTCAACTATTTATTTATTCAACTATTTATTTGTTCAACGGTTAAACTATTTATTTGTTCAACGGTTAAACTATTTATTCAACTCTTTATTTGTTCAACGGTTAAACTATTTATTTAACTCTTTATTTGTTCAACGGTTAAACTATTTATTCAACTATTTATTTGTTCAACGGTTAAACTATTTATTCAACTATTTATTTGTTCAACGGTTAAACTATTTATTCAACTCTTTATTTGTTCAACGGTTAAACTATTTATTCAACTATTTATTTGTTCAACGGTTAAACTATTTATTCAACTCTTTATTTGTTCAACTATTTATTTGTTCAATTATTTAATTATTTGTTCAACTATTTATTCAACTATTTATTTGTTCAACGGTTAAACTATTTATTCAACTATTTATTTGTTCAACTATTTAATTATTTGTTCAATTATTTAATTATTTGTTCAACTATTTATTTGTTCAACGGTTAAATTATTTGTTCAACTATTTATTTGTTCAATTATTTGTTTAACTACTTATTTAGTTTAATTACTTATTTAGTTTAATTATTTGTTTGTTTAATTTAATTGTTTGTTCAACTGTTTAATTATTTGTTTAATCTTATTTACTTATTTATCGTTTGTTTATTTGAATAGTGTTTAATTAATTGTTTAATCTTATTTGTTTAATCTTATTTATTTAATCTTATTTGTTCAACTATTTAATCCATTTTGTTCAACTGTTTAATCTTATTTGTTTAATCTATTTTGTTCAACATATTTAATTATTTAATATTTGTTCAACCTATTTATTTGTTTAATCTTATTTTATTTGTTCAACATATTTAATCTATTTGTTCAAAACCTATTTATTTGTTTAATCTTATTTTATTTGTTCAACATATTTAATCTATTTGTTCAACATATTTAATATTTGTTCAACCTATTTATTTGTTTAATCTTATTTTATTTGTTTAATCTTATTTATCGTATGTTTATTTGAATAGTGTTTAATTAATTGTTCATTTATTTGTTCAACCTATTTACTTATTTGTTCAACTATTTGTTCAACCTATTTAATTATTTGTTCACTTATTTATTTGTTTAATCTTATTTGTTCAACTATTAACTATTTATTCAATTATTTAATTATTTGTTCACTTATTTATTTGTTTAATCTTATTTGTTCAACTATTAACTATTTATTCAATTATTTAATTATTTGTTTACTTATTTATTTGTTTAATGTTTAATTATTTGTTCAATCTTATTTGTTCGACGGTTAAATTATTTGTTCAATCTTATTTGTTCGACGGTTAAATTATTTGTTCACTTATTTGTTCAACTCTTTATTTATTTGTTCAATTATTTATTTGTTCAACGGTTAAATTATTTGTTCAACGATTTATTTGTTCGACGGTTAAATTATTTATCTAACATATTTGTTTAATCTTATTTGTTCAACTATTTATTTGTTCAAACTTATTTGTTCAACCTAATTTAATTTGCTTGTTCAACTATTTAATTTATTTGTTGTTTATTTGTTTAATCTTATTTATTCAACTATTTATTTGTTTAATCTTATTTTATTTGTTCAACGGTTAAATTATTTGTTTAATCTTATTTTATTTGTTCAACGGTTAAATTATTTGTTCAACTATTTATTTGTTCAACGGTTAAATTATTTGTTTAATCTTATTTGTTTGTTCAACGGTTAAATTATTTGTTTAATCTTATTTGTTTATTTGTTTAATCTTATTTGTTTGTTTGTTCGACGGTTAAATTATTTGTTCACTTATTGGTTTAATCTTATTTGTTTGTTCAACGGTTAAATTATTTGAATAGTGTTCACTTATTTAATTTGTTTAATCTTATTTGTTTGTTCAACGGTTAAATTATTTGAATAGTGTTTAATTATCTGTTCAATCTTATTTGTTCAACGGTTAAATTATTTGAATAGTGTTGTTAATTTGTTCAACCGTTTAATTATTTGAATAATGTTTAATTATTTGAATAATGTTTAATTATTTGAATAGTTATTTTGTTCAACCGTTTAATTATTTAAGTATTCAACTGAACAATTATTTATTCATTTGTCTGCAATTTAATTTGAGTGTTTATTCAACTGAACAATTATTTGTTTACATATTTTGAATAGTTATTTATTTTGTTCAACAATTTAATTATTTGAGTGGTTTTATTAATTAAACTAATTGTTCAATGTTGTGCGGTTTATTTGATTCTCATTAAATGTCGTGTGGTTTAATTTAATCCTTGAAAAAAAAAATAAAATATTTATTAATCGAATCATTTTGATTCAAGGATATCTAATTCGTGAGAACTCTTCAAGGCAATAGTTTATTCAATGTCTTTCTTTCGATGAATAATTGTTCAAATTCAATCTAGTTCAAATATTTCTTTATTTTTATTCTTTTCGTAAGTGTAAACGGAAACAATCACACGAGGTTGTATTTATTAATCATTTACTTTCTTTTACATATAATACATTGTTCATCAATTAGGTAATTTAAATAATGAATAGACAATAAAGTTTCATTTAATCCATCCACGCAATTCAGAATATTTTTATTTAGTATCAACGTAATTAGGAAGAACTATATAACAAATTCCATCATTAGATAACATATACCAAACATAACAACAATAGAACTATAATTAATCAATTTTATTATGTTTAAGTGTAAATTACCTCGCGTAAACTAAATCAATAAACTCTTGATTAAAGCATTTATTTCATTACAGAAAGGTTAATCATTGTTTTAACATAACGATCTCATTACTTGATTAACAATCTTCCAATTAAATTGTTTTAATTTGTTTCCTTAAGAATTAAATTTGTCATTTATTGTCACATATTGTCTTAGGGAAGGCATAAATAAAACTTAATTATCAACCACAATCGTGTTAATACAACAAATTTGAACCAACAAGCATTGAATCAATTGAATCGATCGATTAGTTATATTATTTTTAATATTCAATCCGTGTGATCATTTAACTGTGCTAATCGCCATATTAACAAACATAATTTAAATCAAACTTCTTTTAAAATAAAGAACTAAACATTAATCCACTACTTTCGAATATTTCTCCAACAGATTATTATTTAAAGTCTCACAAAATTAAATCAATTATTTATTGTTCATCATCTTTGAATTATATTTAATTATCACCTTCATACAATTGATATTTTAATTCATCTAATCAAATTGGTTCATAATTTAATTGGTTAGGAATTAATCATTCTGATAATCATTTTTTTTCAACATCTCATTAAATTGCACTTAATAATTCTTCATATAAGTGTTAAATTGAACAAGAATCTGTGTAGTTAATTATCTCATTAATTAGTTTACTTGGGATATATCAAGGATTATTGTTAAGTAAATATCCAGCCTATTATAAATGTTCTAATTAGTTGATCAATGTGATTAATTGATGTTTCATTAAAGCGGTAGTACTTTAGTTTTCATTAATATGTAAGTCTTTTTGGATTCAATTGTTGTTGTAAAGTTATTTGTTGTTCAAGTATTAAATATTTATCAAATGTTATTTAGTTTTCGAGTATTCAACTATTAACTCCTTTGATCTTATTTTAATTTAGTGTTCAACTATTTAAATCTTATTTGTTTAACTAAGTGTTCAAGTATTTAAATTTTATTTATTTAATTTAGTTTATTTAATCTTATTTGTTTGACTAAGTGTTCAAGTATTTAAATTTTATTTATTTAATTTAGTTTATTTAATCTTATTTGTTTGACTTTATTTATTTGTTCAAGTATTTAAATTTTATTTGTTTAATTTAGTTTATTTAATCTTATTTGTTCAACTAAGTGTTCAAGTATTTAAATTTTATTTATTTAATTGTTTGTTCAATGTTGTTTATTTGATTGATTGAGTGTTCAAATATTTTAATTTTATTTGTTTAAGTATTTTAATCTTATTTGTTCAAGTATTTTAATTTTATTTATTTGTTTAAGTATTTTAATTTTATTTGTTTATTTATTTGTTTAATTTGTTTAATTTGTTTATTTATTTGTTCAAATATTTTAACCTTATTTGTTTAGTTTAATTTGTTTAATTTGTTTATTTATTTGTTCAAATATTTAATTTGTTTAATTTGTTCAAATATTTTAATCTCATTTGTTTAGTTTAATTTGTTCAAATATTTTAATCTCATTTGTTTAATTATTTGTTCAAATATTTAATTTGTTTATTTGTTTAACTGAGTGTTCAAGTATTTGATTTGTTTAACTTGAGTGTTTAAGTGTTTTATTTGTTTATTTGATTCTTATTTGTTTAACTGAGTGTTCAAGTGTTTTATTTAATTAAATTAATTTGAACAAAAAAATAAATAATTTGAACAAAAAATAAATAATTGTCTTAATATGATTTAACAACAGATGTAATGCGATAATTAGAATCTAAGTAAGCTAAATGAACATAATCAACCCCATAAACCACAAATAAACCTGTTGGAACATTGTTGTTAAACTGTCCATAAATAATTACTTCATTGTTCAATATAACAAATCCGTAACAATGTTTTAAGTCATTTGCATATCCGCCATAATAAAATCAATATAAATCTGTATTGAACGAATGATCATTTATTCAACTATTGTCCTATAACTAATTAGCAACTTGTATTCCGGAATCAACTTTGATCACACAAGCTACTCGAACATCTTTTGTTGACTTTTTCAATAATGTTAACTCGTGAATTAATGTTTCTGAACACTTTCTTTTAGTTGTACCGTAATACTTGGAGTTCGAATATTTAATCGTTGGATTAATGAGTGAAATTTGATTAAATATATTCAATAAGGTCTAATAAACAACTCTTTTATCAATGTCATTAAATAAGTTGTCAAAGTAATAAGTGTCAAACGAATGAACCAAGTGTGAATCAAGGTTCGCTAACGAAATTACATCTTCAAGTGTGTGTTTAACTGGATAATCTCCAACTAACTAACAAAGATTAGTACTCATTTCTCAAATGTTTTTAAATATAATTTTATTCTAAATAAAAATTTATAAATTATGATCAATTCCTTTGTAAATAATAATATGATTGATACAGCTAATTATCGCGACTTTAAGAACAAATAGGATCCATATAATCAAACTGAAGTTGAATGATTACAATATGTGAATTATGTTAAACAACACGATCTTCATTTTAATAATAATTACCACGCAGCGTTCATTTTGTTATTTAATAGTTCATTAGATACAGTTTTCCTCGTGAAGAACAAATATACTAAAAAATGGTCTGTTCCAGGAGGTTGAATAGATATGAAAGGGTATGGACGTCAAATTAATCAATGTATTGATGAAAAACCAATTATGTGTGCTTTAAAAGAGTTTTACGAAGAAACAGAAAATAAGATTCCAAGTGATATGATGGAAAACAAATGATTATGATGATTTGTTGGTAGTTGAACCGATATTTATCACGAAACAGATCAAGGAAAGCAAATGATTAATTGGAAATATGTTGTTTACTTCACAAAACTTCAATGACTAGAAATAATAATGTTCGATGAAAAGAAAATAGTTAACAAAGAAAGTGAAACATCTGAATGTTGATGGGTTAAAATTTCAAACTTAAATAACTCGAATATGAGTTTACGAATACAAAAAACTATTTGATGAATACAAAAGTTATTACTAGAAGAAGAACAAAGTTAAAAAGAAGTTATTTTTTCGATCATTAATTAGAATACTTACAACATTGAAATAAGTAAAGATTTGAATAAATTATCAGATTAAATTAATAATCAAACGAATTAATGGTTGAGTAAGTATTCTAATTAAATAGTCAAACAAATAAGATTAAATAAATAAGATAATTGAATAAATTAACAGATTAAACAAACAAATAAGTTGAACAAATAAGATAATTAAACAAATAAGATAATTAAATGATCGAACAAATTAACAGATTAAACAAACAAATTAATTGAACAAGTAGTTGAACAAATAAGATAATTAATAAGTTGAATAAGTAAATAAATTGAACAAATAGTTTGAACAAATAAGTTGAACAAGTAAATAGTTTGAACAAACAAATAAGTTAAACAAACAAATAAGTTAAACAAACAAATAGATTGAACAAATAGATTGAACAAATAAGATTAAGTAAATAAATAGTTGAATAAACAAATAAGTTAAACAAACAAATAAGTTGATTAAATAACTACTCAAACAAGATTAAGTAAGTTTGAACAAACAAGATTAAGTAAACAAATAATTAAACAAATAAGATTAAGTAAATAAATAGTTGAACAAATAAATAGATTGAACAAATAAATAGATTGAACAAGTAAATAGATTGAACAAGTAAATAGATTAAACAAATAAGATTAAGTAAATAAATAAAGTTGAACAAATAAGATTAAGTAAATAAATAAGTTGAACAAATAAAGCTGAACAAGTAAAGTTGAACAAGTAAATAGATTGAACAAATAAGATTAAGTAAATAAATAGTTGAACAAATAAGATTAAGTAAATAAATAAGTTGAACAAACAAATAGATTGAACAAATAAGATTAAGTAAATAAATAGTTGAACAAATAAGATTAAGTAAATAAATAAGTTGAACAAACAAATAATTAAACAAATAAGATTAAGTAAATAATTAAATAAACAAATAAGTTGAATAATTAAACAAACAAATAAGTTGAATAATTAAATAGATTGAACAAATAAGATTAAGTAAAAAATTAAACAAATAAATTGAACAAATAGTTTGAACAAATAACTACTCAAACAAATAAGTTGAACAAATAAGTTGAACAAATAATTAAACAAATAAATTGAACAAATAAGATTAAGTAAATAATTAAACAAACAAATAAATTGAACAAAGTTATTAATAGTTAAACAAATAAATTGAACAAAGTTATTAATAGTTAAACAAATAAATTGAACAAAGTTATTAATAGTTAAACAAATAAATTGAACAAACAAATAAATTAAACAAATAAATTGAACAAATAAATTAATTGAACAAATAAATAAGTTGAACAAACAAATAAGTTGAACAAATAAGATTAAGTTGAACAAATAAGATTAAGTTGAACAAACAAATAAGTTGAACAAATAAGATTAAGTTGAACAAACAAATAAGATTAAATAAACAAATAAGTTGAACAAATAATTAAACAAATAAGTTGAACAAATAATTGAACAAATAATTAAACAAATAAGTTGAACAAATAATTAAACAAATAAGTTGAACAAATAAGATTAAGTTGAACAAATAATTAAACAAATAAGTTGAACAAATAAGATTAAGTTGAACAAATAATTAAACAAATAAGTTGAACAAATAAGATTAAATAAACAAATAAGCTACTCAAATAAGCTACTCAAATAAGATTGAATAAACAAATAAGCTACTCAAATAAGCTACTCAAATAAGATTAAGTTGAACAAATAATTAAACAAATAAGATTAAATAAACAAATAAGCTACTCAAATAAGCTGCTACTCAAATAAGATTAAATAAACAAATAAGCTACTCAAATAATTAAACAAATAAGATTAAGTTGAACAAATAAGCTACTCAAATAATTAAACAAATAAGATTAAATAAATTAAATAATAGTTAAACAAATAATTAAACAAATAAGATTAAACAAAGATTGAATAAACAAATAAGATTAAACAAAGACTGAACAAATAAAAATCAAATAACTGAACAAATAAGAATCAAATAGTTTAAACAAACAAATAAGATTAAGTAAATAAATAGTTGAACAATTACTCAAATAACATTGATCAAAATAATAAATAAGTTGTTGATCAAAATAATAAATACTTAACCCTATTCATATATTTGACAATTATCATCATTTAGCATTTATTAACTGTTTAATTAAAAAATGAAACAAAAAGATTTATATGATTCATTGTTCCATAAATTTCCTTTGAATAAACTCTCAGGAACTGAATGTAGTCTAAAGTCAATCGTTGATGGAGTTAACTGTGAGTCAATTGTGTGAGAATATATTAGTCCATCAATCAAAAATAAAAGTTGGAAATGAATTTTAAATCATTATGGCTGCGAATATCCTGGACAAGCGTGTGTATTTCAGTGATCAATAAATGAATATTCCGAACGACCTGATTTTGATTACGAGAAGTTTAAAAATTCATTTGTTTACTTTAAGTATCGAGGAGAACAAGTAATCCCTCAAAATATGGGAACACCAATAGCTGAGTTAAATCAACTAATGAGCGCATTTGAACAAGCTTATCAAGATGTTCATTTATATCCAGTTCCAATTGTTTCTAGTTATAGTTGATACGCGACCCCAGACATTTGTCACCTGGAAACCGGAGTTGTTGCTTTGTACAAATCTAATCAAAAATGATTCTTTGTCTAGCCACTCTTAACAGGTGAAAAATATAGTAATGGAAAGCATTGGATGGTGTTAGTTGTCGATACTTGAACAATTCCTTTCACAATTGAATGTTTTAACAGTTGTCCTGTTCGGCATAAAGTATTTGAAGATTTAGTTGAAGATTTAAGTGTGCGAATAAAGGCACAATATTAGGTTTATTACAAATCTAAATGCCCAGAAATTTGAACATATAATTTATTAACAACTCATCAACTTGATGATCGTAGTTGCGGAACTCATATAATGTTTTATGTTTATTGTTGATTAAATAACATTTCAATTGATTATTTGAATAATAATGTTCCAAGTGTTGAATTAATTTATCGGTTTTGATAGATGTTTGTTGCAAACATTGGTTATGATACTCCATTAGAGTGGAGAGGATTGTGATATAGTTTGTATGGAGAGAATTAGTTTGACTCTTGTTTAAAGACTACCCAAACAACTAATCAAATAGTTAACGAACAAACAATTAATCAAATAGTTAATGAACAAACAACTAATCAAATAGTTAATGAACAAGTTGTTAGTCATTTAAATACGGAACAACTAATCAATCATTTAAATACTGAACCAATAGTTAATGAACAACTAATCAATCAAGATAATTCCCGTAAATATGAACAGATTAATTATGACTTAATTTGGAATGAATACAACTATGATTAAAGTAAATGATATTTTTTTGATTCCATATTGTACTAAACCTAATTTATTTAAAGTTTAATGAATCAGACCGTCTGTTAAACTGAAACAATCATAATCAAAAATTGTTAAAATTATAATTTAAAATTTTAACACAAACAACGTATTGGACAAAGTTGTTTTTATTGGTTTGATGATAAAGTTTACTATCTTAACAATTAAACACTTGTTGGATGGAATAAAACTTCTTGATGATTCTTTAAATATAACCATCACAATTTAAGTCATAATATGATTCCTTTTTCAATTAAAAGTTCAATGGTTGTTCCATTTATTTAAAATATTTCTTACTTTAAGTACGATAATTTAATGTTTATCACTTGGGACAGTTATAGTTAAATATAAAAACCAATAGATAACATAATTAAACTGTTGTGAATTATTACAAATTAAGATTAATTGTTTGTTTAATAATTTTATAATGTAACCGTGTCAGTGTAATAACTGTTAATTAAAACAATCAAAGAGATTTGTCACAATGATTAGTCAAAATATTGAATATTAAATTACGTGGTTGATCATAATATTTAAATTATCCTTAATTGCGGAAGAATAAATAACAATAATTTGAACAACAATTTAAGTAACAACAATTTGAACAACAATTTAAACAACAATTTGAACAACAATTTGAACAACAATTTGAACAACAATTTAAGTAACAACAATTTGAACAACAATTTAAGTAACAATAATTTGAACAACAATTTAAGTAACAATAATTTAAACAACAATTTGAACACTAATTTAAGTAACAATAATTTGAACAACAATTTAAGTAACAATAATTTGAACAACAATTTAAGTAACAATTTGAACAACAATTTAAGTAACAACAATTTGAACAACAATTTAAGTAACAATAATTTGAACAACAATTTAAACACTAATTTAAACAACAATTTAAGTAACAATAATTTAAGTAATGCTGATCTAACTAACAACAATAATTAATCTGTTGAACAAATTTGATCAATTATATAACAAGGTTAATCATTAAATAGTTAGTTTGATTAATTTAAATATTATGATTGGATAGCTGTTGATAATAAAATATTATTTATTCACAAATTTGGTCCAAATGATTACGAATTGATAAAGAAAGGATAACATTAAATATAATTTGATTACTGAATGATTAACTCTGACAAGGAATAAGAAATATTAAACATTGGACAATTATAATTCAAATTTAACATATTGTTGAATTAAATAACCTTCAAAGATAAATTAAATAAAATATCATTAAAATTTGATTAAGATAGTTAATTAATTTGATCAGTTAAATTAGATTAGTTTTAAATTAATTACAATGAACATTAATTAAATCAATAAATTTGTTAACAACATTTGAATAACATTTAATTTGATCACAAATACGCATGGATGGTTGATGTGTAGTCAATTAATAAACAAATAAAGATCGCGGATGATGAAATAGTTCAACATACTTATTTAGTTGATGCGCATTAAATTTATTCAACGGAAAGTATCGCAAAATATAAATAATAAACTGTTGCAATATATGTCTTAAATAACACAAACTATTATTAATCAGAGTAATTATTTTGGTGAAAGAACAAGTGTTACGATAATGTACAATATTAATTCAAATAAGATCACAATTAAATAGTTTGTTAATATTAAACGTTAACTAAATAATTTGAGTATTGAATAACAGATTAATAACTTGAATATTATCGCGTAGTTAAAAATAATGAATTAGTTGATGAAAGTCGTTCGTGGTATCATTAACAATTCGGTAAAATATAATGGAAACCTGAACAATCTATTTAAATCTAATCGAACAATAATAATGAATTTGAAGGATCAGTGTTTGGAAAGAACTTTAATCAAATTTAAATAACTGATTAACACGAATGTGCAATATGTTTAGTTAATTATGAACGAAATGATTAATTAATATTTTAGTTCGAGTGTGATCATTTATTTCACACATAATGTTGCGAATAATATTTACGCCAAGCAGTTATTCGTTGACCCTTTTGTCCATTATGTTGATCACGTGTTGTTATAAATAGAATTTAATAATAATTTATTTTTTTGTTCAAATAGAATATGTTAATTAAAATAGTTGAACAATAAATAGTTGATTACTTGATCTTATTTAGATTAAATAGTTGAACAATGATTTAATAAATTGGAACATTAATTCATTCAAACAGATTAATTAAATTAAACAAATAAGATTAAGTAAATTGATTAAACAAATAAGATTGATTAAACAAATAGTTTGAACAAATAAGATTAAGTAAATTGATTAAACAAATAAGATTAAGTAAATTAAACAAATAAGATTAAGTAAATTGATTAAACAAATAAGATTAATTAAATTAAACAAATAAGATTGATTAAACAGATTAAACAAATAAGATTGATTAAACAAATAAGATTAATTAAATTAAACAAATAAGATTAAGTAAATTGATTAAACAAATAAGATTAAGTAAATTGATTAAACAA
>Ga0075163_10007372_pt1 | contig 14544 bp, 13 predicted proteins | sample JI1023141ADNA_FD_71478 | JGI IMG/M metagenome (GOLD analysis project Ga0075163, IMG submission 71478) | Wastewater effluent complex algal communities from Wisconsin, to seasonally profile nutrient transformation and Carbon sequestration -... | ecosystem: Engineered > WWTP > Effluent > Algae...
CAAAAGTTCATTTTGTTTTTCGAGCGCTTTCATGTGTTCGGAACTGGTATTGTAAACCGGCTTATCGTCTTTCACAAACGACACCACACCACCTTTTTTGTATTCTTTCTGATCCGAATAGATGGAGAAGAAGTCGAGGCGAAGTATAATCCCAATTTTATTCAACAAGGCAGTATCAATACTTTCTCTTTCGAAGATATCATAAATAACATTTCGGCTACGGTTGATTTTTTTAGCAAACGTACTCACGGAAATTCCCTGTTTAAACAATTCCTCTTTTATCTTTTTACCGATATGGATAGCCATACTCAAAGATAAGTGCCTGACAAAAAAGAAGTTCCGAAACTTGCACTATATAATAGTGCATTTTTGCACCAATTAATGATACATTTGAACACTTTTTTATATATTTGCCCGACATAACAATACACGCTCATATAATCATCGCGTTATATTGTCCGCAGTACCTTTATAAATATACAATTCGCTCGGACAAACTTCTATCAGAAAAAAACATTTCTGTCTACTCCTCAGAAATTTTCAAACAACTAAGTTTTATTTAAAACTCTGCTTTATGAAATTTGATGCTTACCAGGAGAAGCTCGACCAAATCGAAAAACTAATTCAATCTTCGAATACAGGAACGCCAAAAGAACTTGCAAAACGTTTAAATGTTTCGGAGCGAACCATCAGACGATTAATTGAACGACTCAAAGTAAAAAATAAGTCCATTTACTTTTGTCGAAAGATGCAATCTTATGTACTAAAAAATTAAACAAATTTGTCCGCGGTCAAAATCTGTCCGCGAGCATGATTACGTTTACGGCATTATTGAAACAGGAGAAGCCGAAAACCTTTTAGAGTAGGCAAACTTTAAAACCAATTAAAAATGAAAAAAATTATGTTTGCCTTTATATGTGTTGTAGCTGCTGTATCAGCAAAAGCACAAAGCCAAAACACCGTTGTTTACATCCCTGAAACACAAACATGTTATCTAGCATCTGGGGTTTCCTGTTCAACAAATGGCAATCTATTAACGTTGTCAATTTATAATGCTGTTGGCGTTCCCGTTACTCAGCAGCGCTTAAGCTTAGCAACCGATTGCACAAGGGGAGAGTTCGTAAATGACGACACGCATGGAGGCACGCATAACGTAGAATGTGATACGACTGTAAACGCAACTTGTTTTTGTACTGGAGCTAAATAAATTATTAAACTTAATATACATCTTATGAAAAAATTTATTTTTATATGCATCTGCGCAATCACTTTTACAAAAGGAGTTATAGCGCAAGCAAATGTTTACCGAGTTGATGTGCCTCAAAGCGGGTTAACATTTACTGCTAATACAATTTCTTTAACGAATGTTAGCTGTACGTTAGTAGGAAATGTAACCCAACAACCAATAATGAGGCTGCCAGCTTATCTTCCCCATAACGTACCTGGGATATTAACAAATATTGATCAAATTGGTAATACCTGGGTAATTCAGTGCACCGCTGGTCCAGGATATTGTTTTACGTGGTATGATGCAAAATAATTAAATACGCAAATGCTGTATTAAAATGAATCCTGGATTTGCTTACACTTACTTTTTATGAATAAAAAAAATGTCATCCTCTTTTATTTATTTGCACTTAATTTTTTTGCTTTAAAGAGTGAAACGTTAGCTCATTATCTCAGCAAATACAATTTGCCCGAAAACATAAATGTTCTTTCTGTTTTTAGTGAAGACTGCGTGAATTGCTATTATGGTTTTTCCTATTTTTTAAAAGAACACCAAACAGATTTTAAAAAAGAAAAATTTGTTTTTCTTTTCCAAAAAGCTGCAGAAAAAGAAATAGATAATATTTTTAAGTACCGACTCGGGTTAGAAAAAGCTGGATATAAAATTATTGTAGAGGATGCTTTTTATGTTCTTGTCTGTAAAAGCGGTGTAACCACATTGAGTATTATTGAAAAAGAAAGTATTGTTGAACAATACACAAGCAAAGACATCTATAAGTATAAGAACTTCGTAAACCGGAAAATGGATACTTCGGCTTTTGAATTAATAGAACTTGATACAATTGATTTAATGGGAAGGTTTGGCACAAAAAAACTTTCGATTGCCATATTAAATGAATCAAAAATCGTAATACAGAATAAATATACGAGTACACTTTTTTTATACGATATAAAAACTAAACACGTTGTCAAAAAACTTCCAATAAGCATTTTTACAGAAAAATATGATAGTCTTTTGAAATTATTGGTATTAGACAATCCGCAAAGTTTAGACTATAATTTAAAAAATTATCGTGATAATACATTTTATAAATCTTTCCCATTATGCTCCATACAGAAAGCATATTGCTATGATAATTTTGTTTATTTGTGTTTAAGCGTAGCACAAATGGAAATCGACACGAGTGGTCATGTCGTTCATGGCTCACAGTTAGCAATGGTTAAGCTGGATAGCAATCTTCAAACGCTATACATTCATAAAGTTCCTGAAAAAGTCCCAGATTCTGACAAACATCTTAGTTTTTTTGATTGTGTTTTTATTGACTCGGACATAGCAATTGTCTCTTTGTCGTTTTCAAATAATTCGGATTCTGGAAAAAAAGATTCTGTCTGTGCATTATACTCATTGAAAACAAGCGAGATCAAAGTTTTAAATCTTAGTTACGAATTTTTTATGCCAAAAAGAGGAAACAATGGTTATCACAACTATTATCATTTTAATGCTTGGAAAGAAAACGGTGTTCTTAAAAGTTATTTCAATCGCTCTCCTTATGTATATAATCTTTCGGATAATTCAAAACACTTAATCCCTGAAATTGGTGTGAACCCGAATACAATAGAAATTAGCGAGAAAGACAAATTTTTCTGGATTAGCAAAATTTTTCTATACAAGAATTCTGCTTTAGTAATTGTAAATAAAAAACAAAATGAAACCAGTTTGCACCAATACGATAGTGAGATAAAAAAATTAATTGCTTCCAAAAAAATTTATGATGGTTATTTTTCGGATGTTTTTGTTCTAAGAAATAATCTTTTTGCGTTTGAAAACTATTCAGAAAAGGGGGATGTTGCAACAATGCATATCTATACTATAAAATAATCAAACAAATTTGTCCGCGGTCAAAATCTGTCCGTGAGCGCGTTTAGGTTTGCATCGCAAATTCATGCTAGCTGGGTTTGCAAAATAACACCAGGCCGCGTGTGCAGGGTGAATACAAACGAATAAACCAATTTATAAATGAAAAAAATAGTTCTCATTGTTTTTTTTGCAATCACAATTGTGAGTTGTAAAAAAGAAGCCGGTGTATCACCATCAGTGAATGGAAATGCATCTTACGATTCGCAAGTTGCTGCATTAATTCAAAAAGCAGACAAGGATTTGTACAATCAATTGTACAATCCCTCACCCAACCAAAAGTTTCCAATAATCTCCATTAAATCGCTTCCGGGTATATTTTACATCCCAGTCGGAGGAATTGACAATGCAACCTGTTGGCCTTCTTACAACGTATGTATGGTTATTGTAAGCGCCAGCAAAATGTCAGATCCGGGACAGCCTCAGACGATAACCTCTACGATTACTGAAAGTTATAGTGAAATTTTTCCGAAGGAAACAACAGCAAAGGTTATTCTAAATTCTACACCTGTTGAAAGTAAAATCATTACCTCCTTTAGTGCTCAAAAAGGGCAAGACGGTATCTTCTACGTTAACTACAATTAACACGATGGGTTACAAGATTTTTTGTTTTATTGTATTTATTGGTTTTATGGGCGCATGCACCCATAAAACCAATGAATACATTTTTGATGAAGTACGTTCCGTTAAAATAGACGAATCAGAAATCGTTTTAACGCGCTTCCCTGCTGAGATGAAAAAAATAAATGATTCTGTTGTTGGAGCAATTAATTCTGCACAGAGTGTTTCATTATACAACATTTATTCCGGTAAGAACATCGCTAATTTTAATTTGAAGAAAACGAACTTCGACTCCTTAATCCAAAACACATTTCAAACAAAGTATGCAGATAGTAAAACGTACACGTATTCAAACGGTTTTGAACTCAACGGAGAAAACTATCAACTAACGGCATTCGATTATTCCAACAATCGGTTTTGGATTCATGCAAGCGTTATTGTTGAAGTCCACCACCTGAAAGAAGATGCAAAAACGCTTCCAAAACACAAAAACAACGAAAAAATCATCGAGTTGCAAAAACAATACGATAGCATCAACATCATCGAAATGGGTTATTTAAACTTCCTTTTTGAAACAGATAACAACTTTGTCGTTAAGGCCATTCATCCCCTTTATGGAGAAGAGGCTTTGAAAGCGAACAACTACTTTCCATATTACAACAAAGGCTTCTTTATATTCAATAATTGTATTTATACCCCAATCGGTAAAATGGATGAATCGTTTAATCGGCTCGAAAACAAGCTAAATGTAAGTGCTGATAATTACTGTTTGGCAAAAATCAACCTGTTGGACACAGATAAAATTGCCTATAAATTACATTTATCAAACATTAACTTTTCCGATTATACACTGCGGGATTATATCGAAGCCCGGTTTCGTTTTAAGGAATACAAAAGCAATTTTCTCTTTTCAAATGGGAAAGAAATATCTGAAATAGAAAATGAAAAAAAAATGCTTGATAAAAAAATCTTGTCTGCCAATGAATGGATTGCTGATTTCTGTTTTCTTGAAAACGAATCGCTCGCATTGATTACCTATGAAATAGTTAAGATGCAGACAGTAGATCCTGCTAAACCAGTATTTCCAAAATATAAAATAAAAATAATTGACCCAATCTCTTCTCTTGTATTAAAAGAGCAAAGCTTAGATATTAAAAGTTCAACAGTAACACTTACAGAAAACAAAGTCATTTATCTCGACCGTGACCATCAAAATTATTACTTCAAACAGATTAATTATCATGAAAAATAATCTGTGCATTGCTTCACTTTTTATACTCTTGCTTGCATTCGGCTGCACAAAACAATCCGTAAAAAGCGACTCCGACCTGCATGCCTTAGTAGATTCGTTGGCAATTGATAAAACGATCAATATTTTTATTTACTCTATTAATCCAAACGATTGTGTCAACTGTTTATATGGTTTCTCACTAATTAATAAACAATTATCTGAAATCACGAATTCAAAAATTTACATTTTAGCGGTTGATCGGGAAATTGAAAAAAACGAATTGATTAAAACCTCAACGGCAATCAATCTGTACGACAGCATCAACAAAGTTGTTTTGTGGAATAAAAACACATTTTATAAAGTTGCTACTGCAGCTAACAAAAAAAACGCAGTAGGGGTTTCACTATTAACTATTTACAATTATGCTTCCGACTCGATTGTTTACAGCATGCCTGTGAAAGAAATTTCAAATGCTGAAGAGCTAATGAAGTATACCAACTAATTATCCATACAAAGTATCGATTTAAGGCCAACCTATGTGCTCCCAAGAGAAGGTCTTTATAGATTAACAAAACATCCACCCCAAAAAGAATCGTTTATGAGCACATTTTTTTTCGAATTAGAAAATGGAATTGATAAAAAAGAAAAAGCAAAGGAGATGCAATTGCGCGAAGTAGAACTCATTGAAGAGTTTACTGGCAAACCTATCCGTAATATTATAAACGACTATACACTTCCGGAACGTATACGAATGAATGCCTATTTGGATTATGTAAAATGTATGTAAATCGGATTAACTAAAAATTTCTCCATCTACCGAAAACGCCCAAGGGAAGCTTGTTCCCTTCTGTTGCTTGTAAATAAAGCTCGCCAATATTTAAGTTTTTCCCGGCCTTCGCTTTTAACATGTTTTCAATGATAAGGGCTGAAAAGCCCAAGGAGTAGGCATTCAGAATTAAAAAATGTTCTTTATCATCCAACAAATTCAAAACTCCGTGCATCATTTCATTAATGTTGTCTTCTAACTTCCATTTTTCCCCGTTGGGGCCATGACCAAATGCGGGCGGGTCTAAAATAATACCATTGTATTTATTGCCTCTTTTTTCTTCGCGCTTTACAAACTTTAACGCATCTTCCACCACCCACCGAATATTATTTAAGTTCGACAGCTCCATGTTTTCTTTGCTCCAAGTAACTACTTGTTTAATTGAATCAACATGTGTAATGTCTGCTCCTGCTGCCTTTGCTGCTAAGGAAGCGCCTCCCGTGTAAGCAAACAAATTCAAAATCTTAGGTTGTGGAGTCGACATCTTCTTAATGCTCTCGTATATAAAATCCCAGTTTGAAGCTTGCTCCGGAAAAATACCAACATGTTTAAAAGAGGTTAATCCCAAACGAAAATTTATGGCTGCATCGGAGTTGTTGATTGCATATTTTATTGGCCACTGATCGGGCATTTGTTTAAACTTTTTCCACTCTCCGGAAGAACTTGAACGTGGCATAAATTTTATGTGTGCTCTTTTTTCCCATTCAGCATTGCTTAATGTTTTATCCCATACTGCTTGTGGCTCCGGACGAATGGTAATGTATTGCCCAAAGCGCTCCAGCTTCTCAAAATTGCCAACATCGATTAATTCGTAATCTGAAAAATTTTGTGGTGTAAGTAATTGCATACGTCAATTTGAAAATTATAGAACAAAGGTATTATTTTAAACTATGCGAATTCCGGCCACACAAATATCATCTACTTGTTCCAACTTCCCTTTCCATTCATCGTGCTTATTCAGCAACAGGTGACGTTGCTCATCCATTGGTTGTTTCGCCATTTTCTCCAACAGTTCTTCCAATGGTTTATACTTGAATTTTTTCCCTTGTGGCCCCCCAAACTGATCTGGATAGCCATCCGTAAACATGTATAGTAAATCGTTGCGCTCCAATTTAAACTTTTGCTGAGTAAATTGTTTGTCGTTTTTCCCAACAAAGCCAACCGGAAATTTATCCCCTTTGAACTCGCGCAATTTATTATCTCGTAAGAGGTAAAGCGAATTATTAGCTCCAGCAAATGTCAACTCTTGTGTATTCAAATTAATCTGAATCAAAGCAATGTCCATTCCATCCTTATTTTCATTTGCATTTTCTGATTGTCGCAAGGCAACAACAATTTTCAAACGAAGCATATCCAGAATGTCTGCCGGTTCGTAAATCTTTTTTTCATTAATAATCTCGTTGAGCAATGCGGTTCCCAGCATGCTCATAAACCCTCCGGGAACTCCATGACCAGTGCAATCGGCAACAGCAAAAAATGCTTGTTGTCCGGTTTTCGTTACCCAATAAAAATCACCACTCACAATATCCTTCGGCATTAACAGAACAAAGCTATCCGGGAACGTTGCTTTCAGCTCAGCATGAGAAGGGATAATGGCTTGTTGGATTTTTCTTGCATAATTAATGCTGTCTAAAATTTCTTTATTCTTGGTATCCACAATCAGCTTTTGTTGATTGATAATTTCGCTGGATCTCTTTTCTTTCTTGTAAGATCGAAACACCATTATGGCAATTACGAGGACAATTAGCAATCCTGCAATTCCGGCTGTTGCAAACATTTTTTGTTTTTGCAATGCTGCTTCGTGTTCTAAATCCTTTTGTTTTTGAGCAGAGAATCGAAGTAAACTATCTTGTTTCTCCTGATAGGAATTTTTGAAATTAATTTCCATCTGCGCTTGTTGCTTTATGATGGAAGAACTAATAGAGCTGTCGGCATTGTCTTTTGTTATTTTTAAATACTTAAATGCATTTGTATAGTCTTGTTTCGCTGAATATGCTTGATATAACACTTCCGATGCCTCCGCACATAAACCATACACTTTCATTTCTTCGCTAATTTTATACGCGGTTAACCCTTCTTCGATCGACTGATCAAACTTCCTTAATTTTAAATAGGCTTTTGATAGACCAATACGGCAGTATGCCAGGTAATAGCGATCCTTATGGATAATACAAAGTCGAATTCCTTCACTTAAATATTCAATTGCTTTTTCTAATTTATTTTGATCCAAAAACAAATCCCCTTTCGAATAATAAAAATCGATAATCCGCATGGTATCTTTCTCGCCAAGAGCAATGCTTAAGCCTTTTTCATAAGCAGCATTTGCCTTTTCATATTCTTTCATCGCCTGATAGGTTCCTCCCATGGAACTGTAGCAAAAGGTTTGGTCTTTTAGATAGTTGTTCTTGATTGCCAGTGCTAATCCTTCGTTCAAATATTTCAATGCATCTCCCTGTTGATCAATACATCTGTTCAAATCTCCGATAAGGGCGAGTGTATGCGACAGTTCTTTTTGTGCATCCAATTCTTTGTACAAATACATGGCCTGCAAAAGTAAATTCAATGCATTCGTATTCTGGTCTTGCAAACGATACATATCACCAACATCCGACAGTTGATCTGCGATTGTTCGTTTATCGAGCGTTAAACGAGCAAATTGAAGCGCCTTCGAATAATACATTCGTGCAATTTCATAGTTGTCCTCTTGATAAAAGCGAGAACCTAAGGCATGAAAAAATTTTACCTTATTCTCTTTTTTGGAAAGTTTGGAGGCCACCCAAAATAACTGTATGGAGTCTTTTGCTGTGTATTTCTGTAAGATACGTTCTCCGGCTGTGAGGTCGGCTGCTTTTCCTCGATTGTAATAAATAACCAGCGAGTCTTCCTGAGAAAACGCCATGGTTTTGAGCAACAAAACCAATGACAACAATAGAATTTGGATCTTATATTTTTTCAAGGAGAATGCTTAATTCTTTGATTCGGTTTTAAATATACCATTATCTTTGCAAAACTAAAAAAACTATGGAAAACAAAAGAGTTAGATTGCGTTTCGCACCAAGCCCAACAGGTGGATTGCACATGGGTGGCGTACGCACAGCATTATTTAGTTATTTATATGCAAAAAAGCATGGTGGAGATTTTATTCTCCGTATTGAAGATACCGACCAAACGCGCTATGTGAAAGGCGCTGAGGAGTATATCATTGCTGCATTAAAATGGTGTGGAATTGAACCAAACGAAGGCGTTGGTTTTGGTGATGGTCCGCATGCACCTTACCGTCAGAGCGAACGGAAAGAATTAGGAATCTATGCAAAGTACGCAAAGCAATTGATAGACAGCGGAAATGCGTATTATGCGTTTGACACCTCCGAAGAGTTGGATGCGATGCGCAAACGTTTAGAAGCCGCAAAAGTGGTCGCTCCTCAATACAATTCCGTGAGCCGACAAAACATGCGTAACTCATTAACCCTATCGGAAGACGAAGTAAAAAAACTATTGGATGCCGGAACACCTCACGTGATTCGATTGAAGGTTCCTCGCAACGAGGAAATTCGTTTCCATGATATCATCCGTGGATGGGTGGTTGTAAATTCTACACAAGTAGACGACAAAGTATTATTAAAAAGCGATGGAATGCCAACCTACCATTTGGCGCATATTGTGGACGATATTGAAATGGAAGTATCACATTGTGTAAGAGCAGAAGAATGGTTGCCATCAGCTCCGGCACATATTTTAATTTATCGATTTTTAGGATTGGAAGACAAAATGCCTTTGTTAGCGCATCTTCCACTTATCTTAAAAACAGATGGAAACGGAAAATTATCGAAACGAGATAAGTCCGGTATCCCAATGTTTCCATTAAACTGGCACGATGAACGTACCGGAGAAACGTATACCGGCTATCGTGAAAACGGATTTTTTCCGGAAGCATTTATCAACATGCTCGCGATGTTGGGCTGGAATCCGGGAACCACACAAGAAATCTTTTCGTTGGATGAATTGGTGCAAGCTTTTACTTTCGAACGTGTAAATAAGTCGGGTGCAAAGTTTGATCCTGAAAAAACTAAATGGTTCAATCAACAGTATCTGCGTATGAAGAGCGATGCAGAACTTGCAGAACTGTTTACCCCGTTTTTAAAAGAACACAACATTAATGCTGCACCTAAATTTGTAGAAGGAGTATGTAAATTGGTAAAAGAAAAAGCACATTTTGTTTCTGAATTTTGGGCGAATGGAAACTACTTTTTTATTGCACCCACCACCTACGATGCCGATGTGATTAAAAAACGTTGGAACGAACAAAGTGCTGCATTTATCAAAGAAGTAACAGCTGCATATAAAACATTAAACACGTTTACGGCAGTAGAAACAGAAGCCACATTTAAAGCAACTGCAGAAAAATTAGGGATGGGACCCGGACAAGTTATGCAGTTGTTCCGTGTGTGTTTGAGTGGTGTTGGTGGTGGACCGATGTTGTTTGAAATGGTCGAATTGTTAGGGAAAGACGAAGTAATAAAACGATTAGAAACAGCAACAAATAATATTAAGTAATAATTACGGATTTTGTCATTTAGGAATATAAATCCCAAATTATAAAATCCCAAACCCTAAATTAAATTGCATAAAATACTTGTAGAAGGAATAAAAGTATATGCCTACCATGGTTGTTTGGTGGAGGAAGGAAAAATTGGCACCAATTACATTGTAGATGTAACAATGGAAACTGATTTTACGGAAGCTGCCAAAAATGACGACCTGAGCAAAACCATTGATTACGTTGTTGTTTACGATATTGTAAAAGCAGAAATGGCCATTCGCTCCAAGCTTATTGAGCAAGTTGGCCAGCGCATTGTAGACAAATTAAAAAAGCAATTTGCCACACTTAAAAAAGTGTCTGTAAAAGTGACCAAGCTCAACCCGCCAATGAATGGGAATGTTGAACGGGTGAGTATTGTCATTGATGCTGAATAGAAGCCGGTAGCCCGAAGAAAGCCTAATTAATAGTTTATTCGCAGGCTTTATCACGAACAAAACAATCTAAAGCCAAAAGTTGTATTGATTTACCATGTCAGTCAAAAAATGCTCTAAGTGTCAATCCATTTTTGAATGCGGAAACAACAGTTCTGGTTGCTGGTGTGAAGAGGTTTTTATTGGTTTGGAAACCCTTAAAGCACTAAAAGCAACCTACGACAATTGTTTGTGTCCGAAGTGTTTAAAGGAATATTCACTGAAACCGATAAAAAATTAGTGCTCACTAAAGATTTTTAGTATTTTTGCAGTCAATTAATAAGGTCCTATGTCCGCCAATGGCGGATAGACTGAGCAACAAAAGCTCAATAAAAATAAAGAATAAGGTCCTGTGGCCGAGTGGCTAGGCTGAGCTCTGCAAAAGCTCCTACTGCGGTTCGAATCCGCACGGGACCTCGAAAAATTCCCTTCTTGCTGAAAGCAAGTCGGGAATTTTTATTTTTAGGTGCTCAAGCTTTTTAGATTGAAAGCACATAAAATAAAAATTAACGAAGTCCGAAGGACAAGGGAATTATGCTCGTTCAGCGACCTCTTTCTGGATCATAAAATAATCCCTGCCTAACGGCAGGCAGGCGCACGGGACCTCAATAAAATCTGATTCCATTCGCTATTCGCGAATGGAATTTTATTTTTAGGATAAGACAGTAAAGCCTTTTGGCTTTGACTGGTGAAATCCAAAAAAGAAAATCGGCATGGATATGCCGGAATCAGATTTTTGACTTTAGGCTTGCCCGAAGGAAATTTAATCCCTACTGGCTGGTGCAAGGAACCTCCAAAAGTAATCTATCAAACTCACATCCTACTCCCAATCCATTCTACAAAATCAAACTGTTTGTCTAAGGTGTCTGCTTTTGCTTTCGACTGTTCCTTTTTGAGTTTTTTGTGCAGTTGTTTCAGCTTCTCTTTCTTTTGTGCAGTTGGTTTTCCATCCCAAATCAAACGAATTGCCTCCAGAATGTTCATACCGGTTGTATGCTTTTTCTCCTGATTCAAGAAACGTTTTGTAGATTGAAACTGATTATCGAAAAACAAATCTTCCTTTTCATATAAAACAATTAAATACAACAACCGAGTGTTGATGCGCTGTTCTATTCGAATACTAATATCACGTTCGGTATTCAAAATTTTATTAAGCCACTTAATCGCTCCTCGATAATCCTCTTCGCAAAAAGCAATTACAGCCATCATGAAAAACAAGTCGAAAAGGGCCGGACTAAACAACAAGCTTATTTTTTTTATTTCGGGTTCAATTCTTTTAATCAGTGCGGCCCCTTCTTTTGTTTCGCCTAGTTTGTATAACAAAAACAATTCACTTTCATGGGTGTGAATAAAAACCATTTTTGATAGGGTTGGATTTTTAATTTTATACGTTTGCATAAAGCTGCGTTGCTTGTGAAGCATTGGCATCACCTCATCGTACTTTTCCATCGCAAACATTAAACTCACTAAGTTGTTGTTATTCGACTGATAAATATTGGGCAATTCCACAATAAACTGTTTGGTGTTTTCGAGCAGCGAATTGATTTCTTTATAACAGGATAGTCGCTGAGCCGCTTTATTTTCAAGAGAATAAATCAAACCCATAGAAGAGAAATAATAATATCTGGCCCAAAAGCTATTGACCTCTTTTGCAGGAGGGTAATGCTTTTTTAGTTCTGCTTCTTGCTGCCTTAAAAAGGAAGCCGGAACTTTTCCACGATACATTTCAATTTGAATTTTAAAGGCAATTCGCATTAATGCCGATTGAATTCGAATAACTTCCAAAATTCGTAACTCTTCATCAAAGCTCTTGTAGAGGTTATCCACATCTTCATCCTTGATATACACCAATATTTCCCAACGAACAATCAACTTCAAAATGGAAAACTTTTCTAAGGAATAGGCTTCTGCTTTCGCTTTTTTAATCAGTTTTTTACAATGGTTGAACAACCCTTTGTTATACAATATTTCTATTGTCATAATAATATTGCAATACCTCGTCAGGAAAGTCCGGTCTTTATGAAACGCATTTAAACCATCTAAGATGTGGTTGTACAAATAATGTTTTTCGGAAGGCAAATGTGAAACAAAGGTTTCTTGACTAAATAGTGCTTTGATTTTTTCCTCATCGTATTGTTCTTGTTTGTCAATCGCATCAAACAAGCGGATATAGTTGTTTTCACCAGCAATTACGTGTCGGGAAGAGAATATTTTAAAATATCTTTTCTCCGACATGCTTAAATTTTTAACCAATTGATGTAAATCGTCTGATGGTTTCATACCTTCTGATTATTAATAATGAAATGAATTTATACCCATAAAAGTATCTATAAATATAGATTTATTAATTAAAAATAGCAAATCAGACTTCCAATAATAATTTATTTTTCAGGTTGCTTTGAGAGGTGTGCTATTCTAAATTTGATTTATTATTCATCCAACTACTTAAAAAACTACTATGAAAACCACACAACTAATTTGCATCGTTATTTTTTAACAGCGTCCGAAATGCCTTGATAATAAAGACATTTGAAGGCTCTACCTTTCTTCTTTTTTATCACGATTCATTTCTGCAATAGAGGGCTGCCCCCCTTGTCGCTATAGCGGTCAATCGACTATTTTTGTTTTATCCCTTTGCACTCGGCATACATATAATATATAACATTTAATTTTTAAGATTTTCCCAACATGAAACACCTAGCCAAATTTTTTACCTTTTTGCTTTTTGCTTTTTCTGTTTCTAACGCTAATGCAAGTGGAGGCAATCCGGCATGGGCAAACAAGTACGAGCACTCAAAAAGTTTTATAGAAAATAAAGGCCAGTTTAACTTGCCTTATGAAACAACCGACCGAGTTGAATTTGCTTATGACAATAGTTCAACTAGAATTTATTTCACAAAAAGGGGCTTAACTTATAGTTTCTTAAAGATGTGGAAAGACAAGGAAGAAGAGGGTGAAAAAGACAGAGACACCAAGAAGCCGCATTTCCAAGATGTAAGAACACTTGAAGAATGGAAAAAGAAAGAAGCAGAAGAACACAAACCAAAATTCATTGCCGATTACGTAACTATTGAATGGGAAAACTCCAACCCGAACGTACAAATTGTAGCAGAACAAAAAATCTCGAGTTATTTCAGTTATACTTTTAAAAATAAAACAGGAGCAGAAGTAAATGAAAACTTCTTGGCTGGGTACGAAAAGATTACTTATAAAAATCTTTATCCAAACATTGATGTGGAGTATGTGTTTCACCCATCAGAAGGAATTAAGTATTCCATCACTCTTCACCCGGGTGCTGATCCATCGTTAATAAAAATGAAATACGATGAATCAAAAAAGCTCGCAATTGAAAATGGGAACCTAACTATTGCAACAGAACTAGGAAAAATCATTGACCACGCTCCCATTACCTTTTATGGAGGAAACGTTCCCTCTGTTATCAAATCAAATTTTGTAAAAACAGGAAACAGTATTTCATTTCAGTTAGACAATTACGATAATACCAAAACTGTTATTATTGATCCGTGGACTGTAACTCCAAGTTTCGCAACTAATTGGGATTGTGTTTGGGAATGTGAAAAAGATGGTGCGGGAAACGTTTATATTATTGGCGGTGTTACTCCATTACAATTAATAAAATACAATTCAACTGGAGCAATTCAGTGGACCTACAACACACCGTACGACACGACTAGCTGGCTAGGAACTTTTGCAACCGACAACATTGGTAATTCTTATGTTGCAAACGGTTCAACTGCTGCAATTATTAAAGTA
>Ga0075163_10007373_pt1 | contig 14543 bp, 7 predicted proteins | sample JI1023141ADNA_FD_71478 | JGI IMG/M metagenome (GOLD analysis project Ga0075163, IMG submission 71478) | Wastewater effluent complex algal communities from Wisconsin, to seasonally profile nutrient transformation and Carbon sequestration -... | ecosystem: Engineered > WWTP > Effluent > Algae...
TCATGCGCGGCAAAATCCAATTGCTGGACGACCAGACACAGCGCCTTTGCCAATATGCCGCGTGTATCGGCAATAGTTTCGACCTGCTAACACTGGCCACGGTGGCCGAAAAAACACCCCAGGCAACCGCCAAAAACCTCTGGCCGGCCATTCGCGAAGGGCTGATCGTACCCATTGGCCACGCCTACCGGCTTGCAGAAATCGAAGTAAACAGCGGGCAGGCAGTCAACAGCGAATACCGCTTTTTGCACGACCAGGTGCAAAATGCTGCCTACGCACAACTGAATGAAGAGGCCAAAAAAACGTTGCACCTGAAAATTGCCCGCCTGCTGCTTGATAGTTTTTCGGAACTGGATAAAAACGAGCGTATTTTTGAACTGGCTACTCAATTCAACCACGGCGCATCGCTGATCGAAACCGAAAGTGAAAAAATCGAGGTGGCCTTGCTGAACCTCGAAGCCGGTAAAAAAGCAAAAAATGCCGCAGCCTACGAGCCTTCGTTCCGGTACCTGAACATCGGCATCCGATTGCTGCCGCCCGATTGCTGGGAACGGCATTACGACCTGACGCTGGAACTGCACAACGAATGCGCAGAGGCTGCCTACCTCAGCGGCAATGCCGAAGAAATGGAGCGGCTCACCGCCATTGTGTTCAGCCGTGCCGGCGACCTGCATCACAAGGTAAAAGCCTACACCGTCAAGATTCAGGGCTATCTTTCCCTGACCCGCAACGAGGAAGCCCTGAACGCCAGCCTGGAAATCATGCGTTTGTTCGGCACCAAATTCCCCGACCGCCCGAACAAACTGCACATTGTGCAAAGCCTGATCGCCACCAAATTGCGACTGCGCGGTAAATCCGCCGACCAACTGGTGGCCCGCCCCGAGATGAGCGAACCGACGTCCGCAGCCCTGATGGAAATATTGCCTTATGCGGCAGCGGCGGCCTATTTTGCCAAGCCCGACCTTTTCCCGCTCATCGTATTTAAACAGGTCAGCCTCTCGGTGCAATACGGCAACCACCTGCAATCGGCGTTTGCCTACGCCACCTACGGACTGGTGATGTGCGGCAGCACGCTGGAATTTGACGAGGGTTTGAAATTCGGCGAAATTGCTGTGCGGCTGCTGGACAAATTCAAGGCGGACAGCGTATTCACGCGAACCCATTTTATCACCGGTGGCTTTATCCGGCACTGGAGATACCATTTCCGAGAAACACTGGACGAACTGATAGGCGCCTATCAAAAGGGTCTAGAAACGGGTGATTTCACCTACGGCTCCTACGCAGTGTTCAACCATTTGTCCGCAAAATTCTACATGGGCGCCCCGCTTCCGGCGCTCAAAAAAGAAATAGACGAGTACATGGTGGCGCTGCGAAAAATCAAACAGGACACTTCCATTGGCTGGCTGAGCATTCCGCGCCAAACAGTGGGCAACCTGCTGGACAACACCCAGGCCAATGCCCGGTTACTGGGTCCGGATTACGACGAGACGGTAGAAGTAGATCGGCACAAGGCAGGCAAGGATTTCAGCGGGTTGTGTGTTTATTACATGGCCCGAATGATGCTGAGTTATCTTTTCGACGACACAGATGATGCGGTGGAAAACGGCGAGTCCGCCCTTCGGTTGCTCGATACCGTGCTGGCCACGCCACACGTCTCCACCGTTCATTATTTCTATGCGTTGAGTTGCTTGCGAGCCGCCGACAAGGAGCAGGGCAGCCGTCGCAACCGCTTGGTTTCAAAAGCATCGGCTTCGATAAAACTCATCCGGAAATTTGCCAAAAGCGCCCCAGCCAATCACCTGGCCAAGCAATACCTGGTCGAAGCCGAAATGTTCCGGCTCAAAGCCAATTTCAGCGCCGCCGAACGACTTTATGCACAGGCGATTGGAAGCGCGCGCGACAATGGTTTTTTGCATGAAGAAGCCATCGGCAACGAGCTGTTGGCCCGACACTGGGCAGCGCGACTGGATACGGAACAAAGTCGCAAATACCTGCTGGAAGCGCGGCGCCTGTTCCAGAAGTGGGGAGCGGTCGCCAAAGTCAATCATCTCGACCAGCACTACGGGCTTAAATTGCCGTCCATCGGCAACCCCGAAAACACAACCCTTCGCTCCGGCGGCCACAGCAATGCCGATCTGGATATACTTTCCCTGACCAAAGCCTCGCTCGCCATCGCCAGTGAAATTCAACTGGAAAAACTGATGGCCAACCTGATGCACGTAGTGGTGGAAAATGCCGGCGCCGAAAACGGGTACCTGGTGATCGAACGCGACGGGCAATGGTACATCGAGGCAAGCGGCATGGTATCCGGCCACGCCGCCGTTACCCAGAAACCAGCATTGCTGCAAGGCAGCGAACTGGTGCCGGAGTCCGTGATTCAATATGTATCCCGCACGCGGGAGAATTTGGTTATCAACGATATACAACAGGAGACCCGGTTTTCCGGCGACCCGGTGGTGCAGCGCAAACAAACCCGTTCGGCGCTTTGCCTGCCGGTGATCAATCAGGGAAAAATCATCGGTATTTTATACCTCGAAAACAACCTGAGTGCGGGTGTTTTCACCGAGGCGCGGGTTCAGTTTATGAAACTGCTCTCCGGCCAGGTGGCAGTTTCGCTCGAAAACGCGCTGCAATACGAGCGGCTGGAACAAAAGGTAAAGGAACGCACCGCCGAAGTGGTGCAGCAAAAAGAAGCCCTGGAAAAATCCCTCAGCGATTTGAAAATGGCGCAGGCCAAACTGGTGGAGAGTGAAAAAATGGCCTCCCTGGGCCAATTGACTGCCGGCATCGCCCATGAAATCAATAACCCGATCAATTTTGTGTCGGTAGGCGTAAAAAACCTGATCCGCAACTTTGAAGAAGCCAAGGAAGTCATGGATGCCTACCTCAACCCAAATGCCGATCCCGACATCATAGCCGAACAACTCAACGAAAAACAACGCCGCCAGCAGATGCTGGAAATTTTTGAAGACAGCGAGACGCTCTTCAAGAGCATACAAAACGGCGTGGAACGCACCATCAGCATTGTCAAAAGTTTGCGGAATTTCAGCAGGCTCGACGAGGGAGAGATTAAAAAGGTCGATTTGCACGAGGGACTGGATTCCACGCTGGAAATTCTGCAGGGCCAAATCCGGAAAAAAGCGGAAGTGATCCGGAAATATGGCCAGTTACCTCTGGTTGAATGCGCCGCCGGGAAGATCAACCAGGTGTTCCTCAACATCGTCAACAATGCCCTTCAGGCCATCGAACAACGCGGCACCATTACCCTCGAAACCAGGTATTTGCCGGATACCAAAGAAGTGGAAATCAGTATTGCCGACACCGGCAAAGGCATGAACGAAGAGGTAAAAAGAAGACTTTTTGAGCCGTTTTTCACAACCAAACCCGTTGGAGAAGGCACGGGACTCGGAATGTCCATCAGTTACAGCATCATCGAAGAACACCAGGGTCGCATTGAAGTGGACAGCGAGGAAGGCAAGGGGTCCCGGTTCAGGGTCTACCTCCCGGTGAAAGGTGAACATTAAAAAATCAATCTCCATTACCACAAACTCAAATTGTGATGATCAAACCGGATAAACCCACAGTGCTTTATGTGGACGATGAGGAGGACAATCTCATTGTGTTCCGCTCTGCATTCAGGCGTGATTATAATGTGCTGACCACTACCTCCCCCGATGAGGCGCTCGATATTATCCAGCGCGAGGAGGTTCCGGTCGTGATATCCGACCAGCGGATGCCATCCTGTACCGGTGTGCAGTTTTTGGAGAAAATACCCAATCACATTGAGAACGTGCGAATCATTCTGACCGGGTTCAGTGACGTGGAAGACATCGTGCGCGCCATCAACTATTGTTCCATATACCGCTACCTCACCAAGCCCTGGGACCAAACCGAACTGAAGCACACGATCGACATGGGCGTGGAGAAATATTTCATGCAAAAGCACAACACCCAACTGTTGCGCGATTTGCAGGCGGCCAATGAACAACTGGAAGAAAAAGTGCAGTTGCGGACCCGGGAACTGAACGAAGAAAAGGAAAAGTCGGAACGCCTGTTGCTCAACATCCTGCCCGGCGAAATTGCCGACGAACTCAAACGCCACGGCCGGGTGCAGCCCCGGCGCTACGACGATGTAAGCATCATTTTCCTAGATATTGTCGAATTCACCAAAATTGCGGAGCGGGTATCGCCCGAACAACTGATCGCAGAACTGGACTATTATTTCCAGGCCATCGATACCATTTTCAGCCGCCACAGCGTCGAAAAGATCAAAACCATCGGCGATGCCTACCTCGCTGTAGCAGGTATGCCCACCCCCGACACAGACCATGCGTTGCACGCCATGCAGGCTGCTGTCGACATCCTCGGCTTCATCCGGAACGAAAAGGAAAAGCGTATGGCATCCGGTCAAATGGCCTTCGACGTGCGCATCGGCATTCACAGCGGATCAGCCATTGCCGGCGTGGTAGGCAATACCAAATTCGCCTTTGACATCTGGGGCGACGACGTCAATGTGGCCGCACGCCTCGAGAGCAGTGGTGAAAAAGGCCGCATCAACATTTCGGAATCCTCCTGGCGTCTGCTCCACCAGCATTACAAATTTGAACAACGTGGTAAAGTAAACGCGAAATACAAGGGCGAGATCGAGATGTACTTTTGGGAAGAATAATACATTTACCGCGTTTCAGAAAAAAGCAGGATTGACATGCACTTTTACCTTTATGCCTTCATGTGCCTTTACATTGGTATCTTCCTGTATTTCAACTGGGTAGAGACTCCGATGCCCGATTATCTTCCCCTCCTCAACACCTGGGTTTGTTATGCTTTTCTGCTCTGGGGAGCATACACTGCCGGCAAAATAGTGGTGGATTGCATCTCGCTCAATTCAAAAGGCCAGATGACGGCCGTCCACATGCGCGACGGCATTCTGCTGGCAATTTTGCACGTTCTGCCCACCATCCTGATGTCGGTATTTATGCTGAATGAAGGATTCGCAAATTGATTTACTCCGTTCAACGCAGGATACTCACATCGCCTTTCAATACCGCCTTTTTACAATATCCCGTCTCCACGACAAGGAAATAAACGTACACGCCTGCCTCGCAAGGTTTTCCCCGGAAAGTCCCGTCCCAGGCGCCTGTCGGGTTTTCGGTTGAAAACAACAGGCCGCCCCAGCGGTCATAAACCTGCAACAGATAGGACTGAAAATCCGATTCCGAAAAATCGGGCTGAAAAAGTTCATTGAACCCATCATCGTTGGGACTGAACACATTGGGAATCTGTGCCTTGATATTGAATTGTACCGCCACCGTATCCCGGATACTGCACCCGCTGGTATCGGTAAAGGCAGCCCAGTAAAGTCCCGATTCCGTGATCTCTTTTTCCTGCGACACCGTGTTGTCAAACCAGCGGGTATCGGCCACCGGACTGCGCAGCAGGTATTTGTTGCCAACGCAAATCGTCGTATCGGCCCCGAGAAAATCGGCAGGCGGCACCCGGAGATGCAGCACGACCAGGCTGTCACATCCAAAAATATTGGTCAGGGTATCGCGATAGGTGCCGGAGGTGGTGAGAAAATTGTCGTTGAAGGCAAAACCGGTACCCGGGCAAATGTTGCGTTCCACTGTGGTTTCGCCGGTCGGGTTGACGGTAAGGTCCAGCGTCCTGATGCTGTCGCAACCATAGGCAGAGATCAATGTGTCGACATAAATGCCCGAAGTTGTATAGCCACTGTGGTTTTCGCCGGCACAGATATTCAGGATGAACTGGGTATCAATTTGCGGCTGAACATTCAAGTGCAGTGTCCGGAGACTGTCGCATCCGGACACGGTTTGGAACATATCCATATAGGTGCCGGATGCAGCATATCCCATATAGGTCGCCCCTGTGCAAACAGTTACATTTTCCACGGTCGAATACGCCGGCAACACATCAATCCAGACCGGACCGGTGGTGACGCTGCAACCCGGAGAAGAGATATTTCCCAAAGCCGCAATGGAAAGCCGGTAAAAACCGGCATCGGAAGCATCCGGACTGAGGAGGAGCAACACGGAATCCGTGGCGCCCGGCACATTGACCCAGTTCGATCCCGGGCCGCGCTTTTGCCACTGGTACTGGGCCGGCGCCATGCCAAACGCTTCACCCGACAAGCGGATTTGAGCCGGGGCTTCGTTGCTGCAAAATCGAAACAGGCTGTCGCAGGTGAGCGCCGCGCCGCCGCAGATACCAAAAAACAGGTCGTCGATGGCTACGTCGTTTTCGATGCAGCCGGGTTGATCGTTTACGAGTTGTATCTGGACATTGCCGCTCACATTGCCCGAATTCCATTTGGCGGAAGTTTTCACCCAAAAACCGTCGGGGTAACTGGTCGGGGCGTTGATATCAACCCCGCCTACTTCGAAGTGAAAATAAGGCGCGGGTATGCCTGAAATGTTGCGCACCCACACCGAAAAAATATAATCCGTATTGGGGCAAACGGCAATGTCCTGTTTCCAGTAGGCCCGGCCTGTGATGTCGTCTGGATCGATGGTCAGGAAAAATCCGTTGCCGCTGGTGTGGTCCGGAATCGGGCTGTTGCAAATGGCTGTCGAAATCACCGATGTATTGCTGGGGTGATTCGGGTCGCTGCTGGTCGGGGTGTTGGGGCCGCCGTACACGGGCGACAGGTCGGGAGGGTAAATCTGGCAGGAAGGGCTGATGTGCGGATAAATCTGGGCCACTAAAATCCAGCCCTGGGTGGCGCAGTTGCCTTTTGTTGCATTGTTCAATCCACGCCCGAAATCGGAGGTGAAGCCAAAATAACCTTGTTCAAAGTCGCCGTTGATGATCAGGTTGGGGCCTGTAAAAGGGCAGGTATCCAATTGAGCCGAAACCGCTCCGGAGAGCAACAGCAGGTACAGAAAGGCCGGATGTTTCATGTGTTTATCATTTCAGGGTCCCGGCTATTCAAATGGCGTGTTTTGTGCACTGCCCCCGAATTACCGGAAAAACGGATGGTTCCGGAAACAAAAATAGGCCAAAGCATAGATTTTGCGGCGTATTTTCCCGGGCTTGAAAACCCGGCCGAACCGTTTACATTTGCCAGCGTACAGACCACAGCGATGAAACCATTTCTCGACGAACATTTTTTGCTCCACAATTCGACCGCGCAGCGACTCTACCACGAATTCGCAGCGCCGATGCCGATCATCGACTACCACAACCACCTGCCACCCGCGGAAATCGCTTCGGACCGGCAGTTTGACAACCTGACGCAAATCTGGCTCCACGGCGACCATTACAAATGGAGGGCCATGCGCGCCAACGGCATTTCCGAACATTTCTGTACGGGCAGCGCCAGTGACCGGGAAAAATTTGAAAAATGGGCCGAAACCGTACCCTATACCCTGCGCAACCCGCTGTACCACTGGACACACCTGGAGTTGCAGCGCTATTTTGGCATCCGGGATTTGTTGTCGCCCGCCACAGCGCGCAGCGTTTATGACGCCTGCGGCGAAATGCTGGGACAATCGGATTTTTCCGTCCGAAACCTGCTGCGCAAAATGAAGGTCCGCGTGCTCTGCACCACCGATGATCCGACGGATTCGCTCGAATGGCACCTGCAAATGCGCGAAGACCCGTCAATGGATTTCCTGGTGCTGCCCGCCTACCGCCCCGACAAGGCAATGGCGGTGGAAGAGCCTGCGGTATTTCGACAATACCTTGAAAAACTCGAATCGGCGAGCGGCGTGTCCATTTCGAATTATGCCGATTTTTTGACCGCCTTGAAAAACCGCCACGATTTTTTTGCCGAAAACGGCTGCAAACTGAGCGACCACGGACTGGAACAGATGTACGCAGAACCGTACACGGACCGCGAAGTCGAAAGCATTTTTGCCAAAGCAAGAAGCGGGGTAAAACCGGACAGGGAGGAAACCTTGAAAATCAGGAGCGCCTTGCTCCATGAATTTGCCCTCTGGGACTGGGAAAAAGGCTGGACACAACAGTTCCACCTTGGTGCGTTGCGCAACAACAACACCCGGGCTTTGCAGACCCTGGGCCCCGACACCGGTTGGGACAGCATCGGCGATTTCGACCAGGGCGTTGCGCTGGCCCGGTTCCTCGACCGGCTTGATTCTGACAACAAACTCGCCCGGACCATCCTATACAACCTCAACCCGCGCGACAACGAACTTATGGCTGCCATGATTGGCAATTTCAACGATGGTTCCGCCGCCGGGAAAATCCAGTACGGCTCGGCCTGGTGGTTTCTCGATCAAAAAGACGGCATGGAAAGGCAATTGAATGCGTTGTCCAACATGGGTTTGCTGAGCCGGTTTGTGGGCATGCTGACCGATTCGCGGTCGTTTCTTTCCTTTCCGCGGCATGAGTATTTTCGCCGCATCTTATGCAATCTTTTCGGCGCTGAAATCGAAAACGGCGAATTGCCGGCCGACATCGACTGGACCGGAAAGATCATACAGGACATTTGTTACAACAACGCGGCTGCCGGTTTCGGGTTCCTGCCGCCCTTCACCCGGTCATAACTTATTTCCATGTCCAACGTCGTCACTTTTGGAGAAATTATGATGCGCCTCACCGCTCCCGGCAACCGGCGTTTTGCACAGGCTACGGGCCTCGAAATCACCTACGGCGGTGGTGAAGCCAACGTATCGGCGGCGCTCGCCCACATGGGAGTGCCCGCAGCACACGTCACTATTTTTCCCGACAACGATCTGGGTCGCGCCGCTGCCGCGTTTTTCCGGAAAGCAGGCGTGGACACCGGGTACATACGCTTTGAAGGCCAGCGACTGGGTTTGTATTTTATGGAGGTCGGCGCGGCACTGCGCCCCAGCCGCATCGTGTACGATCGCTACCATTCCGCTTTTTCCTTTCTGGATCCGGCCTGGTTTGACTGGGAAAAGGTGCTGGCCGGCGCCTCCTGGTTTCACTGGACAGGCATCACGCCCGCAGTGTCGGCTGCTGCTGCGACAGCCTGCGCCGATGCCATCCGAACCGCGCGGCGCCTCGGCATTCCCGTCAGCGCCGATGTCAACTACCGGCGGGTGCTCTGGCAATACGGCAAATCTGCTGCGGAAGTCATGCCGGCGCTGGTCGAGTCCTGCGACTGTGTGGTATGCACCGAAGGCGATGCAGCCGATATTTTTGGTATTCAGGCCAGCAGTTTTCCAGACATGGCCTGGCAGTTAATGGCCCGTTTCCCGAACCTGAAAATGGTGCTCGCCACCCGCCGCGACACCCTGAGCGCCTCGCACAACCGGCTCACCGGTCTTTGCTTTGACGGGAAAAACCTCACCGAATCCCCTACCTTTGACATCAACCCCATTGTGGACCGGATCGGTGGCGGTGATGCCTTTATCGCCGGGTTCATTTACGGTCAACTGCACTTCAGCCAGCTTTCCGAAACACTCGCCTTCGCCACTGCCGCCTCCGCCCTGAAACACACCACCGAAGGTGATTTCAGCCTCGCCACGGTTGCTGAGATAGAACAGATAATGCACGGAGACGTGTCCGGACGGCTGCTGCGGTAACCATTTCAACCCTTGCAATCCCTTTTTAGAAATGTTGGAAAATCTGAAAAAACACCCGCTGGTCCCCGTTTTTTTTCACTCTGAAGCGGAATATACCCTGCGCATTGCGGAAGCCTGCTACCGGGGCGGCATCCGTTTTTTCGAGTTTACCAACCGCGGACCCGAAGCCTTCGCGGTATTCCACGTTCTGGAAAATTTTGTCCGGCAACATTGTCCGGGCATGGCACTGGGTGTCGGAACGATCTACACAGCAGCAGACGCAGAGCGCTTTATCCGGGCAGGAGCGGATTTTGTGGTGCAGCCCGTGACCGGCATCGAGGTGGCAGAAGTTTGTAAAAAACACGCCAAGCCCTGGATACCGGGAGCAATGACGCTCAATGAAATCTGGAATGCCTGGCAGGCAGGAGCGACAGCCGTCAAAGTTTTTCCCGGCAACCTGGTGGGGCCGGATTACATCCGCGCATTGCGCGGCCCCATGCCAACAGTGCCGCTCATGGTGACCGGCGGTGTGGAACCATCGGAAGAAAGCATCGGCGCCTGGCTCGGCGCGGGGGTGCAGGCGGTGGGGCTGGGTTCCCAACTTTTCAAAGGGGATTATACCGGGGACTATTCCAAATTGTCCGACCGGATCGCAGCGCTCATGCAATACGCGCAGTCCTTGTAGTTACTGGTTAATATTTGCATTGACGACATACCTGGTGCCTGGTGGCGCCACTCCCAAAAAAAGAGGGCGGTACTTGCTACCGCCCTTCATTTTTATCCATTGTCGTATGAAGCAATTTCTGTTTCTCCTTTCAGCACAATCGGAGAAACGACAAGCCTGCTATGCACTTGTTGCCACAAACCTGCGATTTCCGGGGTTGCCGGCAGGGTGGTTTTCTGTTCATTCAGGCGGGGGTATTGCTACAAAGCCAATAATTTTTACGCAATCTGCAGCGATTGCAAAATTTACCCCTCCTATTTGAGCGATTTACCCCCCGGAAATTGGGATTTCCGAATCCATCTTTGACGGTATTACCGCTCTGTCGTCGTGGATACATGGCGCCTGGGCGGCCAATCACTAAACCTTCTACTTTATGATGCAAGACTTTACTTTCCGAACAGGAAGGAGGTACGTGGCATGTCTGTTTATGCTGTGCTGCGCTACCCTTCTTTCCGCTCAGGTGCTCAACATTCAGGGCATCGTGACCGACGAATCCGGCGAGCCCCTGGTGGGGGTCACGGTGCGCGTGGTCAACACGCCCGACCGGGGCACCACCACCGATGCCTATGGCGCCTACACCGTTCAAGCGTCGGCCGGCGAACGCCTCGCTTTTTCCTACACCGGCCATGAGGACCAGGTGTTCACGGTTCCGGCCGACGGTTCCCGCATCGATGTAAAACTGGTACCCAATGCCGTCATCAACGAAGTGATCGTAGTCGGCTATGGCACGCAGAAAAAAAGTGACCTGACCGGCGCCGTTTCCTCCGTTACGGGGGAGGAATTGCGCAACACGGTGGTCACCAATTTTGACCAGGCTATGCAGGGGCGTATTTCCGGGGTGCAGGTCACTCAAAACTCCGGCCAGCCCGGCGGTGCGGCCTCCATCCGCATCCGGGGCGCCAACTCCATCACCGGATCAAGCGAACCACTGTATGTGATCGACGGCATTCCGTTTCAGGGTGACGGCGTGGCAGTGGCGGGTTTTGACTGGGCCGGCGGGGCCAACGGCCAAAACCGGGTGAATCCGCTTTCGACCATCAACCCGAACGACATCGTGAGCATCGAGGTGTTGAAAGATGCTTCCGCATCTGCCATTTACGGTGCGCGCGCTGCCAACGGTGTGGTGCTCATCACCACCAGACGCGGCAAAAAAGGGGAAAGCAAAATTTCGTACAGCGGTTTTTACGCCACCCAGTCGCTTCCCAACAAACTGGAAATGATGAATTTGCAGCAATATGCCGACTACCAGTTGCAAATTACCAAAGACCTCGGGCTGCAACCCAACCAGCGTTACCTTGATCCCAGCCTGCTCGGGGCAGGCACCGACTGGCAGGATGCCATTTTTCAGGACGCTGGCCTCAACAGCCATCAAATCAGCGTTTCTGGCGGCACGGACAAAACCAATTATGCGGTCTCCGGCGGTTTTTTCCAGCAGGACGGTATCATCATCGGGTCCGACTTTGACCGTTACACGGCCCGGGTCAGCCTCGACAACGAGGTGAAAAGTTGGTTCAAAGTGGGCGGCTCACTGTCCTACGCCAAAACATCCGAAACCATTACCCTCAACGACGGCGGCGACGGCGTCATCATGCAGGCGCTGCTTACCCAGCCCGACATCGCGGTCAAAGACCTTTCCGGCAACTACGCCGGACCGGAGGCCATGTTTACCGCGGCTTCATACAACCCCGTAGCGGCTGCCTTGCAACGCAACAACACCTTTGATCGCCAGCGCCTGATGGGCAGTGTTTACGGCGACCTGAACCTGATGAAAGGCCTGACCTTCCGTTCCGAACTGGGATTTGACGACAACCACGGCCTGAACAAGGCTTTCCAGCCCACTTACCGCTGGGGTGTGCTGGTCAATACCGAAAACCAGTTGCGCCAACGCGAGGAAAGCAGTTTCTTCTGGATTTGGAAAAACTATCTGACTTACAACGTCCTGGCGCGTGATGCGCACAACCTGACCCTGATGCTTGGCCAGGAGGCCCAGAAATCCAACTGGCAGGGCACCCAGGTAACCAAAAAGAACTTTGCTTCCAATGACATTCCGGTGCTGAGCGAAGGTGATGACGTCACATCCCGCACCACCGGCTGGAAAGACGCTGCTTCCATTGCGTCCTATTTCGGGCGGGTCAATTACAACCTGCTGGATCGCTACCTCTTCACGTTTACGATGCGGGCCGACGGCTCTTCCAAATTCGGTCCCGAAAATCGCTGGGGTTATTTCCCGTCCGCCGCCTTTGCATGGCGGGTCGGTCAGGAAAAATTCATGGAAAATCTGAATACCAGCCTGAAACTCCGCCTCGGATATGGCGAAGTGGGCAACCAGGCCATCCCGAACTACGCTTACGGTTCGTCCATCGTGGCCATCAACTCACCGTTTGGCACCGCCTACCGCCAGGAAAAAATCGCCAACCCGAAATTGAAATGGGAAGCCACCAAGCAGTTCAATGCCGGTGTCGACTTTGGCATTTACAAAGGTCGGGTGGACATGTCGGTGGATGTTTACAACAAACAGACGGACGATATGCTCCTGCAATTGTCGGTGCCCAGTTATCTCGGCGGTACGGGCTGGCAGGACATCCAGGCGCCCTATGCCAATGTGGGTAAAATGGAAAACAAGGGTTTTGAAATCGCCTTGCACACCCGCAACATCGAGCGCAAAAACTTCAGTTGGGGCAGCGACCTCACCTTCTCGCGCAACCGCAACAAAATCCTCGAACTGGACGACGCCAACCGCGTTTACTGGCGCAATCTCTACTGGTACAGCGAGTTCCAGACCGCTACGCGCACCAGCGTAGGCCAGCCGATCGGCCTGTTCTACGGCTATCAGATGGAAGGCATTTTTACGGATCAGCAGGATATCCTGGACCATGCCGTGCAGGTGCCCGATCCCAACAACGACGGCAAAAACCTCGTGGACAAACGCACCGGTGTCTGGATCGGCGATGTCAAATTCAAAGACCTGAACGGCGACGGCGTTATCAACACCGAAGACCAGACCATCATCGGCGATCCGAACCCGGATTTCACTTTTGGCCTGAACAACCGGTTTTCGCTTGGCAATTTTGACCTGACGATTTTCCTCACCGGCTCTTACGGCGGCGATGTACTCAATTATTCGCGCGTGCAGATCGAGGGCATGACCAATGTGTACGCCAACCAGGCTTCCACCGTCTTCAATCGCGCCCAGTATGCGCTCGTTGACCCGACCGGCTCGGACCTGGACCCGGCGAATGTTTATCTCGCCAACCCGGGCACCGACATTCCCCGCCCAACCACTACCGACAACAACCGCAACAACCGCATGTCGGACCGTTTCATCGAGGACGGCACCTACGTACGTCTCCAGAACATCCTCCTGTCCTATACCTTCCCGACGGAGTGGACCCGCAAGGTGCGCATGGAGCGGCTGCGGCTGTATGTAAATGCACAAAATGTAAAAACCTGGACCGATTACAGCGGCTACGACCCCGAGATCGGTGCATTCAACCAGGACCCCCTGCTCCAGAATGTGGACATGGGCCGCTACCCCACCCCGCGGGTGTTCACCTTTGGTGTGGACGTGGATTTTTAACCTGTTGATATTCAAACCACAGGCATTCAATCCGGCCTTTCCGGTTTTCGGCAGGCCGTCAAAAAAAGAGCATCAACAATGAAAAATAAATTCAAACATCTTCTGTCCCTGGTCGTCGTACTCCTGCTCAGTTCATGCAGCAAGGAGTTCCTGGAAATCGAGCCGCAGGACAAACTGACGATCGACAATTTCTACCGCAACGAAACCGAAATCAGGGCTGCCACGGCATCGCTGTACGGCTTCCCCTGGTTCGATTTCAACGACAAGTTTTTCTGGCTGGTGGGCGACTGCATGCCGGGCAACATGTACTACACCTATGACCAGGAAGGCCAGTTTTTCTACTTCTCCTTCACGGAAGGCAATTCCCACCTTTCGTCCGGCTGGAAAGGATTGTTCCGCGTGATTTCCTATGCCAACTCCATCATCAACGACATGCCGCGCGCGGCAGGCGGCAATGTGGATCAGGATGTGATCGAGCGGGCACTTGGCGAAGCGCGTTTTACCCGCGGCCTGTGTTACTACATACTGGCTGAATATTGGGGTGAAGTGCCGATCGTGGAAAATTCCACCGAACTGGTTTCGAGCAACAACCTGTTTTTGCCCAAAAATACCAAGTCGAGCGTGTATGAATTTGCCCGCCGAGACCTTGCTTTTGCCGCTGAAAAATTGCCCGCCACCGATGCACCGGGGCGTGTAACCCAGTGGGCCGCTAAAGGATTGTTATCCAAATTAC
>Ga0075163_10007374_pt1 | contig 14543 bp, 11 predicted proteins | sample JI1023141ADNA_FD_71478 | JGI IMG/M metagenome (GOLD analysis project Ga0075163, IMG submission 71478) | Wastewater effluent complex algal communities from Wisconsin, to seasonally profile nutrient transformation and Carbon sequestration -... | ecosystem: Engineered > WWTP > Effluent > Algae...
GCGGTGCACGACGTGCACTGGCTCGGGCAGCCCCGCCCGTCGGTCGGCGGCGCGTCGACCGCGGCGTCGGGGCGCAGCACGCACCAGCCGTCGACGCAGGTGCGATCACTCGGGCAGCCGGGATCGCAGCGGAAGTCGCCGGAGCGCGGATCGATACCGCACGCCGGGCCGACGGCGACGGCCACGGCGACCGCGAGGGCGGCCGCGCCTACCGCCCGGCTCACCACCGCACCCCCACGTGGACCGCGGCGCCGTTCGGACCGACCGCGGGCGCGATCGCGATCCCGCGCTCGCGGCGACGGCCGAGGTAGTACCAGGTCCCGGCCGCGACCAGCGCGAGGGCGCCGGTGACGACGAGGGCATTGCCGGCAGCGGCGTAGGCGCGACCGCTGTCCTCGAGGTCGACCAGGTGCGCGAGGTCATCGGCGGTCGCGGTCGGGGCGTCGTCGATCTCGCCCTGCTTGGCCGCGGCCAGGCCCCAGGCGACCGCACCGGCGAGCGCGAGGACCCCGCCGCCGACGCCGAGGTAGAGCGCGCCGCGCGGGGAGCTGCTGCCGCCGCTCGAGACCCCGCGCGGGTCGGGCGAAGGTCGCGCCCCGCCGAGGAGCCGAGCGCTGGCCGCGCCGAGGGCGTCGAGGCCCGCGCGATCGTCGGGCCCAGCGACCGGCGCCGCGGTCTGGGCCGGGGCGCGGCCGCGACCGTAGATCGTGACCGCGATCGCGCCGTCGGCGCCGCGCTCGACGACCACCAGATCGTCGACGGCGAGCTGCTCGGCGACGGCCTGGCGACAGTCGGCTCGTGCCGGTTCGCAGCCGACGATCAGGGCCGAATCGGTGAGCGAGGCCTGGCTGACCGCCAGGCCAGGCGCGACCGCCTCGCCGGCCCGCGCCACCGCCGCGACCGCCGCGGTGACCGCAGGGCCATCGCCGTCGGCGGCGATGACCAGGACTTTGCGAGGCGCGGCGACCGCGGAGTGTGGGGCGAGGGCGGCGGCGATCGCCAGCAGGCTCGACGCGACAGCGGGGGGACGCGGCCTCACAGCCGCTCTAGCTTCGCACGGATCGCGCCGGCGTCCTTGGCCTTTGGCGCCAGGACGAGGTAGGCGCGGAACGCACGCGCGGCCCGGGCCTTGTCGCCGCGCCGCTCGTAGGCCAGGCCGAGACCGCGCTGGGCGGCGGCTTGGCCGGGATCTTCACGGAGCGCGGCCTGGAAGCTGGTGATCGCACCGGCGGTGTCGCCGGCGACGAAGCGCTGCAGGCCCTCCTGGGACAGCGCGGCGGCGCGGACCGGATCGCGCTTGCGCGGCTCGACCGCGGGACCGGGAGGCGGGGTCGCCCCGCCGGGGCGCACGACCGCGACCACGGCGCCGGCGTCCACCGCGATCGCCGCGTCGAAGGACACACCGGCGTCGACCGGCGGCGCGCCGGCGTCGACCGGCACGCTGGTCGTGACCAGCTCGGGCCCCGGCGGGGTCCGGGTGGCGGCGCGCTTGCCGTCGCCGCCCCGACCGACCACAAAGACGATCGCCGCCGTCAAAGCCAGCGCCGCGACTCCAGCGCCGATCCACACGCGGCGCGACGGAGGCGCGGCGACGATCGGCAGCTCGCCGGACAGCTCGTCGACCGAGGGCGCCCGGGGCGGCGGCACCGACGGCGCCCGCGTCGGTGGCGGGTCGTCGACCTCGATCAGGCCGCTGGGCTCGATCAGCTCGTCGGCCTCGGCCGGCGACGGAGCGACCGCCGCGACCGGGGGCGGGACCGACGCGGCCTCGACCGGCGCGGCCTCGACCGGCGCGGCCTCGACCGGCGCCACGGCGACCGGCGGCTCAGGCGGCGACGACGACGGCGCCTGAGGCACCACCGACGGCACCACCGGCGGCACCGACGGCACCGGCGGCACCGACGGCGCCAACGGCGCGGTCCGTCCTCGCGGCGGCGGCAGCGGGGCCAAGCGCCTCGCGGCCGGCTTGGCCGGCGGGTCGGCGGCGGTCGGGCTCGCCCCCGCCGACGGCGCGGCCTCGACCGGCGCCGGGTCGCCCACGCGCTCGCCGATCGCCCGGCGCTCGTCGGCCCCGAGGGGAGACTCCGGCGGCGACGCGTCGGCGAAGGTCGCGGTCAGCGCCTCGAGGGTGGTCGCGCCCACCGCGCCGCCGGCGTCGAGCTCGCGCAGGAGCTGCTGGCGCACCGCGATCTGGCTGGCGAAGGCCGCGCGCATGTAGCTGGCCATCGCCTCGTAGTCGTGGCGATCGGCGCCGCGCAGGAGCGCGTTCAGGTCTTCCTGCAGGGCCCGCGCGGTCTGGTAGCGCTCATCGCGGCTCTTGGTCAGCGCCCGCAGGCACACGTGGTCGAGCTCGGGCGGGATCCCGCCGACCAGGCTCGACGGCGGCGGCACGTCGCAGGCGCGGATCTTCGCGAAGGCCTCGGCGTCGGTCGAGCCGCCGAACAGCCGCCGCAAGGTCAACGACTCCCACAAGACGACGCCCAGCGCGAACACGTCGGACCGGCGATCGGCGCGGTGTCGTTCGAACAGCTCGGGCGCCAGGTACCCGGCCTTGCCCTTGACCAGATCGGCGTCGGCGGTGTTGCGGACCTTGGCGACGCCGAAGTCGAGGAGCTTGGCCTGGCCGGTGTAGAGGACGAAGACGTTGCCCGGCGTGACGTCCTGGTGGACCAGCTCGAGGGGCTCGCCGGCCAGGCTCTTGAGCTCGTGGGCGGCGTGGAGCCCACCGGCGCAGTCGGCGATGACCTGGGCGGTGCGCAGCGGCGGCAGGCGCTGGCCGCCCTTGCTGCGCTGGGCGCGGATGATCGAGGTCATCGACTCGCCCTCGAGGTACTCCATCGCGATGAAGTACGTGCCGTCCTCCTCGCCCAGGTCGTAGATATCGACGACGTGCGGGTGCCGGACCTTGGCGGCGATGCGGGCCTCCTCGAGGAGCGCCTCGGCCAGGGACTGCTTGGAGGCCAGCCGCGGGTGGACGGTCTTCACCACCACCAGCTTCTCGAAGGCCTTGGGCCCGCGCTGCCGGGCCAGGTAGACCTCGGCCATGCCGCCCTCGCCGATCCGCGTGATCAGCTCGTAGCGCCCGAGGGTCCGGCCCGGGGTTGCCATCGGCGTCGAGGATAACAAGGTCCGTCGTCGCTGTCCCACGCCACCGGCGGTCCGAAACGGCGAACGCCGCCCTACAGCGGCGGCGGCGCGAGGCGGGACGTCCGTCGCTACCGGACCCGGACCGCGTCGGCGATGACGACCTTGCCGGCGGCGCCGGAGCGCGCCAGGACGACCTTGTTCCAGCCGGCGCTGAAGTTGTAGGTGCCGACGGTGACCCAGCGCTGACCGTCGGTCTGCTGGTTGACCGAGGCCCGACCGACCTCGGCGCCGCTGGCGTTGGAGGCGACGAAGGTGGCGGCGGCGTTGCGGTTGGTGCCGGCGGTCCACCAGGCCTCGATGGTCTTGGTGCCCGCGGTCGGCAGGTAGAAGCTGAAGGTCGCGCCGGTACCGGAGCCGGTGTCGGCGTACCAGTAGCCGGTGCCGTAGTAGCCGGCGGTCGAGGCCGACGAGGTCCAGCCCGGGGCGTCCATCTTGGCCTGGGCGGCGTTGTTGTTGGCGTTGTTCGAGTCGATGATGAGCGCGGTGCCGGGCGGCGGCGGCGGCGGCTCGGTCGGCGTGCCACCGCCACCACACTCGGAGCGGACCCGCTCGATGTAGTCGGCCCACGGCCAGTTGCGGCCCGGATCGGTGCGGTTGTAGGGCTGGAGCTGGCCGTGACCGACGATGTGGAAGCGATCGCGCGGGATGTTGCGATCGCGGGTGATGTCACAGGTCAGCTTGGCCGAGGCGGCGATCAGGCCGGCCGACCACGAGGCCTGCGAGCCGTAGCCGGCGTGCTCGATGCCGATCGAGAAGTTGTTCACGCCCTGGCCGTTCTTGGCGCAGTCGGTGTTGCCGTTGCGCGAGCACTCGTAGGTCGCGCCGACGTGCCAGGCCTTGTTGGTCTCGCGGACGAGCTGGGTGATCTGCGACCCCGACTCGTTGACGACGTAGTGGGCGCTGACGCTGCCGTTGATCAGCGTGCTGACGCAGCCCGAGTACCCGCCCTCGCAGGTGTGGATGATGACGTGGGTGATGCCGGTCGGGCGCGAGCTGTAGTTGGGCGACGCGCGCCACACCGCGGCGGCGTAGTCGGGGCCGGCGGCGTACAGCGGCCGGGCGATCAGCGTGGCCAGCTCGGGGTGGGCCGGGATCGAGGCGATCAGCTCGCCGCCCTCGGCGCGCTCCTCGACGCCCGCGGTCAGGGTCCGATACAGGTCGCCGCGGACGAAGTCGCGGCGCGAGTCGTCGTCGATGAGGCCAGCCCAGGTGGCGACCGCCGGCTCCCAGGCGGTGAGGTCGGAGCCGCTGATGCCCTGGGCCGCGGCCTCGGCGGCCAGGAGCTTGGCGGCGGCCAGGATGTTGGCCTCGGCCGACTCGGCCACGTCCTCGGCCGCGAAGCCGGTCAGGGCGGCGCCGCGCTCGAGGTCGCTCGGGGTCAGGGCCATCACGCCGGTGCGCGGCGCGACGTCGTCGAACTCGGCCTCGCCGACCACGTGCTGCCAGCGGGTCTGGACGTAGCCGATCGCCTTCAGCAGGTCGGCCGGGACGCCGGTCTCGGCGGCGGCGTCCGCGTAGACCTGGTCGAGCTCGGTCACGACCACCGGGTTGGCGCCATCCTCGACCACGACGTCGGTGGCACAACCAGCGGCAGCGGCAGCGAGAGCGGCGAACATCGCGGACGGCAGGCGGCGCATGCCTGGCTACTAGAGCAGCCACCGTGCCACCCACGATGTGCGCCTACGTGCGCGGACGTCGGCTCTGCGATCTCAACTGGTTACGCCCAAGCGGCGCCTCCAGGAGCCACCCGCCGACTCACCCTGCAACCTCGCGTGTGCAGCCGAAGCGGGGCCCGCCACCCCGATCGCAACCTGGACTCAGCACCCGGAATTTCCTGAGTGGCCATCGGCCCCTGGCGGATCTGGCTGGACCCTCGGGGTGGATCCGCGGGCCGCCGGGCAGGATAGGATGGCGCATGCCCGCAGAGCTCACGATCGCCGGAGCCGCCGGCGGCGTCACCGGAAGCTGCTACCGCCTGGCCTTCCAGGACGCGGCGATCGTGATCGACTGCGGGACCTTCCAGGGCGGGCGCGACTCCGACGCCTTGAACCGTCGGATGTTCCCCTTCGATCCCGGCGGCGTCGACGCCTTGGTCCTGACCCACGGCCACCTCGACCACGTCGGCCGGGCCCCGCTCCTGATCGAGGGCGGCCTGCGCGGGCCGATCGTCGCGACCGCCGCCACCCTCGACATCGCGACCCTCATCATCGAAGACACGGTCAAGATCGCCGCCCACAGCGACGGCCCGCCGCTGTACTCGGCCGACGCCGCCCGCGAGGCCCGGTCGCGGATGACCGCGCTGGCCGGCTACGGCGCGCCGCACACGATCGGCCCGTTCACGATCGTGGCCTTCGACGCCGGTCACATCCTGGGCTCGAGCCACCTGCGGGTGAGCTGGCAGGACGGCGGCGGCGAGCGCGCGATCCTGTTCTCGGGCGACATCGGCGTGGTCGGCACGCCGATCATCCGCGATCCGACCCGGCGCTGGGCCGACGATCACGCCGTCGACTACATCGTGACCGAGTCGACCTACGGCGATCGCGCCCACCCCGATCGCGCGGCGGCCAAGGCCACTTTCCGCTCCGTCATCCAGCGCGCGCTGGCCGACGGCGGCAAGGTGCTGATCCCGGCGTTTGCGATCGGCCGGACCCAGGAGATCCTCTACGAGCTGAACCAGCTCATCAACCGCGGCGAGGTCGGCCCGATCCCGGTGGTGATCGACGGGCCGCTGTCGGCGTCGGCGACCAGCCTGTACCAGCGCCACCGCGGGCTGTACGACCACGAGGCCCTCGACGCCCTGGCCCAGGGCGATCACCCGCTGGATCTCGACACGCTGTACGTGGCGCGCGACGGCCGCGCCTCGGCGCGGGTCGACGACCTCGACGGCCCGGCGATCATCATCGCCGGCTCGGGCATGTGCAACGGCGGCCGGATCCGCCGCCACCTGGCGCGCCACCTGCCGGATCCGCGCACCGACGTGCTCCTGGTCGGCTACCAGGGCGCCCGGACCCTGGGCCGCGCCCTCGAGGACGGCGCGCGTGAGGTCTGGCTCGACGGCGGCCAGGTCGAGGTCCGGGCCCGGGTCACGCGGCTGTCGGGCTACTCGGCCCACGCCGATCGCGACGGCCTGGCCGACTGGTTCGGCGCGGTGCCCCGGCGCGGCGCCGCCACCGCGATCGTGACCCACGGCGAGGACGACGCCCGCGATAGCTACGCCCGGCTCGTGCGCGATCGTTTCGGCGCGCGGACGATGGTGCCGACCCTCGACCAGATCATCCCGCTGCCGTGACCGCGATCCGGTTCTTCGACATGGCGGCCGAGGTCGCGGCGATCCGGCCGGACCTCGATCGCGCGATCGCGCGGGTCCTCGACCACGGCGGCTTCGTCGGCGGCGCCGAGGTCGAGCGGTTCGAGCGGGCGCTGGCCGCCGCGCTCGGGGTCGGCCACGCCGTCGGCACCTCGTCGGGGACCGACGCGCTCCTGGCGATCGCGATGGCCCTGGGCTGGGGCCGGGGCGATCGCATCGTGACCACGCCGCTGTCGTTCTTCGCCACCGTCGGGGCGATCGCGCGGGTCGGGGCCAGGCCGGTGTTCGCTGACGTCGACGACGCGCTGACCCTCGACCCGGACGCGGCGGCGGCGGCGGTCGACGCGTCGACCCGGGCGATCGTGACCGTGCACCTGTTCGGGCGGCCGGCGGCGTGGCCGACGGTGGCGGTGCCGGTGATCGAGGACGCGGCGCAGTCGATCGGCGCGGGCCCGGTGCGCGGCCGGGCCGCGGCGCTGTCGTTCTTCCCGACCAAGAACCTCGGCGCCTGCGGCGACGCCGGCGCGGTCCTGACCGACGACGCCGACCTGGCCGATCGGATCGCGCTCCTGCGCAACCACGGCGCGCGGCCGAAGTACCACCACGTCGCGATCGGCGGCAACCTGCGCCTCGACGCGCTGCAGGCCGCGATCCTCGACGCCAAGCTGCCGCACCTCCCGGCGTGGACCGCGGCCCGGCGGGCGCTCGCGGCCCGCTACCGCGCGGCCCTGGCCGAGGTGCCCGAGGTCACGCCGCTGCCGCCCCACCCCGACCACGTCTACCACCACTTCGTCGTGCGCGCGGTCGACCGCGATCGCCTGCGCGCGCACCTGACCGCGGCCGGCATCGGCACCGAGATCTACTATCCGTCGCCGCTGCACCTGCAGCCGGCCCTGGCCGACCTCGGCTACCGCGCCGGGGCGTGCCCGCGGGCCGAGGCGGCGTGCCGCGAGGTCGTCGCGCTGCCGCTGTACCCGACCTTGCCGGCGACCGCCGTCGATCGGGTCGCCGCCGCGGTGCGCGCCTGCTACCGCGGGTGAGGTGCCGCGCCCCGGGCCGCGGCGCGAGCCAGCCGGAGCACGGCGCGAGCGCGGGTGGCGAGGCCGGGCGCGCGCCAGTAGCCGACCGCGACCCCGACGAGCTGGGCGCGATGGACCAGGCCCAGGTCGGGGGCGACCTGGTTGTCACCGCCGTGGACCCACCAGCCCACGAGCGGCGCATGGGCCAGGAGCCGGTGCAGCTCGAGCTGGCCGCCCCGGGTCACGAAGGCCGCGACATCACCGGTGCGCGGCCACCCCGAGCGGACCATCACCACGTCGCCGCGGGCGATCGCCGGCTCCATCGACACGCCGCCACAGGTGACCGCGAGGCCGGCGCGGGCGCGCTCGCGGAGCAGCTCGATCCGCGCCCGCACGGCAGCCGGCAGACCGGGCGCCAGCCCGATCATCCCGAGCTGCCCGATCACGAGCTCTGCGGGTTGCCGCCGGGACAGGTGAAGCGGTTGGCCTTGGCGCACGACAGCGCCATCGTCTCGAACACCTCGTCCGACACCACCGCCGGCCGCTCGTAGGGGCGGCGCTGGCTCGGGCGCTCGGGCTTCTTGGTCTCGTTGCTCATGGTCGGCTCCGGAGGCTATCAGGCGGACGGGATCCCGCCAAGGTCGATCAGTTGCCGTCGTCCCACAGGACCTGGAGGCCACCGTCGGCCGCGGCGCTGTTCCAGTCACCCCAACAGATGTCGGCCAGGCCGTCCGCGTTCACGTCGCCGGCCCAGATCGCGGTGATCGGAGTTCCACCGATGCCCGGGGTCGCGCCCAGGAAGCTGGCCGGACCAACGATCAAGCGGTCCGGGGTAGGCGGGCCCGACGACAGGGTCACCGGCCCGAACCACACCGCCAGGGCGGCCTGGGTGGTGCCGGTCTGGCGGGTCGCGATCACCAGATCCTCGACCCCGTCGGCGTTGACGTCGGTGCCGCCGCCGGTCGCGTTGTTGACGATGGCCATGCCCAGGTGGTCGTTGCTGGCCGCGCCGACCCAGCGGGCCAGGGCGCCGACGCCGCTGGTCGCGTCGACGGTGTGGACCCCGGCGGTGCCGAGGGTGTCGCCGTCGACGATCGCGACCAGACCGGTGTCGGCGAGGTAGCGGTAGTCGCCGAACACCAGCTCGCGCGCGCCATCGCCGTTCTGATCGGCGATCGACGCCACCGTCGAGCCCCACTCGAGCTGGCCGTCGATCGAGACCAGGCGAACGCGGACGTCGCGGCCGACCGTGAAGGGCTCGCGGGTCACGCCGGCGGCGGTCGGGCGACCTGCGCCGCGCAGGATGACGACGTCGCCGCCGCCCAGACCATCCTCGGCGAAGCCGACCGCGAGGTCGTCGGTGGCGTCGCCGGCCTGGGTCGGGCCGACGTCGTGCAGATACAGGCCGAACAGGTCGCCGCCGACCTGCTCGTACATGCGCGCCACGGTGGTGCCGGAGCCCGCGGCCGAGAGGTCCGAGATCCGGACCGTTCCGGTGGGCACGGTGCCGCCGTAGAAGACCACCGCGGCGCCGGCCCCGCCGCCGTTGCCGAACACCGCGGTCGCGACCAGATCGTCGGTGCCGTCGCCGTCGTGATCGGGGGCGGCGAGCTGCCAGCCCAGGGCGGCGCCGGAGAACCAGTTGGCCGTGGTGGCGGCGGTGATCGTGCGGGTCGCGGTCGTGGCCGCGACCGTACCGGTCGGCAGCGCGGCGCCGCCGCTCCACACGTAGACCGCGCCGTTGCCGCTGGCGTCGAAGGGCTCGCCGACCACCAGATCGTGGCGGGTTGTGCTGCTCCAGCGCACGGCGGTGAGCGAGTAGCCGAAGTTTCCACCGTTGGTGACGCCGCGGAGCGTCAGGGCCGGCGCGCTGGCCAGGCCGGTGGCCGAGCCGAGGTAGACGTAGACCTCGCCGGCGGCAGCCACGCCGGCGGCGGTGACGTAGGGCGCGCCGACCGCGACGTCCTCGAAGTCGTCGTCGTTGAACTTGCCGCGGACGATCGAGGTCCCGAAGCCGGCGTTGCCGGTGGTGTTGGGCGCCGCGCGATCGGCGACGTCGAAGCGCGGCGTGAGCGGCCCGGCGACCTGGGCCACCGAGCGATTGCCGGCGGCGTCGACGCTGGCGACCGCGACCCAATACGGCGTGCCGAGCCGAAGCGTCGGGACCCGGACGGTCTCGGACGCCCCAGCGGCGCCCGGCGTCGGGGCCGCCGACGTCGTCCCGGTGGCGTCGAAGTTGGCGTCGGTGAGCGCGGTGGTCGCGAACTTCACGCGGTAGCTGACGGCGCCGGCCGGCGCGGTGAAGTTCAGGCGGATCGACTGCCGGGTGTCGGCGATCGCGGTCAACCCGGTGGGCGCGGTCGGCGGCGACAGATCGACGGTCAGCGACAGGGTCGCCGAGCCGACCCGCGGCGGCGCCGACGCGGTCGCGACGATCACGTAGGGCGTCGCGCGATCGGCCAGGGTCAAGGACGCCGTCCACGACGTGCCGGTGACCACCGCGGCGATCGGCGCGCCGCCGTCGACGGTGATGCTGACGGTGGCGCCGGTGGTCGAGACCGTGCCGGTCAGCGCGAAGGTCAGGCCGCTGCCACCGACCGTGCCGTCGGCGCCGCCGACCAGGCCATCGGCCGGCGAGCCGGTGAAGTTGACCGCGATATCGGCCAGGTTGACGACACACGCGGCCGAGCTGCCGAGGTTGCCGGCGCCGTCGACGCCGCGGCCGACGAAGGTGTTGGTGCCGGCGGCGACCGTGGCGACCACCTCGCCGCCCGCGCCGGTGACCGGCAGCGTGGTGGAGCCCGTGCTGTTGGTGACGTCGAGAGTGCGGGTGACCGCGGCCGGCGCGGTGACGCGCATGCGGACCTGGACCCCGGCGGCGGTGGCGTCGATGTCGGCGGCCGGCGTGATCGTGCCGCCGCAGGCGACCCCGAGGGGCTGCGACACCGCGACCGCCACGTTGGGCGCCAGGTTGTCGAAGGCCAGATCGACGCCGGCCGAGGTCTCGATGCCGTCGGTCGAGGTGACGCGGACGGTGCAGGTCTCGCTGGCCTCACACGGCACGCCGTCGCACACCGTGGCGCGTAGGGTCACCGCGCCACTGCCGTCGATCATCCCACTCGGATCGGTGCTGCCGCAGTCCGAGGTCACGGTCCGGCCGGCGCACGCCGGGCTCGACAGGACGATGTCGACCTGGGCGCCGTTGGTGGCGTCGCCGTCGGCGTCGGTGGTGACCGTGCCAGTCGGCGCGGTCACGGTCAGCGTGCAGCCGGCCAAGACGACGCGGTAGGGCTGATCGACCTGGCAGGTGTTGCCGGCGTGATCCTGAGTCGCGAACCGCACCTGGTAGTCGGCCGGGGCGGTGTCGGGGTCGAAGCTGGCGGCCGCGGTCGAGTCGCCGGTCGCCGTCAGATCGGTGCCGGGCAGCGCGGTCGTGCCCCCGCCCGGCGCGGTGATCGTGAAGGCCGCGGCCTCGCCAGCGCCGTCGCCGCCGGTGGCGTTGCCGCGCAACGTGAGCTGGATGCCGTCGGTGAGGTCGGCGTTGGTGTCGAGGCCCGGCGTGATCGTCGTGCCGGGCGTCGGGTCGACCATCGCGCACACCGGGGCGACGGTGTCGACGAAGATCGAGGTCACCCCCGACGACCGCGCGGTGACGCCATCGGCGACGCCACACTCGGCCCGCAGGTTGACCTGGCCCTCGGGAGCGCTGGTCGCCAGGGTCACGGTCCCGGCGTCACCGGCGGTGCCGGCGGCGATCTCGGCCTCGGGCAGGCCGGGCGCCGACAGGAACAGCTTGACCCGCTCACCCGCGCGGGCCCGGACGACGGTGTCGCCCTGATAGCCCGGGGTGGCCGGCGCGCTGTCGGCAGTGGCGTTCCACACCGGCAGCGGCGCGTAGAAGTCGTTGGCCACCGGCGCGGTCGCGAACTCGAGGGCGCAGTCGCCGCCGCCGACGATCGACACCGTGACCTCGTCGTCGTCGGAGCCACACTCGCCGGCGTCGCCCTCGACGTGGAGGACCGCGCCGCCGCCCGGGATCGTGACGTCGGCGAAGGTGGCGTCGCCGTCGGCGTCGGTGCGCGCGGTCGCGGTCGCCAGGACCTCGCCGGTGGAGTCGCGCACGGTCAGGGTCAGGGCGACGTCGCGCGGGAACGTCGAGCGCACCGCGACGTCGGTCTGGATGCCGTCGGCGCCGGGGTCGGCGTCGGCGATGATCGGGCCCTGGGGCGAGGCGATGATGATCGTCGCCTCCGACTGACAGATCGGGCCGTCGCCGCAGGCGGCGGTCGCGCCGACCAGCGCGGAGATCGCCAGGAGGCCGAGAGAGCGAGACAGGGACGTGGGCATGGGTGTCCTCGGGTCGGGCGCGCGCGCCGACGTGGGGCGAGAGTACCAAACTGTCGGCGCGCGCACGCGGTCGGCGCCATCGTCACGCCGGGGCGTCGACGGTCATCCGGGGCGTCGACGGTCACCCCGGACCGGCGACGCCGGCTTCCTGTGCGTCACAGCACGCGCAAGGCGGCCGGCCGGCGCCGGTCCTTGCGCTGGTGCTGGCCGTCGCGGTCGACCCGATCCCAGGTCGGCGGCAGCGCGGTCTCGGTCGCCGGGATCAGGCCGCGCTCGCGCAGCGCGTCTCGGATCTCGACCGCGTGGCGACAGGCCTCGAGGGACGGCCCGGCGACCTGGCCGTGCTCGACCAGAGCCATGCCATGGCAGCGCTGGCAGTACGGTCGCAGCGCGCAGCGGTTGCACTCGGCCAGGCTGGCCCAGCGCAGCCCGCGCACCTCGGCCAGCTCGGGGGAGCCGCGCCAGATCTCGGCGAAGGACTGCTGGCGCAGGTTGCCGCACGGCATCGGCAGCGCGTTGCACGGCCAGACGTCGCCGTTGGGCGCGATCGACACCGACTGCTGACCGGCCCGGCACGGCGCGTGGTGGAGCGGGCGCAGCTCCTCGCCCTTGGCCGACATCGACTCCGGCCCGACGAAGGTCTTCTCGAGGTGATCGGCCATCGTGGTCCGGTAGAACCGGGCCATCGTCTCGCCCGACATGCGCAGCGCCAGCGGCTGCTGGTCGCCGTTCTCGATCGCGGTGATCTTGGGATCGAAGGTGAACTCGGCGCCCATCTCGGTCGCCAGCTCGGCCATGCTGGCGACGTCGGCGGCGTTGGTCTCCATGACCGGAGCCTTGAGCAGCACCGCCATCTTGCGGGCCAGGAGCCGACGCGCCGCCGCCACCGTGCGGTCCCACGACCCCGGCATCCGGGTGATCTCCTCGTGCTTGCCCTTGTGCCCGGCGTAGAGCGACAGGTCGAACTGGATCGGCCGCAGGGTGGCGAGGAAGTCGGCCCGAGCCTCGGTGATGTGGTGGCCGGTGGTCAGGACCTTGATCGCGAAGCCGCGGGCGTGGGCCGCGGCCAGGATCTGATCGGCGTCGCGGCGCATGAAGAACTCGCCGCCCATGAAGGTCACGAACAGGACGCCCATCGCGGCGATCTCGTCGAGGATGCGCTCGAGCTCGGCCAGCGACAGCTCGTCGTCGTGGGCGTCGTGCTCCTGGTAGCAGTGGACGCACTCGTAGTTGCAGCGATCGGTGACCTGCAGGGTCACGGTCACCGGGTGGCCTTCGCGCTGGGCGCGGGCGGCCAGGAGGTCTGCGGCACCGCGCAGCGGCTTCACGACGGGCTCCGGCTCATGAGGGGCTCCACGGGGGCTAGCGGACGGGTGCGCGGGTCAAGTGTAGGAGGCGATCGGCGAGGCATCAACCCGCCGAGGCGGCGGGGGTCAGCTCGAGCAAGCGCCCGACGTAGGGGTCCTTGCGGAAGTGCAGGCGGTAGCACGGCACGGCGGCCGCGACCTCGGCGGCCAGGGCCAGGACGTGATCGGCGGTGCGCGGCTCGGCGATGTAGACCAGGACGTGGCGCAAGAGCTCGCGCAGCGCGACCACCGGCGCCAGCGGCTCGCGGGTGTCGTGGTTGGCCTGGACCAGGACGTGGAGACCCGCCAGGGCCGCGGTCGCGCCGTGGGCGACGCCGGCCGGCCCCAGGTAGGGCGGCACGATCACCTGCCAGCCGGGCTCGTGGTCGCCGGTCTCGCGGGCGCGCAGCACCAGGAGCTCGTCGGCGATCTTGGTGCAGGCCGGGTAGGCGTCGGCGAGCATCGTCGAGATCGTCGACTTGCCCGCGCCCGACACGCCGGTGAAGACCAGCGCGCGCTCGCCCTCGACGACCGCCGAGGCGTGGAGGATCAGCGCCCGGGTGCGCGGCAGGGCCAGGGACGCGGCGATCCGCAGGCAGGCCTCGAGGCTGTTGGGGCTGGGGCCGATGCGGAACTGCGCGGTCAGCGGCAGCGGGCCGACCGCGATCTCGCCCTCGGCGTCGAAGCGCTCGACCCGGAGCCGGCCGTCGGGCAGGACCCGGCGCGCGAAGGCCGGATACTCCGGGCCACGCTCGCGGTCGAAGCCGGGGACGCGCGTCACCTCGATCGTCAGGAGCGGCGCGGCGGTGGTGGCGAAGCCGGCGTAGACCGGTCCCAGGTCGTCGAGGGCGCCGGGGTGGGCGGCGCGGAGCTCGATCGGCAGGCCGGCGAAGTCGAAGCGAAACACGGGTGGGAGGTTAGTGCGCCGGGCTGGCGGCGCCGTTCATGTCGGCGAGATTCGCGCGCCCGACGTTGCGCCGACCAGGTGGCGTGGCCGACGATCGGCCTATGGCCCGACCGCGCTCTCGCTCGACCCGGGCTCTTGCCCCGGCGCCCGCCAAGGCCTCGCGCCCGACGGCGAAGCCCAAGGCGACGGCCGCCAAGGGGAAGGCGACGACCGCCAAGGGGAAGGTGACGGCCGCCAAGGGGAAGGCGACGGCCGCCACGGGGAAGGCGACGGCCGCCAAGGGGAAGGTGACGGGGAAGGCGACGGCCGCCACGAGGAAGGCGACGGCCGCCACGCCGAAGGCCGCTCAGACGAGGGCCCGGCCCACGGCAGCACCCGCCACGCCCCCGTCGCCGTCGGCGTCGGCGTCGGTCCCAGCCGCCGCCGCGACCGCCCGCTTCACCTTCCACGCTGTCCCCCTGATCCGCGAG
>Ga0075163_10007375_pt1 | contig 14543 bp, 11 predicted proteins | sample JI1023141ADNA_FD_71478 | JGI IMG/M metagenome (GOLD analysis project Ga0075163, IMG submission 71478) | Wastewater effluent complex algal communities from Wisconsin, to seasonally profile nutrient transformation and Carbon sequestration -... | ecosystem: Engineered > WWTP > Effluent > Algae...
TGATCTGCCAGCGGTCGACTCGGCCGGAGAAGCCGGGGAACTTGTCGCGCATGTTCTTCAGCCAGAACGGCGGCGCCTCGATGTCGATCATCCATCGCTCGACCGTCACCGTGGTGTCGGTGTGGCTGGTGACGAACTCCGACTCGCTGAGCGCGTCCTGGCCGATGCTCGAGGTGTGGACGAACTCCTCGTGCGTGAGATCCATGAGGTTGTCCACGACCAACTGGTAGTTGCACTCGGCGTGGATGAGTTCTCCGTCGCCGGTCCACTCGGGCGATGTCATCTGGTGCATGTCGGGGATCGTGGATGGATTGGCGAGCGCCGCATCTCCGACCCAGACCCACACGTACCGGTACCGGTCGACGATCGGGAAGGAGGGGACCATCGCGCTGGGGTTGATCGTCTCCTGGGCGGGCATGGCGGTGCACCGGCCGGTGCGGTCGTAGCGGATGCCGTGGTACGGGCACTGCAGCTCGTCGCCGATGACCTTTCCCATCGAGAGCGGAGCGAGGCGGTGCCAGCACGCGTCCGCGAGCGCCACCGGTGCGCCGTCCTCCGTCCGGAAGAGGGCCAGCGGCCGCCCCGCTATCGTGCGCGCGAGCGGCTTCCTGGTGACTTCGTGATCCCAGGCCGCGACGTACCAGGCGTTTCGCGGATAGTCGAAGATCTTCGCCGTCGTCGTCTCTGCCATCGCCACTCCTTCGTGTCGGGAATTTACCTATCTCGATAGGTATTTGTAGCTTACGAGCGAACGGTCCTCCCGCGCAAGGGATCGGCGCCTCCTGATACGTTCCTGGAGACGACGAGAGAGGTTCGATGTCACTGAGATATGCGCTGCTCGCCCTGTTGCGAGTGGGCCCGCTGTCGGGGTACGAGCTGCAGAAGCTGTTCTCGGAATCCGTCGGTCACGTGTGGCATGCGCCCGACTCGCAGATCTACCCCGAGCTCCGGCGCATGGAGGCCGACGGGTTGCTTCTGGCCGAGGAGCAGACGCGAGGCGTGCACGGACGCCGCCGCATGTACCACGTGACTGAAGAGGGCGCGCGGGCGTTCTCCGACTGGTTCGACGAACCGCTGGAGTATTCGCGCGTTCGCGACCCCGCGCACCTCCGCGCCGCGTACCTCGAATCGGCCGAACCCCGAGCCGCCCGCGAATTCCTCGACGCCCATGTGCGCCAGCACACGGAGCTGCGGAACAGGTGGCAGAGCGAGATCGACCGCATCCGGTCGGGCGCCCATCCGATGGTCGAACGGCGCCTCGCCGCGATCCCCGAAGCCGAGCGGGGGCGCGCGGTCGCCTTCAAGGTGTTCGCGTACGAGGGCCTGATGGAGCGCGCGACGGCGGAGATCCGCTGGGCCGAGCGCGGCCTCCGGCTTCTCGACGACCTCGGGTGACAGCCGGCATGCCGATACCCGATCAATGGGAATCGCGCTTCACCGTGTCAGACTCGCCACATGGCGAACTCCTCCACCGGCGACTCGGTCACCGAACGGTTGATCCGCGTGCTCGAGACGTTCACACCCGCCCGGACGGTGCAGACTGCGGCCGAGATCGGGCGCCGGGCCGGACTCCCCGCCTCGACCGCGCACCGCATCGTCGGCGAACTGGTGGATGGCGGGATGCTGGAGCGCGACGATGACCGGCGCATCCGCATCGGCATGCGCCTGTGGGAGCTCGCGACACGCTCGTCCCACGCGCTGCGGCTGCGGCAGGTGGCACTGCCGTTCATGGAGCGCGTGCAGGCGCGGGTGCGCGAGCACACGCAGCTCGCGATCCTCGAGCAGGACGAGGCGCTCTTCCTCGAGCGGCTGAGCGGACCGGATTCCGGCGCGAACGTGACCAGGGTTGCCGGGCGCCTCCCGCTGCACGCGTCGTCATCCGGTCTCGTGCTGCTCGCCTACGCCGATCGGGCGCTGCAGGAGCGCATCCTCGCGGGACCGCTTCCCGCCGTCTCGGTCGAGACGATCACGGACCCGGCGGCCCTCCGGCGAAAACTCGCGGAGGTGCGCGCGCTGGGGTACGCGAGCGCGCCGGGGTACATCGAAGCGGTGTCGACGGGTGTGGCGGTGCCCGTGCGCGACGAGGCGGGAGACGTGACTGCCGCACTCTCCGTGGTGCTCCGTCGTGACGACGCGGTCGAGCCGGCTGTGCGCGAACTGCTCGCCGCCACACAGGACATCGAGCGCTCTCTCGGCGGACGACGCTGAGGTTCAGCAGACTACAGTCCCGTTCAACGGGAACCCCGACGCGCCCTCCGCGAGATGCAAGCAGACTGGCTGCGACCCACTCGTCGAAGGAGACGCCATGCCCCGCACCGTCCGCACCAGGGTCGCCATCGTCGGCGCCGGTCCCGCAGGCCTGCTGCTCTCGCATCTGCTGGCCGACGCCGGTGTCGAATCGGTCGTGCTCGACCGTCGCAGCCGCTCGGATATCGAGTCGACCATCCGTGCCGGCATCCTCGAGCAGGAGACCGTACGCGTGCTCCACGAGTCCGGAGCGAGCGAGCGGGTGCTGACCACCGGCAACCGTCACGACGGCATCGAATTGCGGTTCGACGGCGAGGGTCACCGTATCGATTTCCCGTCGCTCGTCGGTCGCAGCGTCTGGCTGTATCCGCAGCACGAGGTACTCAAGGACCTCATCGCCGCGCGTCTGGCCGCAGGCCAGGACCTCCGGTTCGAGACCGAGGTCAACAGCGTGGGCGACGTCGAGACCGAGCACCCCTGGTTGACCGCCACGACGGCCGACGGTGACGAACTGCGCATCGACGCGGACTTCGTGGTCGGCGCAGATGGCTCGCGGAGCGTCGTGCGCCCGACCGTCGCCGGTCCTTCGACGGGTAATTACTTCCGCGAGTACCCCTTCGCCTGGTTCGGCATCCTCTGCGAAGCGCCTCCCAGCTCGGAGGAGCTCATCTACAGCAACTCCCCCGACGGTTTCGCGTTGATTAGTCAGCGCAGCGCCACCGTGCAGCGGATGTACTTCCAGTGCGACCCGGCCGCCAACCCCGACGCGCTCTCCGAGGCGGAGATCTGGGACACGCTGCAGGCCCGAGTGCCTGGCACCTCTCTCGCCACCGGACAGATCGTGCAGCGTGACGTCCTCCGCTTCCGCAGTTTCGTCGCCCGCGAGCTGCGGCACGGGCGATCCGTGCTGGTCGGCGACGCCGCGCACACGGTTCCCCCGACCGGCGCCAAGGGCATGAACCTCGCGGTGGCCGATGTGGTCCTGCTCGACTGCGCCCTTCGCGCGCTGCTTCTGGAGAACGACGCGCGCCTCATCGACACGTTCGCCGAGACCGCCTTGAAGCGCATCTGGAAGGCGCAGCACTTCTCCTGGTGGATGACGAGCATGCTGCACACGGCGGTCGACGCCTCCCCGTTCGATCAGCGCCGACAGGTCGGGGAACTGCGATCCGTGGTCGAGTCGGAAGCCGGCCGCACGTTCCTCGCCGAGGCGTACACGGGGTGGCCCCACGAGGGATGAAGGGAATCGACTCGACCCTGACCTGGCCCGCGACGAGACTCAGCCGATCAAGCGGCGGCGAGGCCGCGATCGACTGCACGGCGCCAGGCCCGCCGTGCGACCGGTTTGTGGCTCGCCGTTCCTACGGTCCACAGCACCGCCACGAGGTCTTCCCGTGAAGTCCGGAGAAAGAACGCGCGCGGTGTAGGCGTCCTCGACAAGCTCCTAGCGACACGGGCCCACCTAGTCCGTTGCGGCGAGCGGAACCCGGGCTTCACCCGTCGGCGGCGGTCGAAGCATCTTCCTCGTCGCCTACAACCTTTCCGAGAAGTCCCACGAGCAGGTGTTGCTCGGGCAGCGTCAGCGCCGTGAGGGCTGCGGTAGCGTTCCGCATCACGCTCTCGTGGATCTCCAGGACGAGGTCGGCGCCTTGCGGTGTCAGCGACAAGAGAATGGATCGCTGATCGGTGGACGAGCCGACCGACGTCACCAGCTGGCGGGATTCGAGCGACTTTCGGGCAGTGGACACTGTCGCGCGGCTCATGGAGGTGAGAGATGCAAGGCGATGGGGTTCGAGCGGCCCGGCGACCCACAACGCGAAACATACTCGGAAGCCCGCCCACGTGAGGCCATCGGGCAACTCCGCGCTGTCGTTTTCTGCCACCTGTCGCGTGACGCGACGCATCAGCAACGTCACGAGCACAGTGGGTCCGCTTCCGAGATGCCCGAGTTCGGCTGCGGTGCGATCACCAGCCAGCTTCACGAAGTCCAGAAACCCATCGTCACGAAGACTCGCTCTTGACTGTGTCATTGCCGTACCCTCCTTGACGATACCCGACGCGCTTCGGGTACCGCCGTTCATGTCGCCCACTCGAACGCCCACCCGCGGGGCAAGAACCACCCGCTCCCACCCGATCGGGGTGCTCCCGATGATCACACCAGCTGAGACATCACCGGTCGCTTCGAAGAGAAGTTCTCGTGAATCGCCCTCGGTCTCGTTCTTCCCCGGCGGCCTGTCCAGCGAGTGCTGGCTGAGCTGATTCGGTCTCAGCGTAGTACGCGGCCTCAACCTCGACGGGCGTGCGACAACCGAACCGTCCGCGGAGCCGGGCGTCGTTCCACCATCACACGTGCGCCAGCGTCGCCGGCTCGACATGATCGGCCGTCCGCCACGGCCATCGCCAGCGGATCAGCTCGGTCAGGACCGGTCGAGCTCCTGCGCGAAGAACACGCCCGCGCCCGTGAGGAGCTTGTTCGCCGTGCGCAGCTCCGCGACCTCGCGCTCGAGGTGCTCGTTCTCCTCGGCGACGTGAGGAACGAAACCTGGGGCGATTCACTCCGCGCTATGCGGACTCCGGGTATGCCGCGCAGGCGAGGCGCACGGCCTCCGCTGCGTGCTCGGGCAACAACCACCCGGTCTCGACCAGCTCGGCCGCGCGGCGCCGCGCCAGCTCCTCGTAGGCGGCAGGTCCGCCGTAGCGCGCATCGGCCTCCGAGCGGCTGAACGGCTCGTGCGTCCAGGGCGGCATGATGAACTGATCGCTCGGCGCCACGCTCATGCGCGCGAGCGGCAGGTCGATCTCGAGATAGCGCAGCCCGCCGACCGCGTGCCCGTCGCCGTCCCGCACCGGGAGTATCCCCGAGTAGTCGACGCCCTGCGGATCCCGCGCAAAACCGCGAGGGACCTCGAAGGGGATCGGGTCCGCGCGCGGCGGAGCCGTGCCGTCGCTCCACGCCACGAGGTGCGAGAGCGTCGCAGCGATCAGCCACCTGCTGCCCTCGTTCCGCGGTGAGTCCGAGCTGTCGAGTTCTGCGGCGGGGGCATCCCCCAGTCCCTGCTCCGTGCGTCGGGCGGAGCTCGGCAACAGACCGGGCTCGTGGCCGCGACCCGGCACCTGGTAGCAGCGGTAGCGATCGCCCGGCACGTCGCTGTCGGGCCGCTGGTGCCAGAGATGGTGTTGGGCTTCGTCCTCGCTGAGATACTCGATCACCGGGACCGGCGGGCGGCTGATCGTACGCCGACGATCGTCGAGGGGCACGCCCTCCGCCAGCGCTCCAGCGGGCGCGAAGCGCTCGTCGAGCGCCATCTCGCCGTCGCGCTCCATCTCGACATAGCCCATCGGACCGAAGCCCCCGCTCGATACTCCGATGAGGTAGCCATCGACGATCTGCGTGATACGGCCCGCCGTCGGACTCTCCCCGCGCGCGGTCCCGCCGGACGGAGCCGGAGCTCCGTCGCCCAGCGCAGCGGAGTGCTCCTCGTGCAGCCGCTCCGACAGGTACGTGCGCAGGAAGCTGCCCGACTGCGACCACCCGGTCGCAAAGCGGCGGGACGGGGTCCGCAGGCCCGGGAGCAGTCCGCCTGCGGCGGGCAGATGCGTGGACGCCGCGACGGACCCCAGCAGGTCCCAGACCGCACTGTCGTGCGGGATCCCCAAGGAGTCGTAGCGCGCGGGGTCCCGCTGCCGCAGATCCTCCACGGTCACCGACTTGCAGGTGACCCCGAGATAGGCATCGCCCCTGGCCATGAGGTGGAACCCCGCATCGGGCCAGAACATCGGGAAGTCCGAGCCGGTCGAAGGATTGAGCAGCTCGAGGTGCACCACGCCGCTGAAGTCCGCGTCGCGCTGCGGCGCGATCGCGAGCACGCGGGTGGCGTAGGGCTCCGGTGTCCCGCGGCGGTCGCCCTCGCGGAATACCCGGGCGGTCCCGGAAATCCGGAACTCCCGCGAGGCGTACCCCGCCTCACGCAACGGCGGATGAGAGAGCGCATCCCATCCATCCGGCGAGAGATAGGGCGGTCGCCCATCCGCTTGCGAGATCTCCTCGGCTTCGACGACGAGTGTCGGCATGTCGCTATCCTTTCGACTAATTCGGTGATTCACGCGAGTTTCCTGTCTTTACGCTTTCCATTCCCCATGATCTGTGCGAGAATGAATGTTTGACTTCGAGGAATGGATGTCATGACCGGCGACTCACTGCAGGACTGGTACGAGGATTACCTGGCAGCCTTCAACTCCAAAGACATCGCGCGCCTGGAGCACTTCCTTGCGCCAGACATCTACTTCGACTGGGGCGGCGACATGGCCGACCTCGACGGCCGCGAGGCCTTCTTCACCTTCTACCGAGCAGCGTGGCAACACCTCACCGAACACGTCAGAGGGCGCATCATCGAGGCTGACGAGCACCACATCCGCGCTTGGATCGAGAACACGATCGAGGTCGACGAAGACTGGCCGGACTCTCCCCTGCGCCCCTACGTGAAAGGTGAGGTGGTCCAGCTCAGCGGCGAGATCGTCTACACCCTGGACCAGCGCAGGATCACGCGCATCGCGTGAGAACGGCGGTCCCTCCTGGCGCCGACACGGCATCGCGCTCACACGCGGCGTCCGCCCACGTATGTCGCGAGCACTGGAGTGGCGACCAGGTCTTCCGGCTCGGCCGTCAGCGGATCGGTGGCGAACACCGTGAGGTCGGCACGGGCACCCGGCGCGATGACGCCCTCGAGCCCCTCATCGCCATAGATCGCGCCCACCGCCTCGGTGTACGCCGTCAGCGCCTGGCGCGCCGTCACCGCCTCACCCGGCAGCAACGGCGCCGTGCCACCCTTCAGCGAGCGGCGCGTGCGGGCCATCGCCATGACGATGCGCGGGTCCGAAGGGCCGATCGGCCAGTCCGAGCCGAAGGCGACGACGACTCCGGCCTCGATGAAGGAGCGGACCCGGGCGAGCTGCTCATGCCGGTCCCCCAGCCGGTGGGCGAGGTGGCTGGAGCCGTCCTCGCCCAGGGACAGCATGGTGATCGCCGGCTGCATACTCGCGATCGCACCGCTTGCAGCGAACGCCCGCACCAGCTCGTCGTCTGCGACCTCGATGTGCTCGATGCGGTGACGCGGGGCTCCCTCCGACGCCGGCAGCGTGGCGATCGTGCGGAGCGCGTGCAGCACCGCCGCGTCACCGATCGCGTGCGTGGCGGTGGCGATGCCGGCGGCATGGAAGGCCCGGAGTGCCTCGGAGTAGCGTTCCGGATCGTCCCAGATCGACCGACTCGACTCACCGAGGGCGTCGGCCTCCCGCAGCCAGGCGGTGCCGTTGTCGATGGTGCCGTCGAGGAAGAACTTGACGCCCTCGATTCCCCAGTCGCGGCCCCCGGTGCCCTGCAGCGCGACGATCTCCTCGAAGGAATAGTCCCCGTCGCGCGCCTCGTTGCGGAACACGGGAGAGAAGCGCACCCGCAGCGGCAGTTCCGTCTCCGACTCGATGAGCTCCACCGTCTCCGCGCAGCTTGCGTCGTAGGTCAGCGAGTGCGTGGAGGTGATACCGGTCGCGGCCATCTCGCGCAAGAGCGCCAGCAGGGCGTCCGCCCGCTCGCGGACGCTCTGCTCGGGCGCGGCGCTCTCCACCAGCCGCATTGCAGGAAACTCCTTCAGATAGCCGGTGGGCCGGCCTTCCGCGTCCACGACCACCTCCGAGGTGCCCGGCAGCTCGGAGGCGCCGGTCACGCCGGCGGCTGCGAGGGCCCGGGTGTTCGCGACGGCGGCGTGGAAGTCGAAGAGGCGGATGAAGACGGGGTTTTCGGGGCACCCCTGATCGAGCGGCGCGCGGCTGGGATCGCCGCCGAAGGCCTCCGGGCGCAGATTCCACCCGATGACCCACTGCCCCGGTCCCAGGCGCCCCGCCTCCGCGGCGAGCGCGGCGGCCAGCGTGGCTGGGTCGCGCACCTCGCCCAGATCGATGCCCCGCACGCCGAGCAGCCCGTGCACCGGGTGGGTGTGCGGGTCGGAAAGCCCGGCGCAGACCGTCGCGCCTGCGAAGTCGTGGCGCGCTCCGTCCTCACGCAGGCTCCACCGCGCGGCGTCTTCGGCGGTGCCGAGCAGGGCGACGCGGCCCGCGCGCACGCCGAGGGCGGTGATCCCGCCGGGTCCGCGCTCGCCCGTGTCCACGCGCTCGGCGGTCACGATGAGATCGAGTTCGATGCCGGGTTCTCGGATCACGCGGCGTTCCTTTCCTGTGGCGGCTCCGCGGCCTGCAACAGCCTGCGGGTGTACTCCTCGCGCGGCGCGGAGAAGACGGACTCGGTGTCGCCGTGCTCGATGAGCTCCCCGTGGCGCATGACCGCGACGCGGTGCGAGAGGTGCCGGATCACGGCGAGGTCGTGAGAGATGAACAGCATCGTGACCCCGGTGCGCGCCTGGATGTCGGCGAGCAGATTGAGGATCTGCGCCTGCACGGAGACGTCCAGGGCGCTCGTCGGCTCGTCGAGCACGATGAGCTCGGGGTCGGTGACGAGGGCGCGCGCGATCGCGATGCGCTGCCGCTGCCCACCGGAGAACTCCCGTGGGTAGCGCTCGGCGGATTCCGGCGGAAGCGCCACGAGCTCGAGGCACTCCCGCACTCGCCGGGTGACGGAGGGGCCCCGTCCGCCCTGGGCTCGCAGCGGCTCGGCGATCGAGCGGCCCACGGGCTGCCGCGGGTCGAGCGTGTCGTTCGGGTCCTGGAACACGATCTGCACCCGGCGGCGGTGCTCCCGCAGCGCCCGTCCGCGCAGGCTCGCGACATCGACGCCCTCGTAGCGAACCGTGCCGCTCGTGGGCGACTCGATGCGCAGCGCGAGGCGTGCGAGGGTACTCTTTCCCGAGCCGGATTCGCCCACTATCCCGAATGTCTCGCCGCGGCGCAGGCCGAGGCTGATCCCCTTCAAGGCCTGGACGTGGCCGAACGGAGGAACCCGGTACTCCTTGGTGACGGCGTCGAAGCTGAGGAAGGTCTCGGGTTCGGAGGGGTCGGGCGCATAGGCGGCGGGGTCGGGCGCGGGATACGCGGAGCCGGGCGCTTCCGCGTCCGGCTCCGGCTCGGCGGCAGCCGCTCCCTGCGCAAGCACCTCGCTCACGACACTGAGCCGGCTGCGCGGCGGGATGAGCGGGCCGGGCGCGCAGCGCACGAGCGCTGCGGTGTACGGATCCTGCGGCGCGCGCAGCACCTCCGCTGGTGGCCCCTGCTCCACGATCCGGCCCTGGTACATGACACTGATGCGGTCACAGCTGGCGCCGATCATGGTGAGGTCGTGCGAGATCAGCAGGATGCCGAGCTCGAGTCGGTCCCGCAGCTCGAGCAGCAGCTCGAGGATCTGCGCCTGCACGGTGACGTCGAGCGCGGTGGTCGGCTCGTCTGCCACGAGGAGCGACGGTTCCCCCGCGAGCGCGATCGCGATCATGACACGCTGCCGTTGCCCGCCCGAGAGCTGGTGCGGGTACTGCCTCATGCGGAGCTGCGGGTCGGGCATGCGCACCAATTCGAGCAGCTCAACCGCACGCTCACGTGCGGCCCGGCGGCTCGCGAGACCGTGAATCAGCATCACCTCGACGATCTGATCCCCGACGCGCATCACCGGGTTGAGCGCGGTCATCGGTTCCTGGAACACCATCGAGGCGCCCCGCCCGCGCAGCTCACGCAGCTCGCGCGGACCCGCCCGGAGCAGATCGCGCCCGGCGACCTCCAAGCGCTCGGCGGAGACATGGGCCGCGGGAGGGAGGAGCCCCATCGCCGCCATGGCGATCGTCGACTTGCCCGATCCCGACTCCCCGATGACACCGACGACCTCTCCGGGCGCCACGGCGAGCGAGACCTCGTCCACGACGGGGGCACCGGGCTGGTAGGCGACGCTGAGCCGCTCGATGCGGAGCACGTGCTGCTGGTTCATTGCTCTCAGTCCTTGGTCTGGGGGTTCCCGCCCGAAGGCGGGAACCCCGTTGCAGGCCCGTCGATGCGGGCTATTCCTCGATCCAGGCGTCCTTCACGTGGATCCGCCCCATGAAGGGGTCGGGGGTGTATCCCTGCACCTTCGGCGACAGGTACTCGTAGCCCATCACGCCGGTGGCGGGGATCAGCAGCAGTACCTTCTCCGTGTACTCGTCGGTGGTCTGCTGCACGATCTCGCGACGCTTCTCGGGATCGGGCTCATGGATCATCTGCTGCACGAGCTCGCGAGCGGTCTGCACCTCGGGGCTGTCGCCCCAGAAGTCGAGCACGCTGCCACTCGTGGCCGCGAAGTAGCCGCTGACGTCCGACTGCGCGATCATGGGCATCAGGAGGAGTCCGGCGGGTGGCGGTGCCCCGCCGAAGATGGCCGCGATGCTCGACCACGCCTCGGACTTGAGATTGAGGGTGATCCCCGCCTGCTTGAGCTGCTCCTTCAGCACTTCGAGCATGGGCACGTCGGCGGCGCTGATGTCTCCGGCGTAGGTCAGGTCGATGGTCACGTCGCTGTAGCCGGACTGCGCGATGAGGCGCTTGGCCTCCTCGAGATCGTGCTCGTAGTAGGGAGCGTCGGCGGGATCCTCCTTGAGCTTGCGCGGGTCGCCGGGCGGCACCGGCAGCGCGAGAGCGCCGTTGCCGTTCATCCCCACCTCGACGAGCTCCTGCCGGTTCATCGCGAGGGAGACGGCTCGCCGCACGTCGATGCTCTCGAGCGGCGTCCCCTCGGCCGAGATCATCATGTTCATGTTGCGCAGCTCGGGCGACGCTCCCGCCACGAACCCGGCGGCTTCCGCCTGCTCGGCGATGACGGGGTCCGAGAAGTCGGCGGCGTCGATCAGTCCCTGCTGCAGCATGGCGAAGCGGGAGGAGTCGTCACTGGCCAGCACCCACTCGACGCCGTCGAGCTTCACGTTCTCGGCGTCATGGTACTTCTCGTTCTTCACCAGGGTGAGCTTGACGCCGTCCTCCCAGCTTTCGAAGGCGAACGCTCCGGAGCCGTTGGCTGTGCGCAGGCGCTCCTCCTCCGGAGTGCTCTCGTACCAGTGCTTGCTGAAGATGAACATGCCTGACCACGAGGAGACGATGGGCAGGAATGCGCCATTGGGCTGATCGAACACGACCTCGACCCGGCCGTCGTCGGCGACCCGAGCCTCGCTGAAGCCGGCGAGCTGGTCGGGTGACGCCGGCGCCGCCATCGAGATCGAGTAGGCCACGTCCTCCGCGGTGACCGGGGTGCCGTCGGCAAAGGTTGCGTCATCGCGGATGGTGAAGGCGAAGGTCTTGTCGTCGGTAGCCTCCCACTCGGTCGCGATGCCCGGCTGGATCTCGCCTTCGTCGTCGACCGTGAGCAGCGTCTCGTACATCTGCGCGAGCACGATGCGGTTCGCGAGCGCCTGCGCGCCCTCGACCGGATCGAGGCCGCCGGCGACGGGCAGGGAGTCGACGCCGTAGCGGAGGACGCCGCTGGCAGCCCGTTCCTGGGACTCCTCTGGTGTGCTCCCGCTGCAACCGGTCAGCGCGAGCATCGCTACGAGGGCGGCACCGAGGCCGGCTCGTAGGAGCATGCTTTTCTTCATCTCGGGTTACTCCATTTCTCGGGTACTGATGGTGCGAGTTGTGGGGCGCTGCGGCGGCGCCGCCGTGTCGGTGGGACGCAGCCGCTCGGCGCGATCGGGGCGGGAACCGGCGAAGAGCGCGATCATCGGCATGAGGGCGTTGCGCCTGCGCTTCGACCCGCTGCCGATGGCCTTCTGGAGTCCGTCAGCGAGCAGGTTCCATGCGACCACCTGCAACAGGATGAGCAGCGAGGGCAGCAGCACCAGGTATGGGTGCACGAGCATGTACTTCTGGAACTCGTTCACCATGCGCCCGGCCGAGGGCTCCGGCGGCTGCACGCCCTGACCGAGGTAGCTGAGGGTCGCCTCGACCAGCACGGTCTGGCCGGCGACCCCCGCCATGGTGACGAGCAGCGGCGTGAGCACATTGGGCAAGATGTGCCCCGCCGCGATGCTCCAGCGCGAGCGGCCCGCGATCTCTGCCGCGGTGATGAAGCCGCGCTCCTTGACGGCGAGGATCGGGCCGCGCATGATGCGGGTGAGCACCGGCGAGAACAGCAAGGTCATGGTGAGGAGCAGCGTGAGGGTGCCCGGCCCCAGGATCGCCTTGACCACGAGCGCCATCAGCAAGCCGGGGATCGAGAGCACGAGGTCTGTGGTGCGCATGATGAGCGCATCCCAAGCGCCGCCGAAGTACCCGGCGATCAGCGCGAGACCGGTGCCCACGACCGCGGCGAGCAGCGTCGCGACGACAGCGAGCTGCAGTCCGCTGAACGTCGCCGTCGCAAGGCGCGCCGTCATCTCGCGACCGATGTTATCGGTGCCGAGAGGGTGCTGCGGTGAGGGCGCCGAAAGCGGCTCGGATCCGTAGCTCTCGGCGTCGACGCCAGGGAGCAGGCTCGAGAGCGCGAAGAGCACCAGAACGGCGAGCAGCGCCGCTCCGAACCACAGCTCCCAGTTGCCGCTGCCGCCTGCTGCGCGGCGTTGTCGCCGCCGTGCCGTGGGAGTCACTTCTTCACCAGCCTTACTCTCGGGTCGATCAGTGGGTAGCTGAGGTCGACCAACAGATTGATGAGGACGTAGAACGCCCCCAGGATCACGACGTAGGTCTGGATGGCCGGGTAGTCGCTCGTGTTCATCGCCGTGATCAGCGCCGTGCCCATGCCCGGCAGGGTGAACACGTTCTCGATGACGACCGTGCCGCCGATGAGCAGCGCCAGCGTCGTCCCGACCACGGTGACGACGGGGATCATGCTGTTGCGCAGGGCGTGTCGGAACACCAGCCGCAGCTGCGAGGCGCCCTTGGCGCGCGCGGTGCGGATGTAGTCCTGATCGAGCGCGTCGATCAGCGAGTTGCGCACATAGCGGGTGAGCACGGCGCCGCTGCCGAGACCGAGCAGGATTCCCGGTATGAGCAGTGACATGACATGGCCGGAGGGACTCTGCTCCCAACTCTGGTATCCGAGCAGCGGCAGTTGCAGGGTGAAGGAGTTCACAACCACCACGAAGGTCGCGGCGATGAACTCCGGCAGCGACATGAGCAGGAACGCGAGAACCCGGATCGAGACGTCGGGCACCCGGCCCCGCCAGTAGGCGGCCGCAATGCCGAAGCCGAGGCCGAAGATCACGGCGACGATCGTGGCGATGAAGGCGAGCTCGATGGTCACCGGCAGTCGCGTGGCGACCTGGTCCTGCAGCAGCACAGGCATGGTCAGGGAGCTGCCGGGATTCCCAGTGAGGAGCCCACCGAGCCAGCTCAGATACTGCTCGAACCAGGGACGATTGAGTCCGAGCTGGTCCCGGATCGCCTCGATCTGCTCGGGCGTCGCCGAGTCGGTGTTGACGACGTTCGCGACCGGGTCGCCGGGGATGAGCCGGACGATCAGAAAGCACAGGATCGAGAGCGCGAACAGCACTCCGGCCGAGGCCGCGATCCTTCCCGCGATGTAGCGCAGCACGGGATCACCTCACCCTTCCTCGCCCGCGCGTCCCGGTGCGACCGGGATGCGCAGACGGCTGTCGTAACGGGGACCGGCGAGCAGCGTCCAGCTGCCCCGGGTGCGTGATTCCTCGTGGAGGATTTGCAGCGGAGGCCGCCCCGCCACGGGGGCCCGCACCAGGAAGTCGCGGCCCTGCAGCGCGAGCTCGAGGCTCTCCCCGGCCACGAAGCGTGTAGCCTGCGCCCAGATCTCCACCTCGAGGCAGACCGGAGTACCGGCTTCGAGCGGCTGCTCCCCGGTGTGCGGGTGCCAGGGCACGAGCGCCGTGGAGCGCACGGGGTCGAGCGCGCGATGGCTCGCCCGCAGCCATCCGAGAGCCACCGGCCCGTCATCGAAGAGCGCGTTGATCGGGAAGGTCACCTCGTTTCCCCCGCGGTCGAGTTTGCGGACGGCGACGAAGACGTCCGCGTCGAGCGGCGCGTCGCCGGCGTCCTGGGCGCCGAGAGCGGTCTCGTCCGGGCCGAGGTCGACCCGCAGCCAGAGTCGCAGCGACATCGGGCCGATCAGCTCGGTGTCGCGCTCGAACACGTAGCGGAACTCAGCAGACTCGGCGAGCGGGTCGATGCGAAGCTGCCCCGAGGCGGCAGGCTCGTCGGAGAGGCCACCGCGGCCCGGGTCGAGATGCAGCGAGCGGTGTGTCTCGGGCGGGGGCCACCCGGCAGCGGACGTCCACCTCGCGCGTCCGGCGCGGGGGTCGTCGCGGATCTCCAGACGCACCGGAGGCCAGTCTCCGATCCCGCGCTTCTCGCCCTTGAGGAACGTGTCG
>Ga0075163_10007377_pt1 | contig 14538 bp, 13 predicted proteins | sample JI1023141ADNA_FD_71478 | JGI IMG/M metagenome (GOLD analysis project Ga0075163, IMG submission 71478) | Wastewater effluent complex algal communities from Wisconsin, to seasonally profile nutrient transformation and Carbon sequestration -... | ecosystem: Engineered > WWTP > Effluent > Algae...
AGGGCGACAGCCTCGACGTCGGTCGCGCCCTGTGGACCGAATCGGGCAAGCCGCGCATCACGATCTTCTCGATCGCGCACCTGTCCGATCCCGAGCGCATGTTCTTCGTGTCGATGCTGTTGAACCAGGTGCTCGCGTGGATGCGCACCCAGAGCGGCACGTCGAGCCTGCGCGCGCTGCTCTACATGGACGAGATCTTCGGCTACTTCCCGCCGGTGGCGAACCCGCCGTCGAAGGCGCCGCTGCTCACGCTGCTGAAGCAAGCACGCGCGTTCGGACTGGGCGTGGTGCTCGCGACGCAGAACCCCGTCGACCTCGATTACAAGGGACTGGCCAACTGCGGCACGTGGTTCATCGGCCGCCTGCAGACGGAACGCGACAAGGCGCGCCTCTTGGAAGGCCTCGAGGGCGCGTCGGCCAACGTGGGCGCGGGATTCGACCGCGCGCGCATGGATCAAGTCCTCTCCGCCTTGGGCAAGCGCGTGTTCCTGCTCAACAACGTGCACGCCAAGACGCCGCAGATCTTCGAGACGCGTTGGTGCATGTCGTACTTGCGCGGCCCGTTGACGCGCGCGCAGATCAAGACGCTGATGGACCCGCGCCGCCCCAAACCCGCGCCGACGACCGCCGAACGCGCGGCGAGCTCGAGTGTCGCACGGGAGGTGGCGGCACCGGTCGCCGCCGCAACCACACCCGGCGCGTCGGTCACGCGCGTTGCGACCACCGTCGCCGGCGTGGCGAGCGCCGCGTCCCCGGCCGCGCGCCCCGTGTTGCCGCCCGACATCCCGCAGTACTTCCCCACCGGCGTGGCGCGCGGCAGCGCACTGCGGCCCGCGCTGCTCGGCTGCGCCAAGGTCTACTTCAGCGACTCGAAGACGGGTGTCGCCACCGAAGTCTCGTCGAACCTGTTGGCTCCGTTCGCGGACGGTGTGACCGCCGTCGACTGGGAGCAAGCCGAGGAGACCGACATGGACGACGCGTCGCTCACGCCGGTGCCTCCCGACGGCGCGACGTACGCGCCGTTGCCGGCCGCGGCGCAGAAGCCCAAGAGCTACGACGTGTGGAAGAAGGCTCTGATCGACAATCTGACGCGCACCGAGGAGCTGCACTTGTTCAAGTGCACCGAATTGGCCCTGTTGTCGAAGCCGTTCGAGCCCGAGCGCGACTTCCGCATCCGCCTCACGCAGCGCGCGCGCGAGGAGACCGATCGCCAGAAGGAGCGCTTGCGCACGAAGTACGCGCCCAAACGCGCCGTGCTGGAAGAGCGGATGCGCAAGGCGCAACAAGCCGTCGAACGCGAAGCCGCGCAGGCGCGCGACTCCAAGATCGGCGCCGCGATCTCGTTCGGATCGGCGCTCTTGGGCGCGTTCCTGGGCAAGAAGACGGTCAGCGCGGCCAACGTCGGTCGCGCCGCGACCGGAGTCCGCGGCGTCGGACGCGCCGTGCGCGAATCCGGCGACGTCGACCGCGCGCAGGAGACCGTGGCCGCGATCGAGCAGCAGATTCGCGATCTCGACACCCAGGTCGAGACGGAACTGGGCACGATGGAGTCGCGCTTCGATCCGCAGACGACCCCGCTCGAGGACATCGTGCTGAAGCCCAAGAAATCCAACGTGACCGTGCGCTTCGTCGGTCTCGTGTGGATCGCTTGACCGAGACACCGCCCGAGACACCGCCCGAGACACCGCCCGAGACACCGACCGACCCGACGACCCACACGACGACGCCCCGTCGCCCGCGACTCGCGCGGACGTCGGCGCTCCGCGACGACCCCTGAGACCCGCCATGCCCCACACCGATCTCCTGCACCCGTCTTCCGTCCGCACGCGACGACGTCCGGACGCGCGACGATTCGCCGCGTGGGTCACCGGTGCGCTCGTCCTCGCGAGTTCGTCCGCGTGCACCGTCTCGTCGGCGTCGCGACGGCAGGCCGTCTTGGAGCCGACGTCGCACGCGAGCGCGACGCGCGACGACGTGGGCCACGACGTGACGAAGGGCGTGGCCGCGTCGCCGATCGCCGCTGCGCTCGACGAGCGACTGCGCGCGGGAGAAGCGGACCTGATCGCGTGGCGACGACACCTGCACGAGCACCCCGAGCTCTCCAACCGCGAGGTCGAGACCGCGCGCTTCGTCGCGGATCGCTTGCGCGAGATGGGCCTCTCGCCGCGCACGGGTGTCGCGCGCCACGGCGTCGTCGCGGTGATCGAGGGCGGTCGTCCCGGCCCCGTCGTGGCGCTGCGCGCGGACATGGACGCACTGCCGGTGACCGAGGAGGTCGACCTGCCCTTCAAGAGCCGCGCGACGAGCACCTACGAGGGCAAGACCGTGGGCGTCATGCACGCCTGCGGCCACGACGCGCACACGGCCATGTTGCTGTCCGCGGCACGCGCGCTCGTCGGAGTGCGCGCCGAGCTGCCGGGCAAGGTCGTGCTCCTGTTCCAGCCGGCCGAGGAGAGCGTGCCCGTCGCCGAACGCCCCTCGGGCGCCGAGTTGATGGTGCGCGAGGGCGTGCTCGACGATCCCAAGGTCGACGTCGTCTTCGGTCTGCACGTGATCGCCGGCATCGAGAGCGGCATCGTCGGATGGCGCCGAGGTCCCATGCTCGCCGCCGCGGATCAGTTCGAGATCGTGGTGGAAGGCCGGCAAACTCACGGTTCGAAGCCCTGGTCCGGCGTCGACCCGATCGTGGTCGGCAGCGACCTCGTGGGCGCGTTGCAGACGATCGTGTCGCGCCAGGTCGACATCACGCACGAACCCGTCGTCGTGACCGTGGGGCAATTCGAGGCCGGCGTGCGCAACAACATCATCCCGGACCGTGCGCGCCTCGTCGGGACGATCCGCACGTTCGACGACGCCATGCGCGCCGACGTGCACGCGCGACTGCGCCGGACGGCCGAGGGCGTGGCCGCGACCTACGGAGCCAAGGTCAAGGTCACGATCGACGCCGGCTACCCCGTGACCGCCAACGACGCGGCGTTGGTCGAGGGCATGTTGCCCACGATCGAGCGGGTCACGAACGGTCGCACGAAGGAAACGCGCAAGATCACCGGGGCCGAGGACTTCTCGTTCTACGCGCGCCGCGTGCCGGGGATGTTCGTGTTCTTGGGCATCACGCCCGCCAACGCGCTCGAGACCGCGGACGCGAACCACTCCCCGCGCTTCGTGATCGACGAGAGCGCGCTGCCGACCGGCGCACGCGTGCTCGCGCACCTCGCGGCCGACTACTTGTCCGCGCACGCGCCCTGAGCGCACGTCGTCGGTCGCGCACGCGCGCGGAGCGCATGCCACTCGTCCGCGCACGCGCGCGCAGCGCAAGCCGCTCGTTCGCGCACGCGCGCTGAGCGCGGGCAGGGTCGGTGCCCGGACGTTGCGCGCACGCACGGGGTGAACGGCGCTCACCTCGCGGAAACCCTTGAAACGCGCGTGGTTCGCGGCGATGAGCGGCGCCATGGGTCTGCTCTCGGGATTGTCGGACGAAGTCGCCGCGGTCGTGGATTCGGTCGGGCCCGCGCTGGTCCACGTGCGCGCCGTGCGCGCCGACTCGCGCGGTCTGGCCGGTGGTTCGGGCGTCGTCGTCGACGATGCGGGCACGTTCCTCACGAACAGCCACGTGGTGCACGGCGCCACCGCGATCGAAGCCGAGTTCTCCGACGGCCGCACGCGCCTCGCCGACGTCGTGGGCGACGATCCGGCGACGGACCTGGCGCTGCTGCGCGTGACCGGGGACGGGCCGTTCCCGCACGCGCGGCTGGGCGACTCGAATCGATTGCGCGTGGGCGACTTCGCGATCGCGCTGGGTTCCCCGTTGGGGCTCGCGCGCACGATCACGTTGGGCATCGTCAGCGCGTTGGGGCGCACGTTGCGCGGCGGCGGCGGCCGCATCATCGAGGGCGTGATTCAAACCGACGCCCCGCTCAACCCGGGCAACTCCGGCGGGCCGTTGGTCGATTCGTCGGGCAGCGTCGTCGGCATCAACACCGCGGTCGTGGCCGGCGCGCAGGGCTTGTCGTTCGCGATCCCCTCGAACACGGCCGGCTTCGTGGCCGCGGAATTCCGTGCGCACGGTCGCGTGCGGCGAGCGTGGCTCGGCATCGGCGCGGAAGAGGTCGTGATCCCGAGCGGACTCGCGGCGGCGTTGGGACTCGCCGCGACGCGCGGCGTCAGCGTCCGTTCGATCGAGACGGGCAGTCCCGCGGCGCGCGCCGGATTGCGACCGCGCGACGTGCTCGTGGGGCTCGCGGGTCGCCCGATCGCGTCGGTGGCGGACCTGCACCGACTCCTGTCGGGCGACGCGATCGGCGCGCGTCTCCAGCTCGAGGTCGTGCGCGGCCACGAGCGCACGTCGCTCGCGATCGAGCCCCTCGAGCTCTCACGGCGCCACTGAGGCGCACTTCCGAGGCGTGACCCGCGGCAAGGGCCCGCTCGCGCGCAACGGGACCACGTGGGACCGGGATCGCGTGCCCACGATCGTCACCTACGGCAAGAAGGCCCACACGTCGCACGGTCGGCCACGTCGCAACCTGCGCATCCTTCGAACGTCGTGCAGGGCGTGCGGGTCGAGTGGGAGCCCGGAGCGCGTGCGATGCGGAGGGACGCGGACGATGCCCGGGCGCGAAGGCCCATTCGAAACGAAGCGAGGTGGCGACGTGATCGTCACCACCTCGCTCGACACGGATCGTGTCCGCGTCATTCCTGCGCCATCGACGGATCGGTGCGCTTGTCGCCGGTCTTCGGTTCGTCCGCCTTGGGAGCGCCGTTCGCCGCGAACAGGTAGCTCGCCTTGGCGTTGCCCTTCTCGTCGAGGAAGCTCAGCGTGACGTCGCCCTTGTCGTCGAGCCCGAGCTTCGCGCGTTGACGTCCGGCCGAGTCGTGCAGCGTCAGGCCCGGCGCTTCGTTGTGGTACGCGTCGAGGCCGAAGCGTTGACGGCCGCCGTTGTCGCGGATGACGAGACGCTCGCCCGTGACGACGTCGCACACGACCGGCGCGGCGAATCCGAAGAGACCGAGACCCAGCAGTGCTCCGCCCGCGACCTTGCCCCACGTCTTGAGGCGCTGGTTCTGGCGTTCGAGGCGTTCGATTCGTTCGTTGAGTTGACGCAGTTCGGTGGTCATGAGCGATTCACTCCTTGGGACAGGACGCGCGCGACCGACCGACACGCCCGTGTCGGCTCGTCCGGCGCGCTCGCCATTCTGCCCCCGTTCTCGACCCGGATGGAGAGCAGAAATCCGCCCGCGTGTGTTTGGTCCGCGTACGAACCGAGCGAGCGGAGTCGCCGCGCGAGCCGGTCCGGACGCGCCGCTCACGCCCCCCCCCGGCGGTTGCGGGTCCCCCGCCAGGACGGTCACTGCCCCGGGCTGCCCAGCGGCTCGCCCAACCACTCGAGTCGGCGGATTCGGTCCGCGTCGAACGGCGGGACCGCGGGTCCGCGGCGCGGGGTCACCGGGGGCGAGATCGACAGCAGGACGTCCGGCACTTCGATCGGCGTCGCGCCGCCGGGTGTCACGCGCTCGCCCGCCCCCTCGCCGGAGCGTCGGTCGACGACCAGCCACGACACGCTCTCGCCGATCAACAACCGCGAATGGCGCGACGTGCGCGCGGCCCATCCACGTCGACCGGCGTCGGACACGACGGCGACCTCGGGGACCGCGCGCCCCGCGAGCACCTGACCCAAGCGCGTCGCGGATTCGCCGGCCCTGGCGGAGGCGGTGACCTCGTCGATCCACGGCGCGACGTCGGCGGTCGAGATGGCGACCGCCGACGAACGCTCGCCGATGCCGCCCGGAGGCCGGACGATCAGGGGCACGTGCGTGCTCTCGATCCACGGATCGAAGTGCAAGAACTGATCGTGTTCGCGGAACGCCTGTCCGTGATCGGCGGTCACGATCACGATCGAGTCCTCGAGCAAGCCACGCGCCTCGAGGTCTCGGAAGAGCCGGCCCAATCGGCGATCGAGCGAGCGCACGCCCGCGTCGTAGCGACCCGCGATCTGCCGGACGTCGACCGGCAGAGGCGCCGGCGCGCCGGGCTCGTTGCGCGCGAGCAGATAGCGCGCACCGCAACGCCCACCCGGATCGCATCCCAGGTAGTCGGTGCCGGTCACGGGCACGCACACGCGCAGGTCCTCGGGATCGGCGTCGAAGGCGTATCGACGCGTGTCCGGCGCGGCGTCGTCGAAGTGCAGGAACAGGAAGAAGCGCCGATCCTCGAGCCCGTCGAGCAGCGGATCGAGCACCTCGATCGACGGGCCGGCGCCGCCGCTCACGGCGCGCCACACGTCGAATCCGCGGGTGAAACCGTACTTGGAGTCGAACCACGGCGTGTCGCCCACCTGCGCGATCGTGTCGTATCCGCGCTCGCGCAAGCGCTCGGACAAGAGGGGCACGTCGACGTCGATCGCGGTGCCCTCGCTCGCACCGTGTTCCGCGACGGAGAGCCCGGTGAGGAGCGACGCGTGGGCCAGCAACGTCGAGGGCGCGGGCGTGAACGCGTTCTCGAATCGCAGCGCGCGCAAGGCGAACGCGTCGAGGTTGGGCGTCAGTCCGCCGGGCGAGCCGGCGCTGCCCAAGCGATCGGCGCGCACGCCGTCGAGCGAGATCAGGATCACGTTGGGCTGCGTCGGTGTCGCTCGTCGCGACACGCGGTTCTCCACGCGAACACCCACGGCCGCGGCCCACGACAGTGCGGCGGCGAGCACGACGAGTCGCTCGCGGCGCACGAGGCGCGTTCGCGGATGGACGAGGGCCCACGCCGTCGCCCCGGCTCCCACGATCGCGAGTGCTTGTCCGCCGAGCGCGCGAGCGCCGCTCCAACCGGGCGCTGCCGAACGCAGGCTGGGCCAGCGCAGCGCCAAGATCGCGTAGGCGACGACCGCGGCACCGAGGATCGCCGCCGCGCGCGCGCGCCCGGTCGCGACGAGGATGCGCGCGACGAGCAACGTCAGGAACGCGACCGCGAACGCGCTCGTGAAGCGCGTCGACGCGAGCGACACGGCCAACGACACGTGTCCTCGCGCCGCGAGCCCCTCCGCGAACGTCGCGACGGCCACGTGCGCCGCCGCGAGCGCGGTCGCGAGACAGACGACGCGCGTCAGGTCCAAAGGTCTCGTGGGCCGGGTCATGCGCGTCGCCCGTCCATCGAAACACCCATCCGCGGCGGCCACAAGAGCGACACCGCGGACGACGACCACGCGACGGCCAGGCGGAACGTCCTCACGACCTCATCCGCAGGTGTCGAGGTCGAGATCCGCGTTCTCGCGCCGCGCCGCGTGGCTCCGCAGCGCCTTGTGGAAGCGCTCGATCAGGTCCACGCGACCGGCCTTGCGCAGGGCTTCCTCGACCAGCGGCTTGCTGTCGGGCGACTTCCAGCGCACCAAGGCCTTCTGGACGCGCCGTTCGTGCTCGCCGCGCGGCACGTGCAGTTCCTTGAGCGTCATCGGGTCCTTGCCCGTGACGTACTGGACGCAGGCGCGCGTCATGGGCAGCGGGATGAACTCCTGCACTTGCTCGGGCGAGTAGTTGCGCGCGAGCAATTTCTCGAACAGCTCGATCGCGGCTTCGAGCGTCGTGCCCGGATGTCCCACGATGAAGTAGTTGACGAGGTGCTGGTCGCGCCCCATCTCCTTGCACTCTTCCTTGTAGTCCTTCTCGTACTCCTCGTAGACCTCGAACCGCGGCTTGTTCATCGCTTCGAGGACGGCGTCGGAAGCGTGTTCGGGTGCGAGCTTCATGCGACCGGGCACGTGGTGCTGCACCAGATCGTGGTGCAAAGGCAACAGCTCGCCCTTCTTGTCGCGCAACATGTCGTAGCGGATACCGGAGCTCACGAACGCGTGCTTGACGCCCTTGGTCGTGCGCACGAGCCCCAACAGTCGTCGATAGCCCTCGGTCGTCTTGTCCAAGCGCAACGCCGGGCAAGGATCGGGCGTGAGGCAATCGCGCCCGAGGCACGCTTCGCCCTTCTCGAGCAGCTTGCATCCGAGCCCCCACATGTTCGCGGTGGGCCCGCCGACGTCGGTGATCGTGCCGCGGAAATCGTGGTGCGCGGCCAGCGCGGCTGCTTCGCGCAACACGGACGCTTCGCTGCGCGACTGGATCGAGCGTCCTTGATGGAACGTGATCGAGCAGAACGAGCAGTCGGCCATGCAGCCGCGGTGCGTGTTGATCGACCAGCGCACCGGTTCCAACGCCGCGATGCCGCCCGCCGCGGTGTGATCGGGGTGCCACTCGCGTCGGAACGGCAGGTCGTAGAACGAATCGACCTCGTCTTGACCGGCCGGAGGAGCCGGCGGATGTTGGAGCACGTATCGGGTGCCGTGTTGTTGCGCGAGGACGCGCGCGCTCGGGCTGTTCTCCTCGCGAACTCCGTGGAACAGCTCGATCAAGCGCTCGGGATCCGCGGCCAACTCCTCGAACGAAGGCACGACGCGTGCGTCGGCGGGGACGCGGTCTCGCGTGACGATCTCGCACGTGCCGGCCATGCCCGTGAGCGGCTCGCCGCGCGCGATGCGCTCCGCGATCGCGAGGGCCTGACGTTCGCCCATGCCCCACACGAGAAGATCGGCCTTCGAGTCGATCAGGATCGACCGGCGCATCTTCTCTTCCCAATAGTCGAAGTACGCCAGACGGCGCGGGCCGGCCTCGAGCCCGCCCACGATCACCGGGACACCGGGGTAGTGATGTCGCGCGAGCGCCGTGTACGCGATCGTCGCGCGGTTGGGCCGTCCCGGTGTGCCGCCGGGTCGATACACGTCGATTCGACGCTTGTGCTTGCTGGCCGTGTAGTTCGTGACCATCGAATCGATGGTCCCGGCGGTCACCCCCACGAAGAGCTTGGGCGCGGGCAGGCGCTTCCACGCGCCCCCGTCCGGCTCGAACTCGGGCACGTCCAGGATGCCCACCCGATACCCACGAGCCTCGAGCACGCGCCCGATCACCGCCGCCCCGAACGACGGATGGTCGACATACCCGTCCCCCGTGACGATCACGACGTCCAACTCGTCCCACCCACGCTCGCGCATCTGCGCCCGCGTGCGCGGCAAGAACGGAGCAAGGCTGGCCGACATGGGACGAAGACTCTAGCTCACGGGAGACCGCTCGGTGCCAGGGGCTTTCCTTTCACCTCGCTCGCGTGCGGGCTCCAGAGCGCCCCCACGAGCACCTCCAGCGTCGGATCGGCGGACTCGAACTCGCTCTCGCGGAGCGGCAGCGCGGACTCTACGGGGCTTCGATCGTGGTCTCCGCGGCGAACGGGGTCGTGATCGGCCCCCCGCGACATGCTCGTTTCGAGCCCGCGACATCGCCTCCCCAGGGCGAACCGTTCACGCCAAGCGAACCCCGCGGTGGGCGTTGCCCTTGGAGCGGACGGCGGCGCCGCGAGGCACTTCAACTCCAAAGCCGGGGCGTGCAGACTCCGGGACCGCCCATCGGTGGCGAATCGAGCAATCTACGAGCCCGCGGTGCCGCCGAACCGCGAGGTGGACGACACCGCGAGTGGATCGAAAACGGGCGCGTCCGGCGCGCCGCGGGTTCGTCTGGATCGAAGGGCGAAAGGAAAGCCCCTGGCACCGGTCAGAAGGAGCCGTGACGGCGGCGCTGACGCCGGTTCGTCTTGCGACCGCCCTTCGTTTGCTGGCGGGTGCGGTAGCCGGTCTTCTTCTTGTGCTTGGCGCTGCTCTTGCGAATCTTGACGTGCATGAGGGTGTCTTCCGCTTGGGGAGGGCGAGAAGCATAGCGTCCGGGTGGGCCAGCGCCAGGGTCGGGTGCGATCCCGGCGGTTTCGAGGTCGATTTCCCCGCCCGGACGGGGCTCAGCCGCCCCCGCCGCCGGTCTGGCCCTTCACGGGCGCGACCATCTTCTCGGGGCGAACGGCCTTGTCGAACGCGTCACCGGTCATGAACCCGAGCTCGACGACGGCCTCGCGCAGCGTCGAGCCGGTCTTGTGCGCGTGCTTGGCCACCTTGGCCGCGTTGTCGTAGCCGATGTGGCGGTTCAAGGCCGTCACGAGCATCAACGACTGCTTCATGAGGAGGTCGATGCGCTTGGCGTCGATCTCGAGGCCGTCGATGCAGTTCTTCTTGAACGAGTCGCAGGCGTCGGCGAGCAGCGCGATCGACTGCAGCACGTTGTGGATCATCACGGGCTTGTAGACGTTCAGCTCGAAGTTGCCCTGAGAGCCCGCGACCGTCACCGCCGCGTCGTTGCCGAACACCTGCACGCAGACCATCGTCATCGCTTCGCACTGCGTGGGGTTCACCTTGCCCGGCATGATCGAGCTGCCCGGTTCGTTCTCGGGCAGCTTGAGTTCGCCCAATCCGCAACGCGGACCCGATCCGAGCCAGCGCACGTCGTTGGCGATCTTCATCAGCGCCGCCGCGGTCGTCTTGAGCGCGCCCGAGAGGAACACGAGCGCGTCGTGTCCCGCCAGCGCGGCGAACTTGTTGGGCGCGGTCTTGAACGCGAGACCCGTTTCCTCCGTGATCTTCTTCGCGACGAGCTTGGCGAAGTCGGGGTGCGTGTTGAGTCCCGTGCCGACGGCGGTACCGCCTTGCGCCAGCTCGTACACGCCCGCGAGCGACGCGGTGATCGCGCGACGCGCGTCCTTCAGCTGTTGCACGTAGCCCGAGAACTCCTGGCCCACCGTGAGCGGCGTCGCGTCCTGGAGGTGCGTGCGTCCGATCTTCACGACCTTGGCCCACGCCTTCGACTTGGCCGCGAAAGACGCTTCCAACGCCTCGAGCGCGGGCAGCAATCGCTGCACGGTCTCGGTCGCGGCCGCGATGTGCATCGCGGTCGGGAACGAGTCGTTCGACGACTGCGCGCGGTTGACGTGGTCGTTCGGGTGGATCGGCTTCTTGCTGCCCAACTCGCCGCCGAGCAGCTGAATGGCGCGGTTGCTGATCACCTCGTTGGCGTTCATGTTCGACTGCGTGCCCGAACCCGTCTGCCACACGACCAGCGGGAAGTGATCGTCCCACTTGCCCGCGATGACTTCGTCGGCGGCCTGCAGCAACGCCTTCTGTTGCTTGGCGTTCAACATCGCAAGCTCGCCCAGCTCGATGTTGGCCTGCGCCGCGCACTTCTTGACGATGCCGAGAGCGCGGATCATCGGGCGCGTGAACGTCTGGCCGCCGATGACGAAGTTCTGCTTCGAGCGCTGCGTCTGCGCCCCCCACAACCGGTCGGACGGGACTTGGAGCGGGCCGAAGGAGTCGGATTCGGTGCGGAAGGTGGTCATGGCGGAACTCGCGGGTGTTCGTGGGTTTCGAGGGCGAAGAGAATACCGTCGGCGCCCCGATCGTTCGAGTCGACGAGGACTCGGCCACCGCGAGTTGTTCCCTCGTCGTGCGGGCGACGTGGCGCTCGGGCCATCCTCCCTGCGAGGGACTCCAGCGGCGCTTGCGGTGCCCGCACGCGGGGACGTCTTCTTCGCGCGCACGTCAGGATGTGCGCGGAATCGTCGGGTCGTCGGGCGACGCATGCGCCGCAACGTCCGGACCCGACTCAGGTCTTCTTCGGGCGCTTGCGTGCGAGCTTCTTCGTCGCCGCGTACGCGTGCGCTCGCGCGATGACCGCACGCACGCCCTTCACGTCGCGCGAATCGTAGCGCACGAGGACGGCGTCCGAACCGACGTAGTGTTGCGTCTGGAAGTACGTACGCGGATCCGACGTCAACAGCTCCGCGATGGTCTCGCGATCGACTTGCACGCAGAAACTCGTCTGCGATTCGTGTCCCGTGTGGAGGAACGCGCGCCGGTTCGAGGACAGCTTGACGACCGGTTTGCCGTAACTCGTTCCGAGCTCCGTGCCCGGCAGTCGCAGCGCGTAGGCGACGGCTTCGTCCCAGTTCATGGCCCGACGACGCTCGCACTCGACACGTGAGCGTGGCTCACGGCGGCTGCAACGGCCGGCACGCGGCGCACGCGGTGCGCGCACGAGCGAACGTGCTCGTCCCCGCCGTGAGCTTCGACGCGCCCGTGCCCCACGATTTCGCGGTGTGATCCGGTTCTAGGGAGTTCGTGCGTCACGTGCGCTCCTCCGTCCCGGCGTTTCCGCGCGGCTCGACCACGTCGCCCCGGGTTCGGCCTCGATCGTGTCGGGCCGGACCCGGCGGACGAGTGCGCGCGCGTCCTCGGGCAGCCCTTCGACCAGACGCGCGTCGGGCAGCCACAGCCCCTGCTTCGGGCCCGTGTGGAGCACGATGCCGTCCGCACAGGCGCGCACGCTCGCGTACGCTCTCCAGTCCACCTCGCTGCGCGAGAGCGCGGTCGTCAGTTCGACGCCATGCTCGTGCAGTTTCACCTGCGTCGTGCGGCTGGCTTCGTCGCTCTTCCGTCGCAAACGCATCGAAAGGTGAAAGATCAGCGCCTCCAGGGAGCCCGGCCAGCACACGGCGAAGTACCCGAACGCGAGTGCGAACAACCCGAACCACATGGACACGGGTGGGCGCCTGGATTCGTCGGCCAGCAGGAGCGCGAGGACGAAAGCGAGCAGGAGCATCCCGCCGACCGGTCGCGCGAACCAGCGGATCAAGGCCGACGGCCGCTTCACGTTCGCGAGCGTGACCCGACGCAAGTGCTCGCGCAGGTAGGGCGCGTCCAGATCCAGGCGAAAGCGCACGTGCGCGGGACTCGCTCGCCCACCGTCGCTCACAACAGCTTCATGTCCTTCATCAGCTGCACGTCCTGCAGGATCGCGCCGGCGGTCTTCTGCATCTGCGCGCGCGAGTCGAGGTCGAGCGGCACTTCGACGATCCGCTCGACGCCGTTCTTGCCCAGGATCGCGGGCACGCCCATGTACAGGCCCTCGAAGCCGTACTGGCCGTTCAAGAAGCACGCGCAGGGCAAGAGGCGTTTCTCGTCGTTCAGGATCGACTTGGCCATCGCGACGCTCGAGCTGGCGGGCGCGTACCAAGCGCTCCCCGTCTTGAGCAGGTTCACGATCTCGGCGCCGCCGTTGCGCGTGCGCTTGGCCATCTCCTCGATCTTGGCGCGGTCGACGAGGTCCTTGATGCCCACGCCGTTCACGACGCAGTAGTTGGGCAGCGGCACCATCGAATCGCCGTGCGCGCCGAGCACCATCGCCTTGACGTCGATCGCGCTCGACTTCGTGGCCTCGGCGATGAACCAACTGAAGCGCGCGCTGTCGAGCACGCCGGCCATGCCCGTGACGCGCGCGCCGGGGAAACCCGACCGCGCGCGGAACAAGTGCACCATCGAGTCGAGCGGGTTCGTCACGACGATCACGTGCGCGTCCGGCGAACCGACGCGCACGTAATCGGCGACGGTCGTGATGATCTTGGCGTTCGTCGCGAGCAGGTCGCTGCGGCTCATGCCCGGCTTGCGCGGGATGCCGGCCGTGACGATGACGAGGTCCGATCCGTACGTGTCCTTGGGATCGTTCGTGCCGACGATCGTCGCGCCGAAGCCCTCGACCGCACCGGACTGGTTCATGTCCAGCGCGATCCCCTGCGGACGCCCTTCGAGGACGTCGATCAGGACGATCGTGCTGGCCAGGTCCTTCATCGCGCACAAGTGCGCGCAGGTCGACCCCACGTATCCGGCCCCGACGACGGTGATCTTGCGCTTCTGGATCGTGCTCATGCGGCGCGCACGCTACCCGCTCCGGGGGCGAGTCGGCAAGTCACGGCGGCGGGGTCTCGCGGAACGGATTCTCGACGGTGAGTCCGACGAATCGTTGCCCGTGCTGCAGGTCCTCCGTGAGCAGCCGTCGACAGGACGAACCGAGGGCGGCCTCGACGATCGGCGCTTCCCAGTACGCGAGGCGCGAGTGCTGAGCTCGGTCGATGGCCCGCAGCACGAGACTCGGCTCGATCGGAACGACTCGGCCGTCGGCGAGAGCTTGGACCACGTCCCGCGCCGCGGTCCCGGAAAGCGGCGTGCGAAGCCGACGCGTGAGGCACCAGTAGGTCTCGTTGAGGACCTGTGCGCTGACGATCGTGTTCCCGCGTCGACCTCGATCGATGATCCCGAGCGCGATCTCGCGCTTGCGCGCCTCCAAGACATCGAACGCGTACACGATCACGTTCGAGTCGACGAAGACTCGCTCAGACGTCGTAGAGGTCTTCGCGCCGCCAATCGCGTCCTCCAGGGCCACTACCGGCGGTCGAGCGCCGCGCCAACTCCAGGAGCTTCGCCCAGCCCGGACCGTCGCTCCACTCGGAAGCGCAGCGCGCGAGTTCTCGTGCGAGGAAGTCATCGACGCTGATCCCCATGTCCGTGGCGCGTTCTTGCGCGCGTCGAAGCAGTTGGTCGTCGAGTTCGAGGGTGAATCGTCGTCTGGACATGTGTTCCATCCTGTGGGAGTCGTTGGACCCTACCCATGTCGCCGATTCTTCGCCAATTCATGCCTTGTGGACTGCTCGGAAGGCGGATTGGTTGCGGGCGCTCCCCCGTGAACCTGCCGACGCGTCACCAGCGCGCGTCCAAGCCCTTGTCCTCGCTAGGATTGCCGCGGTGGATCCTCTGCATCGCATCGCCGAGAAGAAGATCGAGGAGGCGCTCGCGCGGGGCGCGTTCGACG
>Ga0075163_10007378_pt1 | contig 14538 bp, 16 predicted proteins | sample JI1023141ADNA_FD_71478 | JGI IMG/M metagenome (GOLD analysis project Ga0075163, IMG submission 71478) | Wastewater effluent complex algal communities from Wisconsin, to seasonally profile nutrient transformation and Carbon sequestration -... | ecosystem: Engineered > WWTP > Effluent > Algae...
ACCGTCAACGCCTGCGGTCACACCGGGCTGTGCGCGCTGCGCCGCGACGGCGAGGTCGGCGCGGTACTGGCGCTCGGCGTGACCAGACCTGACGGGGAGGCGCTGGCCGCGCTGGGCGCCGCGCTGGGAACCGAGATCGAACGGGTGGACCACAGCGCAGGCGCGGTGCTGGCCGTCGGCCCGACCGGAAACGGACTGATCGATGCCGTCACCGGACTGGGCGAAGCCGCGCACATCGCCGAGGTGGCGCTGGCGATGCGCGGCGCCAGACGCCCGTTCTATCGGGCGGCCGACGTGCGCCTACACGGCCTGGTCTCGTTGCTGCGTGACGACCCACGGGTGCAGACCTTCGCCGAGACCGAACTGCGGGCGCTGCTGGCCGGGGACCCGGCGCAGCTGGATCTGTTGCGCGAGTATCTGAAGCTGGCGGGGAACAAGGCCGCGGTGGCCGCCCGCCTGCATCTCAGCAGGCCCGCGCTGTACAAGCGGCTCGGTGCGATCCGCGCCGCGCTCGGGGTGGATCTCGACGACGGCGAATCGATGACCTCGCTGCATGTCGCGCTGATGGTGCTCGACGCGCGCAGCCGTGCCGGGATCGACATCCCGAAGACGTGAGTAGCCCGGGTGCCCGCGCGGTACTGTCTGCCCATGATGCGCCGGGTACTCGGCTACGAGATGCGGATCTCGGTGTGGATAGGCCTGGCGATCCTGCTGGCCATCCCCTACCTGGTCATCGGAATGGTTTGGGGCTTCATACATTCCGGTCCGTTCCTCGGATCGGTGCTGGCCTGGCCGCTGCTGCTGCTCTACAGCTTCTGCGGGCTGTGAACACGTTGCTGAGCCGGCCGGTCGCGGTCGAGGCGATGATCGAGTTCCTGATGTGGCTGGCCGTGCCCTATATCGTCATCGGTCTCGTCTTCAGTGTCACCCATCCCGATGACGTGCGGTCCCTGGAGAAGCAGGTGCAGACCCAACTGCCGGCCGGTGCGGATGCCGTGTCGTTCGGCGCGGCTACCCTGTTGTGGCCGATGATGCTGATCACCGGACCCGTAGAGGAGCATTGCGATGTCGGATGACGACCTGGCAGATTTCGAGCAGACCGAGTTCACTCACGACGGGAAGACCCGCGCGGTCTATCGCAAGGGCAGCGGTCCGGCGGTCATCGTGATCGCCGAGATGCCCGGCATCACCCCGAAGGTACTGGCCTTCGCGCGGCAGATCGCCGAGATCGGATGTACCGCGGTGTTGCCGCACCTGTTCGGCACGCCCGGCCGGGATCCCAACGCCAGCAAGCTGTTCGCCGTCAAGACCCTGGCGTCCTCGATGGTGCCGGCCTGCATCAGCAAGGAGTTCGTCACGCTGGCGACCGGGCGCACCTCCCCGGTCATCGGGTGGTTGCGCGCATTGGCGCGCGCCGAGCACGCCCGGTGCGGTGGGCCCGGTGTCGGCGCGGTCGGCATGTGCTTCACCGGTGGATACGCGCTGGCGATGGCCGCCGATGACGTGCTGCTGGCACCGGTACTGTCTCAGCCGTCGATGCCGGTCGGCCTGACCAAGGCGCAGCGGCGGTCCATCGACATCTCGCCCGCGGACCTGGAGATCGTGAAGGGCCGCTGTGCCCGCGGACTGACCGTGCTCGGATTGCGTTTCGAGTCCGACAAGTTCGTGCCCGCCGAGCGGTTCGACTTTCTGCGCGAGCAACTCGGAGAGGCCTTCGTTGCGGTGGAACTGACCGACGCCGATGCCAATCCCGAGGCGCTGATGCCCCCGCATTCGGTGCTCACCGAGCACCTGATCGACGAACCGGGCCAGCCCACCAGGGCCGCCCTCGACCAGGTGCTGGACCTGTTTCGCAGTCGCCTGCTCGTCACCGCCTGAACCTGGCCGGCGCATGTGGCGGAATGAGATCGCCGCCGCGCGATGTTGTCACGAACATGCTCAGCACAAGACGATTCATGCAGTCGGTCGTCGCCTCAGCGGTCGCGCTGGCGGCCATCGCCATCCCGACCGTCGCGCTCTTACAGGACGGGCCTGCGCAGTTCCCGATCCAGATCACCATCGGCGACACACTGCCCTGAAACGACGGGTCAGGCGGACCGGTTGACGTCGGGGTGGTCGTCGGGGCCGTCGTCGTCCACGGTGGCCAGCGCGGGTGACAGCAGCAGCCGCATCTGGTTCCCGCCGGATTTGCGTGCCTCGTACATCGCGTTGGTGCCGATGGTGACGAGTTCGTCGAGCACGTCGTGGGAGCCCTGACCGGTCAGCGGTTTCAGCGGGGTACTGACCACGCCGAGACTCGCCGTCAACTGGAACGGTGCGGACTTGATGGTGCCCAGGATCCGCTCGGCGAGCGGCGTCGGGTCCGGCGTGGTGAACACATCGGCCACCAGGTACTCGGCCTCCCCGAGGGCGCCTATGACCGCGTCGCCGCGCACCGTTTCGCGCAGCCGCTGCCCGATCGCCACCCGCGCCTTGTTGCCGCCTGCCCGTCCCGACATGGCGGTCAGCAGCGAGAAGCTGTCCAGATTCACCACGATCAGAATCAGGTAGCGGTCATCGCGCCGGCTGCGGGAACCGATCAGGGTGGCCACGCTGTCATAGAAGGACTGCCGATTCGGCAGACCGGTCAGCGGCTCGATTTCGCCGTGTGGCTTTTCCGAACCGATGATCCGCAGGACCAACTCGCACGCGAGGGCGACAAACGAATTGATCACGACGACGAAGGCCACGCTGGCCAGGGCGAGCGCCTGATCGGCGGATACCAGGCGCCAGGCCAGCACCACCAACGTTGCGGTCTGTACAGCCCAGATCGGCGCGAGCCACACACGGGAATGGAAGATCATCGCGTAGGCCGTCGTAACGGTGAACGCCGTCGCACTGAGCAGCGCCAGGACCGGGTCGCGCTCCAGCAGGCACACCGTCGCGATCAAGACGGTACCCAGGATCAGACAGAACTGGGACTGCCGCCGAGTCGGCCAGTCCGAGCGCAGCCACACAAAGGACATCACCGCGCAGGCGACGAACAACAGCGCCGCGATGACCGGCCGGTGGGGCAGTTGGGAAGTGGTGGACGCGATGATCACCAACACCGACATCACGCCGAGGCTGCCGATGATCCAGGCGACCATCCGGCACGTCGCGACCTGCAGTTCGCGGGCGGCCAGGAAGGACGTCAACCATTCGTAATGGTCGCCGCCGTGTCGCCACCGGGAAGGGATCACCACGGCCCCGCGCTCCCGGCGCCGGGCCGTGCACTTCTACGCCCCCACAGCATCAGCGAACGGTACCAGCACCAAGGCCGCTAGCCTGGCCCAATGGCATCCCCATGGACCCCGGCACGCCTCGGCGACATGACCGACCGCACCGTGATCGTGACAGGCGCGACCAACGGCGTCGGACTGGCGACGGCGGCGGCGCTCAGCCGGGCCGGGGCACACGTGGTGATGGCGGTGCGCAACACCGATCTCGGGGCGCAACGCGCCGCCGAGATCGGCGGACGCACCTCGGTGCTCCGGCTCGATCTGGCCGACCTGTCCTCGGTGCGCGCGTTCCCGGGACTGCTCGACGACGCGGGTATCGGCACGGTCGACATCCTGATCAACAACGCCGGAACGCTCACCGACAAGCGCGTCGACACGGTGGACGGCTTCGAGGCGACCATCGCGACCAACATGCTCGGCCCGTTCGCCCTGACCAACCTGCTGTTGGACCGGGTGCGCGGGCAGATCGTCAACGTCGGCTCGCAGGCCCACGAGTCGGCGACGTTGCGACTCGACGATATGCACCTCAGCGCCCACAAGTGGACGAGGATGGGCGCCTACGCCCGGTCCAAGCTGGCGGTCATGCTGTGGGGACTGGAATTGGACCGCCGACTGCGCGCGGCGAACTCGCCGGTCATCAGCCACCTCACCCACCCGGGCTGGGTGGATTCCAATCTGCCGCAATTGTCGGACGCACCGCTGATGGGCGTCGTGGCGCGCGGGGTCAAATTGGTGGCCGGTGTGCTGGCCAACGATCCGGCGGCCGGGGCCGCCACCACGCTGTACTGCCTCACCGAACCCATCCCGCCGGGCAGCTACGTCGGCGTGGAAGGCCGGTTCGGCCTGCGGGGCGGCCCGGTGCTGATCGGGCGGTCGGCGCTGGCATGTGACTACGCGACCGCGGCGCGGGTCGTCCAATTCGCCGAGCAGGAAACCGGCACAGCGCTCGCCATCGGTTAGCCGCGTCGTCAGCCGGGCATCACGCGGCCGTCACCTGATGGTGAGACAGTCTCACGGTGACCGTCCGAACGACTCCGAGCGGGCGCGTCGAACGGTTCCACCTGTTCTGCGAGCGGGTCGTGGCGCGCCTGCCCTTCGGCCTGAAATCGATTGTCGCCCCGACCTTCCTGGGTTTCGTGCTGATCAACAGCTTCACCTTCGGACTGGACATGGCGCTGCTGACGATGCTGCACGGCGGTTTCGCGGTGCCGCTGCCGATCGCGTTCACCGCGGGCTACGTATGCGCGTTCACGCTGGCGTTCTTCCTGAACCGGACCCTGAACTTCCGCTCACATGCCACCGTCGGTCCGCAGTTGGTCACCTACGTGGCGGTGGTCGCCGTCAACTACGCGGCGTTCATCGTCGTGCTGCCGACCTTCCTGGCCGCCACGGGGCTGCAGTACCACCTGGCCCGGCTGGTGGCCGGCGGGTGCGAGGCGGTCTACATGTACACCGCGATGCGGCTGGTGGTGTTCCGGCGCTGAAACGCCAACAATGAACCGATGACCATTCAGCCGGACCGCAGGGACGTGCTCGTCGGGGCGGGCGCCGCCATCGGAACCGTGGTGCTGGCGGGCTGCGCCGCCGAGAAGACCGAACCCGCGGCGACCCCGGCACCGCCGGAGGTTCTTGCGCGCACCGCCGAGGTGCCGGTGGGCTCCGCCCTGGTGGTCGACGGCATCGTGCTGACCCAACCGAGGCCCGGCGAGTTCACCGGGTTCTCGGCGGTCTGCTCGCACGCCGGGTGCACGGTGTCCAAGGTCGACGGTGCCCAGGTCATCTGCCCGTGCCACGGCAGTACCTTCGGCCTCGACGGCGCCGTGCTGTCCGGACCCGCGCGGGCACCGCTGACGCCGGCGCCGATCACAGTCCGTGGTGATTCGATCGTGGCCGGCTGAAAGCTGGTTACGATCATCGGCTGTGGTGGACGACCAGCCCGGTGAATCGGTGCCGATGCCGACCGAGATGCCGTGGTACGAGGAATCGTGGGCAGTCGTCACCGCGGGGGTGGCCGGAGTGCTGGCCATCGTCGTGCTGATCTACGCCGTGGTGCAGACCGCGGAGAACTCGGTGCAACCCTCCTACGGTCCGCAGCACTACACCGGCTACACCACCTCGACGACCGGTTCCACCTCGAGCACGACCACCACACGGACCACCAGGTCGACGACCACCACCACGGAGACGACCACCACCACGGAGACGACCACCGAGGAGTCGAGCACCGAGGAGACGACCCCGTCGCTGGACGAGGACAACCCGTTCATCCTGAATCCGTTCGCCACCACCACGGAGTCGACCACAGAGGAACCGTGACGGGCGTTTAGCCAGCCGATTCGCTGGGGATGTGATCGTCTGACACAATCAGCTCCGAGGGGAGTACTCCTGCGCTGCGGTGTCGTCATCACGTCGTCCGTCATCGGACGACCGGTGCTGCAGGCCCGCGTGACGTATGCGCGGGCGGAAGAGACCTCGGCCGTTGATCGACGACCGGAGGCTCCAACCATATGAACGTGTCCGCACTCGAGTGGGGGATCACCCTCGCCGTCACCCTGGGCGTCCTGCTCGTGGATGTCCTGGTGTTCGGCAGGCGGCCGCATGAGCCGTCGACCCGGGAAACCTCCATCGCGCTGACCTTCTACGTCGGCCTCGCGATCGCCTTCGGCATCTGGACCTGGACCTTCCACGGCAGCCAATACGGCGTGGAGTTCTTCGCCGGCTGGCTCACCGAGTACAGCCTCTCGGTGGACAACCTGTTCATCTTCCTGATCATCATGGCCAGCTTCAAGGTGCCCAGGATCTACCAGCAGCAGGCGCTGCTCGTCGGCATCATCCTGGCGCTGATCTTCCGCGGCATTTTCATCGCCCTCGGCGCGGTGGCCATCGAACAGTTCTCCTGGGTGTTCTACATCTTCGGCGCCTTCCTGATCTACACCGCCTGGAAGCTGGCCCGCGACACCGACCACGACGACGACGCCGAGAACGGAGTCGTCCGGTTCGCTCGCAACTACCTGAACACCACCGACAAATGGCACGGCCTGAAGCTCACGGTCAAAGAGGGCTCCAAGCGCGTCATGACGCCGATGTTCCTGGTGATCGTCGCGCTGGGCACCACCGACCTGCTGTTCGCCCTGGACTCCATTCCGGCCATCTATGGGCTCACCCAGGAGCCCTACCTGGTGTTCACCGCCAACGTGTTCGCGCTGATGGGCCTGCGTCAGCTGTACTTCCTACTCGGGGATCTGCTCAAGCGGCTGGTCTACCTGTCGCAGGGCCTGTCCTTCATCCTCGGCTTCATCGGCGTCAAACTGGTGCTGCACGCCCTGCACGAGAACGAGCTGCCGTTCATCAACGGCGGCGAGCCGGTGCACGTGCCGACCATCCCGACGCTGGCCAGCCTGGGCGTCATCATCGTCACCCTGGTCATCACCACCGTCGCCAGCCTGTACAAGACCCGGGTGGTCGACAAGAAGGACGGCGCCACAGCCGAGGACACCGCCGACGGGGAAGCCCCGGCCAAGCCGGCCGAATAGCTTGCCGAGCGGGGCGCTTTGTAAGCGCCTCGCTCAAACCCGTTATCCCGCCGGACAATTCGTTAACGTAGGGCGGCATGCCGTCCGCTGAAGTGTTCCCCCGTCGCTCCGCTCGCCCCGAACCCGCTGCGGTTCGTAAGGCCGTTATCGGAGCCTCCATCGGCAACGCCGTGGAATGGTTCGATTTCGCCATCTACGGATTCCTGGCGGTCTACATCGCCGCCAATTTCTTTCCTTCCGACGATGACACCGCGGCATTGCTGAACACGTTCGCGATCTTCGCGGCGGCGTTCTTCATGCGCCCGTTGGGCGGGTTCGTGTTCGGTCCGCTCGGGGATCGCATCGGCCGGCAGCGGGTGCTGGCACTGGTGATCCTGCTGATGTCGGCGGCCACCTTGCTCATCGGGCTGTTGCCGACCTACTCGGCGGTCGGCGTCGCGGCCCCGCTGATGCTGCTGGTGCTGCGCTGTCTGCAGGGGTTCTCGGCCGGCGGCGAATACGGTGGCGGAGCGGTGTATCTGGCCGAGTACGCGCCGGACAGACGACGCGGCCTCGTGGTCACCTTCATGGTGTGGTCGGGGGTGCTCGGTTTCCTGCTCGGATCGCTCACGGTCACCCTGTTGCAGACCGGGCTGTCGGCCGCCGCGATGGACAGCTACGGCTGGCGGATACCGTTCCTGCTCGCCGCACCGCTGGGCCTGGTCGGGCTGTACATCCGGCTGCGGTTGGACGACACCCCCGAGTTCACCGACCTCAGTACCGCCGACAAGGTCGCCGATCGGCCCCTGCGCGAGGCCACGCGTACATCGTGGCGGCCGATTCTGCAGGTCATCGGCATGTTCTTGATCTTCAACGTCGGCTACTACGTGGTGTTCACCTTCTTACCGACCTACCTGATCAAGACGCTGGAGTTCTCCAAGGCCGCATCGTTTCTCTCCATCACGCTGGCCAGCCTGGTCGCCCTCGTGCTGACGTTGCCGTTCGCGGTGCTCTCGGACCGGATCGGGCGCAAGCCGATGCTGATCGCCGGCTCAGCGGCTTTCGCGCTGTTGAGCTATCCGATTTTCCTGCTGCTGACCTCGGGGTCGCTGGCCGCCGCCGTGACCGCGCACTGCCTGCTGGCCGCGATCGAATCGATCTACATCTCGACGGCCGTGACCGCAGGTGTGGAACTGTTCGCCACCCGGGTGCGCTACAGCGGCTTCGCCGTCGGCTACAACATCTGCGTCGCGGCGTTCGGCGGCACCACCCCGTACGCGGTGACCTGGCTGACGGCCGAGACCGGCAACCCCCGGGCGGCCGCCTTCTATCTGGTGATCGCCGCGGTGCTGTCCCTGGGCACGGTGCTGACGCTGCGGGAATCGGCGGGTAAACCGCTGGCGGCCACCTGAGGGCGGGTCACCCTGCGATGATGTCGGCATGAGACCGGGAACCAGGCCCACGAAGGCGGATGTGGCGCGGCTGGCCAATGTCTCACCGGCGACCGTCAGCTATGTGCTCAACAACGTCAAGGGACAGACCATCTCGGCGCAGACCCGCGCGGCCGTGCAGGATGCGGCCAAGTCTCTCGGTTACCGGCCAAACCTCGCCGCCCGCAATCTTGCCCGCGGCGGCAGCGGCGTGGTGCTGTATATCGTTCCGCGAATTTCGTTGGGCGAGTTGCTCCTTGAGGTCGGCAGCAGGCTGACCACCGAGTTGGCCCGCCACGGCGTGGTGTTGTCACTGCAGTTCGAGACCGATGACGGCCGCAATGTGGTGGACGCGGTGGCCGACCTGAACCCGATCGCGGTGACCAGTGTGTTCCCGCTCGGCGGTGCCGCGCTGGAGGCGGTGACGGCTGCGGGCATCCCGCAGATCTATCTGGGCAGCGCGCAATTGCACGCGATGGGTGAGCTACATCTGTCGATCGGTCGGCTGCGGGTCGAGCATCTGGTGGCCCGGGGGCACCAGCGGCTGGCGTTCGCTTACGCCGGCGACGAGACGCTACGGCCGCTCGGCGACTACTGGCTGACCGGCTTGCGGGCGGCCGCCGCGGAGCTGCCCGAGATCGCCACCGCGACCGTCGCCGCCGACGGCTCCGATGCCGCGGACGTGGTGCGTGACTGGATCGCGGCGGGTGTGACGGCGGTGTGCGCGCAGAGCGACGAGACCGCCATGGTGGTGTTGCACGGCATCAGGGAGGCCGGGCTGCGTTGCCCGCAGGATCTGGCGGTGATGGGAGTGGACGCGATCCCGCTGGGCGCGGTGAGCGGTCCACCGCTGACCTCGGTCGGCTTGGATGCCAAGACGATCGTCGAGGTGTCGGTGGCGGCGATGATGACCGAGCTCGGATTTCCCAGCGCTGGTGAGCCCAGCAGCGCAAATGTCGCGCAGCTGATTCAGCGCGCGTCCACCTGACGAGACACTTCGCGGTCGATTTGTCACGGTGCGCGCTTGCCCTCGGGGGAGTGACCCGCGTAACTTACGCGAGTAAGTGCCAGCCCCCGGAGAGGTGAACAGGTGACCATCGAGGCCAACCCAGGACGAATTGACGGCACCGCCGTCGGCGACGTGTACTTCGACCCGTACAACGTCGAGATCAACGCCAACCCGTACCCGGCGTTCGCCCGCCTGCGCGAAGAAGCGCCGCTGTACTACAACGAGGAGTTCGACTTCTACGCGTTGAGCCGGTTCGCCGATGTGAACAAGGCGTTGATCGACCACGAGACATTCAGCTCGGCGCGCGGCGCGATCATCGAACTGATCAAGGCCAATATCGAGATCCCCTCGGGCGCACTGATCTTCGAGGATCCGCCGATCCACACCACACACCGCAAACTGCTGGCCCGGATGTTCACCCCGCGCAAGATCGCCGCGCTGGAACCCAAGATCCGCGAGTTCTGCGCACAGGCGCTGGACCCCTTGGTCGGCTCCGGCAAGGTCGACTTCATCACCGATTTCGGCGCCATCATGCCGATGCGGGTGATCAGCACGCTGCTCGGCATCCCCGAGGACGACCAGGAGATGATCCGCGACCACGGCAACGATCAGATGCGCACCGAGGACGGCAAGCCGATGAAGGCCGCCAGTGAAGGCCTGATCGACGGGTCGATCTTCGAGACCTATATCGACTGGCGCAAGGACAACCCGTCCGACGACATCATGACCGACCTGCTCAACGTCGAGTTCACCGATGAGCAGGGCGTGACCCGCCACCTCACCCGCGAAGAGCTGCTGATCTACATCAACGTCGTCGCCGGCGCCGGGAATGAGACCACCACCCGCCTAATCGGCTGGGCGGCCAAGGTGCTCGCCGAGCATCCCGACCAGCGCCGCCAGCTCGTCGAGAACCCGGCCCTGATCCCGCAGGCGATCGAGGAACTGCTGCGTTTCGAACCGCCCGCCCCGCACGTCGCCCGCTACGTCACCCGCGATGTCGAGTACTACGGCCAGACGGTGCCCGAGGGTGCGGCGATGATGATGTTGATCGGATCGGCCGTGCGTGACAGCCGCCAATTCCCGCCCGACGGTGAGGTTTTCGACATCCACCGCGAACAGCGCCAGCATCTGGCATTCAGCGTCGGCACGCACTTCTGCCTGGGCTCGGCGCTGGCCCGCCTGGAGGGTCGGATCGCGCTGGAGGAGATGCTCAAGCGCTTTCCGGAGTGGGAGGTCGATCTGCCCAACGCGAAGCTGTCACCGACGTCGACCGTGCGCGGCTGGGATTCGATGCCGGCGTTCGTCCCGTGACCGTTGGGTTGTCGGTCCCGAAATCGTGGGACGAGGTCACCCCCGACTGGATGACCGCGGCATTGGCCATGGACTTCCCCGACGCGGTCGTCGATACCGTCACCGTCGCCATGCGCGATGACGGCACCAACCGGCGGGCCCGGCTGGCGCTGACCTACCGACCCGGTCCGGCCGGTCCGGACCGGGTGTTCGTCAAGGCCGTCGATCCTGGACACCGGGAGCTGATCAAGATGACCAGCGGGCTGCTACACGAGCCGCGGCTGTTCAGCTCCGGTGTCGAGCTGCCGCTGGAGCATCCGCGGGTGCACGCCGCCCCGGTCGACGAAACCGCCGAGGACTTCCTGTTGGTGATGGAGGACCTCACCGCCCGGGATGCCGATCCCCGCGATGCCACCCGGCCGCTCACCGTCGAGCAGGCCGCCGACGCGGTGCGTGGTCTCGGCCGGCTGCACGGGGAATTCTGGGGTGAGCGGCTCACACGGCCCGGTCTGGGCTGGCTGGAACCGTTTCTGCCCTGGGACGGCATGCAGTACGCACCGCTGCCTGCGGCGCTGCAACGCCTCGGCGATGACGCCCCGGCCTCGGTGCAGGCGCTGACCATCGATGCGCTGGTGGAAGGCATCTGGAAACCGTTCATCCGGACCTTGACCGCACCGGGTGTGCCGGTGACCCTGCTGCACGGTGACCCGCACATCGGCAATACCTATGTGGTCACCGGGACCGGGTCGGGAGACACCGTCGGCTTCCTGGACTGGCAGGTGGCCCGGCGGGGTAACTTCTCCGTCGACCTCGGCTACTTCCTGCAGGGCGCGCTGGTCACCGAGGACCGACGCGCGCACGAGCGTGAACTGCTCGGCGAGTACCGGGACAGCCTGGGCCTGCCCGCCCACGAACTGCCCTCGGCCGAGGAGATCTGGCTGCGCTACCGCGCGTCGGTGGCGCACGGCCTGACGACGTGGCTGGCCACCGCCAGTGCCGGGGAACTCTGGCAGCGCCCGGACATCGCGCTGGCGTTGGCGCAGCGTTACAGCGCCGCCTACGAGGACCTGCAAACCGCACAAGCGTTGGCGGACCTGACCACCTAGGGTGGTGGCGTGACAAGGGCGCGCCGACTGTGATCGATCACGTGCTTGTCGTCATCTTCGCCCTGTGCGCAGCCATTTTCGCGGCCATTGGCATCGTGGTGCGCCAGCGGGCGACGATCGATGTGCCCGAGGAGCACGGTGTCAGCACCGTCATGCTGGCAACGCTGCTGCGCCGCCCGCTGTGGTGGGGCGGAACTGCCGCAGCGGTGGCGGGTTTCGTCTTCCAGGCTTTGGCCCTGGACAACGGTTCGCTGATCGTGGTGCAGCCGCTGCTGGTGTCCGCGCTGTTGTTCGCGCTGCCGCTGAGCGCCCGGCTGGCGCACCGCCGGGTCAACCGGGGCGACTGGTTGTGGGCCGTGCTGTTGACGGTCTCGCTGGCGATCTTCGTGCTGCTCGCCCATCCCCGGGTCAGTGACCAGGTTGCGCCGGTGAGCACCATTGCCGTGGTCGCGGGTGTGTGCGCGGTGGTGGTGCTCGGCTGTGTGCTGGTCGCGGTGCGACGCTCCGGCTGGCAACGGGCGGTCCCGTTGGCTGTCGCCGTGGGCGTGCTGTTCGGTCTCGTCGCGGTGCTGACCAAGATGCTGATGCACGCGCTGGATCGCCACACCGTCGCCGAGGTGCTGGCGACTCCGCTGCCGTATGCGCTGGTACTGCTCGGTGTGTTGGCCACCCTGCTGCAGCAGTCCGCCTTCCATGCCGGTTCGCTGCAGACCTCCGTCCCCACCATGCTGGTCGTCGAACCGATGGCCGCCGTGCTGCTGGGTGTGTTCCTGCTCGGCGAGACCCTCACCGCGAATCGGTGGGAGGCGGTGGTGCTGACCGTCACGGTGCTCGCCATGACCGCGGCCACCATCGCGCTCGGGCGTGACGAAGGCGCCTATGAGGCCCAGCTGGAAGCCACGTCACGCGCGACCTGACGACCGTTCTCACAGGGAACCGGCAGGTCGCAGCGCCGCGGGCATATCTTTAGTTTTGCTAACGTTGTGAGGTGCGTCGGTGTGGACGACGAGGTCCGCCGAGCGATTTCCCGTCGCTCCGCTCGCCCCGGCATACGAATAGCGATAGAGAACTGAAGGACTACTCATGTCGAACGAGAACTTTGACGACCGCCTTGCGCGGCTGTACGCCACCGACCCGGAGTTCGCCGCCGCCAGGCCCGACCCGGCCGTCGTCGCCGCGGTGAACGAACCCGGGTTGACCCTTCCCGATATCGTGCGCACCGTCCTGACCGGTTACGCCGACCGGCCCGCGTTGGGCGCCCGCGCCGTCGAGTTCGTCACCGACGAAACCGGCCGCACCGTCGCCGAACTGCAGCCGCGTTTCGAGACCATCACCCACGGGCAGCTCTGGGAGCGGGTCCGGCGGGTCGCCGACGCCTGGCGCGCCAACCCCGTGCACCCCGGTGACCGGGTCGCCCTGCTCGGCTTCACCAGCGTCGACTACACCGTGGTCGATATCGCGCTCACGCAGCTCGGCGCCGTCTCGGTGCCGCTGCAGACCAGCGTGTCGGCGGCCGCACTCGCCCCCATCGTCGCCGAGACCGAGCCGGTGCTCATCGCGGCGAGCATCGACTATCTCGATGACGCGGTCGAGTTGGCCCTCGGATCAGATGTGGTGCGGCTCGCGGTGTTCGACTACCGGCCCCAGGTCGATGACCAGCGTGACGCGCTGGTCGTCGCGACCGCCAGGCTCGGTGACCGGGTCACCATCGAGACCCTCGACGATCTGCTGGTGCGTCCGGCCTCCACCGTCGAACCCGTTGCCGTACAAGAGGAATCCGATCCGCTGTCGCTGCTGATCTACACCTCCGGCAGCACCGGAGCGCCCAAGGGAGCGATGTACCCAGCGAGCAAGGTCGCCGACATCTGGCGGCCCGCGGCCAACTCGCACTGGGATGAGAGCCAGGGCGTGGTGCCGTCGGTCGTGCTGAGCTTCATGCCGATGAGCCACGTGATGGGCCGCGGCATCCTCTACAGCGCGCTGGCCAGCGGCGGCTCGGTGAACTTCGCGGCCCGCGCCGACCTGTCGACCTTCCTGGAGGACCTGGCACTGACCCGGCCCACCCAGCTGAACTTCGTGCCGCGCATCTGGGACATGCTGTTCGGTGAATACCAGAGCCGGATCGCACACACCGGCGCCACCGACGCCGAGAAAGAAGCGGTGCTGGCGGACATGCGGCAGAACCTCCTCGGCGGTCGCTTCGTCAGCGCGCTGACCGGTTCGGCGCCCATCTCGCCGGAGCTGAAAGCCTGGGTGGAGAAGCTGCTCGACATGCACCTGCTGGAGGGCTACGGGCTCGACCGAGGCCGGCGCGGTGTTCGTGGACGGCAAGATCGCTCGGCCGCCGGTGCTGGAGTACAAGCTGGTCGACGTGCCCGAACTCGGTTACCACCTGACCGACCGCCCGCACCCGCGCGGTGAGCTGCTGGTGCGTTCCGAGCAGCTGTTCCCCGGCTACTACAAGCGCCCCGAGGTCACCGCCCAGGTCTTCGACGCGGACGGTTTCTACCGGACCGGCGATATCGTCGCCGAACTCGGACCCGATCAGGTCGCCTATGTCGACCGGCGCAACAACGTGCTCAAGCTCTCCCAGGGCGAATTCGTCACGGTGTCCAAGCTGGAGGCCGCATTCAACACCGCACCGCTGGTGCACCAGATCTACATCTACGGCAACAGCGCCAGGCCCTATCTGCTGGCCGTGGTGGTGCCCACCGACGCGGACGCGTCCAAGGCGGATATCGCCGCATCGTTGAAGGATGCCGCTCGCGCCGCGGATCTGCAGTCCTATGAACTGCCGAGGGACTTCCTGATCGAGACGACACCGTTCACGGTGGAAAACGGTCTGCTGACCGGTATCCGGAAGTTGGCCTGGCCGAAGCTCAAGGAGCGCTACGGCGCCGAACTCGAGCAGCTCTACACCGACCTGGCCGA
>Ga0075163_10007379_pt1 | contig 14537 bp, 17 predicted proteins | sample JI1023141ADNA_FD_71478 | JGI IMG/M metagenome (GOLD analysis project Ga0075163, IMG submission 71478) | Wastewater effluent complex algal communities from Wisconsin, to seasonally profile nutrient transformation and Carbon sequestration -... | ecosystem: Engineered > WWTP > Effluent > Algae...
CGGTAGGCCCAGGCGGAGGAGAAGGATCCCGGTGACAGGCCGGCCGTGTTGGTGCCGTTCGCCGACACCGGCGTCAGGCCGGCCGCGAGCAGGGCGGGATACGTGATCAATGTCCCCGACCCCACTGCGGCGTTGATGAAGCCGCCCGCGAAGCCCGCGGCCGCCAGCAGCAGGAGTGTCGTCGTCTCCACGGGCGATCAGGCCGATGCCCTGCGGGCGTGCCATCTGCCGTCCTGGCCGCGCACCTCGAGGGCCAGCCCGAACGCGGCGCTCAGCAGTGGTGCCGTGAGAACGGCGCCGATGGGCCCGGCAGCCACGACAGAGCCCGCTCGCAGGAGGAGGGCGTGGGTGAAGCCCTCAGGGATCTCCTCCACATGGTGGGTCACGACGATCTGCGTCGGAGCATGCGGATCCATGGCCAGCCGTGTCATCCGGGCCACCAGGTCCTCCCGGCCGCCGAGGTCGAGCCCGGCGCCCGGCTCGTCCAGGAGCAGCAGCTCCGGGTCGGCCATGAGCGACCGGGCGATCAGCGTCCGCTTCCGCTCGCCCTCCGACAGCGTCCCGAAGGTGCGGTGCGCAAGCCCGTCGACCCCCCAGTCCCCCATCAGCCGTGCGGCGCGTACGCGATCCTGGTCGCCGTACTCCTCACGCCAGCGTCCGGTGACCGCATGCGCACCGGTCATGACGACGTCGCTCACGGACTCGCCCGAGGGGATGTCGGCGGCCAGGGCGCTGCTCGCCCAGCCGATGCGCGAGCGCAGCTCGGACATCGACACCGCGCCGACGGCCTCGTCGAGCAGTTCGACGTCCCCCGAGGTCGGGAAGAGACGGCCCGCGGCGATGAGCATGAGGGTGGTCTTGCCGGCTCCGTTGGGGCCGAGCACGACCCATCGCTGCCCCTCGTCCACCTGCAGCGACACCCGGGAGAGCAGGAGCGAGCTCCCGCGACGCACCGTCACATCGCTCATCACGACGACACTCGGCACACGCCAACCCTAGGCCGTCGGCAGCAGCGCGGCGCACTACCGTTGGCCTGACATGGACACCACACGACGCACCCTGCTGATCACGCTCTCCGGCAACGACCGTCCGGGCGTCACCCGCCGGCTCTTCTCGACCCTGCAGGGGCATGCCGTCACCGTCCTCGATGTCGAGCAGCTGGTCGTCCGCGGGCGACTGATCCTCGCCGTCCTGGTCGAGGTGACCGGTGACGACGAGGCGATGGCCTCGGTTCGCACGGCCATGCGCCATGCCGCCGCCGATCTCGACATGGACGTCGAGACGGTCTCCGGCGCTGCCGAGGACGACGAGCGCCGTCGCAACCGCATCCACGTGACGATGATGGGTGCTCCGCTGCGGCCCGGCGCCGTTGCCCAGGTGGCCGCCGAGATCGCCGATCGTGGCGGAAACATCGATCGCATCCGGCGGATCGCGTCCTACCCCGTCACAGCGATCGTGTTCGAGGGCTCAGGCGTCTCGGTGGACGACCTGCGCCGACCCCTTGCTGCCATCGCTGCGGAGCAGCACGCCGACATCGCCGTCCAGGAGGCAGGCCTCGACCGGCGCGGACAGTACCTCGTCGTCATGGACGTCGACTCCACGTTCATCCAGGACGAGGTGATCGACCTGCTGGCCGACGAGGCCGGAGTCATGGAGCAGGTCGCCGCGATCACCGAGCGCGCCATGGCGGGCGAGCTCGACTTCGAGCAGTCTCTCCGCGCCCGGGCAGCGCTGCTGCAGGGACTTCCCGCCTCGGCACTGGCGCGCGTGCGTTCGCGTATCACCCTGACGCCGGGTGCCCGCACGCTCTGCCGGACCCTCAACCGGCTCGGCTACCGGGTCGCCCTCGTGTCGGGCGGCTTCACCGAGGTCATCGCGCCGATCGCGGCGGAGCTGGGGGTCACCGACGTACGGGCGAACACCCTCGAGGTGGTCGACGGCGCCCTCACCGGCCAGGTCATCGGGCCGGTGGTCGATCGCATCGGCAAGCGCCGGGCCCTCGAGGACTTCGCACGGGCATACGGGATCCCGAGCCGGCGGACCATCGCGATCGGCGATGGCGCCAATGACGTCGACATGCTCGAGGCCGCAGGACTCGGCATCGCGTTCAACGCCAAGGCCGCCGCCCGCGCCGCCGCGGACACCGCTGTGAACGTCCCCTACCTGGACTCCGTGCTGTTCCTCATCGGGATCACGCGCGAGGAGATCGAGTCGGCCGACGCGCGCGAGGAGAGCCAGTCCAGCGCGTGACCGTCCTCCTCAGCCGCGGGTGACCGTCCTTCTCAGCCGCGCGGTGCAGCGAACTGCATGACCCTGAACGCGCCGGGCACCGCTGTCGCCGTCGGCCAGTCGTCGACGCACTCCAGGACGGCGACCGAGCTCGTGGGGAACTTCTCCGTCGCGGCCCGCTGAAGGTCGTCGTCGACGCAGGTGCGGTCGATGAGGTCGGCGAGTCCGGGATTGTGGCCCACCATGACCACTGTCAGCACGTCGGTCGGCACGCTCGACACGATCGCCAGGAGCGTGCGCACCGACGCCTCGTAGATGAGCGGCTCAGTGCGCGTGGTGGCAGCCGACCACGCCGCGGGCAGGTGCTGCTGCGCGAGCGTCCACGACTGCTGCGCCCGAACGGCGGACGACACCAGGACCAGCGGGGCTGCTCCCCCGCTCCAGCCGAGATGCCCGCCCAGCCAGCGTCCCACCTCGGGGGCGTCACGCCGGCCGCGGTCGTTGAGCGGCCGGTCGTGATCCGGCACTCCGGGCGGATAGTCGCTCTTGGCATGCCGGATGAGGACCAGCCGGCGGGCCGGCTCCTCGAGCGCCACTACGCGCCCTGCGAGTGGACCCCGCCGTCGACGTGGACGATCTCGCCCGTCGTGGCGGGGAACCAGTCGGACAGCAGCGCGACACAGGCCTGGGCGGCGGGAACCGGGTCGTCGAGATCCCACGTCAGCGGAGCCCTCGTGTTCCACACCTCCTCGAACTCGTCGAAGCCCGGGATGCTCTTCGCCGCCATGGTGCGGATGGGGCCGGCAGCGACGAGGTTCACGCGGATGCCGTCCGGACCGAGGTCGCGGGCGAGGTAGCGGGACGTGCTCTCGAAGGCCGCCTTCGCCACGCCCATCCAGTCGTACTTCGGCCAGGCGACGCTGGCGTCGAAGTCGAGTCCCACGACCGACCCGCCCTTCGACATCAGCGGACGTGCGGCCACGGCGAGGGCCTTGAGCGAGTAGGCGGAGACCTGCACAGCGGTGGCCACGTCCGGCCACTCGGTGTTGAGGAAGTTCCCTCCGAGAGCGGTCTCCGGGGCGAACCCGATCGAGTGGAGGACGCCGTCGAGGCCATCGACGTGCTCGCGCACCCGACCGGCCAGGGCGGCCAGGTCGTCGGTGCTCGTGACGTCGAGCTCGACGATGGGTGCCTGCTGCGGCAGTCGGGCCGAGCACCGGGTGGTCAGGCCCATGACCCGGCCGAAGGAGGTGAGCACGACCGTCGCACCCTGCTCCTGCGCCAGTCGGGCGACATGGAACGCGATGGACTGGTCCGTGAGGACACCGGTGACGAGGATGCGCTTGCCGTCGAGCAGGCCCATGTGCGGGTCCCTTCGTGTCGGGAGTCGGCTAGTGGCCCATGCCCAGTCCGCCGTCGACAGGAAGCACAGCCCCGGTGATGTACGAGGCCGAGACGAGGAAGTCCACGGCCTCGGCGATCTCGGCCGGCTGAGCATACCGACCGAGCGGGATGCCCCCGAGGATCTCGCCCCGGCGGGCCTCGTCCAGCTCCGCGGTCATGTCGGTCTCGACGAACCCCGGTGCGATGACGTTGACGGTGATCCCCCGGGACCCCACCTCACGTGCCAGGGACCGAGCGGCACCGACGAGGCCCGCCTTGGACGCCGCATAGTTCACCTGGCCCCCCGATCCCATGGCCCAGACCACCGACGAGACGAAGATGATGCGTCCCGACCGGGCCTTGATCATGCCCCGGAGTGCTCGGCGGGCGAGCCGGATGCTGCCCGCGAGGTTCGTCTGCAGAACGACGTCGATGTCCTCGTCGCTCATGCGCATGAGGAGGCCGTCGCGGGTGATGCCGGCGTTGGCGACCACGACGTCGACGCGGCCGAAGCGCGACTCCACGTCGGTGAAGGCCGCCTCGATCGACTCGGGTGAGCTCACGTCGAGTCGCACGGCCTCGAGTCCGTCGGGTGCCTCGCCCGAGCGCGTGCCCGCCACGACGGTGAAGCCGGCCCCGCGCAGGCTCTGCGCGATCGCGAGGCCGATGCCCCGGTTGCCACCGGTGACGAGCGCCACGCGTGCGGTGGTGGATCCCTCGGTCATTCCTCGACCTCCGTGTTCGCCGGTGCGGCTGCGGGTCGCAGCCAGATGCTCAGGGGGATGATGCCGAACGGCATGAAGCTCGCGAGGTTGGAATTGAACAGCGACACGACGCCGATGAGGACGAAGTAGCCGCCGAGGATCGGGCCGCGCAGGCTCGCTCGTCGGGCGTCCGGGCCGGCGAGCCGCGGCGTGTCCTTCGACAGCAGCTCGGGGTGGCGCGTCAGGTGCCAGCCCAGCAGTCCGCCCAGCAGGCTGACGGCCGCCATGGCGCACCAGTAGACGAAGCCCACCGTGGTGCGGCTCCACTCGGCCTCGCCGTACATGGCGCTCACCCACGGCAGCAGCACGATCGACACGAGCCAGGTCGTGTTGATCCAGAAGATGAAGGGGTCGTAGCGGCTGATGGAGTTGAGGATCCTGTTGTGGGCGAGCCACATGACAGCAACGACGTAGAACGTGAACAGGAAGGTCCAGATCTCACTGGCATGGTCCTGGAAGACGTCCCAGACGGTCTGGCCCTCAGCGGGGCCGTCGATGTCGACGAGCGGGAGCACGAGGACCGTCACGGCCACGGCGACCACGGCGTCGCTGAAGTTGATGAGCCGGTCGACGGACCGCCCGGTGCCCAGAGGCGTGGTGCTGGATCGCTCGGCCACGGTCAGGCGTCCTCGAGTCGGGAGCCCACCTTCATGGTCACCTGGAAGTGATCGACATCGCCGTTGCGAATGTAGCCGCGCACCTGGGTCACCTCGAACCAGTCGAGGTGGTCGATGGTCTTGGACGCCCGGCTGATCGCGTTGCGGATGGCCTCATCGATGCCCTCCTTGGACGTGCCGACCAGCTCGGTCAGGGCGTACGTGCGATCGGCCACAGGTCCTCCTCAGCGTTCCCCCGGCGAGTCCGAGGTCGCCCCACCGGGTATCCGGACGGGCGCTGGGCCCCATCTTGGCCTACCGTGAGGGCATGGCAAAGGCAGAGTCCTCCGAGGTCTTCACGATCACGGAGGCGCAGCGCGGCCTGAGCCAGGAGCAGACCGGCCGGCAGCGCCGCTACCTCTGGTCCATGGGCATCCGCACCGCCTGCGTGCTCGGAGCGATCGTGGTTCCCGGGTGGCCGCGCTGGCTGCTGGTCGCCGGTGCCGTGGTGCTGCCCTATATCGCCGTCGTGGTCGCCAACGCCGGGCGTGAGAACGACGAGCCCGGCGACCTGGGTGTCTCCGCGACCGCGAGCCGGGCGCTTCCCGCCCCGGGCATCGCCGTCACCGGCGCGCAGGAGCACATCCCGCACGCGTCGTAGAGTGACGGCGTGATCTGGTCGCTGCTGCGCACGCGCCGATGGCTGGGGTTCACCGCCGTCGTCGTCTTCGTGATCGTGGCCTTCGGCCTACTGAGCCTGTGGCAGCTGCAGCGGGCCGACGTCAAGCGCGAGCAGCGGATCGAGCTGGCGAACGCCCTCGCCGCCGACCCCCTCCCGTTGGAGAGGGTCGTCCTCGACGGCGGAGCGATCATCCCGACCGACGAGTGGCGTGCGGTGACGGTCACGGGCGCCTATGTCCCCGGGGCGCAGGTGCTGGTGCGCAAGCGCCCCCTCGACGCGCGCAACGGCTTCTGGGCCATGACGCCGCTGCGCACCGCCAGCGGGACCACCGTGTGGGTGAACCGGGGCTGGCTGCCCACCGCCGGCGATGCACTGTCGGCACGCGAGGCACCGGCTCCCCCCGCCGGTGAGGTCTCCGTCACCGGCTACCTGAGGCCCTTCGAGGACGCCGATCCCGATGCCAACGCGGGGCTGCCGCCAGGCCAGGTGGCAGCGGTGGCACCTGCACTGCTGCCGGAGATCTCCGACGGGTTCACGGGCTACGTGCAGTTGGCCACCTCGCAGCCGCAGCAGGACGACCTTGTCGCCCTTCCTCTGCCGACTGTCGATGAGAGCCGCAACGTGTCGTACGCCATCCAGTGGCTGATCTTCGCCGCCGTCGCCATCAGCGGCTGGTTCTTCTTCCTGCGTCGCGAGGCGATCGAGGACGCCCAGCGGGCGACGGCCGACGAGCTCTCCGCTGCACCGACAGGCGGTGCGTAGCCATGGACCTGGGCCTGGCGGATCGCGTGTACGTGATCACCGGGGCGAGCCGTGGTCTGGGACTGGCCTCGGCTCGCGCCCTCGTCGCCGAGGGCGCGCGGGTGGCCATCGTGGCCCGGCCGTCGGACGCACTCGACGCAGCGGTCACGGCACTCGGGACCTCTGCCATAGCCGTGCCCGCCGACCTCGCTGACGCAGACGCGGCGGAGCATGCCGTCGAGTCCGCGCTCGGCGCCTTCGGTCGCCTCGACGGGGCCCTCCTCAGTGTGGGCGGTCCCCCTCCGGGCAGCGTGCTCACGACCACGGACGACCAGTGGCGCGCGTCGTTCGACTCGGTGTTCCTCGGCTCGATCAGGATGGCACGCGCGGTCTGCACGGGCATCGCCTCATGCGGGCAGGCGTCAACGGGCTCGCTGGCCTGGGTGCTGTCGACCTCGGCAGTGGAGGTGTTCACCGGCCTGACCATCAGCAACGGCCTGAGGCCCGGCCTGGCGATGCTGGTCAAGGACCTGGCCGACGAGGTCGGCCCGACGGGGATCCGGGTCAACGGGCTGCTGCCGGGGCGCATCGCCACCGACCGCCTCGCTGCCCTCGATGCCGCCAGCGGCGACGCGGCGGCGGCGCGCGCCCGGGCCAGCGCCCGCATCCCTCTGGGCCGGTATGGGGAGCCCGAGGAGTTCGGCCGGGTCGCCGCCTTCGTCCTGAGCCCGGCCGCGGCCTACGTCACCGGCACGCTGATCGCCGTCGACGGCGGCGTCACGCGCCAGCCGTGACCGGACCGTCCTCGGCGAACTGCGTCCGGTAGAGGTCGGCGTAGACGCCTCCGCGGGCCAGCAGGTCGTCGTGCGTGCCCCGCTCGACCACCTCGCCCTGGTCGATCACGAGGATCTGGTCGGCTCGGCGGACCGTGCTCAGCCGGTGGGCGATGACCACCGAGGTGCGACCCTCGAGTGCGTGGTCGAGGGCCCGTGACACCGCAGCCTCGCTCTCGCTGTCGAGATGGGCGGTGGCCTCGTCGAGCACCACCACCCGGGGGCCCTTGAGGAGCAGTCGCGCCAGGGCGATCCGCTGCTTCTCCCCGCCGGAGAGCCGATGGCCCCGGTCACCGACAACCGTGTCGAGGCCCTCGGGCAGGGCAGCGATGAGCCCCCCGATCTGGGCGGACTCGCAGGCCTCGACCAGCTCGGCCTCCGTCGCGTCCGGGCGGGCGTAGAGGAGGTTGGCGCGGATCGTGTCGTGGAAGAGGTGCGAGTCCTGAGTGACCACGCCGACCGCCTGCCGCAGGGAGGCGAGCGTGGCGTCGCGCACGTCCGTGCCGCCTACCCGGATGGTGCCGGACGTGACGTCGTAGAGCCGGGTGAGGAGGGCCGTGGTCGTCGTCTTTCCGGCCCCGGACGGACCCACGAGCGCGGTCATGGTGCCCGCCGGCGCCTCGAACGAGATCCCGCGAAGCACGTCCTGTCCCACGGCCAGGGTGTCCTCGCGGGCGACCGACTCCAGGGAGGCCAGCGAGACCTCGGAGGCCGTCGGGTAGTGGAAGCGGACATCCTCGAAGGACACCGACAGCGGCCCCTCAGGAAGGACCCGTGCATCGGCCGCCTCCATGACCATCGGCTTCAGGTCAAGCACCTCGAACACGCGCTCGAAGCTCACCAGGGCGGTCATCACGTCGACCCTGACGTTGGACAGGGCGGTCAGGGGCCCGTACAGCTGCGCCAGCAGCCCGACGAGCGCCAGGAGTGTCCCGATGGTGATGACGCCGCTGATGACGAGGTTGCCCCCCAGTCCGTACACGATGGCGGTCGCGAGAGATGCGACGAGCACGAGCCCGGTGAAGAACCAGCGGTTGGCCATCGCGAGGCGGACGCCGATGTCGCGGGTTCGTGCTGCCCGCTGCGAGAAGGCGGCAGCCTCGTCATCGGGCCTGCCGAACAGCTTGACGAGGAGGGCACCGGCCACGTTGAAGCGCTCGGTCATCTGCGTGCTCATGTCCGCGTTGATGCCCATCTGCTCTCGGGTCAGGCCCTGGAGCTTGCGGCCCATCCACCTCGCGGGGAGGAGGAACAGGGGCACCAGGATCAGGGACACGATCGTGATGGGCCACGACAGGATGAACATGGCGGTGAGGACGATCGCCACCGAGATCAGGTTGCCGAGCACGCCGCCCAGCGTCGAGGTGAATGCCTGCTGGGCACCGATCACATCGCTGTTGAGGCGGGAGATGAGAGCGCCCGTCTGCGCGCGGGTGAAGAACGCTATGGACTGCTGCTGCACGTGGTCATAGACCTCCGTGCGCAGGTCGTAGATGAGGCCCTCGCCGATACGCGAGGAGTACCAGCGCACCAGCAGGCCGACCCCCGCGTCGAGGATGGCGAGCAGGGCGATGAGGAGGGCCATGACGGTGACCACCTGACGGTCACCCGCGTTGATGCCGTCGTCCACGAGCCTAGGGATCATGAGCGGCTGTGCAACGCTCAGCAGCGACACGAGGACCATCAGGATGAGGAACACCACGATGAGCGATCGGTACTTGAGGGCGTAGCCGAGGATGCGACGCACGAGGGCCCGGTTGACCTTCTTCTCGGTGACGGACCGATCTCGCGTGAGCGAGCGGTACATGTCCCAGCCGTTCATGGACATGTCAGCCGCCGAGCAGCGAGCGCAGCTCGACCAGGCGCAGCAGCTGGGCGCTCCGCTCGCGGGCGAGCTGGTCAGGGTGCGAGGCCGCGCCGTTCAGCAGCGACTTCAGGCCGCTGACCGCGCCCGGCATCGCGGCGAGGATGGGGGCGAGGAAGTCCGCCACGTAGGCATCCCAGTCGGCCGCCGGCACCCGGTCGATGGCGATGCCGAGGCGGACGGCCTCGTCTGCCTCGACGAATCGGCCGCGAGCACAGATCTCGAACGCCCGGGAGTACCCCACCCGGTCCGCGAGCGGCTGGGTTCCACCCAGGTCGGGAACCAGGCCGAGGGAGGTCTCGCGCATGGCGAGCTTGGCGTCGTCCGCCACGATCATCACGTCACACGCGAGGGCCAGCTGGAACCCGGCGCCCACGGCGTGGCCCTGAACGAGGGCGACCGTCACCTGCGGCACCGTGCGCCACCAGGTGAACGCAGACTGGGCCTGCTGGATGAACTCATCCATGACGCTCTCGGAGTCGGCCATGAGCGCCATCAGCGAGCGCTCCCCCGGCACGCCGTCAGGCGTGAGCATGCGCCGGTCGAGGCCGGCCGAGAAGCTCGCGCCTTCAGCGCTCAGGACGACGGCCCGGACGGTGTCGTCGAGCAGTTCGGGGATGGACGCCAGGCGCCGCCAGGTGGCGGGCGTCTGGGCGTTCCGCGCCGCGGGGTTCGTCAGCGTGACCCGGACGATGGCGTCGTCGCGCTCGATCCGGACGTGATCGTGGTCTCCGAACTGCGTCATGCTCTCTCCTTCGTCAACCGGTCACGCTAGACCTGTCGTCTGTCAGGCCAGTTCAACCAAGTCGGCGTAGCCCTCATTCCACAGGTCCTCGTCGCCGTCGGGAAGGATGAGCACCCGCTCCGGCGACAGGGCCATCACGGCCCCGGGATCATGGGTCACGAGCACCACGGCCCCCTCGTAGCGCGACAGGGCGCCGAGGACCTCCTCGCGGCTCGCGGGGTCGAGGTTGTTGGTGGGCTCGTCGAGCAGCAGGACGTTGGCGCCCGACACGACCAGGCACGCGAGGGCCAGGCGGGTCTTCTCGCCGCCGGACAGCACGCCCGTCGGCTTGCTGGCCGCGTCGCCCTCGAAGAGGAAGGAGCCCAGCACCGTGCGGCGGCGGGTGTCGTCGAGGTGCGGGGCCGCGTGGGCCATGGTCTCGAGCACCGTAGCGGTCGGATCGAGGGTCTCGTGCTCCTGCGCGTAGTAGCCGACCACGGCGCCGTGCCCGGGCTCGACCTCGCCCGTGTCCGGCGAGTCGACCCCGGCGAGGATCCTCAGGAGCGTGGTCTTGCCGGCCCCGTTGAGCCCGAGGATGACGACCCTGCTCCCCCGGTCGATGGCGAGATCGACGTCCGTGAAGACCTCGAGCGACCCGTACGACCGCGACAGTCCCGAGGCCGTCAGGGGCACCCGCCCGCACGGCTTCGGCTCGGGGAAGCGCAGCGCCGCCACCTTGTCCGCGCGCCGCACCTCGTCGCTGGAGGCCATGATCTTGTCGGCCCGCTTGAGCATCGACTGGGCGGCCTTCGCCTTCGTGGCCTTGGCCCGCATGCGCTCCGCCTGGTTGCGCAGGGACTCCGCCTGCTGCTCCGCGTTGCGGCGCTCGCGGCGGCGGCGGCGCTCGTCGGCCTCGCGCGCCGTCAGGTAGGCCTTCCACCCCATCGCGTAGGAGTCGATCTCGCGCCGGTTCGCGTCCAGGTGCCACACCTTGTTCACCGTGTCCTGCAGCAGCTCGGTGTCGTGGCTGATGACGATGAACCCGCCCTCGTAGGTGCTGAGGAACTTGCGCAGCCACCGGATCGAGTCGGCATCGAGGTGGTTGGTGGGCTCGTCGAGGAGCAGGATGTCGGATCCGCCGAACAGGATCCGCGCCAGCTCGACCCGGCGACGCTGTCCGCCGGACAGGGTGCCGAGCGGCTGGTCGAGGATGCGCTCGGGCAGGCCGACGCTCGCGGCGATGGCGGCCGCCTGCGACTCGACGGCGTAGCCGCCGAGCGCCTCGAACTCCGCCTCGGCGCGGGCGTAGCGGGCGATGAGCCGCTCGCGCTCGGCCTCGTCGTCGGTGCCCATGGCCATGCTCGTCTCCTGCATGCGGCGCACCACCGCATGCAGGCCTCGAGCGGCGAGGATGCGGTCGCGGGAGATCTCGTCAGGGTCCCCCGAGCGGGGATCCTGCGGCAGGTAGCCCACGGTCCCGGACACGTGGATCTCGCCGCCGGCCGGCATCGTCTCCTGGGCGAGGATGCGGGTGAGGGTGGTCTTGCCCGCTCCGTTGCGCCCGACGAGCCCGATGCGGTCGCCGCGCCCCACGCGCAGGGACGCATTCTCGAGCAGCAGCGATGAGCCGGCCCGAACCTCGAGGCCGGTGGTGGAGATCATGGTCGGGCCAGTCTAGGCCCCGGGCGAGGTGCCGGATTCCGCGCCGATCGCGGGCCGCCCCCTCCGTCAGCGGCGCCTGAACTGGGCGACGAGCCGGCCTGCCGAGCTCTCGACGGCCAGCAGGTCGAGTCGCCGGGCCCGGGTCTCCGGCCGCTTGGCCGTGTGGAGCCAGTGCGCCACGGCCCGCTGGTATGAGGCCGGCTGGGCCTCGAAGAAGGCGAGGGCACCGGCCGACTCCCGGAGCCGGGCCTGCTCCTCGGCACTGAGGGCCAGGTCGGCCTCGGCGCCCTGCTCGTGCGAGTACACGGCCGTCCGATCGTCACGCCGGGCACCGAAGGCGGCGAGGCCGGCCGGCGCCATGCGTCCTGCGGCGGAGAGGGCCTCGGCCTTGGCGACATTGACCGCCGACCAGATGCTGCCGGGACGTCGGGGCGTGAACCGGATCGTGTAGGCCTCATCGTCCAGTCGCCTGCGGACTCCGTCGATCCAGCCGAAGCACAGGGCCTCGTCGACCGACTCGGGCCACGTCATCGAGGGCGTGCCGGATCCGACCTTCCAGAAGCCGACGAGCAGCTCGGGAGTCGACGCGTGATGCTCGGCGAGCCAGTCGTGGAACTGCTCCGCCGTGGCGAAGAAGGTCGGCCTCGGCTCAGACGTTGAAGCCGAGGGCACGCAGCATCTCTCGTCCGTCATCGGTGATCTTGTCCGGACCCCACGGAGGCATCCACACCCAGTTGATCCGGAAGTCCGACACCACGGCCGTGAGGGCAGCGCGGGTCTGGTCCTCGATCACGTCGGTGAGCGGGCACGCCGCCGAGGTGAGGGTCATGTCGACGGTCGCGATGTTGGCGTCGTCGACGCTCACGCCGTAGACGAGCCCGAGATCGACGACGTTGATCCCCAGCTCGGGGTCCACGACGTCCTTCATCGCCTCCATGACGTCTTCCTCGGCCGCAACGGTCATGACTGAACCTCTCCGATGGTGTGCCCCGTGGGGCCCTGGTCATGCATGGTGCTGATCCCAGCCTTCGCCTGTGCATCCTGCAGTGCCACCCACGGGAGCAGGGCGCACTTGATCCGGGCCGGGTACTTGGCCACGCCCACGAACGCCACGCCGTCCCCGAGCAGGTCCTCGTCCGGCTCGCCCGCGCCCTTGCTGCGCATGAGCTCGACGAAGCCGTGCCTCACCCGATCGGCCTCCGAGGGCTCGCTGCCGGAGACGAGCTCCGACATGACACTCGCGCTCGCCTGCGAGATGGAGCACCCCTGGCCCTCGTAGCCGATCACGAGTCCGCCCTCGTCATCGAGGGACACCTGCACCGTCACCTCGTCGCCGCAGGTGGGGTTCACCTGATGCGACTCCCCCTGGGGTCCGTCGAGCAGGTGCTTGCCCCGCGGGTGCTTGTAGTGATCCAGGATGATGTCCTGGTAGAGCGCCTCGACGTTCATGTCACGCTCCGAAGAAGGCCTGGGCGGCCTCGATGCCCGAGACGGCCACGTCGATGTCCGACGTGTCGTTGTAGACGTAGGTCGACAGCCGTGTCGTCGCCGGCACGCCGTACCGGCGGCACGTGGGCCAGGCGCAGTGGTGACCCACACGCACGGCGACTCCACGGTCGTCGAGGAACTGCCCGACATCGTGCGGATGGATTCCCTCCACCTCGAACGACACCGCACTGCCACGATCCTCGACGCCACGCGGGCCGATGATGCGCACCCCGGGGATCGACTCGAGGGCGGCGAGAGCGTAGGCGGTCAGCATGTGCTCGTGGGCCTCCACGTTGTCCATCCCGAGGCCCTGCAGGTAGTCGACCGCAGCTGCCAGGCCGACCGCCTGGGCGGTGACGGGTGACCCCGCCTCGAAGCGCTTCGGGGGTGCGGCATAGGTGGACCGCTCCATCGCGACGGTCTCGATCATGGACCCTCCCGTGAGGAAGGGCGGCATGGTCGCCAGGACGTCGGGGCGGCCCCACAGCAGGCCGATGCCCGTGGGGCCGAGCATCTTGTGCCCGCTCCACGCCACCAGATCCGCTCCGAGGCCCGGCACATCGACGCTCATGTGCGGCACCGACTGGCAGGCATCCACGACACCGAGAGCGCCGACATCGTGGGCGCGATCCATGACCGACCGCACGGGGTTCAGGGTGCCCAGGATGTTGGACTGGTGCACGAGTGACACGACCCGAGTCGACGAGTCGATGACCCGGTCGAGGTCGGACAGGTCCAGGCGGCCCTCGTCGGTCAGGCCGATCCACCGCAGCGTGGCCCCGGTCTTCGCGCAGACCTCCTGCCACGGAACGAGGTTCGCGTGGTGCTCCATCTGGGTGACCACGATCGAGTCGCCCGGCTTGAGCACGAACCGCGGATCGACCGGATCGGAGCCGTGCGCCGCGAGGGCGGTCGCGTTCGAGAAGGCGTAGGCGGCCAGGTTGAGGCTCTCCGTCGCGTTCTTCGTGAACACCAGGTCATCCGCCGAGGCACCGACGAACGAGGCGATGGCCTCCCGGGCGTCCTCGTAGGCGGTCGTGGCCTCCTCCGCGAGCTGGTGGGCGCCCCTGTGGACGCCGGCGTTGCTGGTCTCGTAGAAGGCCCGCTCGGCGTCGAGCACCGACGTGGGCTTCTGGCTGGTCGCCGCACTGTCGAGGTAGACCAGGGGCCGGTCGTTGCGCACGGTGCGCTCGAGGATCGGGAAGTCCTTCCTGATCCTCGCGACGTCGAGGGGCTGGGTCATGGGATGCCTAGGAGGCGGGAGCGGTGATGAAGCGCTCGTAGCCGTCGGATTCGAGGACGTCCGCGAGCTCCGGGCCGCCGCTCTCGACGATGCGGCCGTCGTAGAAGACGTGGACGAAGTCCGGAGCGATGTAGCGCAGGATGCGGGTGTAGTGGGTGATGAGCAGGATGCCCGCGTCGGTCTGCTCGCGGAACGTGTTCACGCCCTCGGAGACCACGCGGAGCGCGTCGACATCGAGACCCGAGTCGGTCTCGTCGAGGATGGCGAACTTCGGCTTGAGCAGCGACAGCTGCAGGATCTCGTGCCGCTTCTTCTCGCCGCCCGAGAA
>Ga0075163_10007380_pt1 | contig 14537 bp, 10 predicted proteins | sample JI1023141ADNA_FD_71478 | JGI IMG/M metagenome (GOLD analysis project Ga0075163, IMG submission 71478) | Wastewater effluent complex algal communities from Wisconsin, to seasonally profile nutrient transformation and Carbon sequestration -... | ecosystem: Engineered > WWTP > Effluent > Algae...
TAAAGGTGTAGGCCTTGCGTCGGCTTAAAGGCCAAAAAAAGTGCAAAAAAGTACAAAAATTCCCAGAAAACGGGAGGTCTTCTAGGAACTCTTGACAAAAAACGCCCACATAGAAAGCATCTTTTCTTGATTCTCTTGAAACAGAGAGCGCTTCATCCAGGCTTGGAGCTAGGATGAAGCGTTGCTTGCTCAGTAGATACGAGAGCTCAGCCTAAGGCAAAGGCTAATGAAAATCGTACAGCGGTGGTGGAGCCTCATCATCTTTCCAATCAGGTAAAGGTGTCGGACGGTAGTCTTTCAGCCAATTCTCTGGAAAGGAAATTGTTTTGTTGCTACCACTCACGGAAGATATAACTTTCCCTGATCGCAAAACTCGGTCAATTGACTGTACAGTCATGCCATCGGCAGAAAGTCTCTGCACTAAGGCACTACCGTCTTTTTGCGGGCAGGAGACTGCTGTGATAGTTGTACCGGCGACATCCATCTGAATTTCACAGGTGACTTTTGCGGCAAAGTCGAAATATTCTACGCGCAACAGCCTGTGCTTGTTTGCATCTGGACCAATGGTTTGCGAAAGCGTCCAACGCTGGCGATACTGCATCAGCATTTTGCCCTTCACCTGGGTGTAACCGCGCACAGTGAGCAGTCCTCCCATGCGGCTGCCATCGCGATTTTGAATAAGATTACCGCGCTCATCCAGAAAGATTTCTTGCAAACTATAATAATCACGCACATATTCAAGAATCATCGATTTACCGTCGATGGTAAAAACATGCCCCTTTTCGCCATCAATCGGATCTCGGGTAAAATCGGCATAAAGAGTGCCATCAGCGCGATAAAGTGAGGTTTCGGTCTTGCTAAAATCACCGGCTTTAGAATAAGTGGAAGCCAACAGTGAGCCGTCTAGACGATAGATTTTCTCTTGGCGAAAGTGCTTCAGACCATCAAAGATGCGCTCACGGCTAACGGTTTTGCCATCCGCGAAATAGAAAGTAGATTGATATGAGCCGCCCGCTTGCAGCAATCGACCCAGGCGCTCAAGAGTGCCGTCCGGTCGATAGACTGCATGATACGTGTAAGTAACACCATCAGCAAATTGAGAGATAGCGCGCTTGCTGCCCCTGATCACATGGGCGTCTCCCTCTTTGTTGTCCAAGGGGTAATATTCAATAGACGAAACCACAACGTTCTTTGAAAACTTCAAGTCTTCGATCAAGCCGCTGTTCCAGTAGATCGTGCCAGACAACTGGGTAACACCATCTTGAGCAAAGCGAATTAGTTTTAGTCTTTGCTTCGTGGCAGGATCCGGTATAAAAGCCACTTCTTCAGTCTTGTCGGCAAAAGCAGCGCGGGCAAATTCGCGCTCCTTACTGGCCGTCAACAAGCTTTGAACTACGATCATGGCCAGGGTGAGAAGAAACATAATTACTAAAAACACTACAGTGTGAAAATGCTTTTTCATGGTTACTCCTTAGAGTCCCAGGTGCGCGGCACCAGGCTCTCAATGTCGTTTAAAAGTTGCTCCAACTCAGCCTCGCTCAAACCCACCGGGGTTTCGCTACGGCGATCGGATCCTGCAGCGAAGATTTCTTCTTCAAATACGGTTATGACCCGCACAATTGTGGCCAGCTGAGAGGGATCCGCGTCAGGAAATTGAGCGCTAATCTCAGTGATAGTAAGGGCATCAATGTGCGCGTACTGCGGCAAAGAAGCAAGGTAAACTCGCAGAGCATGGGCACAAGCCTTGAGATGCTTTACCTGGAGACCACTGATCTTGGCCTCTTTGTAGTTGCAATCAAAGACAATCCAGGCCCGACGATTAGGGGCGATAACTTTACGTGGGCGAATGCGACTGAACCACTTAACCAGCCTCACAGCCGAGTGCAGCACCATCAAAATGGCACCGAGAGCCAATGCTGAGAGAGCTGGCCATGGTAGCCGTTCGCCTCTTTCACTCAAATCACCTTCCTGCAACTCAGTACCATTGTCCACAACGGTCATTTTTGATACTAGAAAATCGGGAGTAGTAAGAGGCATCCAGTTGGGCGTTTTCCCATCCGGCAGCATCGCCGTGGCATAACGCAGATCAAGATTGAACACCACACTCGGTTTAAAAACCGCAGTCTGAACAATCAAGTTAATAACATAGACCTGGCGGCCCTCCTTCGCTAGCGGGCCCACAATTGACACCGCTGGCGGTTCACCCGCAGCAGCTTTATAAAGCGTGAAATCTGAGCCGGCAAAGCCAATGACGCCTTGTTCAAGCAGAGTAGAAAAGTCGAGTCTAACGGCAGGGTCGAGATCCAACACCACAGTCAAAGGCACTTTGTCCATAATCGTGTGGCCAAAATGGCGGTGTGATGCAGGGTTGCCTAGGGCATCGGCCGGAGTAATACCAACCACCATGCGCACCTGGCCGCCAGCGCATGATTTGCGCACTGGATTTAGGGGCTTGGGCTCGGCTGGCTGTTCATCACTGTTGCCCCCCGCAGCGGCAGTTACAGCAGGCGCTGGGGCAGCAGTGCCGCCAGCTAGAGCACCGGCAATGGTACTACAAAGCTCAGCACCAGCCAGTGAACCTGTAGCGGTATCAAGCGGCTCTGCCGAGGCTCTTACAGCCATCAAAGCAGAGAGCAGCAGTATGCCTCCCAGGTAGAGAAATTTTGATTTAGTAATTAGCATTATAGTTTTCCTTTAAATCTAACAAAGCCCAAACTGATGAACACTGACATCAGTGCCAGGGCAGCGCCCAGTGGGTATTGAAAAGCCGGGTCTTGATGACGCTCGGGCTTGGTATTGCCTAGCGAATGAGCCCACTGAATCTTGACGTCAGGGGGTGCAGTTGGGTCGAGGCGAATGTACTCGCCACCGGTCTGCAAAACTAGAGTCTGCAGAGCAGCCTCATCAATGGCAGTTTGCACGGTCTTGCCGTCTTCTTCCAGGTAGCCGACCATCTGACCATCCACGCTATATTTAGGGATGGGCGCAGGGTTAGAGGCACCGACTCCAACAACAACTATTTTGATACCGGCCTGTCGAATCTCCGAGAGAACCTTGTTTAACTCTGATTGCTGGCCAGTAAAGCCGCCATCGGTAAATAGTAAAATCACCTTTTGCAATTGACTAGGCTTCTCATCTTTGAACATTTGCAGAGCTGTTTTAAGGCCTTCGGCATAGTCAGAACCGCCGCCGGGTGCCTGATTGACTCCCATGCGTTTGGTCATGATCCAATTCAAGGCGACATAGTCATCGGTCAATTCAGCCTGGACAAAACCCTGGCCTGTGTAATTAACGATGCCAATTTTATTGCGCTCAAGACTGGGCATGATTTGTCGGCGGATCACGTACTTGGCCATGTCTAAGCGCATACCATAAGGCCCTACCACCTGAGCAGCAGGAACAGTTCTGACTAGACGGCCTTTGCCGTCAGTAATCTCCTGTGCCGGCATCACTGCGCGATAGTCTTCAGCAGCCATACTGGGGGAGACATCAACCACAGCGATCAGATGGGTACTGCCTTCCTTCACCACCAGCGGTGCACTGCTGAGAACGGGCATGGCGGTAGCGATAATGGCAAGGGCAATAGCCGCCAGACACAGTGCAGCCTTGGCCAATTCGCGTCTGGGGCTAAGAGAATTTGTGAAGCGCTCAATCAGCTCTTCTTCACCCCAGTCTTGGCGGGCGACACGGCGCTGACGATAAGAAAGATACAAGAGGGCTGCCATTGGCGGAAGCACTACGGGCAACAAATAGAGACACTGGGGTTGAAGCCAGTGCAGGTCTAGCATAAAAGCAGGCATGGTAATTCTCCTTTAGATTGTGTTGCGACGACCTTTACCAGGCTGTGTGCTGGGATCTTCGCCGGGTAAGGGAGTGGTGCCATTACCGCTCTTGTCCTCAGGTTTACCCTTGCCTTGTTTTTGCGCTTGGGGTGGATTGTTCTTGAAGACCAGCTCCAGGTCGTACTTGGTGACCATGGCCGCTTCGTAGTACTGGTGAAATTCAGCCTCAGTTAGCTGGCGTCCGAGATAGAGGTTGCCAGAATTTAGTTCAAGAGACTCTTTGAACGATTGCACCGCCGCTGCCGGCTGATTGGCGCGCAGCAGGGCTTTACCCTTAAGAAAAGCAGCCTGAGCAGCTAGTTCCTTATCAGGCTTAGGATAGACAAAACGCTCCATCCAGGAATAAGACTGACGCGCTTTGTAAATAGCCACGCTTTGATCGGCGTACTTAATTGCCTCCTGCATTTTATTGGCACGGTAAGCAGTTATTCCCTGGTTATATAGCGCGTATTGAGCGTCCTTCCACTGATAGAAATAGAGGCCGATAGAAAAGATTATTGCTCCGACAACAGCCGTAGAAGTAACGACTAAGCGCTGAGCTAAAGATTTGTTTTTAAGCATTTGATGCTCCTTAAATAAAAGAGTTAGCCATTACAATTGCTCGCGCACCATGGCACGAACCAGAGCGAAAGCAAAGGCGAAGAAGAGTGCGGCAAAGACAAAATATTGGTAGATATCGCGATAGGTAGCTTGACGCTCTAGCGAAACTGCTGTCTTTTCGAGCCTATTTATTTCGTCAAAACCAGCTGCCATAGCCGCTTCGTCGCCGACTGGTAAAACCTTACCGCCCGAGTCTATGGCTAGTTGTTTGAGATCTTGCACAGATTTTGAGTCAATCACCCAACCCTGGGCGATGCCCAAAACATAAACACGAATATTTCCTTCTTTGAGAAGCGTCAATAGTTGTTGTCTACGTTCAGGCTTGATAGAAGCTTCGCCGTCGGTGACCATTATCAAAACCTTGGCTTTGGCTTCGCCTAGCTCTTTGAAGTGGTCTATAGCCGCCTGAATCGGACCGGTTTTAGTGAAGCCAGCTTCATCCGGGCCATCGAAGTTGGTACCACCACCGGAGTAACTCCCCAGGTGTGAATTGTGCCGACCAATAAGCTCTAAATCAGCCGTGAGAGGCCAGCTAAAGTAGGCTTCGTCGTCAAATTGTATGTAGCAAATGCGGTCACCAGCACGGCCGGGAATGAATTTATCAATGGCCGCCTTGGCCACAGACAGCCGCGAGACTTTTTCTTGGTTGGCGGCCTTGTTGTCTGCTTTGTTATCAACGGCATCAGCAATTTCTAACTCCATAGAACCAGATACGTCTACGGCAATACAGAAATCGCGGGTTTGGATCACCTGCCGGGTATGTGACTGACCCACCACTGGTCGGGCGATAGCCAGACACAAACTGACGAGAAAGGCAGCAAGAAAAATAAGCGGTAATTGTTTTACCAGCGACACGGTAGGAAGCGTGCGCTGGGTTTCTAACTGGCTATAACCATAGCTGGTGCGCCTTCTGTAGGCCAGATAGAGCTGTATTAGTACAACAGGAATGAAGCCCAAAAAGATTGGGCAGATAAAGCTGATCATAATAATTCCTTTTCAAAATGTTCTCTCCCTGCTTAGTTGCAGACAATCAGCAGCCAAAAACGCGGCTGTGCTCCCACGCTTGCAGCGCGTAAAAATCAAGGAGAGATTGCCTGGGGGAATAAGGCTTGTCTTGTTAGCAAAGGCCTTTATAGAGAATGGGGGGCGTTAAGCCGCTAAAGCTAAAACCTAGCAGTAGTGCTAGCGGCCAAGCAACAGCCAGCACAGGCTTTTCAGCTGTTTTGGCCTGGTTTGACCTGACAAATGATCAATTTTGCATTCAATAAGAAATAGCGTTGATGGCGCTGATCCTTTGACCGAGCACGAATCTGATCCACTCCACCCTAACCAGCACAGGAGAATTGGGAGCAGTGATTCGCAGACACTAGCGCTGATCCGCTCCAACCAGATAAACCTGATCCATCAATTACTGTTATTGTTACTGTTTTGCCGCAACAACACAGCCAGTTTTGCCACCGCCGCTTCAATTTGCTCTTCTTCTAGAGCCCAGTAGGGCCAGAGAAATTCTCCAGAGCGATCTTTACTTAGATAGTAAGGAGCAGTAGATATCAGAGAAATATTGCATTGGGCCGCTAGCGCCATCACGGCATGGTCGCTCAGAGCGGTTCTTAAGCGGAAGGTGAGATGCAGACCTGCCGACGACTCAGCCACGCTTATCAGTTCTTGCAGAATAGTCTTGAGAGCAAATATAAGTTTTTGCCGACGGTGCGAGTAAACGCTGCGCATCTTTTCAATATGGCGCTCCCAGTGGCCCTCACGGATAAAATCATTGAGGCAATACTGTTCTAGCATTGAAAGATCATTACCGAGAACCTGAATCATCTCGCCAAAAACTTTGGTCATTCTCTCGGGCACTACCAGATAACCCAGCCGCGCCATTGGTCCCATGGTCACCCAAAAAGAACCAGAATATATAACCAAATCGTTTTTGTCTAACCCTTGCAGAGCAGGCAGGCGCTTATTATCATAGAAATACTGAGAGTCAAAGTCGTGCTCCCAAATAAATGTATCCGAGTGCCCAGCCCAATCTAACAAAGCCTGACGACGCTCCATTGACATAATGGCGCCGGTGGGGTCTTGGTGCGAAGGGCTGACACAAACCAGGGCGCAACCGTCCATTTGACTGGTCAGGCGCTCCACTATCATGCCGTGATCGTCCACTGGTACGGTCACCAGCTTTGGTCCATGGGCCATCAAAATACGCCGAGAGACTGGATACCAGGGGTCTTCAATGGCGACCGTGTCACCAACATTAATGAGCAAGCGTGCCGCTTGATCAGTTCTAGATGTTGAGGTCAAAATTACTCGCTCAGGGCTGAGCACCAGTCCGCGCGCCCTTCTCAGATATTCGCACAGGGCTTCTCGCAAGGGTGGGAAGCCAAATGGATCATCGCTGTAGCTGAGAAAGGCCTTGTCTGTGCTGTAACAGCGGCGGTTTTTCAGAACCATTTTTTCCCAGGCCTGCACGGGCAAGAGATTACCTGCCGGTACAGCAGCGCTAAAATCGCCGTGCCAACCGACTTGCTCTGACGAGGCCGTAATGAGTCTTTGGGCATATTCAGACCACTTAGTGGTACGCAGCGCAGCCGCTGATCGAGAATCTCTATTGTTGTTGGCACTGCTCATGGGTATCGCTATAAAAGTGCCTTCTTTAGGCAAGGTTTGCAGATAACCCAAACTGGTTAAATAAGCATAGGCACGCAGAACTGTCGCTGTCGAGGTACCCTGCTGTTCGGCCAATTGCCTGGCTGCTGGCATCTGGCTGCCGGGCAAGGCCGTGCCTGAATCGATAGCCTCTCGAATAGACCGTGCTAGTGATTTATAAACGGGTTCGCCAGGGAGCGCATCGCGTCTAATCAAAAACTCCAAATTCTTGACCCATATTGAGCACTAAGCGAGGGACAACCCAGTTTAACAGACTGCGCTGCTTGCCCACCTATGGTTCTTCAAAAAGCCTATCGATGGCGCGCTGTTGAATATGACGGGTGCTCAACTGGTAATTGTCAGCACCGCTATAACGAGAGGCAAACTGATCAACGCGGGCATTACTAGCAGCAATATCAGCTATTGATATACCTAATTCTTTCTTCCCGCCAGCAGGGCTCAACTCCTTGATATTGCTGTACTGCCTTTGCAAATACTCCATATCATCACGCTCTACATCACTCAAATCTTTGCGCTTGAGACCGTCTGCCAGAGCGTCTTTTGTAATTGTTCCATCAGCTGCCCGGCCCAACTTATCTATGGTTGAAGACTCGATGTGATTAATTTCAATCGGGAAGTTGTATTTAGCCACATCCTCGCGCGAAATGCCTTTCTTGCCACCATCTTTGTCGTCAAACTCTTTGCTCAAAACTTTGAAATTCTTGAGCATATGTTGCACATCATCTCTCTGGATATCATCCAGACTAGGATCAGAAGCCGCTTTTTTCAGACTATCTCTGGTGACAAATCCATCTTTATTGGCAAGCTTATCAAAAGTACTAGTCTCAATATGATTGAAGCCAGGCGGCAAGCTATCTAAACCCCTTGCCATTGGCTGAAATGCCTTCATATCAACGTCATTGAAGCTTACGGGTTTGTGGTCATCTTGTTTATCAGCATTATCAATAGAATCTGCCTTGCTTTCGCCCTGAACTCTATCGCCCATAACTGAACCTCTTCTGCGCCACAGACTTTGTCTCTGACAAATATGCCCAAGCCTGAGGCCATCAAATCGCAAAAAATCGCTAATTAGTAGCCCAACAAAGGCCAGCAATCTTTGCTGCCTACCAATCTGTCTCATCCTCGCTTGCAAGAAAGTTAGAGCATAAGACAGATCGATAGAGCAATAGAAAGTCTAGTTATTTCTTGGCTGTATACCAGCCATAAGCAAGAATTAGCCCGCGCACCAGGGCCCGAGTCAAAACAACTAGACAGGCAAGGGCGGCGCGAAATAAACGCATCCCTACCTCAAAAGCAAAAGCGCTAATTGCCTGAATTCCATCAGCTAATATGGCGCCTACAGGCCCACCAGAAGCACCCATAATCGCACTAAAAATTGCCACTATCATCAGTGGCAGCATTAGGCAATTGAGAATGGCATTAATGCTACCCCAAAGCAGCCCACTACAAGTTTCTAACATAATCAGTACCTCAAGAGAGATGCGCCAAGAAGTGACCGCTTTCACAAAGAAAGAGGGAATTTCTCAAAGAGAAGGAAATAATCTGGGTTAAGAGAAATACCTGAGGCAATCTAGGCGCTTGCGAATAGACCTCACTCTATTAAAGAAGGTCAAGCAAACCAACAAAGACAGCGGCTTTTGCAGCACAAACAAAGGCAATTTTCAGGGTTTCTCTAGTCTGCCAGGGGTGAAACCACTAATTGCAGGGATTATTAAACGGCTGGCGAAGCTCTTGAAAACGCGGTAGCCAACAGCTTTTGATAATAATGTTGCATTTTCATAGCCGCGCTTTTCTTAGCGCCACCACATTTATCAAGAATCGCCAATGGCGCCTAGTTAAGGCCTATTGACTAGCTTATATTGAGTGCCAACGAATAGCGGGCACCTCTTTTAAACTTGTAAACTTGCTCAAAATCCTGTTTAGTTACAGGTCAGGGATTTTAGATCAGCATCCACATCCGAAAGAAAAAATCATTGGCATGAATTACGAGGAAGCACTGGCATTTCTACAGGCATTTCCAGACATGGAAAGAGCCACTTTTGGCGCCCGCGGACCAACCATGGGCTTGCCTTCGATGAAATCTTTGCTCAATCGCATGGGTGACCCACACAAAGGCACTCCCACCATTCATGTCACAGGCTCAAAAGGCAAGGGCTCAACTAGCACCTACCTAGCCTCCATTCTCAAGGCTGGCGGGCAGCACGTGGCTTTGTACACCAGCCCTCACTTGCATGACTATACTGAGCGCATAGCCTTCGACCTTGAGTCGGTGGCAGATGACCAGTTTGCCCAGGGTGTAGCCGAGATTCAATCTAGCGTTGAAGCCGAACGCGATGCTGGCAACAACACCATTTCTACTTTTGGCATTCTTACTGCTCTATTTTTCCACCTGGTTAAATCAGCTGCTAAACCGGTCCAGTGGCAAATCGTAGAAGTTGGCCTGGGTGGTCGCTATGATGTCACCAACGTTTTTGACGCCAAAGCCGCTGCTGTGATTACGCCCATCAGCCTCGAGCATGCTGAAATATTAGGCAGCACACAGACCGAAATAGCGGCAAACAAGGCCGGAATTGTTGTACCTCATTGCCTCACTATTCTCGCCCCACAGAAAGATGCAGGGGCTCGCACAGCAGTAGGCCGCCGCTGCCATGAAGTTGACTCTGAGCTGATTGATGTAGGCAAGAAGTATAAAATCAAGCCAATTTCTCAAGACTTAGAAGGGCAGACTTTTTCAATGGAAGGCCTGGGATCAAACCTAGAGCTGCGCATAAAGATGCTTGGGGTGCACCAGATTAACAATGCCGCCACTGCTGTTGCTACCATTCTTGGTTTACGTCAACGGGGCGAGTTAGATATCAGCGACGAAGCGATTATCAAAGGTCTTTCCACAGCAGTTATCCGTGGTCGTCTAGAAATACTCTCTCATCCTGTTTCTGAGTCGCACAAGGGGCCAGTAATCATTGCTGATGGCGCCCATAACCACGAATCAGCGGCCTCCCTTGCCCTCGCCATCAAAAGTGTCTTCAACAAGAAGCACTGTATTTTTATCGTGGGGGTCAACACCGACAAGAATATTTCGGCCATCTGGAAAGAATTGGCGGCCATGAGCAAACTTGTGATTACCACTAAGAGCACTAATCCAAGATCTATGGACCCCAATCAAATTGCTGACTTACTCAATGTCTTTGAGATTGATAGACCAGAAGTAAGTGTGACGCAATCGGTAGCAGAGGCCATAGACAAAGCTTTAGCAGTAGCCGAACCTGATGATTTGATCTGCATAACAGGCTCACTATATGTGGTGGCTGAAGCTCGTGAACATGTACTCAACATCGAAAGCGCCAAAACATCGGCAGCCTCGTTCTACTAGACAACAAGCTAGCTTCAAAGTTCGCTCACCTCACGCTTGCGCTTGACAGCCCGCCGCTTAAAGGGTGCGCTAACCTTCGCCATGCACTAATCCCTCTTGGCATCCATTCTTGAGACAGCGCTCACCTGGCTTTTTCTTTTCGCTTAGACAGGCTTTTCTCAAAAAAAACTGTTTTTACCATCACTTGAAAACCCGGCCGTTATGAAAAATATGGCGCCGGGGCCACCTCAGCACCCATAACTTAAAGGTCATGATTAGTTATCAACTATGAGTCTAAGTTTATATACGGGTCCATTACTTTTTTAGACTGAACATCTCACCAGATCTTTGATTTCATTAATTTGAACTTCATGACTTCTAGTCACTAGGTTCAGTTGTTACCCAATTCTTTCTTTTTCAGTAAATCAAAAACAAACAAACAACTACCTCGCGCACCTGAAGAGCTTTTACTTGTCACCGACCCTCGGTCGAGTCGTCACGCTCTCCTAATGCCTCCACCACCTGGCCAAGTCAAACATTTGCCCAGCAGTGGTTCAGCAGATAAGTGGCTTCATCAGCCCTTTTTCTAACTAGTTCTTTAACCGGCCACAACCCTGGGCTCTCCAACCTGCCCTCTGCGGGCGCGTTCGAGCATCCATAGCGGCCACTTCTATCAACCTTGCCAACAGCGAGATTATTCGAAGAAATCGAGAAATGAAATGAACATCAAACCGCCCCTCGCCCCTGCGGCGAAAAAGGCTGGCACATTCGCACGCCTTTTTTCAGGAATCCTCCTCGGAGGCTTCAACCTCTTCCTCCTGCTTGTTGCACTGGCCATCTACATCGTGCCCATGCAAGAGCAGGTCACCCCTGTCGAACTGTATCACCGCACCTGGCAGACCGCTGCCGACCATGCCTACGACACCTCCAAGTTGAAAGACTGGGCGGCGTGGGAACACAAGTACGACAGCCAGATCAAAACCGACGAAGACGCCATCAAGTTCGCCAACGAGATGCTCGAATCGACCGGTGACCACTACGCTTCGCTGCTCCCCCCTGAAGCCGTCAAGGCCCAAGACGAGCGCTCCTCTGGCGAATTCGCCGGCATCGGTGTCGGTGTCGAAGCGAAAGTAGATCAAGACGGTAAGCCTGTGATGGCAGCTGACCCCAAGGAAGGCCCTCTCATGCTTACCGACGACAGCGGCTACCCGCTGATCAAAGAAGTGAAAATCGGCGGCCCAGCCATGCAAGCCGGTATGCGCGATGGCGACGCCATCGTCTCGATCAATGGCGTTTCCGCCAAAGATGCCACCATCAAGTCGATGGTGACGCAAATGCGCGGCAAGGTCGGCGAAGAGGTAACTGTGGTTGTCACCCGCGGTGGCAAAAACGTTACCTTGAAGATCGTGCGCGGTGTCGTCAAAACCGAGGTGGTCTCTTCGAAGATGCTGACGGCTGCCAACGGCAAGCAAGTCGGCTACATTCGCCTGGAGCACTTCCTCGAGCAAGACGCTGCTGCCGAAATGGCCGCGGCCATAGGCAAACTCGGTGCCTCCGACAAGCTCATCATCGACCTGCGTTTCAACCCCGGTGGTGACGTCAATGTCTGCTTGCAACTGGCCAGCCTGTTCATCAACGATGGCAAGTTGGTCTCGATTCGTGAGCGTGACGCTGGCGGCGGTCACAGGTTGAGCACCTTCTCGGTAGATCCGAAAGACATGGTGATCAGCGTCAAAGACGAGGCTAGCGGTCGCGTCACAGATCAGCATGTTCAGCGCCTGAAGGCTATCGCCGGCAACAAGCAGATCGTCATTCTCGTGAATGGACACTCGGCTTCGGCCTCGGAGATGTTCACGGGAGCCCTGAAAGACAACGGTCGCGCCACCGTGGTTGGTGAACGTACCTTTGGCAAGGGCATTGGCCAGTCTGTGCTGCGCATGCCCAATGGCACGAGCCTGCACATCACCAGCCTGCGTTACTTCACCCCCAGCGGCAAATGGCTCGGCGATGGAGGCAACTCCAGCGAGAGCTATGGCATCGAGCCCGACCACGAAGTCAAACTCGTGGAAACGCCGAAGACCCGCCTTGGTTCGCCCAACGACAACCAGCTTTCTTTCGCCCTCGAGCTCATCGCCAAGTAAGCGATTCGAGAACGATTCTCAACTCTAACAATCCAAACCCGCAGGCTGAGCCATTGGTGCAATCCACTCAACAAGAGGGAGTACCAGTGGCCAGTCAGCATTAGGAGAAAAATCATGAACACGAACAGCACTGTTGAAAGCCTCGGCTTCGAGAAGATCGAAGAAATCGATGGCATCGTCGAGTATCGCCACAAGGGCAACGGCCTCAAGGTTCTCTTGATCGAGAACCACGCCGCCCCGGTGGTGACGAGCATGGTGGTCTACAAGGTCGGATCGCGCAATGAAGCGGTCGGCTACACCGGCTCCACCCACTTCCTTGAGCACATGATGTTCAAGGGCACCCCCAACTACAATCTGGTGGAGAGCCTGAAGCCGCTTGGTGCGGACTTCAACGCCACCACCTCGTATGACCGCACCAACTACTTCGAGAAGGTGCCGAGCCGCTACCTGCGTGAGCTGATCACCATGGAAGCGGACCGCATGCGCAATCTCTCGCTGCGCCAGTCGGACCGCGACAGCGAGATGACCGTCGTGCGCAACGAATTCGAAATCTCCAAGAACGACCCGAACTCGCTGCTGCACGAGCACCTGATGGCTACGGCCTTCCAGGAGCACCCCTACCACCACCCCATCATCGGCTGGCTGGATGACGTGCAGAACGTGCCCCTCGAGCGCATGAAGCAGTTCTACGACACCTTCTACTGGCCCAACAACGCTACGCTCATGGTCACCGGTGACTTCGACACCATCGAGTGCCTGACCATCATCAGCGAGACCTACGGCCAGATCCCGCGCTCCGAGCACGAGATTCCCCAGGTCTACACAGCCGAGCCTCCGCAGTCCGGTGAGCGCCGCTTCAAGATCGTCAAGCCGAGCACCAAGCCGGCATCGGTCATGATCGGCTTCCATGTGCCGGAAGCAATGCACGAAGATTCGTACGCCCTGTCGGCCCTGGGCCGCGTGCTCGGCGGATCGCGTCAGCGTGCCAGCCGCCTCTACAAGGCGCTGATCGAAACCCGCCTGGCGGTGTCGTGCGGTGCCGGCTCGTCCGACATGCTCGACCCGGGCCTGTTCATCATGAACGCCACCTGCGCTCCGGGCGTCAAGCCTGAAGTGGTGGAAGCGATTCTGCTCAAGGTCATGGCCAGCATGGCCACCGATCTCGTCAGCGACGAAGAGCTGAACCGCGTCAAGCAGGCCAACCGCAAGGGCACTGCCCTCGGCTCCGACAACCAGATGGCCCTGCTCGGCCAGCTCTGCCACGCCGAAGTCGTCGGCACGTGGAAGGAGTACATCGACTACGACAACAAGTTCGACGCAGTCACACCGCAGATGGTGCGCGACGTTGCCGCTCGCTACTTCAGCGAGAACAACCGCACTGTCGGTACGTTCATTCCCCAGGTCACCCCGGTGGCTGCTACCGCTCCTGCTGGCCAGGTGCACGACCTCACGGCCGTGCCTCAGGCTGACGGCGATGACGGTGCCAGCTACGAAGAGGCGGCCGCAACCAAGGAGGAAGCCGTGTCTTTCAAGTCCCAGACCAGTGAAAAGGTCTTCGCCAACGGTGTCGCCGTGCAGGTGATGCCGATGACTGGCGCCAAGACCGTGGCCGTCACCCTCAAGGTGCGCGCCGGCGACTGCTACTGCCCCGAGGGCAAGTCGCTCGTTGCCACGCTCGCCGCCATGCTGCTCAACAAGGGCAGCGCCAAGGCGAGCAAATCGCAGATTGCCGAGATGCTCGAAGAGATGAGCGCTCGCATGGAATTCGGCAGCGACACCTACAACTCGAACCTGAGCGGCAAGGTGGTGACCTCCGACTTCGGCGTCTACATCGCCCTGGTCGGTGACGCGCTGCGCAATCCGCTCTTCCCCGAAGCCGAGCTGGAGCAGGCCAAGCTGCAGCTGCAGTCGTACTTCGAAGAGGCCATGTCCGATACG
>Ga0075163_10007381_pt1 | contig 14535 bp, 4 predicted proteins | sample JI1023141ADNA_FD_71478 | JGI IMG/M metagenome (GOLD analysis project Ga0075163, IMG submission 71478) | Wastewater effluent complex algal communities from Wisconsin, to seasonally profile nutrient transformation and Carbon sequestration -... | ecosystem: Engineered > WWTP > Effluent > Algae...
GCTTGCCGGTGGCCTTGAGCTTGGCGCGCGCCTCTTCCAGCGCCACCAGCGTGGGCTGGTTGTTGGGGCGCAGGCTCAGGGAGCGCTGCAGCGCCTCAACCGCCCCGGCCGCGTCATCAGCGTTGAGGTAGGCGCGCCCGAGGTTGTAGAGCGTGGCGGCCTGGGTGGCCTCACTGCTGACCGCAACTGCGTGCACCAACACCGGAATCGCCAGGGCATCCTTGTTGCGCATCAGCGCCAACCCAAGCTCCTGCAGCGCCGTGGGGTCGCCTTGCTTGGTCGACAGCGCACTGCACAAGAGGGCGGCCGCGTCCTGGGGCTGATCCTTGAGCGCTGCCAGGCCCTGCTTGCGCAGCGCCTCATAGGGTGCTTCCGCCGTGGCCACTGACTTCACCCGCAGGCCGTCCGGGTCGATCTGCAGGCCACCGCCCACCCAGCGCCACTGCTCGGTGATCTCCAGGGTGGGGCAGCAGGCCCCATCCGACAGCAGGGAGCCGTTGCGCACCAGCACCACGGTCCGCCCATCGAGGCGTACATCGGCGATGCCCCCATCGCCGCGATCGCCGCCGGGCAGTGTGCCCACCTTCTTGGGGCCCGCGGGGCTCTCCTGGTAGACGTCCAGGCTGTCGAAGTGCCCCGTGCCGCCCCCGCTGTACTGGGTGTGCACAATGGCCTCGGCCTTGCCATCGCCATCGAGGTCACCGAAGACGGTGGCCATCAGGCTCAACGTCTCCGTGTAGTCCCCATCCTCGTGGGTCTGCTCCCACTCACCGTCCACCAGCTTGATGGACTGATCACCGTTGTTGTAGGTGCGGTTCTTCCAATCCACCGCACTCAACGGCTCCGCGTGCGCAGCGCCGATACCCAGCGCCAGGACCAGCACCCCGCCCCGCATCACAGACCTCCTCTGGCCGGCGCGCCAGTCGGCATTTTAGGTTTCCTCTTCAAAATCGAGGACATGGCGACGGCCACCCGCCGAGCGATGGCTCTGGACGTCCTCTTCGCGGCTCTGGCAGTCGACGCACAGGGTCACCCAGGGCATCAGCTCCATGCGGCGCTGCATGATGGGTTCCTCACAGGCCTGGCAGAGGCCGTAGTCGTCAGGCGACTCGTCAATGCGCTCCAAGGCCTCCTCGATCAGCCGCAGCGAGCCCAGGCGGGCCCGGTTGCGGTTGGAGGCGATCATCTGGTTCATCTCGGCCAGCGGCTGGAGGTCCTCATCCACCTTGTCGGTGGGCTCGTCCTTGAGGCCTTCGGACTGGGGCTGTGCGGCATCCTGCAGCGCCTCGCGGCGCGCCAGCAGCATCAAGCGGAAGTACTCGAGTTCCTTTTGGGTCAACCTGATCTCCCGGGTGCGTGGACCGGAGATGATGCCGAGTTCTGGTCGCCGAGGGTAGTGGGAGATGCGCAACCCCCGGCAGCGCCAGCAAAAGCAGGTCAAAATCTCGGGTTCGGATCCGGGCCCACCAGGCGCTTCGGACCCCCGAGGCCCCCCCCACCAGTGCGCCAGGGTCCGCTGCCGCGGTCCGGCCATGCCCGCCGGCGTGCCGCCAAAAGTCATGGCGGATCAGCACCTTGGCCGGCCGTGGTCCCCGCGGATCTAATTGTGGTATGTGAGCTATCCACTTGGGGGCGGAGGCCGGATGAGGCATTTGTGGTGGCTGCTGCTCCTCGCAACGCCGGTGCAGGCAGCGCCCGGTCCGGTGCCGGATTACGCGCCATTGGCGCGGGTGCGCACCCACATCCAGGCCACCGACCTGGCCCGCGAGTTTGTGGGGGTGCTCGCCCAGCTGCTCGGATCGAGGTACGAGGTGATCGGCGACCGCGAGTCGGCCGGTAGCCTGATTTGGCTGCGGGACTACCAGCCCATCTACACCCGCGACGCCACCCAACACCTCCGCGCCATCCACACCCGCTCGCTGTTGCCCGAGCGCAACAACCAGCGCTTTCCGGGCGATCCGCCGCCCACCGAGCTGGGGTTGGTCTTGGAGCACGGCAACCTGGTGGTGGCCGGTGAGCGCGTCTTCCTGACCGAGCGCGTGTTGGATGACAACGGGGGCAAGGGCGCGGGCGAGGCCGGGGTGATCGCGCGGCTGGCCACCGTCTTGGACCGCCCCGCGGCCGACATCATCATCCTGCCCCAGCTGCCGGGCGAGAGCACCGGCCACATCGACCTGTTTCTCCTGCCCGTGGCCGACGACACCGTGTTGGTGCCGCGCATCCTGCCTGAGGCCCTGGAGGGGCTCAGCGAGAGCGAGTGGCTCATCGGCCACACGGCCGCCAACTTCCTCGACGCCCAGAGCGAGCGCCTCGCGGGCATGGGGCTGAAGGTCAAGCGCCTGTCCATGCTGCCGCCGCGCATCATGCCGTCGGTGGACTCCTCGGGGGAAGACGCGGTGTTTTTCAGCCCCGCCAATGCCCTCTTGCTCAACATCCAGGGCCGCCGCACGGTATTGCTGCCCGACCTGCACCCCTCGGCGCTGCGGGCCAGCCACCGCCGCCTCTTTCAGCAGTACCGCAAGCAGTGGGCGGGCACCTTCCAGGGCCTGGGCTGGAAGCCGGTGTTTGCCGACGCCACCGAGCTCGCCCGCTACCTGGGCTTCTTCCGTTGCCTCACGGCGGTGGTGCCCGAGTAGCGACCGCCCCCAGGCAAGTCGGCTCACCTACTTGATTTTACTGGATTTTCCGGCCACACCCGAGGCGACTGGCTCCCAAGTTGGCGGCGCCTACCGCCCGACGTCCACCTGGGCGCCGGAGGAGCGGCCGAAGGTCTCGGGGGCAAACATCAGCGCGGCCTGGGCGCCGGGCTGCTGGAAGCGACCCTCGGTGGTGGCGCGGGTGCGCAGGTACAGGTCGTAGGTGCCCTTGGGCAGCTTCACGAAGTACCAGGTGGCCTCATCATCGAGGATGCGCTCGAAGTCCGCCGGCCGGGTGGCCACCCCGCGGGGCGTGGCCTCGGGCGGCGCGGTGGCGAGCCGCGGGTTGAGGGGCTCCAGGCCCGCCGCCAGCGGCAGCTCGATGGCCACGTAGGTGCGATCCTCGGGGTTGACGATCTGCACATGTTCCTCAATGACATCGCCCACTTTCACCGCCAGCACCTGGCCGGGGGTGGCCAGCGGCTCGGTGGTGGGCACGCCGTCGGCGGGCACGCGGTGCCAGGTGCGCGTCACCACCAGGCCCTGGGCCACCGCAGGCGCCTCGGCACCGGGGGCCGCCGGGGTGAAGCGCGTCCACCAGGCGGCCTGGAGCGCGTTGGGGGCGGTGACGGTCACCGGGGTCGGCACGGTCCAGCTCACCCGCGCGAGGGGCTGACCCGCCTCCAGCGTCAGCGGCAGCGGGGCCTCATCACCCGCGAAGGTGACCACAGTGGTGGCCTGGGCGTCGGCGGCCCCGCGCAGCGCAAACAGCGCCTCGGCGTCGGCCTCGGGGTTGCCAAAGCCATCGGCCGTGGACAACCGCAGCAGCGCAGCCTCCAGAATGGGCAGCTTTTCGCTTTTGGGATCAGCCACTTGCAGCGCACGCGCCACCAGCGCCAGCGCCGCCGTCTCGTCGGGCCGAATCACCGGATCCCGCGCGTCGCCGAAGCCGGCCAGACCCGCATAGATCGCCTTGCCATCCTTGAGCTGGGTCTGCACCGAGGCCCCCAGCAGCGCAGCGAGCGCCGGCTGCACCGGCAAGCCGCCCCGGCTGGCCGCGAGGGTGGCCCGCGCCATCGCCTCGGGCCCCAACACCGCCGCCCCCCGGCTCAGCTCGTCGAGGTAGGCAGCATCCAGGCGCCCCGCCGCGGCCAGCGCCTCCGTGGCCGAAGCCCGCTCGAGCCAGGCCGCCCCCTGCACAAACCCGACGTAATCGGAGCGCAGCGCCTGGCGCAGCGTCTCGGTCAGCCGATCCCAGAGACGACGGGGCACCGGCCGGCCCGCCGCGCGGGCCTCCGCCAGCATCAGCACCGCCGCGGCCGTGAGCTGCACCTGGCCGCGGGTGCCTGGGAAGGGCGCCACGCGGCCATCGCCGTCCACCGACTGGCCAATCCAGTCGAGGGTGGTGCGCAGCGCCTCATCGGCCAGCGCCCCGAAGTCGCGCCCCGGCAACTGGCGAGCCAGATCGGCGGCCAGGAAGACGCGGGCCCGGGCGATGCGCTCGCCGGTGGAGCCGTCGTTGGGGCGGGCGAGGCCCTGCAGGGCACCGGCGATGCGCAGGGCGGCCGGCCGCTCGGCGATCACCAGGCTGCGCTCGAGGGTGCCCGGGCGCACCGCCTCGGCAACACCCGCCAAGGGCACCGCCACGCCGGCCGCGAGATCCAGCAAGCCGCTGTGGGTCTCCGGGCGCCGATCCGGCCGCACCGGCAGGATGATCTGCGCGGCATCGCTGGCTCCGTCGGCCCCACGCCGCACGCCGGCCGTCACCGCGATCTGGGCGGGCTGGTTGGCGGCGGGTGTGCCCACCTTCAAGCGGAAGTCGGCGCGGGCGAGCTTGTCGGGCCCGAACATCAGGTCCGCCATCTTTTCGCTCATGATTTCAGCACCTTGGACCTCAAGCCGGGCCACCCCGGCGCCGATGGGGCCCTCCACCACACGGCCGATGATGCCCGCGGTCAGCTCGTCGCCCGGCCGCACAAAGCGGGGCAGCACCGGCTGGGCCAGGACGGGCAAGCGCACATCCAGCTCGCCCTTGGCAAAACCTACCCGGTCGCCCTGGATGGCCTTGGCGCGCACCGCGAACCGGGTGAGGTTGTCGGGCAGGGTGATCATCAAGCGCGCCTCCCCGTTGGGCCCAATGCGCAGGGCGGGCTCGTAGAAGGGCACCGGGCGGAAATCGCGCCGCACCGTGGCCTGGCCCAGGGGATCGGTCTCCTCATCGCCGTCGCCGCCGCCCGGCATCTCGGTCCAGGGCACGCGGCCAAAGGCCAGCTTGCGCGTGTCGTGGAACACCACGGCCGCGCTGCGCGGCTGCAGGAAGTCGGGGATGGCGTCGAGGGCCTGCTCCTTGCCCAGGTCGAGCACCGCCTGATCCACCAGCCAGACCGTCACCTCGCCCGCGCTGGGTCGACCCTGGGGATCGGTCAGGCGGATCTGCAGCGGAATCTGCTCGCGGGGCAGCGCGGTGAGGGGGTGGGTCAGGGCGACCCCCAGCATGTGATCCACGGGCGCCACCTTGAGCCAGGTGGTGGTGGCCAGGGTGTCGGGGCGGCCCAGATCGATGGTGGTGCCGCCGGCCGGCTCCGGCGCCTCGGTGCGGCCACGCATCAGCACCACGTGGACCGGCACTCGCGGCGCGTAGCTGCGGTCAATGGGCACCGAGATGACCGCCTGACCGCCCTTCACCTCGCCCCGCAGGTAGGTGTTGTGATCGGGCCCCTCCACCACCACAAAGGCCTGACCCTCCTGGTAGGGGCTCTCCAAAACCAGCTTCGCCACCTCGCCCGGCGCGTGCTCGGCTTTGTCGGCGGTGGCCTTGAAGGTGCCGCCTTCGGGTGGGCCCCAGGCCACCGGATCGCTGCCACCCGCGTAGAGATCCACCCCCACCACCTGGGCGCGGCCGAGCCGATCCTGGCCCTCCACCTCGATGAGGTAGACGCCCGACCGGGGGATGGGCACCTCCAGCTTGAGCGGCTCCGCGGTGGTGGCCACCTCCAGCGTCTTCAGATCCACATCCACGGTGTCGGTGACGTAGCGGGCCTCCCCCGAGGAGAAGTCGGTGGCTTCCAGGTGGGCGTGCCACTGGCGGTGCTTGATATGCACCTTGAGGGGCTGCCCCACGACCGGCGTCCCGGCCCCATCCACCGCCACGATCTCGATGGGAATGCCGGTCGCTTTCTCCAAGTATCTCGGGGCCTTAAGGCCGATGGCAAAAGCCGGCAACGCCCGCACACGCTTCACCGCCGTCACGGTTTGGTCGTCGGCGCCGGTGATGGTGGCCTCGATGACGTAGGTGCGCGGCCAGGCGGAGGGCTCGATGCCCGGATCCAGGGCGAGCTCGGCCTTGCCGTCCAGGTCGGTCTGGGACAGGCGCGTCATGGCCGGCGAGGACTGGAAGCGCGCCGAGCCCTTGCGCGCAAAGCGGGCGTCCACCGAGTAAACAAAGCCCGGCAGGGCCTTGGGCGCCCAGGTGTAGGGGTATTGGCTCACCCGCCACCGCACCGGCCGGTCCGCCACACGACCGCCGGCGTAGTAGTCGGCGATCGCGTTGACCCCAAAGGGGCGGTCCAGCGGCACCGGATCGGCCCCGAAGAGGCCCACCTTGAACGTGGGCAGGCGGTAGGCATCGAGGGTGAAGGTCACCTGACCGTGGGCATTGCCCTCGCTGTCCTCGAAGTGGGCGACGTAGATGCCGGTGGGCCGGTCGGCCTCCTCAAACTTCCAGTAGAAGGTGCCCGTATCCGACAGCTCCACCGGGTAGCGCCAGGCAGCCCCACCGGGCCCCTCCACCACCAACACGCCCTTGCCGGTGAGCGGCTCCAGGCGGCCGCGCTGGGCCGTGCGCAGCCAGCCCTTCACGTGGACCTCCTGCTCGGGCCGGTACACCGGGCGCTCGGTGAACAGGTGGGCGCGCACCTCCGGGGCCTCCTGGCGCGGCTGCAGGTCCTGGAAGGCCCACTGCAGCCACTTCTGCCAGTCCTGGGACCAGTAGTCGTCGCGGAAGGTGTGGGGGTGGCGGCGGGGATCGAGCACCAGGACGTCGTCGGCCTTACGCACGCTGATGCGCCCAAGCTCGGGGTGGCCCTTGGGGCCCGCGGCCGACCAGTTCACCGCCCCATCCGCGTCGGTCTGGCCCAGGAACAGGGTGTCAAACGCCCGCGCGTCGCCGTCGCCCACCGCGCCCTCCAGGCGCACCTCGGCCCCAGGCACGGGGCGGCCGGTGGCCAGGGAGGTCACCACGAAGTGCACCTGGTCCTCACGCTCCACCGAAGACAGCGCGAGGTCCGTCACCTGCAAGCGCATCCAGAAGCGCTGCGACCCATCCAGGGAGCGCAGGCCCACCAGGTAGTGACCGGGAGCCGATTTGCCTGTGATTTTCGAGAGATACGGGGCCACATCCAACCCGAACCGGGCCGACTTGTGGGCCAGGGGCAGGTCGATGAGCTGGGAGAAGGCGGGCGTGCCCAGGTTGCGCAGGGACTCGCGCAGCAGGGGGGGCTCGAGCGGATCGGGGCGGTTCCAGGCCTCGGGCGCCTCGCCCGGACCCGGGGGCGCCTGATCCTCGTTGACGACCAGCTGATCCTCGGGAAAGGGCCAGAGAGAGCGATTGAGCGGATCGACGCGGTAGATGCGCAGGTCGGCGCGCCCGTGGCCACGCCCCTCCACCGGGATGCGCTGGGGGCCAAAGCGCTCGACGATGCCATCGGCGGTCACCAGGCGGAGATCCCGGGTCAGCGGCGCGAAGGCCAGCCACGCCACGCTCTCCCCCCGCATCTCCAGCGGCCGCCCATTGCGGTCGCGCAGGGGGGTGGGCTGGACCGAGAGGCGGTAGGTCTGGTCGGCCACAAAGTCGCCCGAGATCAGCAGGTAGCTGCCGGAGGTTTCGAAGGTCAGGCCATCCACCTGGGGCTCAATGCGCACCAGATCGCGGGCCAAAACCGTTGAGATTTGGGGGATATCCGAGGTGAAGTGCACGACGGCTCGCCGCTCGCCATCGCAGCGGAGGGGCTGGTCTTCCGCATGGCGGGTGCCATCGGGCGAGACGGGCAACTCCTGACCTGGGCACCCCAACGCGCTGATCCGAAAGGGGGGCAGCGTCGCGAAGGTGATGCGCGCCACCGACTCGCCCTCGGCCCGGGCATCGTCGGCCAGCCCCAGCCGCAAGGTTGCCCGCGTGCCCGCCGGAATGGGGCGGTCAAAGCGGACCACATAGGCCGCCCGCGCGTTGCGATCGGGGCGTGCCAACATCTTGATGTGGAAGTCGGCGGCGGTGAGGTAGCGCGGGGGGGCGTCGCCCACCAGGGACTTGAGCTCAAAGCTGAGCATGCGCGCCAGCGCGGCCGGCGGCACCGGGTAGGCGAAGACGAGCTGCACCTCCTCCACCGGCTCCAGATCGCTCTCGCCATTGCTGGGCGTGCTCTCCACCGGCGGGTCCAGCAAGGTGACCAGGCGAGCCTCGGCGCCGCCGGCACTGACCTGGAAGTGGCTCAACGCTGGCCAGGGCTCAGCCGGCCGAAACTGCAGCGTGCGGGCATCCAGCCACGTCCAGGCGCCGGCCTGCGCAGGCGAGAGGCGCACGAAGCGGTCGGGCTCGTCCTCCGCGCCGGCCTTGCCGCGATCGCTGGGGAAAAACACGGTCACCGGATCCCAGCGGCGCAGCCACGGCTCGGGCACGATGACGGTGCCGGTGGCGGTGGGGCGCTGCCAGAGGGTGTCGAAGACGTCGCCCGCGAGGGCAAGCGCGGCCACCCCGGCGAGGGCGAGCAGGAGGGCAATGCGGATCATGATCTTCATGGCTACGGGTTCTCCTCGGTGGGCTCGCCGGGCTCGTCTTCGGTGTTCTCGGGCGTGGCCTCCTGGTCGTTGGGCTCGTCCGTGGTGTCGTCGCCGGGGGCCGGCGCGGCATCGGTCTCGGTGTCGTCCACCTCAAAGACGCCCGCATCCGCCTCATCGTCGGTGGCGTCAAGCGCCCCGCGGCGGGTGCTGACGGGCACCTCCGAGTCCTCGGATTCTCCCATCATTTCAGACTCTTCCCCCGACTCAGTCTCGGGGACTGCCTCCACGTCCCCCTCCCACTCCCAAGACCGCCAGGTGGCGTCTTCGTCGGGCTCGTCGGCCTCGACGGGCTCGCCCACCACATAGCTGCGCACGATGTTGGGGGGCGGGGTGTCGGGGGGCGCTGCCAGGCCCACCACCGCGGGCCGGATGATGGCGGGCGGCGCGTCCTCGGGCAGGTGGAGGGCCACCAGCCAGGTGCCCACCTCCAGGTCTGGCATCAAAGTGCCGCCCTGGGCCACCACCGCGCCCTGCGGGTCGAGCAGGCGGGCCTGCAGCCGATCCACCTCGCCGCGGGCGCCCAGGCCCACCTGGGCCCGCCGGCTGGTCGCAAAGCGGAAAATCTGGGTGTCGCCCGGAGCCAGCAGGACGGTGGGGCCCAGGCCCTCGCCCAGCTCCAGTGGGGTCTGCACATCCACCTCGAGGGCGCCCGCCAGGGCCTGGCCCGCGAGGCCGCGCACCAGCACCTCGGCCTGACCTGAGGGCAGCCAGGCATCCAGGCTGCCATCCAACGCGGCGGCCTCCACCCCACCCACCGGCCGAACGCGCAGGAGCGTGCCCGGCGGGGCCCGCAGGGTCAGGAGGCCGGGTCCAGGGAGCGCGACCGCCAGGCGGTGCGGACCCGAGAGGGCCACGCTCTGCGGCCCACCCACGGCCATGGCGGCGCCCTCCACCGACGGCCACGGATCGGTGCCTGCGCCGCGCTCGACCCAGGCCACCACCGGCCCCCGACCGTGATCGAAGGCCAACTCGCCCCCGGGGCCCACCTCTGCGCCCTCAGCGGGCAGCAGCCGGCCATCGGCTCGGCGGTAGTGCCCCTGGGCACCCAACAACCGGATGTGCCCGGCCGCATCGGCCACCACGGGGACCCGCAGGCTGCCCGCACGGGCCGGCAGCCGCTCCAAGGGCGCCTGAAACGCCAGGGGGGCCGGCAGGGCCTGGGGCGCCGAGAGGGCCACGGCGCAGGGCACCGGGGCCTGGGTCGGGTTGACCAGGACCAGGCCGGTGGCTTGCGGCAGATCCTCCAAGCGCGTGGCCCGCGCCGCCCACACCAGCTGGGCGGCCGCGGCCTTGTCGCCGGCCTGCTCCGGTTGACCCGCCAGCAGGCCTGCCCCGTGGCCCAGGAGCGCTCGCACCGCCCGCACCCCGGGCAGCCGCAGCACCAGCACCCCACCCGCAGGCACCTCGCCGGCCCAGTCGCCCTGCAGGCTGACCTCCGGCGCCGCGGCCAGGCGTCGGGCGGTCACCCGCACCTCCTGGGGCACCCCATCGGCGCTCCAGACCCCCACCGTGTCGGCGGTGCCTGCCAAATCCAGCGCGGCAGCAGCCCCGGCGGTGAGCGTTGTGGCCCCCTGGACGAGCGCCAGCCCGGGCTGGCCGAGCGGTGCCGCCGCTTCAAACCAGGTGGGGCCCACCCCCGACGGGCCATTGACCAAGGCCACGGCAGCATCCACCGGGACGAGGGTGGGCTCGGCGGACAGGGCAACGCGCCGGGCCTTGAGCTGGCCAGCGCCCACCACAAAGGTCGCACCGTCCGGCCCCACCGGCAGCGAGCCCACGCTCAGGGGCCGGCAGGCGGTGCCCACCCCCAGGCAGACCAGCGCCTGGGCCGGCACCTCGGAAACCGCGAATACACCCGACGCCAACAGGGGCTTGAGGGCGATGTGGGGCTGGCCGCTGAGGAGCGAGGCGATGCCCGTGGCGAGCCGGCTCTCCGAGGTGGTGCTGGCCTCGAGGGGCGCGAGCCGCAAGCGCACCGGGCGCCCACGGTCGTCGAGCGACCACACCCGCACCCGCAACTCGGGTCCGTCGGCCGCTGGGCGCAGGGCCACCCGCGGGGAAAAACCTTGGTCTTCCGCGAGGGTACGCCAACCGTCGCCCACCCGAGCTTCGAGCGCGAGCCCCAGGTGCTCCTCGCCTTCGGCCCACGCCACGACCACCGCGGCGGCCGACCGCACCGGCGCCACCAGGCCGCCCGCGGGCAAGGGGCGCACCAGGCCCTGGCCGACCAGCGAAGCGTCCGTGGCCTCGGGGAGCACCTGGCTGAGGCTGAGGGCCACGGATTCGTAGGTCCGCCCACCGCCCACCGCTGCCGAATACTCCCCAGGCGCGAGGTGCATGCTCAAGCGTGCATTCCAGTCGTCGGGCCGATCGTCGGCGGCCCCTACGACGTGGCCCTGCGCGTCGGTCACGGTCAGGCGCACATCGGTGGTGCCCGCCGTCATCAGCGTATAAAGACTTGATTCTCCTACGGAAAACTGAACTGTTTCGCCCACTGAGACCGATCGCCCCGCCCCCACCACCAGCAAGCGAGGCTCCAAGAGCAGGGCGTACTCGGCGCCGTCGTCGGCGTGCACGGCCGTCACTTCCAGACGCCACGCCCCGGCGGCCAGCGGGCCGTTCCAGGTGCGCCCGGGCGGGAGGCGCAGCTGGAAGCCGGGCCCGGTCAACAGGCCGGTGACCGCGGCGCTCAGCGACAGGCGCACCGGCGTGGGGCCCTGGAGCGCGAAGGTCCACATCTGGGGCGCACGCTCCGCGCCGGCATCGGGCTCCTCCCACGTATGGACCACCTCGGTGTCAAACGGCAGCACAAACGGGCCCGCGCCCTTGCGCTGGGGCGGGGCATCGGTGCCCTGGAGGGTGGTGACCCGCGTCGTCGCAAGTGGCTCTGGCAAAAGGAAAATTCGGTAGGCGCCGGGCGCCAGCACGAGGGTGTGCTCACACCGACCCTCCACCACCGGGTAGCCGTCGCCGTCCTCCACGCGGCACCCCAGCGTGCGGTCAGCCGCCCCGCTCTGGAGCCGGAAGTGGCGGCTGCCGCCGTCCGCAGCGGCCTCGACCTGAAGATCGTAGACCGCCGCCGTGTTGGCCGGCAGGGTGAGGCGCCCGGTGCCCCCCGCCCCCAGGGCGCCACTTTCGACCAGGTCGGTGCGACCCAAGCGCAGGCCCAGGTGGCCCGCCGAGCGGCCTTGAGTGCCCACCGTGAGCTGGTAGGTGCCCGGGCCCAGGTAGCGTCCCAGCGCAAAATTGCGGCCGGCGCCGCCACTTTGGGCGCGTATCAGCTGCGTCCGCACCCGCGTGCGCAGCGTACCGACGGTGGCCAGCAAGCCGGTGCTCTCCAGGACATACAGGCCGGCCTGAGGCACCTCCACCAGCCAGGTGCCGGTGGCTCCATTGGCCAGATCGGTGGCGGCGGTGTCCTTCAACAGCGGAAAGTTCGGCAGCTCCCCGCGCTGGGCCGCCGTGAGGCGGGGCGGGGCCTGCACCAGCGCCAGGGGCACCAGCGCCAGCTCCACGTCCACGGCCGTCTCCGCATCGTTGCGGATCATCAACACGCCCCCATCGGGCGGCGCCTGGACGGTGTCGCCCCAGAGGAGGCCGCCGAGGGAGAGCGGCAGCAGGTGGCCGTCGGCGCGGGTGGCGCGAAACAGGCCGCGCCCACCCTGCACTGGCACGACCAGCGTCTCCCCCGCCGCCAACGGCACCGGCAGGCCCATCCGCAGGTCGAGCGGGAGCTTGCGGGCCACCAGGACCGCCTCCTGACCCGCGACCTTAGGCAGTTGGAGGGTGAGGGTGCTGTCGGGGTCCACCTTCAGGGCATCCCACCGCAGCAGCGGGCGGGCCAGCGGCTGCTCGGTGCCGGTGCCCGTGATGTGGAGACCCACCTCGCCGGGCTGGTCGGGGTTGAGCGTCACCCGATAGCGGCCGGGCACCAGGGGCAGGGTGGCCGTGGGCTGCAGCATCGGCGTGGCGTAGTTGGGTGGCGGGCGCGTCCACCAGGGCTCCACCCGCAGGCGGCCGCCTTCCATGGCAAACGTCCAGGTGCCTGGAGCTGCGATATCAATGAAGATTTCGCTCTCCCCCACCAGGTTGAAGCGCCCACCCAGCCCGGCCACGCCCAGCTGCACCAGCGCGGGGGCCTCCAGGCTCTCCTGACCCCCCTTCGAGCGTACCCAAAGCGCCCCAGGCGCGAGATCATCGGCCCCAGCCGTGTGGACCACCGTGGCCAACCAGGTGCCCGTCTGCAGGCGGGTCGGGGCAGTGGTCTTCAACCAACGGAGGGCGCCCGCCCGCCCGGGCTCGGCCGTCACGGTGATCAGCGAGTCCATGGCCGAGCCGAAGACCTCGGCCTCTGGCGCGCGGCTCTGGGCGTCCACCCGCCGCACCGTTGGGGCAGGGCCGATGGGCAGCCCGGGGTTCCAGGGCCCCAGCCCCAGCTCCACCGGCTGAATCTCGGCCATCACCCAGCGCACGCGGCCAAGACCCGTGGGCACCCGAAAGCGCTCCACCCCAAAGGGGCCCACCACCACGCGGCGGGTGCCTGCGGAGGCCAATTCGGGGATGCCGCGGCGCACATGCAGCGCGTCGCGGCCCGCCGCCTGATCTTGCGCCCATGCCAGAGGGGCGCCACCGTAGCTCATCAGCCGGTACCAGCCCGGCTCGAGGGTGGGCCACAGACTGCAGGTGGTGCGCGGCTCGCCGGGCCGGGCGGTGTTTTGGGTGCACCTGGGTTGGGCATCCACCAGCCACTGCCCGTCTTTCCACAGCCGCAGGTCGGTCAGGCTGCGGCCAGTGGCCTCCAGCACCTCCTGGCGGCGCTCGGGCACCCGGATCCACCAGGCGCGGGCCTGGAGATCGGCCAGCGTGCCCTCCAGGGTCACGCCGTCCTCCAGCTCCTCGTCCTCCGGTCCGGTCTCGGCGAAGGCCTGGACGCTGAGGGTCGCGTCCCCCGCCGCCCCGTGAGCGCCGTGCGTCCGCACCCGATACTCGCCCTCATCGAGGAGCACATCGAGGCGCCCATCCACGGCACCCGCGCGCCCCGCCGTCGGGCCGCGCAGCTCCAGTCGGTCTTCCAGGGTGAGCGCCACCCCCTGCGGGCTGTGGGCCTGGATGGAGTAGCGGCCTGCGACGGGCACCACCAGACGTGTGGTGTGCATGTCGGCCGACGGCACGGTGGGCGGATCGAGGGTGGGTGGACCCGGAGGGGCGGCAACCGCGGGGGCCGCCAGGAGCAAGAGAGCGAGAATACGCATGATCACCTGAGGGGGCAGAACGTGCGGCCGCCGTTGCCAGAACCGGGCCAGCCCGCGGTGCCTGGAGGCAAGCGGGCATCGAGGGCGCACGCCGGATAACGAAGAATGCAAAATGCAGCTTAATGCCATGATTCGCAGCATGTGGGAACAGGCCACCAGGCCGTAGGCGGGCGGCCATCGCGGGCCTCCATCCGGCACGCACCCGCAACCAGTCGGGACACCCCATGCTCGCAAAGCCGTTGGATTCCAAGACCTTGCCGGGAGATACCCGCTGCGAAGGGTTGAGACTGTGGTGGGGGGGAGCGGATTGAGCGCAGGCAGGTGAGGTGACGAGACCCGATCGCGGCACCGACGGCCACGGACGATCAGGGATTGAGCTCAGCCTCAAGCTGCTGGATCAGCGACTCGGCGCGCGAGCGATAGGCCGGATTGGGTTCCTTGGCCCGCCACAGCTTGCAGTGGGTCAGCGCATCGGCGGTCCGGCCGAGGAACGGCAGGATGGCACACAGGCGCTGGTGGGGCATGTGGGCCGAGGGATTGAGCCGGTGGGCCTTGAGCAACAGCGTCACGGCCTCTTCGCGCCGACCCTGAGCGATGAGCTGGATCGCGTTGGTCATGAGGTCGGCGTAGCCCACCTGATTGTCGCTGGCTGGCGCCTCGGGCGGCGGCCGCCGCGGCGGGGCCTCGGTCCGGGGCGTATCAGGGCGCACCGGCGGGGGCCGGCGCGGGGCGTCGGTGACCATCGCAATGGGCGCATCCGTGGGCGGGTTGGCATCGATCGGCCGCACCACCGCGGCGCGCTCGGCTTCTTT
>Ga0075163_10007382_pt1 | contig 14535 bp, 11 predicted proteins | sample JI1023141ADNA_FD_71478 | JGI IMG/M metagenome (GOLD analysis project Ga0075163, IMG submission 71478) | Wastewater effluent complex algal communities from Wisconsin, to seasonally profile nutrient transformation and Carbon sequestration -... | ecosystem: Engineered > WWTP > Effluent > Algae...
GCATCTTCGACCCGTTCTTCTCGACCCGCTTCCCAGGGCGCGGCATCGGGCTCGCGGCCGCGTATGGGATCCTGCGTCGCCACCACGGGGTCGTCCAGATCCACAGCGAACTCGAGCAAGGCTCGCGGTTCTCGATCTACCTGCCGCGCCCCGCAACCGCCACCACCGACCCGCCCACGCCCAAGATCGCCGCGCCCGAACCCATCGTCGAGTTGCTGCCGAGGCCTGCCCCGCTGGCACCCACCGCCCCCACGGCGAAGAACCTGCCGAGCAAAGGCCTCATCCTCATCGTCGATGATGAGGTCTCCGTGAGCACGGTCGCGCAGCGGCTGCTCGAGCGGGATGGGTTCTCGACCCTGGTCGCCAACAGCGGCAGCGCCGGAGTGGCGCTGTTTGAGCAGCACCTGCACGCCGTGAGTCTCGCGCTCGTGGACTTCACAATGCCCGATATCGATGGCGCGTCGTTGTGCGCGGAGTTGCGCCAACGGCGCAGCGACCTACCAGTCGTCGTCATGAGCGGACACGACGAATCCATGGTGCGCGCGGCGATCCCCGAGGCAATCTTCCTGGCCAAGCCGTTCCCGGCCGCTGCCCTGCGCGAGGTGGTTGCGCAGGCACTGTTGCGGCTCGTCTAGCCCCGCCTCGGGTAGCCCCGCCTCGTATAGCCCGGCCCGCCGGGCTCAGTTGCCGATCGTGAGCGCAAGCCCGTTGCTCGCCACGGCCCCGAACGAATTGGCGCCCGCGTCGAGACTGAGGCCCTGCGCGTAGAAGGTCGAGCCCAACGTCGACACCAGTGCCGGCCATATAAACGAGGTCGACAACACGCCGCTCGCGTTGAAGCCCCCCTCGGACAGATCGACGCTGCTGTGCGCGAGGCAACCCGGCATGCCAAGGCCCGTCAGATCCATCGGCAGCGGGTTGCCGTTCCAACTCGTGTTCGAGAAACCGACCACGAGCCAGCCGTACTGGCCAGGCACGAGATTGCTGCACGACAACGTGATGTTCTCGCCCAGGCGCGGCGCCGTGGCCGTGAGCACGGGCACCCCGGGTGTGCCAGGGCAACCAGCGCCCATCTGGGCGACCGCCGGCTCGCGGATATCGATCGTCCACAACCCGCGACCGTGGGTCGCGAGCAGCAGGGTCGTCGAGTTGTGCAGGAACACGACTTCATCCACGGACACGTCCGCGGGGCCTTCGTTGCTCGTCGACCACGTAATGCCACCGTCTTCGCTGGCGAAGACTCCGACATCGGTGCCAACGTAGAGGTGGTCCAGCAGCACCGGGTGCTGCGCGATGCCGTTCACAGGCGCGCCCGGCAAGCCCGTCACGCCAACGCCGGTCAGGTCGAAGAAGCTGGTGCCACCGTTCGTGGTCTTGCGCAGATTGTCGGCGGCAAAACCACCGAGACCGACAAACACCGTATTGCTGTTCTGGCGATCGATGACGAGGCGCTGGATGTAGCGGTTCGGCAGCGGGTTGTTGGCACCGTTGTCGTCGACCGTCGTCCAGGTCGGCACAGCGGCAGTGCCGTTCGCAGTCTTGTAGACGCGGCCGTCATTGTGACCAACCCACACGACGTCGGGGTTGCCTACCGCCACCGCGATCGCCGAGATGTTGGAACCCACCGCGGGTTTGATCGCGGTCCACGCCACCGAACTCGCGCGCGCATTGTTGGTTCGCCACAAACTCGCGGCCCCGACGAGCAGGCGCAGAGGGTCATTGGGATCGAGCAGGATCGGCGCGATGAAGTTCGCAGAGGAACCTGCTTCGCTGATGCCGCCGTCGATGTAACTCGCCGAACTGCCACCGTTGCTCGAACGGTGCACCTGCGCGTAGACGTACTCCCCGTAGATGTAGTTCGGGTTCTGCCAGTCGATAGCCGCAAACCCACCATCACCGCCATACGTGAGTTGCGCAGTATTGCCGCCACTCTGGATGGTCAGGTGCCCGTTGTCCTGGGTGCCACCCGTGATGCGCCCCGAAGGACCATCGCCAGCCGCCCCATAGAACTGGGTCACGCGATAACTCTGCTCGCGGCGCGACCATCCCGAGTTGCTATTTGCCGTCTTGATGTTGGCAGCGGTGTAGATGCCACCATCGTTTACCACGTAGACGCGCGTATTGGTCGTGCCGTTGTACCCAGGCGCAGGCACGAAGTTGTGGATATCCGGGTGAGGCTGGCTCGTATTGATGTACCCGTTGCTGATGCGCGAGAGTGTGGTCCCACCATTCACCGATTTGTAGATGTGGTAGGCGCCCGTGATGAGGAAGTTGGCGTCGGTCGGATCCACCCACAACGAATTGTAGTACCAGGCCGCTCCCGAACCCGTGCCCGTCGTCTGCTGCGTCCAATTGGCACCGCCATCGAGGCTGCGCCAGATCAGGCCACCGTTCGTGCCGCACGAGGCGTAGACCATGTCGGGCACACTTGGCGCGTAGGCCATCTCGATGCGACCGCTGAGGCCGGATTGGTTCACGAGGCCCGAAGCCGCCGTGGTCCAATTGGCGCCCGCGTTCGTCGAATAGGCGACCCGATGCGACCCGCCGTCGTAGACGTCGGCAACACACTTGTTGGGATCGTTGGGATCGAAGAGCACCTGCATGCAGGCCGTGGCACTCAGCACGATGGACCACGACACGCCGCCGTTCGTGCTGCGATAGACACCACCCGGAGAACGTGTCGCGGCGAGCAGCAGCTGCGGATTGCTCGGCGAGACGGCAATGCGGTTCACGTAGGACCACGTCTGCGTGCTCGCCAACCGCGCGAACGTGACGCCACCGTCGACCGACTTGTAGATGCCGTTGCCGACGATCGCGTCGCCGTTGTAGATGCCTTCGCCCGTGCCCGCATAGAGCGTCACCGGGCTACCGGGCACGATCGCCAGACAACACACCGCGAGGTTGCTCAGCCGATCGTCGACGGGCGCCCAGCTCGTGCCCCCGTTCGTGCTGTGCCAGACACCACCACCGACCGATCCGGCCCACATCTCGTTGCCATCCGCCGGGTTGATCACGAGGCTGCGCGTGCGGCCACCGATGTTGCTCGGGCCACGCTCGACCCAGCCGTAGCGGCCGATGCCGGCGATATCGCGCGATGCATGGAACTCGGCATTCGCATTGCGCTCAACGCGCGCGGCTTCGACGGAAGCTGGATCGAACACGCCGTTCTCGTCGCGCCAACGCAGCAGACGCCACTCCATGGCCTTGTCGGGGCCACCCGTGATGGGCTTCCTACCGGCAGCGAGCGCCGCCTCCTTGCGCGCGCGCGCCTGCGAAGCAGCTTCGTAGCTGCGGGCGTCCTCGGGCGTGTCACCCGGTGCGCCGGCCGTCGACACCACGATCGGCTGGCCAGAAGAACAAGCTGCAAAAGCAGCTACGGCGAGGAGCAGGTATCGGCGCATGGTGTGGCCAAGGTGCGGACTGGGGGCAGGTCCGACGCACGCAAGGGCCACCGACTGTCGCTTCGTGGTCGCGATCCGTCAAGGCGCTCCGGCCATAACGAACCAGAACCACGACCGCACCGCGATCACCGCAGCGGCACGATCCAGCTCGCGGCCAGCTGCGCGTCGCCGCGCAGCCGCATCGTCGCACAGAGCGTGCGCAGCGAGGGCATAGGCTTCTCGACACGCTTCTGCCCATCGACCTCCACCGTGAGGTCCTGCGCCAGATCGCAGAAACGCGCATCGAGCCAGGCTTCGCACGCAGCCACCTCCTTGGTCTCGGCGACCAGTGCACTGCCCTCCAAACGCGCCTGCAGATGCTGCCCGCGCTTGGGCTCCGGCACGCGCAACCAGTAGTGGTCCTTCACGGTGCCATCGGTCGGATCCCAGAACAACTGCTTCGGGGTGGCCACCCGCACGTTCGGCAGCAACTTCGGCAGGATGTCGCGGTCGGGCAGCCCGGTGTGGCCATTGCCTTCGACGAGCGTGAACGTGGTCGGATAGAGGCCCGGATGCGCCTGCTTGGTTTCGACCAGCAGCGCTTCAAACGCGACGCAGCGGTCGCGGCGGCCGTACGCGTTGTCCTTGCCACCAACCATGAACGAGAACGCCAGACTGTGCAGCCCGGTCGGCACCGTCTCGCCGTCACTGGGCGCCGAAGCACTCGCGTGCACGGCCGCAAACCGGTGCGGCAACTTCGGGCCGATTGCAAACGCACCATAACCACCGTGGCTGTAGCCGATCGCTACCACGCGATCCGGGTTCACTTCCTGGCAGACCACGAACTGCCGGATCAGCTTCTCGAGCACCGGGTAGAAGTAGTCGGTGTAGAAGCCGTTCCACTCGTCGGTCGGGGCGCGCAGTGCGCAGTACAGGTACCCACCCGCCTCCGGATGGTCCTTGTAGTAGATCTTCATGTGTTCCCACTGGCTGTCATTGACCGCCTTTGGCACACCACCACCACCGTGCATCGCGATCACGAGCGGCCAGCCGCCAGCCGGCTTCTCGCCTACCTGCTTCGTGTAGAACGGGCTCTCCTTGCCCCCGGCGCGCACGAGGTTCTGCGCGTGGTCCTTCTGCAGTTCGGCCAGCTCAGCGCGTTTCCACGCCGCAAACGCGAGCGAGCGCAGTCGCGCATCGCCGGCCGCGGTGCGCAGTTCGGCGTCAAGATTGCGATCGAATTCAAACTTCGCTTGCGCCTCGGCATCGGCCGCAAAAAAGCGATCGAACTGCACCGCGAGCGCGGCGGCGGCGGGATCCTGCAAAGCAAAGTCCGCGGGCAAGCTGGTTGGAATCACACCGCCATGGCCATCGCTCCAGCCACTCGCCGGGTCGCGGTACCGCGCCGACTCATCGGTCCCCCACAACTCGATGCCGCGCCCCCAACCCGCCGCGAAACGTTCGCCCGTTGGTGCATACGAAACGGCCCACAACCGGTGCTGCCGATCGGCGACCGCCGCCTTCGCGGCGTCGCCGACAAACCAGCCGCGGTCGAGGCCCGCCGGATCGGGTTCATCGGCGCCGACAAACCGCCAGGCAGCACCATCCCAGACTTCGACCCACGTGTGGTTGCCGTCCTTGTGCGGCCAGATCACGGAAACGAGCCGCGCCGGCACACAGCACGCCCGGCACGCATCCGCGAGCAGGATCGACAAGCCCGTGCAGCTGGCCTTGCCCTGCTGCATCGACGAACTCGGCGCCTGGTCGGCGCGCGCGCGCCCCGTCGAGTAGTGCACGTTGAGCTCCGCGAAGATCGTCTCATTCAGCAACTTCGCCGCTTCGCCGGGCGTCTTGCAGTCCTTCACCTTCGGCAGGAAACGGGCCGTGAAGTCCGTGCGCCAGTCCTCGCGCGCTTCGTTGGCCTGCGCGAACGGCACCACGTAGTTGCGGAACAGCTCGTCGGACAACGTGCTGCCCCACGCCACCTGCGCGCGCGCCGCGTGCGCCTGCGCCACCTCGCGGAGCAGGAATGCCGCGGCGAGGCTCTTGGCATCGCGTTCGGGCAGGTTTCTGAGCAGGAACTCCATCGTGCCGCGCTGCTCTTCCGGCACCTCCCGCCAGGCTTGCTCGATTGCCGGGCGATTCTCCGCAGCCAACGTGACCACCGGGGCCAGCGAAGTGGGAACCTGCGACCGCAAGGCATTTCCAGCAACGAGGAGCAAGAGGAACGACGAAACAAGACGGCGCATGGCGGTTCTTGTAGCGCATCGACCTCGCCAGGGCGAAGGTCGCCTGTGCGGTCGGCCGCGCTGGGTTGGAGAGCTCTGCGCCGGGTGCAACCAGGCCATTCGGCGGAAGCCGGCGCTACACTGAGGGCACACGAATCCACACCCCATGAAGCACACCCTCCCGATCACTCTCGCCGTAGCCGGCCTCGCGATGGCCGCGCAGGCCCAGACCATCCAGCCCCCATTCAACGCGGCCTACGCCTACACGGACCTCGGCAACATCCCGAGCATTCCGGGCAACTACGGTGGCGTGACCTTCAAGTACAACGATCCGAACACGCTGCTCGTCGGCGGCGCCGCCAACGGTTCGTCCGGCGCGATCTACGAGATCGCGGTGGTGCGCGATGCCAGCGGGGCCCTGACCGGTTTCAGCGGCACGGCGACGCTGGTGTCGACGGCCCCCTACATCGATGGTGGCCTCGCGTATGGTCCGAATGGCGTGTTGTTCTATACGGGCTTCCCGGTCAACGAACTGGGCCAGATCAAGCCGGGCAGCAGCGTTCCCGACCGCGTTGACAACCTCACCAACCTCGGCGTCAGCAGCTCGGTCGGCGCGCTCGGGTTCACGCCGACAGGTTTTCCGGGCGCCGGCGAACTGAAGATCGCGTCCTACAACGGCGGCGGCTTCTACGGCTTCACGTACGCGCCCGACGGCAACGGCACCTTCCAGGTCGCGGCCGCGAACGGCCCGACGCAGATCAACGGTGGCCCCGAAGGCATCCTGTATGCACCGCCCGGCTCGAGCCTGATTCCCGACTACCAGTATGTGATCATCACGGAATACAGCACGGGTTCCGTCGTGCTCTACCAACTCGATGCCGCAGGCAACGCCAATCCCGCCACGCGCGTCCCCTTCTTGACGGGCCTCAGCGGGGCTGAAGGCGCCTGCACCGATCCGATCACCGGCGATCTCGTGTTCTCGACGTACGGCGGCGGCAACCGCATCCTCACCGTGCACGGCTTTGGTGTGTGCGGCAGCTTCCAGAACTACGGCACCGGCATCGCGGGCCAAGGTGGCACGCCGACGATCGATGGCGGCGGCTGCGCGGGCCGCGGCCAGTTCACCTCGATCGATATCAGCAACGGTCGTCCCAACGCCCCGGGCCTGCTCGCCGTCGGCTTCAGCCCGATCACGCAACCAGTGCTCAACGGCACGCTGCTCGTGCAGATCACCAGCACCTACTTCCACGTGCTCAACGGTGGTGGCCAGTGGTCGCTCGGCCTGCTGCTGCCGACCGACCCGGTCTGGAACGGCCTCAACATCTACACGCAGAGTTTCTACATCGACGGGGCTGCTACGCTCGGTGTGTCGGCGACGAACGGGCTGCATACGCTCGTTCGCTGAGCGGGTCCGCAGCTCGGGTCCTCAGCCGGCCTTCACGGTGCCGAGGCTGAACAAGTAGAGCCCGGTACCGGTCGCCGCGAGCACACTGAGGATCCACACGAGCACGGCGATCCGGTGCCAGCGTCGCGCACGTTCGCTGCGCACGAGCCAGAGGCCCGTGCCGATGACCGGCAGTGCCAACAGGCCGCCGGCCTTCGCAAACCACAGGTGCATGCGCAGCGTCTCCGCCGGGAACTCGTAGCGCTTCATGAGCTGCTCGGTCAGCACGATCGCGACCGTGAGCGACAACATGGTCAGCGGGCCGAGCCAGATGTGCAGACGGCGGCGGTGCGTGAGCCCCGTCACCAACGAGGCGGCGAGCAGCAGGACGGTGGCGACGAAGGCGATCCAGAAGGGCAGGGTGGACAACATGATGACGGCGTCCGTGGCGCGGACGTCCCGACATGGTCGGGGACCGCCGCCCGCGAAGGAACAGGTTTCCGGCCAACTGCTCGCTCCCACCGGGCCTTGCCGCCCAAAACCACCTTCGCCTAAAGCCCTGACAAGCTCGGCCGGTCCGCCAGCCGATAGGAAAGGCCCATGGAACGTGACCTGAGCCCAGCCGAATTCCAGCGCTTCCATGATCTCATCTACAAGCTGGCTGGCATTCATTACCCGACCGAGAAGCTGGCGCTGCTGAGCAACCGCATCCGGCGCCGCCTGCGCGACACCAAGGTCGCCACGTATGACGCGTACCTGGCCATGATCCAGAGTACGACCCAGTCGACCGAACAAGCCGCGTTCCTCGACTCGATCACGACCAACGAGACCTACTTCTTCCGGTGCCAGCGGCACTGGGACTTCTTCAAGCAGTGGGCCCAACAACGCGCCGCCAATCCGGGCACGCGCCGCGAAGGGTTCCGGATCTGGTCCGCCGCCGCCTCGTCGGGCGCCGAAGCGTTCACGATCACGATCATCCTGCACCAGATCCTCGGCCCCAACTTCGGTGGCATGCCCGTCGAGGTGCTCGGCACGGACCTGTCGACGCAGATCCTCGAGGAAGCGCGCGCCGGCCTGTATCGGCCGTATGCCGTCGCCCAGACGCCGCCCGAGGTGGTGAAGAAGTACTTCACGAAGACCAAGACCGACGAGCTGCTGTTCGACCGCCAACTCGCCAAAGCCGTCACGTTCCAGCGACACAATCTCATGGAGCCGCTGCCGGGCAACCGCCAGTTCGACTTCGTATTCGTGCGCAACGTGATGATCTACTTCGACGTGCCGAGCAAGGAACGCGTGATGAAGAACGCCTTCCAGGTGACCAAACCAGGTGGTTTCCTCATCGTCGGCGAGTCCGAGAGCCTCATGAACGTCAACCAGCCCTTCCAGTACTGCAAGCCGTCGATCTTCCAGAAGCCGGACCCGACGGCGAGCAAGATCAAGGCCTGAGCCAGCGAGACCTTCCTTGGCAACCGCGGCACGGCTACCGTGCGCGCATGGTCAAGGTCTGCAGTGGTTCCCTCGCCGGGCGCGGCAAACGCGTCGGCATCGCCGTCGCGCGCTTCAACGAGATGGTCACCGAACGGCTGCTGGCCGGCGCCACAAAAGCCCTGCTTGAGGCGGGCGTCGCCGACGAGGACATCGCCGTCTGCTGGGTGCCCGGCGCCTTCGAACTGCCGATCACCTGCCGCTGGCTCGCCGAGAGCGGTCGGTTTGACGCCCTCGTGATGCTGGGCGCCGTCGTGCGCGGTGGCACCGACCACTATGAGTATGTGTGCACGGGGGTCACCGAGGGTGCCGTGCGAGTCTCGCTCGACCACGGCATCCCGCTCGGTTTCGGCCTGCTCACGTGCGCCGAAATGGAACAAGCCCTGTCGCGCGCCGGCGGCGCCGATGGCAACAAGGGAGCCGACGCTGCCATGGCGGCGTTGGCGATGGCCGACCTCCGCGCGCAGATCGGGGCGTTGACGCGCGGCTGAGGCGATCGGCCAACCGCGGGCGCCGCTGCCGGGCAGGGATCTCCCGACGTGATCTCCCGGCGTCATCTCCCGGAGTGATTCCCTGAAGGCCAGAAAGCCTTCCCCGAACGCCAGAATGCGGCTACTATTCGGGGCCCCTCCCACTCCCGGGAATCGCTCCTTGCCATGACCGCCCCCATCCGCCGCCGAACGCGCGCTCGCGAAGTTGCCCTGCAGCTCCTCTTCCAGTTCGACCTGCGCGGCGATGACTACGCGGAGCAACTCGGCAAGACCCTGTCGGCCCTGTGCGCCGACGAATGCCAGGGCGAAGCCGACATGCTGGAGTTCACCGTGCGCCTCGTCGAGGGCACGCTTGGGCATCGCACCGAGATCGACCAGCGCCTGCAGAGTGTCACGCGCAACTGGGATCTGCGGCGCATGGCGAACGTCGACCGCAACGTGCTGCGCATGGCGCTCTACGAGCTCATGTTCTGCCGCGATGTGCCGCCCAAGGTCGCGATCAACGAGGCGATTGAACTGGGCAAGAAGTACTCGACCGCCAATTCGGGCGGCTTCGTGAACGGCATTCTCGACCGCGTGCGGCTCGACCTCGAGAAGGAACGGGCAAACCCAACCCAGAAGCCCCAAGGGGTTGCCGCCGGCCACGCCCACTCGCAGCCGAAGGCGGAGGAAAGCCCAAAGGGGCTCGATTCCCTGGGCATGGACGCGTAAGAACAGCGCCAGCGCCTCCCAGAAAACCGGCGTAGTTTCACGCCGGGGGAGGCCTCCAACACGATGGTTTTCGGCAAGCTGCTGTCGGCGCTCAAGAAGACGCGCGACGTCCTGACCGCCGGGCTAAGCCGGCTGTTCTCCGGCCGCAAACTCGACGAGGCCTTTCTCGAGGACCTCGAAGAGGTGCTCTACAACAGCGACCTCGGCCCCGTCGGCACGCGCATCGTCGAGGACCTGAAGGTGTCCTACAAGAAGCGCGAGGTGAAGGACATCGCCGAGGTGCCGCCGTTCCTACGCCGCAAACTCATCGCAATGCTGGAGGGTTGCGAGGCACCGCTCGTGCGCGCGCCCCAGGCCCCCACGGTCATCCTCGTCGTCGGCGTGAACGGGGCGGGCAAGACGACTTCGATCGCGAAGCTCGCGCGCCATCTGCAGCTGCAGGGCAAGTCCGTGCTGCTCGGCGCCGGCGATACGTTCCGCGCCGCCGCCGTCGAACAGCTCACGATGTGGGCTGGGCGCATGAATATCCCGATCATCAAGCAGGGCACCGGCGCCGACCCCGCGGCGGTCGCGTTCGACGCGGTGGCCGCCGCCATCGCGCGCAAGGTCGACTACCTGATCCTCGACACCGCCGGCCGCCTGCACACGCAGAAGAACCTCATGACCGAGCTCGAGAAGATCGTGCGCGTCGTGAAGAAGAACCTGCCCGATGCCCCGCACGAGACCCTGCTCGTGCTCGACGGCACCACCGGCCAGAACGCGATCCGCCAGGCCAGCGAGTTTGCGAAGTCCGCCCCGATCACGGGCCTGATCCTCGCCAAGATGGACGGCACCGCCAAAGGTGGCGCCGTATTCGGCATTCGCGACGTGTTGCCCGTGCCCGTGAAGTTCCTCGGCGTTGGCGAAGGCGTGGAGGATCTCGAGCCGTTCCGCGTCGAAAGCTACGTGGACGCGATCCTCAAGTTCGACAACCCCGCGGGTTCGTGAACATGCCCGCCTGCACGAGGGAGCCCGGCGCGTGAGCGAACTCCAGGTCGACACCGCGGACACCCGCATCCCCAGGTGGCTGCCGTGGGTGTTCCTGGGCCTGCTCGTGCTGCCGCTCCATCCGTACTGGGTCGACTTCGAACAGGTCCGCCGCGGCCTGCTGCTGGTGCTCGCGGGTGCCACCGCCCTGCTCTGGCCAAGGCTGCCGCGCGTGCGCGGCGAGAACGCGTTCTTCACGTTCCTCGCGTTCCTCGCCGTCTGCGCCATCATCAGCATCAAGTCGCTGCAGCCTTGGGAGACGGTCTACCGCCTCGCCCATTGGCTCGCACTGCTCGTCGTGCTGCGCCTTGGTGCGGCGACCCAACGCGGTTTCGCGACCCCGATCGCGGTGCTCCTGCTGTTGACCTCCGTCTACGGCATCCTGCAGCGCTTGGGCCTCGCCGAGTTCTGCGGGTATGGCGTCGAACGCGAACCCGTCTCGGTGTTCGGCAACCTCAACGTCGCCTCCGAATGGACCGCGATCGCGGCGATGGCCATCGCCGCCTTCGGCACGGCCAACCTGGCCCCGCGGCGAGCCTGGCTGTCGCGCATCGCGATCGCCCTCGCCGGCGCCTACCTCGTCGTCAACCAATCGCGCTCCGGCATGATCGCGCTGCCGATCGGCCTGTTCGTGCTGGCGATCCAACAACGCCGCGCGCTCGGCGCCTTGCCGCTGCTGCTCGCCGTACTCGGCGCGGGAGGCGGCTACCTCATCTCGGCGACCGTTGCCCGCCCACCGACCTTCGACGCCATCGCGCAGGCCGCCGAACGCAATCGGGCGACGGCGACGCTCGAGGTGCGCCGCGAGATCGCGCGCAGCTGCACAACCCTGTTTGCCGAGCGTCCACTGTTTGGCTGGGGCCCCGGGCAGTTTGCCGTGCAATACCCTCGCGTGCGCAGCCAGAAGGAAATCGAGTTATCGAGCCCCGGCCGCCAGTTTGCCACCGAAGTGCGCACCGCCCACGACGACTGGCTCGAACTGCTCGTCGACGGCGGTCTGCCGGCGCTCGGCCTGTTTGCGGGAATGCTCTTCGCGCTGCAGCGTGGCAACCGCCAGAAGGTGCGGCTGCTGCCGCTGTTCGTGCTCATGATGATGATGTTCGTGCGCGCCCCGCTCGGCAACGCCCCGGCCATTGCGGCCGCGATGCTGCTGGTCGGCTCCGAGGCACCCATCCTCACCACCCTGCCCCGCTGGTTGCCCTGGCTGCACCGCGGCATCGGGCTCCTGCTCATGACGCTCGGGCTCCTGCCCATTCTCGCCAACACCCTGTTTGCGCCGTACCAATGGGCCAAGGCGCACGGGGAGCCCCCGCCCCGTTCCGCGATCACGCGCGCTGTCGCCTGCATGCCATGGGAGCCGCGCTGGCTACAGATTCTCGCCCAGGAACAGCTGCTCGCCGGGGAATTGGCTGCGGCCCGCAAGAACGCGGCCCGGGCGCTGCAACTGCGCCCCCACGAACCGCAGCTGTTCCTGCTGGTCGGCGAAGTGCTCGCCCAGGGCACGGCCTACAAGGAAGCCGCCGCACTCGCCACTGCCGCGCTCGCGATCGACCCACCCAACCCCGAATTGCGCGTGCTGCTGAGCACCGTGCGCCTGCAGCAACGCGACATCGACGGCGCAATCGCCGCCGTGGTCGAGAATCCGCACCCGGCGCTGCGCACGCGCCTGCAATCGCACTTCCGCCAACTCGAACGGCTCGCCGATCGGCTCGACTATCCCGAAGGTGCCGCGCGCTGCGCGATCGAGCGCACGTGCCTAGAACTCACCGAAACGCTGGGCGTGCAGACCCAGGAGGCGCAGTTCAGCACCAACGACAAGCTGAAGGAACTCGTCGTGCAGGCCAAACGCGCCGGCACGAGCAATCGCGACGTGCGCCTGTTTGCGCTGCATGCGGTGCAGGCACTCGACGCCGGCGATCGGGATACCGCAACGCAGTTTGCCAAACTCGCCAAACAGAAGGGCGCCACGTTTGAGCCCTGGCAGCGCGACCTGCTCGGCGACACGCTGAAGCCCCTGGCCAACAACGAAGCCTGGCGGGCGCTGCTGCGCTGATCGTCGCGCGCGCCTACTCGCTGAGCAGGTAGGCAAACACCATCGACTCGCAGAGCACCGTCCCACCCACGGCAACCTGCAGGGCAATCGACCAGGGGCGCGGCAGTTCGCGCATGGCGAGCAGAAAGACCAGGAACACCACCATGCTCGCAATCGCCCCTTCGAACCAGAACCACGCTCCCTGCGCCTGCAGCAGAACGGGCAGCAGCACGCCCGGGAGCACGGGCACCGTGCGCAGGTAATTGGTTACCACGCCGGGCGACAGGTCAGCCAACGGACCGAGCCAAAGCGGCACCATCGTCGGCAGCCACAGCACCAGGGCCGCAACCAGCACCGCGTGAGGCCACGAACGCACGCTCGGCGCCTGTCTGGCAACCGCAGTCACTTGCCCACCACCTCGGGCTTCTCGGCCGTGGCTTTCTTCACGACGGCCTGAACCAGCTCCAGATCACCTTCCGCGCCCGCGGCCTCGAGGAACTGTTCGAACTTCCACTCGCGCGTGCGCAGCGCATGCTCCTTCGGGAACAGGCCGCGCATCGGCTGCTGCAGCACATAACCAAGGTAGGCCATGCCGAGCCTCGTCGCGTGCAGCCGATCCTCCTGCTGCAACGCCCCGGGCGCCGTCTTCAAGGCGCCCCCCACCAACGGCAGCTCGACCCCTTCATCGCGCATCGTGCGCACGATGCCCGACAGCGGCATCAGGTGCATGTTGGTGCGCTCCTTGCAGAACTGGGCGAGCCGTTCGTTGAGCTCGGCGAGCAGCTCCTTGTTCGGAATCTGGCGTGGGTTCAGCATCCGGCGCGCAGCCCCATGCATGTCCGGCAGGTCCCCGAGCAGCACAGGCACCTCGATCTTCGCGAGCATGGCGAGGCCTTCGGCGAGCTTCTCCTTGCGCGCTGTCGCCTCATCCCCGGACACAAAGCCGTAGGCAAACCAGAACGGGAAGTCGATCGCGAGCACAACATCGGGCTTGCTGCGCAGGGCCTGCTGCACTTCTCCGGCACCGATCGTGCTGGGATCCAAGTACATGACGGCCATCTGCAGCGTGCTATGCGTGGTCACGCGCGCGGCATCTCCGGCCCAGGCCTTCACAACCTGCTGCAACGTCACCGAATCGCCCTGCTCCTTCGCGCCAAACGCCGGGCCATCGCGGAAGCCGCCGCTCACCGAGGCACCAATCACGTGCACACGCAGCTTCTTCTTCGCTGCGGCGGTGTCCTGGGCCAGGGCTGGCAACGCAAGGAAGAGAGAGAGGCAGAACAGCGGAAGTCGGCGGAGCATCAGGGGAATTCTCGGAGTTCGTTCTAGCACAGCATGCCCCACCCGATTTCTCGGACACCAGCCGCTGCGCGAAGGACCAGCCTAACCGACTAGGCAACGTCTAGAAACCGCCGCCTTGCCGACCCGCCGCGGCCCGCTAGGATCCTCTCGCATGTCGCCCAGGAACTCGGCCGGGGAAGCGAGAATGCACTTGCCATCCGGCGAGTGGGCGGGCTTCTACGTGCAATTCCGACGTCAATACCCCCAGCGGCAACGCATGGAGTTCTCCGACGGCATTGTGCGCGGCGAAGGCTCCGACGCGATTGGCGCGTTTGTCCTGGAAGGCCAATACCACGAAGGTCCCGACGGCAGCCACCATGTCGGTTGGATCAAGACCTACAAGCAGGGACACAGTGTGCTCTACCTCGGTTCCATCGAAGGCAACCGCATCGTGGGCGACTGGGAATTGCAAGGTGGCAGCGGCGATCGCTTCGAGTTCGCCCCGGAATCGATGATC
>Ga0075163_10007384_pt1 | contig 14533 bp, 10 predicted proteins | sample JI1023141ADNA_FD_71478 | JGI IMG/M metagenome (GOLD analysis project Ga0075163, IMG submission 71478) | Wastewater effluent complex algal communities from Wisconsin, to seasonally profile nutrient transformation and Carbon sequestration -... | ecosystem: Engineered > WWTP > Effluent > Algae...
TCGATCGCCATCGCCGCGCCGGCGGCGTGCAGCGTCGAGAGCACGAGGTGTCCGGTCTCGGCCGCGGTCAGGGCCGCGGCGATCGTCTCCTCGTCGCGCATCTCGCCGACCATGATGATGTCGGGGTCCTCCCGCAGCGCCGCGCGCAGCCCCGACGCGAAGCTGTCGACGTCGGTCCCGACCTCGCGCTGGTGGATGATCGCGCGCTTGCTGACGTACTGGAGCTCGACCGGGTCCTCGAGCGTGATCACGTGCTTGCCGGTCGTCAGGTTGACGTGCTCGATCAGCGCCGCGAGCGTCGTCGACTTGCCCGAGCCGGTCGGCCCCGTCATCAGCACCAGCCCCGCCGGGAACTGCACCAAACTCTTGAAATCGTCGGGCAGGCCGAGCTGCGTCAGCGCCGGGACCTCCGAGCGGACCGGGCGGACCGCGGCCGCGAGCCCGCGCTGCTGGCGAAACAGGTTGACGCGGAACCGCAGCGCCCGCACACCTGGCCCCGCGGACAGGTCGAGCGCGAGGTCGACGCTGCCGCTGCGCTCGAGCTCGAGCTGCCGCTCCGCCGACAGGGCCGACTCGACCAGCGCGAGGATCTGCGGCGCCTCGCACACCATCGCCGTCTCCTGCAGCGAGCCCCCGAGCCGCACCCGCGCCGGCAGCCCCGCCGACAGCAGCACGTCCGACGCGCCGTCGCGGTGCGCCTGCAGCACCAGCTCGATCACGTCGCCCGCGTTCGCCGACGGCTGGCGGTAACTCGGCTGCGGCGGCGCCTCGCTCGCGCGCGGCGACGCCCGCTCGGCTGTCCCTGCGGACAGGCCACCTGTCCCGGCGGACAGCCCGCGCTCGGCTGTCCCGGCGGACAGGCCACCTGTCCCTCCGGACAGCCCCGACGTCGCTCGCGGCGCGCCCTCGCGGCCGGGCCCCGGCGGCGCCCGCAGCGGCGGCGCGGGCACGCGCGCCGGCTCCGGTCGACCTGTCCCCGGGGACATGTCGCGCCCGGCCGGCGCCGCGCGCCCGGCCGGCTTGCCGCCGCGCTGGAGATAGAACGCGAGGTGGTGGCGCCCGCCCTCGCTGCGCAGCTCGGCGGAGAAGGTCTGGTCGCCGACCGTGTGCGTGAGGCGGACCGAGCCGTCCTGCTTGAGGGCGAGGGCCTGCTCGGGGTCGACGAGGTCCTCGAGGAACATCGACACCATGTCGTGGCTGACCCTGGGCATCGACAGCGCGACGTCGGCCCCGGCCTTCTTGAGCAGCGGGACGCGCTCGGACGCGACGATCAGCGCGTCGGCCTTCTGGGCCTCGACGAGTTTGAGGAGCGAGTCGATCGCCGCCATGCGCGCGAGCCTACCGCGGCGGGCCCACGCTGTCGCTCGCGCAGCCCGCGCGGTTTGTCTGCGGCGCCCGCCGTGCCACCCTGTCCCCGCCGCGTGCAGATCTTCTACACCGACCAGTTCGTCCTGCCGCTGCCGCCCGGGCACCGGTTCCCGATGGCGAAGTACGCCCGGCTGCGCGAGCGCGTCGAGGCGGCCGGGCTCGGCGCGCTGCACGTCCCGCCGGCCGCGACCCGCGAGCAGCTCGCCCTGGCCCACGACCTCGACTACGTCGACCGCGTCCACGCCGGCGCGCTGTCCCCGAAGGAGCAGCGCGAGCTCGGCTTCCCGTGGAGCCCGGCGATGCTCGAGCGCTCGCTGCGCTCGACCGGCGCGACCATCTCCGCGTGCCGGGCCGCGCTCGCCGAGGGCCTCGCCGTCAACCTCGCCGGCGGCACCCACCACGCCTTCGCCGGCCGCGGCGAGGGCTACTGCGTGTTCAACGACAGCGCCGTCGCGGCCCGCGTGATGCAGGCCGAGGGCCGCGCGCGCCGGGTCGTCATCATCGACTGCGACGTCCACCAGGGCAACGGCACCGCGGCGATCCTCGCCGGCGACCCCAGCGTGTTCACCTTCTCGGTCCATGGCGCGCGCAACTTCCCATTTTTAAAGGAGGCCAGCGACCTCGACGTCGAGCTCGCCGACGGCACCGGCGACGACGAGTACCTCGCGGCGCTGAGCGACGGCCTCGCCCACGCGATCGAGCGCTCCGCGGCCGACCTGGCGATCTACCTCGCCGGCGCCGACCCGTTCGCGGGCGACCGCCTCGGCCGCCTGCGCCTGACCAAGGAGGGCCTCGCGCGCCGCGACCACCTGGTCCTTGCGACATGTCGCGACGCCGGCCTGCCGGTCGCGATCACCATGGCCGGCGGCTACGCCCGGGAGCTCGACGACATCGTCGACATCCACCTGCGCACGGTGGAGATCGCGGCGGGGCTCGCAGCCCTCCCCGGGGCCCGCCCCGGCGTGGTACAAGCGTCGACGCCGCGGCCGTGAAGCTCCTCATCCAGATCCCCTGCCTCAACGAGCGGGACCACCTCGGGGCGACCGTCGCCGACCTGCCGCGGCGCATCCCGGGCGTCGACAGCATCGAGGTCCTCGTCGTCGACGACGGCAGCGACGACGGCACCGCCGAGCTCGCCGAGCAGCTCGGCGTGCACCACGTGCTGCGCTTCCCGGTCAACCGCGGGCTCGCGGCGGCCTACAGCGCGGGCCTCGACGCGTGCCTGCGGCTCGGCGCCGACATCGTCGTCAACACCGACGCGGACAATCAGTACCGCGGCGCCGACATCGCTCGCCTGGTCGCGCCGATCCTCGCCGGCCGCGCGGAGATCGTCGTCGGCGACCGCCGCACCGACACCATCGCCCACTTCTCGCCGCTCAAGCGCCTGCTGCAGCGCTGGGGCTCGCGCGTGGTCCGGCGCGCCAGCGGCACCGACGTGCGCGACTCGACCAGCGGCTTCCGGGCGATCTCCCGCAAGGCCGCCGCGACCCTGTTCGTACACAACCGCTTCACCTACACGCTGGAGACGATCATCCAGGCCGGGCAGGCCGGCCTTGCGATCGAGAACGTCGCCGTCGAGACCAACCCGCAGACCCGCGCCTCGCGGCTGTTCCGGTCGATGGGCGGCTACGTCGGCCGAAACGGCGCCGTCATCGTCCGCTCGTACAGCATGTACTGGCCGGTCCAGACCTTCGGGTTCTTCGCGGCGCTGCTGCTGCTGCTCGGCCTCGGCCTCGGCGTCCGCTTCTTATACTACTTCGCGGTCCGCTACCCCGAGGAGAGCGGCCACACCGAGTCCCTGCTCGTCGGCGTCGGCGCGATGATCCTCGCGTTCCTGGTCGGCCTCATGGCGATCCTCGGCGACCTGATCGCCGCCAACCGCCGCCTCACCGAGCAGGTCCTGATCCACGTCCGCCGCCTCGAGTCCGAGCTCGGCGAGCGTGACGGCCCCACCGCGATCGCCGGCCTGCGCCGCACCGCCGCCGCCCCGTGGGCCCACGAGCCCGCCGCGCTGCCCGCGAGCGAGACGTCCACACCCGCGTTGCCGCCCGCGCTGCGCAGCGTCGGAGGCCCCGCGTGACGACCGGCGTCGACGCCGACAACATCGTCGGCAACGTCTACGACAAGTACAACACCCGCAACCCGATCGCCCGCGCGCTCATGCGCGGCTTCACCCGCGCGGTCACCGACCTGTACCTCGAGACAGGTGCCCGCCGCGTGCTCGAGGTCGGCTGCGGCGAGGGCCGCCTCGCCGATCATTTAATAAGAGTCGCCCGCCCGGAGCGCTTCGAGGCCTGCGACGTCGAGCTGCGCCCGGCCCCCGACCTCGACCCGCAGATCGTGCTGCGCCAGGCGTCGATCTACGCGCTGCCCTACCCCGCGGCGAGCTTCGACCTCGTGCTCTGCTGCGAGGTGCTCGAGCACCTCGCCGACCCCGCCGCCGGCCTCGCCGAGCTCGCCCGCGTGTCCGCCCGCCACGTCCTGCTCAGCACCCCGTGGGAGCCGGTGTGGCGCGCGCTGAACCTCGCGCGCGGCCGCTACCTGCGCGACCTCGGCAACACGCCCGGCCACGTCCAGCACTTCAGCCGCCGCGCCCTCCGCGAGCTCGCCGCGACGAGGCTCGACGTGCGCCGCGTCCGTCGGCCCCTCCCATGGACGGTGATCCTGGGTGAAGTCCGCCGCTGACACGTCGCGCGCGCTGACCTGGCTTTTGGGTCAGGTCCCGTTCCTGCTGGTCACGGCGTTCGGGCTGTGGCTGCTGTGGCCGGTGCCGTCCGGGGTGATGCCGCTGTCCGCCGATCACACGGTCCACCTGACGCGGGCGTTCCTCTACGGCGAGCAGCTCGCGGGCGGGCACCTCGTCGGCTGGAGCCCGGCGTGGTTCTTCGGCTTCCCGCTCGGCGAGCTCTACCCCGTGCTCGGCGACCTCGGCGTGCTCGCGCTGCGCGTGCTCAGCCTCGGCCTGCTCGACTGGCCGCAGGCGTACGCCGGGATGTTCACGCTCGTGTTCCTCGCCCAGGGCTGGGCGCTGCTGCGCTGCGGTCGCGCGATCGGCTGGGGCCCCGTGCCCGGCCTCGTCGCCGCGCTGCTCGTGCTCGCCGACGCCGGCGCCTACCGCGAGGGCGGCTGGACCTACACGGTGACCTACGGCGTGTGGCCGCAGGCCCTCGCCACCGCCCTCGCGTGGCTCGCCTTCGCCGAGCTCGCCCTGGCCCGCCGCGACGCGGCTGTCCTTTCGGACAGCTCATCATCTGTCCCCACGGTCAGCTCGCGCGACCCGGCTGTCCCTTCGGACAGCCCCGAAAGACCTGTCGCTTCGGACAGCCCGCGCCCCGCGCGGCGGCTCGCCTGCGCCGCGCTCGCGGCCGCCGGCGCCCTGCTCGCGCACCCGATGGCGATCATGATGCTCGCCCTCGGCGCGCCGCTGTACCTCGTGACGGTCGGCCTGCGCGGCGGCGGCGACCGCCGGACCCGCCTCGCCGACGCCGGCCTCCACACCGCGGTCGCGCTCGCCCTCGGCGCCGCGCTCGCGGCCTGGTGGCTGGCGCCGATGACCGCCCACCGCGGCTGGATGGCCAGCTACGGCTGGCTGCACGCCCCCCTCGCCGACATGCTGCGCCACGCGAGCCACGGCCAGTGGACGCAACTGATGCCCGCCGCCGTCGGCCACTGCGCGACGCTCGGGCTCGTCGTCGCCGCGCTGTGGGGCCGCGGCCCGCTGCGCTTCTTCGCGCTGTGGGCCGCCGCGCACTGGCTGCTCGCCAGCACCGACCTGTTCTGGGCCCTGCGCCTCGACTGGCTCGGCGGCGGCTTCCAGCACATCCAGTACCAGCGCTTCCTCATCGCCGCCAAGCCGGGCCTGTTCCTGCTCGCCGGCGCCGCCGTGGGCGCGCCGATCGACCTGGCCGTACGGACATGGCGCGCGCGACATGTCCCCGGCGACAGGGCCCCTCGCACATGGCCGCGAGGACATGTCCACAAGGCCAGGGCGGTGCTCGCCGCCGCGGCGCTGCTGGTCGGCGTCGCGCTCGCCATCTGGCAGGCGCGAGACAGCCGCGCCGTGATGGCGCGCCACCAGGTCGGCGAGGTCCAGACCGAGCGCATCCCCGGCCAGCCGGGCTTCGCGGCCGACTACGCGGCCTTCCTCGCGTGGGCCCGCGCCGCGTGGGACGCCCGCGACGCCGACTATCGCATGGCGTTTCGCGCCGACCGCAACGCGCACTGGTTCATGGACGCGCCGGTCACGACGCGCACCCCGAGCTACAAGCTCGGCTTCACGCCGGGCGACAACTTCGTGCACAAGCCCGAGTCCGGCGACCCCGCGCTGCTGCGCCGCCTCGGCGTCCGCCACATCGTCGGCACCGGCGGCCCGCGACCGGGCGAGCGCCGCGTCGCAAGCTTCGGCAAGATCGGCGTGTTCGGCCTCGACGGCGCCGAGCCGATCGCCCACCTCACCGGCCCGGGCGCCGTGGTCGTCGAGCACGCCGACCTCGCCGCCGGCAGCGTGCGCCTGCGCGTCGACGGCGTGCAGCAGGGCGACACCCGCCTGGTCCTCCACGTCGCAGGCTACCCGCGCTGGGAGCTGATCCACCGCGGCGCCGACGGCGTCGCCGCGCCGGTCGAGTGGTTCGAGGCACCTGTCCTCGGGGACAGCCCGATCGCCACCCAGGCCGAGCGCCGCGCCGGCGCGCTGCGCGGCGGCAAGGCCCTCGGCGACGACGGCCACGAGCCGACCCTGATCGCCGCCCCGGCGCGCGACGGCACCTGGGAGCTCCGCTACGCCCGCTGGCGCGCCGCCGACATCGTCGGCCTCGCGCTGACCTCGCTCGGCCTCGCCGGCCTGATCGCATTGTTGCGCGCGGGCCCGTCTCCGCTCGCCCGCCTGCGCCCGTGGGCGCGCCGCCTCACGCACCCGGGCGTGGTCGCGGCGGCCGTCGCCATCGCCCTCGCGCTCGCGCTCGTCCGCCACCGGGCCGGCGCCGCCCGCGAGCACGACCTCGCCAGCGCCCACGTCCGCCGCGGCGACGCCGTCGCGACCCGCGCCCTCGCCGGCCCGCTCAAGACCGACATGCAGATCTTCCCCGCGGTGCTCGCCCGCCCCGGCCGCACCGGCCTCTCCGAAGTAGTTTTCAAAACCACGACGCTCGGCCCGACGCTCGACGGCTGGGTCGCGCTCGACGACGACGACGCCAAGCAGCGCCGCCGCGGCGAGCACCGCCTGAGCATCGCCGTCCGCGCGCCGGGCACCGACTGGACGCCGCTCGCCGACCTCCAGATCTCACACCGCCCCGACCGCCGCAGCCTCGCCGACATCGCCGTCCCCGCGCCGTTTCAACGCGCCCCCGTCGACCTGCGCGTGCAGGTCCACACCACCGGCGAGGCCCCGCCGCGCCTCGGCTTCGACCTGGTGCTGCCATGACGCCCCGCCAGGCCCGCGCCGCGCTGCTCGTACTCGCCGTCGTCGCGGCGGTCGAGTGCGTCGCCGCGGCCCGGGCCTACCGCGCGCAGCTCGGCCCCGACGCGTGGGCGCGCGCCGCCGGGGCCCTCGCCGCGCTGCCGCCCGACGAGCCGGTGCTGCTCGGCACGCCGTGGCTCGGCCCGAGCGCGCGCCAGCACCTGCCCGCCCTGCGCGCGTGGTCGTCGATCGCCCCGCCGGACCTGTACGGGATGCCGCGCTTCCACGTGCTCGGCGTGGCCAGCTCGCCGCGCGCCGGCGCGTGGTCCTCCGAGCTGCAGGCCGACCTCGGCGAGCTGCCCGCGCCGCAGCTGCTCGCCACCGACGACCTCGGCCCGCTGCGCCTGCATCACTACGCCCAGCCCGCCGCCGCCCCCGCGCTCACCGACTGGCTCGCCGAGCCGGCCGCGCTGCAGCTGCGCGACCCCGACGTCTGTCGCCTGTCCTCGGGGACATGGTCCTGCAGACATGGCCGCGCGGCCATCCAGGTGCTCGAGGTCGCGTTCCGCCCGCGCCGCTGCCTCGCGCTCGACCTCGACGACGGCGCCACCCTCGAGGTCGTCCACCCGCGCGCGCGCCTCGGCGCCGTCCTGCGCGGCCACCTCGGCCTCGCCGACTTCAACGCCCGCCTGCGCAACGACGCGCCCGCGCTGCTCGAGCTGCTCGTCGACGACGCCGTCGTCGGCCGCTGGACCCTGAGCGACAGCCAGGGCTGGGCCGCCTTCGCCGCGCCGACCCCCGCGGGGGTCCACAGCGTGCGCGTGCGCGTCACCCCGCTGCTCGCCGGCACCTGGACCGAGCACGGCTACAGCGCCGCCCCGCGCCGCACCGCCTGCCTCGAGCTGCGCGCCCTCGCGGAGGCCCCGCGATGACTCGACCTGTCCCTTCGGACATGCCACGACGAGCGCCGCGACCTGCCCCTTCGGACATGTCCCGCGCGGAGGCCCCGCGATGACCCGCCGCGCCCGCCTGCTCGTCGCCGCCGCGCTCGGCCTCGCGACGACCGCCCTGCTCGCGCTCGGCCACCGCGACGTCGGCTACGTGCGCGACGAGGGCGTGTACTTCGCGGCCAGCCGCCAGCACGCCGCCTGGGCCGCGCGCCTGCTCGTCGCCCCGCGCGAGGCCCTCGCCGCCCCGGCCCGCGACCGCGCCTTCGCCATCAACCGCGAGCACCCGGCCCTGATGAAGCTCGCCGCCGGCATCTCCGCCCGCCTGCTCGCCCGCCCCGCCCCGCCCGCGCCCGGCCAGGACCGCGCCGAGGGCGGCCTCCTGCCGGTCCTGCGCGAGGGCGCCGCGATGCGCCTCCCCGCCCAGATCCTCGCCGGCCTCGCCGTCGCCCTGCTGTTCCTCACCGGCGCCGCCCTCGCGGCCCCACCTGCCCCTTCGGACACGCGCCCACGCGCCCCGGAGCCGACCGTCCCACCTGTCCCTTCGGACACCCCACCTGTCCCTTCGGACACCCCGCCCGAACCTGCCCCTTCAGACAGCCTCCCGCTGCTCGCCGGCCTGTGCGCCGCGCTGTGGTTCATCGCGCTGCCGCACGTGTGGTTCCACGCCGGCCTGCACTGCTTCGACGTCCCGGTCGCCGCCGCGACGCTCGCCGTCGTCCTGATCTACCGCCGGGCCCTCACCGACCCGCGCTGGGGCCTCGCGCTCGGCCCGGCGCTCGGCGTGGCGATCTCGATAAAACACAACGCGCTGTTCATCCCGGTGCTGCTCGCGCTGCACTACGGCCTGTGCCTGCTGCTCGCCCGCCGGCGCCCGCACCGGGGCCAGTGGCTGCCGCTCCCGTTCCTGGCGATGGCCGTGCTCGCCCCGCTGACCGTCGTCGCGCTGTGGCCGTGGCTGTGGTCCGACCCGGTCGGGCGGGTCCTCGAGTACGTCGAGTTTCACCGCCTCCACGCCTACTACAACACCGAATACTTCGGCATCAACTACAACCGCCCGCCGCTCCCGATCGGTTACCCGTTCGTCCTGACCTGGGCCACCGTCCCGACCGGCGCGCTGCTGCTCGCGCTGCTCGGCCTGGCGCTCGGCCTGCGCCGCGACCTTCGACCTTCACCTGCCTCAAGAGACACCTCACATGTCCCCGGGGACAGCCCGCGCTGGACCGCCCCGCTGCGCGGCCGCGACCGCCGCGACGGCATCTTATGGGCCCTGTTCGCCGCGTTCCCGCTGGTCCTGATCGCCGCCCCGACGATCCCGATCTTCGGCGGCACCAAGCACTGGCTGACCGCCTACCCGTTCCTCGCGCTCGCGGCCGCGTCGGCGCTCGTCGCCGTGACCCGGGCCGCGAAGTTGCAGGGCCGATGGCGTCACGCCCCCGCCGCCGCGCTCGCGCTCGTGCTCGTGCCCGGCGTGTGGAGCACGATCGACGGCCACCCGTACGGCCTCTCGCAGTACGCCCCGCTGGTCGGCGGACCGCGCGGCGCGGCGGACCTCGGGCTCTTGCGCGGGTTTTGGGGCCACGCCGTCCCGCCCGCCGTCCTCGGCCCCGACGCCCCCGGCGCGCCGATCTACCTCCACGACATGCACGAGCTGGCCCGCCAGCAGTACGAACGCGAGGGCCGGTGGCCGCCCGGCAGCGTCCCCGCGGCGCCGGCCCGGGCGCGCGCCGCCCTGCTGTTCCACGAGCGCCACACGCTGGGCCACGAGCTGCAGATCTGGGACGCCCTGCGGACCGTCGCCCCGGACGACGTCGTCACCCTCGATGACGTCCCGCTGACGAGCCTGTACCGCGCGCCCGACTCCCGGTGATAAAACCACCCGCGTGAGCCTCACCGACCACGACGCCCGCGTCGCCGCCATCGCCGAGCAGGTCCGCACGCGCGTCGCCGCCGGCCGGCCCGTGCACATCGACAAGGGCGGCGTGCACCACGTCGTGCCGATCCCGGGCGACCCGCGGTTTCGCAGCGGCAAGCTCGACACCTCCGCGCTGCGCCACATCCTGCACATCGACGTCGACGCGCGCCGCTGCGTCGCCGAGCCGGGCGTCAGCTTCCGCGACCTCGTGCGCGCGACCCTCCCGCTCGGCCTGATCCCCACCGTCGTCCCCGAGCTCGAGGGCATCACGCTCGGCGGCGCCGTGGCCGGCTGCGCCGTCGAGTCGATGTCGTTCCGGTACGGCGGCTTCTTCGACAGCGTCGACGAGCTCGAGCTCGTCAGCGGCACCGGCGAGGTCCTGACGCTCTCGGACACCCGCGACCCGGCGCTGTTCCACATGATCCACGGCTCGTACGGCACCCTCGGCGTCGTCACCAGGCTGAGCTTTCGTCTCGTCCCCGCCAGGCCCTTCGTCAAGCTGACCTACCAGCGCTTCCATGACTTCTCCAGCTTTCACGCCGCGCTGCGCGAGCGCTGCGCCGTCGGCGACTTCGACTTCGTCGACGGCATCGTCCACGCCCCCGATCACCTGACCCTGTGCCTCGGCGAGCTCGTCGACGAGGCCCCGTACCTGAGCAGCTACCGCTGGCTGCACGTCTTTTACAAGAGCACGCGGACGCGCGCGCGCGACTACTTGACCGCGGAGGACTACTTCTTTCGCTACGACACCGAGTGTCACTGGTTGACGCGCACGGTGCCGGGGCTCGAGCACCCGGCGGTGCGCTTCGCGGTCGGCAAGGCCGTGCTCGGGTCCACCAACCTGATCCGCTGGTCGAACCGGCTCGGTCCGCTGCTGCGAAGGATCAAGCGCCGCCCGGACGTCGTCGTCGACCTGTTCGTCCCGGACCGCCGCTTCGCCGACTTCTACGCGTGGTACGAGCGCGAGCCGGCGTTCTGGCCGCTGTGGGTGATCCCTTACCGGCTGCCGCGGTTCTACCCGTGGATCGCCGACGAGCACGCCGCGCGCATGCAGGACACGCTGCTGATCGACTGTGCGATCTACGGCATGCCGAACGGCGAGCCGGGGCGCGACTGGTCGGCCGTGTTCGAGGCGCAGACCTTCGCCTGCGACGGCGTCAAGACCCTCATCTCCCGCAACCATTACACCCGCGATCGCTTCTTCCATATCTACAGCGAGCCGAGGTACGCGGCGGCCAAGCAGCGGCTCGACCCGGGCGCGCTGTTTCATCGCGGCGTCTTTGAAAAGTTGCATCGCGTCGAGTAAACCGCAGGCACATGCCACCGCGCAGGCCAGAGTTCCGGGCGAGCCGCCTCGCCGAGCTGCAGCAGCTCGCGCACGACCGCGGCGGCCGCTGCCTCTCGAGGACCTACGTCGACCTGACCACGCCGATGAGCTGGGTGTGCGCCGCGGGCCACCGCTGGGACACCGCCGCGCGGGTCGTCCGCGCCGGCTCGTGGTGCCCGACCTGCGTCGGCCGCGGCGTCCTCGGCCTCGCCGACATGAAGGCCGCCGCCCGCGAACGCGGCGGCCTGTGCCTCTCGAAAGTTTTCACCGGCGTGCACACCCCGATGCGCTGGCGCTGCGCCGAGGGCCACGAGTGGGAGGCGCCCGCAGGAAGGATCCGTCGCGGCAGCTGGTGCCCGCGCTGCGCCGGCAGGACCGAGCTCGCCGACCTCCAGGCCTTCGCCGCCGCCCGCGGCGGGCGCTGCCTGGCGCGCCACTACGTCCACGGCAGCAGCCCGGTGCGCTGGGAGTGCGCGCAGGGCCACCGCTTCACCGCGATGTGGCGCGTGGTCAAGCTCGGGCGCTGGTGCGGCGAGTGCCGGGCCCCGCGCCCGCGCAAGACGATCGCCGCGATGCAGGCCCTCGCGGCCCGCCGCGGCGGCACCTGCCTCTCGACCCGCTACGTCCGCCACCGCGAGCAGCTGCGCTGGCGCTGCGCCGAGGGCCACGAGTGGGCGGCCCAGCCCGCGACGATCGCCACCGGCCGCTGGTGCCCGACCTGCGCCGACACCCGCCTCGGCATCGACTTCATGCGCAAGCTCGCCCGCGAACGCGGCGGCCGCTGCCTCTCGAAGGAGTACGTCAACGGCCGCGTGCACCTGCTATGGGAGTGCTGCAACGGACACCGCTGGCAGGCGTCGCCCGGCAACGTGCACAACCGGGGCAGCTGGTGCCCGACCTGCGCCCGCGAGCAGGCGCGCTCGGACGCCCGCGACCGCCGCTGACCGCGTGGCCGCTCGCATCGTCTGCGCGCTCAGATCCCCATCATCACCTTGTAGACCGGCTTGAGCCCATCTTTCCACAGCTGGTGGCCGAGCTCCGGGATGCGGCACGTCGAGACCTCGCCGCCCGCGTCGCAGCCCGTGAAGCGCAGGCACGGCATCGGCGTGACCGCCTCGGTCTGCGCGCCGCAGCCCTGGCGCGCGCGAAACCCCGCGAGCGTCGCCTCCTCGTCGGCGTGGCGCTCGACGTCGAGCTCGCCCATCACGCTCATCACCATCGTCTGGCCGACGCACTGGTGCGCGAGGTCGTGGTACGGGTCGCACACGCCGGGCCCGTACGAGAAGCAGCGGCCGCCCGACGGGAACACCGCGCGGACCGTCCCGCCGCGCAGGCAGCCGAGGTGAAACGCCATCTGCCCGCCGTTGCTGTGCCCGATCGCGAACACCCGGTTCAGGTCGACGCAGTACTTCGCGGCCAGCTCGGCGAGCACCTGGTCGAAGACCTGCAGGCTCGCGTCGAGGTTGAACGGCACAAAGTGGTTCTCGTCCCACTCCGGCGACGGCCAGCCCTGCGGCGCGACGTTGATCGAGAACCCGCCCTCGGCCGCGCTGAACGTGTCGAGCTTGAACTGCTCGGTGTTCGCCGTGCCGCCGACGCCGTGATACGTGAAGATGACCGCGTGCGGCTTCGCCTTGTCGTAGGGCTTGGGCACGAACAGGTCGTACAGGCGCTCGACGCCGTCGACGCTGGTCTTCAAATTGTCGAGGTGCCCGGTCGGCGAACCGCCGAGGCCGCAGCCCGCGCTCGGCATCGCCGGCAGCGGCCCCTCCTCGCCGGTGTCCGTGCCCGACGTGCTCTCGCCGGTGTCCGTGCCCGCGCCCGTCGTCCCGGTCATCACGCCCATGCCCGTGCTCGAGGTGCCCTCGCCGCTCGAGCCCTCGCTGCCCGCGCCGGTGCTCGCGTCCGTCGTCGCGCCCGGGCCCGATGTCGTGCCGGGCTCGCCGGTCGTCGGGCCGCCGCCGCTGGTGCTGCCGCCGGGCGTCGACGTCCCCGTGGTCGGCGTGCCCGTGGTCGGCGCGCCCGTCGACGGGCCCTCGCCGGCGGTGTCGGTGACGGTGCCGGTGCCGGTGGCGCTGCTCTGCGTCGTCGTGCCGTCTCCGCCGCAGCCGAGGCCGAGGGCCACGATCAGCGCCGCGCGATGCATGGAGCGAGGGAGGTCGGTCATGCCGCGAGACTTGCACACGCACGCCACCGGCGGCAATAGCGCGCGCCGTCTTCTGCCCTGCCCGGCCGCGCAGCCCCGGGCGCGCCGCATGTGCACCCGTCGGCGGGCGTGCGACACTCGGGCCGTGCGCCTCGCCCTGCCGCTGCTCGCATCGATCCTCGCCGCCCCGCTCGCGCTGCCGCAGCCGGCCGCCGCCCGCCCGTTCTCCGCGCAGCCGGACGACCGGCCCTGGGGGCGCGGGACCCTGATGCCGCACTTCGGGCTCGGTGGTTCGTTCTATCGCGGCGGCGGCGGCAACCTGCTGGTCGCCGCGGGCGTCAGCTACTTCGTGGTCAACAACCTCGCGCTGGGCCTGACGCTGCGCAACTTCACGACCTTCCTGCCGACCAGCTACAAGCAGGCCTACCCCGGCATCGAGAAGTCGATCCCCACCAACGAGTTCAGCCTCATCCCCGGCCTGACGCTGATCCTCTACCGCAGCTACCGGGCCTCGCCCTACATCTCTGGCGGCCTCGGCCCCGTCTTCCTCAATCACAAGCGCGGCGTGGTCGCCGAGTGGAACGCCGGGCCCGGCGTCCTCATCGGCATCGGTCGCCTCTTCGCCCTCGACCTCGGCGTCAACTTCTCGATGCGCTTCCCCGACGCCCGCTGCGAGGAGGCCTTCTCCTACGCCGGCACCGACGCCACCGTCTACTTCAACGCCTGCGGCCTGCGCTGGGGCATCCGCGCCGGCCTCGTGTTCGGCTTCGGCGTCGGCCGCAAGCGCAACCCGCCCCCCGACTACGCGCCCCAGTCCGCACCCGCGCCCGCGCCCCAGCCCTACCCCGCGCCACAGCCCTACCCCGCGCCGCAGCCCGCCACCGACCCCGCCGTCGCGCCGGGCGAGGAGCCGCCGCGCCCCTACGCCCCCGCCGAGGACCCGACGCCCGGACCCGCGCCCACCCCGACCAGCCCGACGCCCGCCCCGTCGCCCGTGGCCCCCGCGCCCGCCGGCGAGAGCGTCCCGGTCGCCCCGCCGCCGTGACCCGCGCGAGCGCGTCCCCTCGCTCGTCCCCCGAGGCCCGCGTGAACCTGTCCCAAAGACCAGCCCCGCCGGCGCCGTCCGCGGACCGATCTGCCGCCCGCGCCGCGGCGTAACGGCGGCGATGCTTCGCGCCGTCTCGCGTCCGCTCCTGCTCGCGCTGCTCCTCACCGCTTGCGCCTCGGCCGCGCCCGCGACCGCCCCCGCGCCCGCTGCCGACCCCGCGGCGGCCGGCTTCGCCTGGAACGAGTGGACGCCGGCCAGCTTCGCGACCGCCCGGCGCGAGCGCAAGATCTTGCTCGTCAACGTCGCGGCGAGCTGGTGTCACTGGTGCCACGTCATGGACCACGAGACCTACGCGGACGCCGAGGTCGCCGCGCTGCTGCGCGACCA
>Ga0075163_10007385_pt1 | contig 14532 bp, 14 predicted proteins | sample JI1023141ADNA_FD_71478 | JGI IMG/M metagenome (GOLD analysis project Ga0075163, IMG submission 71478) | Wastewater effluent complex algal communities from Wisconsin, to seasonally profile nutrient transformation and Carbon sequestration -... | ecosystem: Engineered > WWTP > Effluent > Algae...
TGAACTCCTGGGGAAGCAACCTCCCGGCTGTTCGGCTCCAGCGCCCCGTCAGCTTGAACCCTATTAGGGTTCACTCCTCAGCCTACCCCAGACTCCGGCCACCGACAGGCTGGCGATGGGGAAGGCGAAGACAACCCGAACTTCCGCGAATCACTCGCCGCGCTACCGCGCGTTCCTCGTCAAGTTGAAGCGGGCTCGCACCGAGACGGGCATGTCGCAGCGAGAGGTGGCGGCAGCCCTTGGTCGCCTCCAGTCCTACGTCGAGAAGTGCGAGCACGGGAGCCGGAGGGTGGATGCCGCCGAGCTGTTCGAGTTCGCGGCGGTGTACGGGAAGCCCGTGGACTTCTTCGATCCGGGCTCCAGGACGAGGTAGATCTTGCAGTGACGGCCGCCGTATTCTCGCGACATGTCCAACCCCCAAGTCGCGAAAAAGTGCTTCGCCGAGAACGTCCGCCTGTTCGCGAACGCGAGGACGGAGCCGGAGAAGTTCAACCTGTACAACGGCCTCGCGGCACTGGCCGACGCCATCGCGGACCTACAGGCGCAAGTCGCCGAAATCGGTGCTCATGCGCACGGGATGGAGCAGCGTCTCAAGCGCATCGAGGACTCCCTGAACAGCCGCTAGGACGCGGAGGATTGGCGGACCGGATGAGCCGCTGGCGCGCTGCTTTCCTGCCCTCTTCTGCGGGCGCAGAGAGACGGCCTGCCAGGGAGGGTGGAAGAAGTTTCCCAGTGCCCGCGCGTCGCGCGTTACCAACCGCACGGTTGGTAACGGATTTCCTCCACCTGGAGGCGCGTCGAGGGCGATTCTTCGACATGGTCGTCATCGGGTACATCCGCGTCAGCACCGAGGGTCAAGCTGAGGAAGGCGTCTCGCTCGACACGCAGCGCGAGAAGATCGAGGCGTGGGCGAAGCTCCACGACGAGCCCGAGGTCGTGATCTACCAGGACGCCGGGATCAGCGGCGCGTCGATGGATCAGCGGCCCGGACTGCAAGACGCGCTGCGCGAGGCGTGCAAGCGTCGAGCGGCGCTCGTCGTCTACTCGCTTTCGCGCCTCGCCCGCTCGACACGAGACACGTTGTCTATCAGCGATCGGCTCGCGAAGTCCGGCGCGGAACTCGTGTCGCTCTCCGAGCGGATCGACACGACAAGCGCGAGCGGAAAGATGGTTTTCAGGCTGCTCGCCGTCCTCGCTGAGTTCGAGCGCGATCAGATCAGCGAGCGCACGCGCGCCGCGATGGCGCACCTGCGGAAGTCGCAGCGGCGCATCTCTCGGTTCGCCCCCTACGGTTGGGACTTCGACGCCGACGGCGAGGCCCTCGTTCCGAACCTGAACGAGCAGCTCGTTGTCGCGAGGATGACCGACCTACGGGCCGAGGGGCTGACCTTCCAGGCAATCGCCGACCGGCTGACGGAGGAGGCCGTCCCGACCAAGCATGGCGGTCGTCCCTGGACCGCCAAGGTTGTCTGGACGACAGTTCGGCGGGGCATCACAGCGGCGGCCTGAGCGACCGTTCAGCGTGGAGCCCCACGAGGGGGGCCTCGACCGAGGCCACCCTGGGCCTCCCCGGCCGCATCGCCAAGCGCCCCGAATGAGGGCCGGGAACACCCTGGGACGATCCGGCTCGTACGTCGCGCCGTGGATTCCTTGACCCGGTCCGTAGACACGTTGTCTGCTACCTGAGCGGGACCCAGCGAGCCGATGGCACAGCGACAGACCAACTTCCTCGACGCGGGCGTGACCTTTGGGGCCACGTTTCTCGCGGACCACGCCGGTCAGCTCATGCAGGACGGCAGGCTCGCGCTCACCGAGCTGGTTGCGAACGCCTACGACGCAGGCGCGAGCAGCGTTCGGATCACGTGGCCGTCGGAAACGGGTGAGGAGTTCTCGATCGAGGACGACGGCACCGGGATGACGGCGGAGGAGTTCAGCGCTCGCTGGCGCAAGCTCGGCTACAACCGACAGATCGAGCAGGGCAAGTTCGCGGAGTTCCCGCCGAACAGGAAGCAGCACAAGAAGAATCGCGTTGCGTTCGGCCAGAGCGGCAAGGGTCGCCACGGAGCTTTCTGCTTCGCGGACAGCTACCACATCGAGACGTGGAAGGACGGATGGTCGCTCGCCGTCGAGGTGAAGCTGACCAATGGCGGACGGGAACCGTTCGAGTTCAGCGAGCCCATCAAGAAGAAGAAGCCAGGACACGGGACACGGATCACGGCCGTGATCCGGCGCAATCGCGTGGACGCCGAGTCCCTCGCCACTGCGATCGGGTCGAAGTTCCTCGTGGACCCCGAGTTCTCCATCATCTTCAACGGCTCGGCACTGGCCCTGCTCGACCTGGACACCGTGAATTCCGCGAGACTCGTGATCGAGGGGCTCGGTGAGATTGAGATCACCGAAATCAACCCGCAAGCCAGCGACCGCACCACCAATCTCCGGGGTCTGACTTGGTGGGTACAGAGTCGCATGGTCGGTAGTCCGTCGTGGGACGGTCTCGAAAACGCGGGGGCCATCCTGGACGGCCGCAGCGCTGTCGCGAAGCGCTTGAGCTACGTGATCAAGGCCGATCTCTTGAAGCCTCACGTGAAAGCGGATTGGACCGGCTTTCACGCGACCGAAGAATCGAACAAGGTGATGAAGCTGGCGCGCGAGCACGTCATTCGACGGCTCGAAGTCCACCTCGCAGAGGGACGCGCGACACGGAAGCGCGAGGCGTTGAACGAGACCGCCGTGGCGATCCAAGACCTAGCGCCGCTCTCACGCCGGGTCGTGGGCGAGTTCACCGAGGCCGTGCTCGCGAAGTGTCCGAGCATCTCGCAAGGCGATCTCACGAAGGCCGTTGCCGTCTTCGCCAACATGGAAAAGGCGCGAACGAAGTACGACCTCCTCGCGGAGATCGCTACGTGCTCGCCGGACGACATCGATAAGTGGGCCGCCATCTTCAAGCGCTGGACCGCAAGCGACGCAGAACACGTGCTCGGCGAACTCGAATGGCGCTTGAAGCTCATCGACAAGCTGGAGCAACTCCTACAGCGTGAACGTGCGGACGAGTTGCACGATCTGCAACCGCTCTTCGAGCATGGCCTGTGGATCTTTGGACCGGAGTACGAGTCGCTGCACTTCCGCTCGAACCGTTCCCTCGTGACGATCGTCCGCGAGCTGTTCCAGCGCGACACGACAGGAATCAGCCAGCTCCGACCCGATTTCGTCGCCCTGCCCGATCGTTCGATCGGCGTCTACAACACGGACGGCTTCGACGCGGACGGCGAGGTTTCTGGGATCGCCAAGGTCCTAATCGTCGAACTCAAGCACGGCGGCGCGACGCTGACACGGAAAGAGGTCGCGCAGCCCGAGGATTACATCGCGGCACTGCGCTCGGGAAACGTCGTCCAGCCTTCGACTCGGTTCGACGCCTTCGTGCTCGGCAGCAAGCTCGCTCCCGACGGCGTCGGCGAGCGCAATCTCGCAGAACCCATGAACGCGGTCATCCGACCCATGACCTACGAGCGATTGCTCAAGCGGGCGCACGCGCGCACGTTCAACTTGCTCGACAGGGTTCGCCGTTCGTTCCCCGAGGCCAAGCCGGACGCCGATGTCGAGGCGGCTGTGAACGAGAACCGTTCACTGTTCGACGGTGCGTCTCACGCCGCAGAAAGTCCGACCACGCGCTACCAGGAAGAACATTCCGACCCCAAGTTGATTCAGGAGCAGAACTCAGTCGGTGAATGACCCCGGCACGTTGGAGTAGGAGTACGCTCGGACACCTCGCGATCCGACTCGCGCCGGGCACTGGGCTCTGGCAGAAGTCGCTCGACAATCAGCCTGAACGACAACATGAACTTGAAAGACGTGCCCATCTTCGACGACTCCAAGAGTGCCGTTCTCAACCCTCGGGGCGACGTGTACTCGATCCTCGAACTGGAGAATGGCGACTACTACCTCGCGCCGGTTGCCATGCTGGTTTGCAAGGCTCACGTCGGTCCCCAACCTTCACCCGAGCACGTCCCGCACCACAAGGACGGTGACCTGACGAACAACCGGGCGGACAACTTGGAGTGGCGCATCCCGACCGACGGGCGTCGTTTGCCGCAGCCCTATCGGCTCTTGCGTGCTTCGCGTCCCTCTTGAGCGCCAGCGAACAGGGTGCGGTGTAGCGGTCTTCGCTACGCCCCCGTCCTCGGTAATCCACCCGACACGCTGGATGGACATTCGCGGCGGCCTGGAGCAGGCTGCCCGCCGCCTGCGCCAACTTCCGCACGCCCCGCCCGTAAGACGCCTCCTAGACAACGTGTCTAGCGTGAGCCCCCCGCCTGCCAGGGGCTCAAGTGCTTGCCCCCGGTGTGCCGAAGTCCGTACGATCCCCTCCCTCGTGACGTTGTCCCTGCTCCACCGCCTCACCGCGTGGCTCTGCCTCGCACTCGTGCTCCTGACCGGATTGACCCCGGCGCAGGGGTTCGTCGTGTGCATCGAGGAAGACGGGTGCGTGAGCATCGAGGTCAAGGCGGCGGATGCGAGTTGCGGTGGTTGCGAAGGGCACGAGGAGAGTGACACCCCGGTCCAGGCCACCGCTACAACGAGCGACGGCGCGCCGTGCCCTTGCCTCGACCTCGCGGTGCCGGGATCGCCCGAGCAGCAACTGGCGCAGTCACGGTCCATCGAGATCCAAGTCGGCCCGTGGATCGCGCCGCCGCCGGACGTTCGTGTTCAGCACGCTCTGCCGACGGTCGCCGCTGGACGCGGGCCGCCTCCGTGCATCCCACGTGTCGCCGACTCGTTGGCGCACATCCGCAGCGTAGTTCTCCTCGTCTAGAGGCGCGCACCCTTCCTGGCTGAGCGTGGCATCGCCACGCAAAGCGGATGGTGTTGCGCCTCGGCACGTCTGCCGAGGCCCTTGTCAGGCCCCGTGCGACGTGGAGAGCTTCCTTGCGACTTCGTTTCTCTGTCTGCGTTCCGACTCGAACACTTGATCCGCGCCCGCAGCCATCGTCTGCGGCGATAGCGATCCCCGCCCTCGTCGCTTCGTTCGCGCTGGGAGCCTGTCAGGCACCGCCGCGCAGCGAGGTCGCGCCAGAGACGGCGATCGAACAGGCCGCGCAGCTACCGGCTCCGCTGGAGTTCCGTGTCGTCGGCCCCGAGGGCGGTCCGCTCGACGAGCCCGATGCCGCCGACGGCGCGCTCTCGATTCGCGAGGCCGTTCGACGCGCGGTCACCTCAGATCCTGGCCTCCAGGCCGCGCTCGCCCGCGTGCGCGTCGCGCTGGCGCAAGCGGATCAAGCACGGCTGCTCCCCAACCCTGTGCTGAGCGTCGTCTTTCGAGCCGGTGAGGGCAGCCCACAGTTCGAGGCGTCGTTCGTGCAGGAGTTCGTCCAGGCGCTCCAGCGCCCGACCCGCGCGAGCGCCGCTGACAACCGGCTCCGAGCCGTGGCGGCCGACGCGGTCGTCGCCGCACTGGACGTAATCAGCGAAGTCCAAGAGCGCTACGTGGATGCGCAGACATCCGCCGCGCTGCTACCGCTGCTCGAAGAGCGACTCGGGCTCGTGGAGCGCCTCGTCACCACGTCGCAGGCCCGGCTCGACGCAGGTGAGGGAACGCGCAGCGATCTCGTCACCCTGCAAGCGCAGCGCGTGGAGCTTCAAGTGTCCATCGACCGCGCGCGACTGGACGAGCGGACGAGCCGACTCCGGCTCGCGCGTTTGATCGGGGAACCATCGGCCGCCGCGACATGGACGCTCGACCCGTGGACTGCGCCGGAGCTGCGCCGACGATCCGAGCGCGACTGGACCGACGCGGCGCTGATCGCGCGTCCCGAGATCCAGGCACTCGCTTGGAGACTCAAGGCTCTCGGCGACGAAGCCGCACTTGTTCGCCTCCTACCGTGGGAGGGTGCGAGCGCCGGGCTCGAAGCGCAGAGCGGAGGCGGCTGGCAAGTCGGGCCGTCGATCTCAGCGCCGCTGCCCATCTTTGACTCCGGCGAAGCGCGACGAGCGGTCAACACTGCCGAGCAGCTCGAAGCCCGGCATGAGCTGACGCTCGCAAAGCGACGGGTGGTCGAGGACGTTCGTGTTGCCTACCAAGGCTTCGCGGCGAGCACCGCGAACCTCGCAAGAATCGAGCGCGAGCTGATCCCGCTGCAACGTCAACGGCGACAACTCGCCGAGGACGCTTACCGCGCCGGTCAGACGGATGTGACGCCGCTCTTCCTCGCCGAGCAGGACATGCGCGTCGCGCAGACCCAAGCGATCGAAGTCGAGGCGCAAGCCGCACGTGCGCTCGTCCGCTTGCAGCGTGCGGTGGGCGGCCCTGGCGTCGCCGAGCAACTCGCCGACGCGGGATCGCCACCCGCTCCTTCGATGCAGCTCGCTGCCGATCGCGTCGTCCCTCTACCGAACAAGCCGTGATCCGATTCGCCATGAAGAACAACACCCACGACTACACGACGACGGGTTGCCTCTCAGCCCACCGCGTGACGCATCGCGCACGCCTCGCCGCGTCAGCGTTGCTCGTCTCACTCGCACTGCTCACTTCCTGCGATGGACAGGGCAAAGACTCGCACAGTGCCGTGCCGCGCGTGGACGCGGCTGAGCAGGACGATCACACGCAGGAGGATGGTCACGCGCACGCTGCCGAAGGCAAAGCCGAGCACACCGACGAAGTGATGCTCACGAGCGACGCGGTCGCCCGCTACGGAATCAAGACGCAGGCTGCCCAGCTTTGGGTGCTGCGGCCGACGATCACGGCTCCCGCGCGAGTCGGCTTCAACACCGAGGCGATGGCGCACGTCGGATCGCCGCTTCGCGGTCGGATCGCCGAGGTCAACGTGCGAGTCGGCGATCCCGTGAAGGCTGGACAGGAGCTGGCCGTGATCGAGAGCCCAGAACTCGGCGAAGCTCAGGCCGATTACTTGCAGCGCCGCGTCGCCGTTGAGACCGCCGGTCCGGCCGTGGACCTCTCCAAGGTCGCGTGGGAGCGTGCGCAGGGTCTCTACGACAAGTCGCAGGGCATCTCGCTCACCGAGGTCCAGCGTCGAGAGGCCGAACACAAGGTCTCGATCGCGGCGCTCAAGGCCGCCGAGTCTTCGCGAACGGCCGCCGCCAACCGCCTACACCTGCTCGGGATGAACCACGACGCGATCGAGGCGCTTGCGACGACGGGGGAGGTCGTTCCGCGCTACGCGATCCGCGCCGCCATCGACGGCGTCGTCGTGCAGCGCGAGGTGACCCTTGGCGAGTTGGTCGGCCCCGATCGCGAGTACCTCATGGTGCTCGCAGACGCCACGAAGTTGTGGGTGCTCGCGGATGTTCCCGAGGCGAAGCTCCTCCGAATCCACGCGGGAGCCAAGGCGTGGATCAGCGTCGGCTCCCTCAGCGAGGCCGGTAGCAAGCGCTTCGAGGGCTCGGTTGCGTTCATCTCGCCGTTCGTCGATCCCACTACACGCACGGCGCAAGTTCGCATCGAAGTCCCGATCGCCGAGCTTGGGTTGCGACCGGGGATGTTCGCGCAGGCAGAACTCGTCGAGATGGAACCCGGCGAGCCGTCCCCCGCTCCAGTGGTCGCCGTGCCGGAGGACGCGATCCAGACCGTCGAGGGTGGACCGGCACTGTTCGTTCCGGTCGAAGGCGAACCCAACACCTACGCGAAGCGCGCCGTCACGATCGGTCGTGCAGTTGGTGGGCTCGTCCCTGTGTTCTCCGGCCTCGTCGAGGGCGAACTCTTCGTCAGCGAGGGCACGTTCATCCTCAAGGCTGATCTGGGCAAGGGCGCTGCGGCGCACGAGCACTGAGACTCACAGGAGACCATCCCATGCTCGAATCCCTGCTCCACTTCTCGATCAAGAACCGCTGGCTGATCGTCGTACTGACGGCGGTCGTTGCGGCTGTCGGCTTGTTCCAGCTCCAGCGCCTGCCGATCGACGCCGTACCTGACATCACGAACAACCAAGTCCAGGTCAACGCGGTCGCGCCCTCGCTCTCGCCCTTCGAGGTCGAGAAGCAGGTCACGTTCCCGATGGAGAACGCGCTCGCTGGAATCCCTGGGCTCGAATACACGAGATCGCTCTCGCGCAACGGCTTTGCACAGGTCACCGCCGTCTTCGAGGATGGCGTGGACATCTACTTCGCGCGTCAGCAAGTTGGCGAGCGACTGCGCGAGGCGAGCGGGAGCCTGCCTCCCGGCGTCGAGACGATCATGGGGCCGATCGCGACGGGGCTCGGCGAGGTGTACATGTACACAGTCGAGTACGAGCACCCGCGCGGCAAGGGTGCCGTGGTTCGCGACGGCGAATCGGGATGGCAGACCGATGGTGCCTATCTGACGCCTGAGGGCACGCGCCTCACGACGGACGTGGAGCTGGCCGCCTACCTGCGCGAGGTGCAGGACTGGATCATCCGGCCGCAGCTCAAGAGCGTGAAGGATGTCGCGGGGGTGGACGCGATCGGCGGTTACGTGAAGCAGTACCACGTGCAGCCCGACCCGATGAAGCTCGTGTCCTACGGGCTCACCTTCGCGGACGTGGTCGAAGCGCTGGAGAAGAACAACGTCTCCACGGGTGCGGGGTACGTGGAGCACAAGGGCGAGTCGTACCTCGTCCGCGCCACCGGCCGCATCCAATCGATCGACGAGATCGAGACCATCGTGATCGGTACACGCAACGGCGTACCGATCTACGTGCGCGATGTTGTCGGCCCAGATGGCGTCGGTGTCGGCCGCGAGCTGCGCACGGGATCGGCAAGCGAGAACGGCGAAGACGTTGTCGTCGGAACTGCCGTGATGCTGATCGGAGCGAACAGCCGCACGGTCGCGGCTGCGGTGGACGCCAAGATGGGCGACATCCAGCGCTCACTTCCCGAGGGAATCCGAGCAAAGACGGTGCTCAATCGCACCAAGCTCGTCGATGCAACGATCGCGACGGTTCAGAAGAACCTCGTCGAAGGCGCGATTCTCGTCATCGTCGTGCTGCTCGTGATGCTCGGGAACTGGCGCGCGGCGCTGATCTGCGCACTCGCGATCCCGCTCTCGATGCTCATGACGGCTACGGGGATGGTGCAGGGCCGGGTAAGCGGCAACCTCATGTCGCTCGGGGCGATCGACTTCGGCCTGATCGTCGATGGTGCTGTGATCATCGTGGAGAACTGCCTGCGACGGCTCGCGGAAGAGCAGCACCACAAGGGACGCTTGCTGACGCTCCAGGAGCGACTGCACGTCGTCTTCGATGCCTCGAAGGAAGTCCGCAAAGCGACCGCGTTCGGCGAGGCGATCATCATCACCGTCTACTTCCCGATCCTCGCCCTCTCGGGCGTCGAGGGGAAGATGTTCCACCCGATGGCCTTGACGGTCATCTTCGCGCTGATCGCTGCGTTCGTCCTGTCGCTGACGTTCGTGCCCGCGATGGTCGCGCTCTGCATTCGGGGGCGAGTCACCGAGAAGGACATGTTCCTCGTCCGCTGGGCGAAGGCTCTGTACGCGCCCGTGGTTCGAGTGGCGGTGAAGATGCGCTACGCCGTCGTCGCGACGGCCATCGGCGCATTCGCCGGTGCAGTGGTGCTGTTCGGCCATCTGGGCCAGGAGTTCGTGCCGACGCTCGACGAGAAGGACATCGCCATGCACGCGATGCGCATTCCATCGACGGGGATCACACAGTCGCAGTTGATGCAGTACGACGTGGAACGCACCGTCGCCACGTTCCCGGAGGTCGCTTTCACCTACTCGAAGACCGGTACGGCTGAACTGGCCTCCGATCCGATGCCGCCCAACGTGTCGGACACGTTCATCATCCTCAAGCCGCGAGAGGAGTGGCGCAGCGAAGAGGACCTCGACCGCCGCATCGCCGAGTTGGAGTCCGCCCGACCACACGATGACGCCCACGAGGAAGGCGAGCACGGCCACGGCGAAGAGGCCGAGAGTGGCGTCCCAGCGCAGGGGCACAAGGCCAAGCTGATCAAGCTGATCGAGCTGACGGTTCAGTCGGTTCCGGGCAACAACTACGAGTTCACGCAGCCGATCCAGATGCGGTTCAACGAACTCATCTCCGGTGTACGTGGCGACGTGGCCGTGAAGGTGTATGGCGACGACTTCGCGTCGATGCAGGAGACTGCCGACAAGGTGCTCGGGACGCTGCAAGGAATCGCCGGCGTCGCCGATGCCAAGGTCGAGCAGACCGAAGGACTGCCCGTGATGACGGTCGATCCCGATCGGGCGGTGCTCGCGCGCTACGGCTTGAACCTGTCCGACGTGCAGGACGTGGTCGCCGTCGCGATGGGCGGTCGCGAAGCGGGCCTCGTCTTCGAGGGCGACCGTCGCTTCGATCTCGTGGTGCGACTCCCTGACGCGCTGCGGGGCAAAGTGGACATCCTCGACCGGCTACCGATTCCACTGCCGCGCGGCGAGCAGGAACCGCAAGAGCCGGGCCTGCCTGCGCTCTCGGATGATGGCGGAGCGGCACTGTCCCGCGCCCCGATGGAGCGAGGATTCGTGCCGCTGGGAACGGTCGCTCGCATCGAGGTGGCCGAAGGGGTCAACCAGATCAGCCGCGAGAACGGCAAGCGGCGCATCGTCGTGCAGTGCAACGTTCGTGGACGCGATCTCGGCTCGTTCGTGACCGAGGCGCAAGAGAGGATCGGCGCTCTCGCGCTACCGGCTGGGCAGTGGCTCGTATGGGGCGGTCAGTTCGAGAACTTGGTCGCGGCGAAGCAGCGACTCTCGATCGTCGTGCCGGTGTGCTTCGCGATGATCCTCTTGCTGCTCTTCGCGACGTTCAAGAGCTTCAAGTATTCGCTGCTCGTGTTCGCGGCCGTCCCGCTTGGACTCACGGGTGGAGTCGTTGCGTTGTGGCTGCGCGACATGCCGTTCTCGATCTCTGCGGCCGTCGGCTTCATCGCGCTGTCTGGCGTCGCCGTGCTCAACGGCTTGGTGATGATCATCTTCATCAACCAACTGCGAGAGAAGGGCGAGGCGATCGACGCCGCAATTATCCACGGCTCGATCACAAGATTGCGGCCCGTCTTGATGACGGCGCTCGTGGCTTCTCTCGGGTTCGTGCCGATGGCGATCGCTACCGGCACGGGGGCCGAGGTGCAGCGACCACTCGCGACTGTCGTCATAGGCGGCCTGATCTCCAGCACCCTCCTAACGCTCGTCGTGCTGCCCGCGCTCTACCGCATCTTCACCGGAACGCGCGCCGACGGACTCCCTGGCCCGAGGCCGGAAGTCTGGGAGGCGGGCGACGGAGCCAACACCGCCCATGCGACCGAATCGGAGACGAGCGCGTCACGTGACAGCACCGGGCTTCCCGGTGCGGACGAGGAATCGGACGAAGGCGAACCGCCTCACGGCGCAGCACCCAGCGCGACGAGCTGACAGCCGTTTCGATCACACGAACAGGCGTTCGACCTCCGGCGCGTAGCCGGTTCCAAGGCGTGACGCCCGAACCATCGACACCATCAACCAAGGAGAACTGCAATGACCCTGTCCAACTCGATCCTCGGCGGACTCGCGCTCGTCTCGACGGCCGCGATTTTCACGACGCAAGGCGCGTCGGAGCCGGTGAAGTCCGCGCCCGAGTACTTCGTCACCGCCGAAGGCGATAACGCGCACTTGTGGGTGCGCGAAGGCAACGGCCTGCGGGTCGTCGGCCACGGTACATGCAAGGACTGCCCGCTCGACGCCGAGGGCGAGCACAAGGAGGGCGATGGGCACGACCACAGCAAGCCCACGAAGAAGTAGGCGGTCAGCTTCCGGAGAACTCGTCGCGCAACCCTCATCGGATCGCGCGAGACGGCCACGCGGCCGACGCACATCGCGGGGCGGGCGGTCCGCCTCTTGATCCCTCACCGTGTCGGGCACATCGCTCGGCACGACCGACCTCAACACGTCTCGACACGAGACACGGTGTCTACGCACATGCTCCTCGAACCCATCGCTTTGCTCCTCGCCGTCCCGCTGTTTCAGGAGCCCGTCTCGCGCGTGCCCTCGTGACCCGTGTGACCCGGTGAGGGTGCGGGGGTCCGTGCGACCGCCGAAGGCAGCATTGAAAGTCCGTGGGTGTTGAGCGCTCGCTGGATTCCTGGCATCGACGTGGATCGTGCGGAACTTCGCACAACCGTGATGTATCAGTTCGCGCCGACGCTCTCGGCGGGCGTTGAGGTCAACCCGCTCGCCGAGGACGTCCGACCGATCGCGAACTGGCTCGCGGTCCAGGAGACCGAGAACACGCCGGGCCTGATCTTCGGCACGAGTTCGGACCGCATCGGAACTCCGAGCGGTCAAGCCTTCTACGGGACGCTCTCCAAGGACTTGGAAACTTGGACCGGATTGCCGATCGCGCCCTACTTCGGCGCATCATTTGGGACGTTCGACGACGAGCTTGTCGCGATCGGCGGCCTGCGGATCGCGTGGACCGATGAGGTGAGCACGACGAACCTGTGGGACGGGCACAACCTGCACCACACGATCAACTACGGACTCGACGGCGGGCACCTCCTCGGCCTCGTGATCGCAAACCTCGATGAGCACTACAACCTCGGCGTGTCGTACTCGATCCGGTTCTGAGGCAACCATCGGTTGTTCATCGGAGACCAGCGATCGCGCGGCCTCGTGGCTGCGAATCTCAACGGCGAGTGCGACATTGACTTGTCGTACTCGACTGGCATCTGACCTCGTGGCTGCGCGCCGAGTGCGCATCCACCTCACCTTCACGGAGCTACTCATGCAAAGACTCACTTCCCAACCGTTGAACTTTGCCCTTCTCATGGCGGCGACGATTCTCTCGTCGAGTTGCGCGTCGCACGGCACGGCACCGAGCTCTCGGCTTGGACTTGCGATCGTCGTCGAGCCTTGCGCCGACCTAGAACTCACCGCTCGCTTGCTTGACCTCGATGGCGATCTGCATGTACATGGAAATGTGCGCGCCAAGGGGATGCGCACGAGCGTCCCAGGCCATGTTGACGTGGTCGTGCGGACAGCCGATGGCGCGGAGTGGGCGAGTGATCAAGCGAACTACCGCCACCGACTGCGCAGCGCTCCTCGCGGGGGGGCGTCGCACTCGGCGTTCGACGCGATCTTCGATGGACAGCCTCCGGCTGGATCGACGGTCACGATCCGGCACCACGGCGAACCTCACGGCGAGCGGTGAGGGCGGGGTGAACCGATGGACGAGTTGAGCACACGAACGAAGGCCGCCGTCCCGTCGGTTTCGACTCCGGCAGATGTTGCCGGTCGCGCCTCGGCGCGAGCGCGCGCCTTGCGGTTGGAGCATCTGACCGTCGGCTACAACATCGTCGAAGGGCTCATCGCCGTGATCGCCGCCACGGCGGCAGTCAGCGTCGCGCTCCTCGGATTCGGCGTGGACAGTTTCATCGAATCGCTGTCGGGGGCCATCCTGATCTGGAGACTTAGGGCGGAGAGCAGATCGAGCACGAGCGCCGCGATCCACGCCCTCGACAGAAAGGCGGAGCGGTGGGTCGGCGTGTCGTTCTTCGTGCTTGCCGCGTACATCGCTTGGGAGGCGGCAGCGAGCCTCGTCGAGGGACGACGGCCGGAGATCACTTGGATTGGCATCGGCTTGACCGTCGTCTCGATCGCGATCATGTGGTGGCTCGGGGCCGCCAAGCGGCGGGCTGCGAAGGAGTTGGGAAGTCGCGCTCTCGAAGCCGACGCCTTCCAAACGACCGTGTGTTGGTGGCTTTCGCTGATCACGCTCGGGGGCGTCGGCCTGAACGCGGCATTCGGATGGTGGTGGGCAGACCCTGTTTCAGCTCTGGGCATGAGCGCGCTGCTCCTACGCGAAGGGCGCGAGGCGTGGAACGGAAAGCCCTGCGGGAACTGCGGGTAGGCCCTCGCCGTCTTCTGGAGCGCCCCGGAGGCCGTCTGGACGCGCGCGAGACGACTCCCCGAACCGGATGCACCCGCTGGTGTCGGTCGCCAAGCGGGGGCTTGACAGCCCCGCACGACGTGATCACACTTCGTGCCCATGACCAACGACCCTGGATCTGTCCTCGCCCCCCTTGGGGAGCAGGAACCGGCCCCCGCTCTCGCCCGCGCCGTCGAGGGCGTAGACGCCCCGGCGTTGCGTTCCCGCCCTGCCAAGTCGAGCTTCCTGCACATCCGCGTCAGCGAACGCCAGCGCGAAGACATGAAGGCGGTGGCCGAGCGCCACGACCTGACGGTTTCCGCGTTGCTCCTCGGGCTCTTCGAGCACGCCAAGGGGCGGCTGTAGGAGTACGCGATGGTCCGCACGAGCCCCGAGTTGATCCGCAAGATGTGGCGGCAGCGCGCGCGCAACGCAGGCTACGAGCTGGCGGTGTTCCGCCACTCGTTTCTGCCCGAAGCCCGCACGCAGCTCCCGGAGCGCGCCGGGCGGCCGGAGTTCGTCTACTTCGCGTGGCGCGTGTGGCGGGGCTTGGAATGGGAGAACCCCGAGCGGGACTGGTACGAGGAACTGGAGGGCGACATCCGCACTCCCTACCTGCGCATCGAGTCGAGCTTCGACTGGAGCCTGCCGCCTGGAGTCGCTGCGTCCGAAGTCGATGGCGAGCTGC
>Ga0075163_10007386_pt1 | contig 14532 bp, 16 predicted proteins | sample JI1023141ADNA_FD_71478 | JGI IMG/M metagenome (GOLD analysis project Ga0075163, IMG submission 71478) | Wastewater effluent complex algal communities from Wisconsin, to seasonally profile nutrient transformation and Carbon sequestration -... | ecosystem: Engineered > WWTP > Effluent > Algae...
ATCAACCCGCCGTCCTACGACAAGCAGTACGTCCGCGACTATCTGGAAACGCTGGACTGGGGCAAAGTTGCTCCCGGCCCCAAGCTGCCAGCCGATGTCATCACCCGGACCAGCGCAAAATATATCGAGGCGTATGAACGCCTGACTGGCAAGACACTCTAAAAAATACCGGGCGGCTCTGACCGCCCTTTTTCATTCCCCTCGCAGCCAGACAAACTCGCCATGACGACACCAAATCCCCTGCTCGACTTTTCCGACCTGCCACGTTTCGACACCGTGCAACCGGAACACGTCAAACCCGCCATCGAATCGCTGTTGACCGCAGGACGTGAGCTGGTTGCGCGCCTGACCGCCGACAGCACCCCGGCCACCTGGCATGATTTCGCCGGCGCCCTCTCCGATGGCCTGGAGCCTTTCGGCCGCACCTGGGGGATTGTTGGCCATCTGCATTCGGTCAACGATGTGCCGGCCTGGCGTGAGGCCTACAACGAGATGCTGCCCGAGGTTTCGCGCTTCTATGCCGAACTCGGCCAGAACCTCAAGCTGTTCGACAAATACAAGGCGCTACGCGCCAGCGCCGAATACGCCACGCTGAGTACTGAACAGAAAAAGGTCGTTGATAACGAAGTACGCGACTTCCGTCTTAGCGGTGCCGAGTTGCCGGAAGACCAGAAACCGCGCTTCCAGGCGATCATGGAAGAACTCTCCAGCCTCTCCGCCAAGTTCTCGGAAAACGTCCTCGACGCCACCAACGCCTTTGCCGAAATCGTCACTGACGAAGCCGTGCTGGCCGGTCTGCCGGACGATGCCAAAGAGGCCGCCCGAACCGCTGCCGAAAAAGCCGGCGTCGAAGGCTGGCGCTTCAGCCTGCAAGCGCCGTCCTACGGCCCGGTAATGCAATACGCCGACAACCGCGAATTACGCGCCCGCATGTACCGCGCTTACGCCACCCGCGCCGCCGAATTCAACGACGGCACGAGCAAGCCGGAATGGAACAACACGCCGGTGATGAACCGCATGCTGGAGCTGCGCCGGGAAGATGCGCAGATGCTGGGTTACAACAATTACGCCGAGGTTTCGCTGGCCCCCAAGATGGCCGACAGCCCGGCCCAGGTACTGGCTTTCCTGCGCGAACTGGCGGCCAAGGCCAAGCCATTTGCCGCCAAGGACATCGCCGAACTGCGCGCCTTTGCCAAGGACGAACTCGGTCTGGAAGACTTCCAGCCGTGGGATGCCTCCTATGTTTCCGAGAAACTGCTGCAGGCGCGCTACGCTTTCTCCGAACAGGAAGTGAAGCAATATTTCACCGAACCCAAGGTCATCGGCGGACTTTTCAAGGTCATCGAGAGCCTGTTCAACGTCAAGGTCAAGCCGGACACGGCGCCGGTCTGGCATGAGGATGTCCGTTTTTACCGTCTGGAGACGTCGACCGGAGAACTGGTCGGCCAGTTCTATCTCGACCTTTACGCCCGCGAAACCAAGCGCAGCGGCGCCTGGATGGACGAAGCCCGCTCGCGTCGGCGGACCATCGGCGGCATTCAAAAGCCAATCGCCTACCTGAACTGCAACTTTGCCCGCCCGGTCGGTGGCAAACCTGCCACCTTCACCCACGACGACGTGATCACGCTGTTCCACGAAACCGGCCACGGCCTGCACCACCTGCTGACACGCGGCGAAGAATTGGGCGTATCCGGCATCCACGGCGTCGAATGGGATGCCGTCGAACTACCGTCGCAATTCATGGAAAACTATTGCTGGGAATGGGAAGTTGTCGAAGGCATGACGGCCCACGTCGATAGCGGCAAACCGTTGCCGCGCGAACTGTTCGACAAGATGCTCGCCGCCAAGAATTTCCAGAGCGGCATGATGGCGGTGCGTCAGATTGAGTTTTCACTGTTCGACATGCTGCTGCACAGCGATTTTGACCCGAAAGGGCCGTTGACCGTGATGGACCTGGTGAACGAAGTGCGCCGCGAGGTAGCCGTCCTCTTCCCGCCCGAATGGCACCGCTTCCCGAACAGTTTTTCGCACATTTTCGGCGGTGGCTACGGGGCGGGTTATTTCAGCTACAAATGGGCTGAAGTGCTGTCAGCCGACGCCTATGCCGCCTTTGAAGAAGCCGGCGATCCCTTCGACGCCGCCACCGGTAAGCGCTTCCTCGACGAAATTCTCTCGGTCGGTGGTTCCCGCCCGGCGATCGAGTCCTTCAAGGCCTTCCGCGGCCGCGAGCCGAGGGTTGATGCATTGCTCCGCCATAGCGGTATGATTGCTGCGTAATCACGCCGCTTGGGGAGAACTATGATGCGTCCGCTGTTCATTCTGTGCCTGGCCCTGGCCAGCAGCGCTGTCTCGGCTGAAACCTACCGCTGGGTCGACTCGACCGGGCGCGTCATCATTTCCGACTCACCACCACCCAGCACGGCCAAAACCGTCGCCAAAGTAGGTGAAAGCAACGAAAACGCGGACGGTCTTCCTTTTGCCTTACGCAAGGCAAAGGAAAACTTCCCGGTAACGCTCTACACCTCGGCCGACTGCACAACCGACTGCAAACAGGCCCGCGAAATACTCAACGGACGCGGCGTTCCCTTCACCGAGAAAATGTTGCAGAACGCGGAAGACGCCAACGAACTGAAACAATTGGTCGGCGACGTTTTCATTCCCTCGCTGAAGGTCGGCAAACAAAGTTTCCGCGGTTTTGAGTCCGGCGCTTACAACAACCTGCTCGACCTCGCCGGCTATCCAAAATCAGCGCCGTATGGCAGCAAGCCTTCCGGTGGCTTGCCCCCGGCGGAAAAAGCCAACTAACCCAAAACCAGCAGGCAGGCCGCGACAAAGGAGTATCTGAATCAGCGGTGCTTCCTGCTGGCACAGTTACCCCCACTTCCGAACCCATGAAAATAGCCACCTGGTATCTTCATTGAAATAGCGCGACATTTCACAACCGAAATACAAAGCAATAAATCAAATAAATACAATGATTTAATCAAAACTGCATGGTGTTGATGTTGCACAGCATTGCACATAGAATGACCCACAGGTAACCCACAAAACGACTGTGGGTCGAAACTTGGACCGACAATGCTCAATGACCTGCAAATAAAAGCCCTCAAGGGGACCGGAACGCGATACGAAGTGACGTTCGGAGGCGGTCTATATCTCGATGTCACCCCAACCGGATCCAAGATATGGCGCTACCGCTATCGTCTGCATGGCCAGCGAGAGAAAGTGACGATAGGTCCATATCCAGCGATTGGGCTCAAGGATGCAAATGCCAACTATCTTGAACTGGCGTCAACGGTCGCCAAAGGGAAGTCGCCTGCCAGAGAACAAGTGCGGGAAAAGCAGCGCACCGACGAAGCCCGCACCATAGATGAACTGGCAAAGCTCTATCGGGTAGACCTCAGCCAACGATCGAAGAACACCGACGCTGGCCGGGGCTGGATATTCGACGCCTACATCATTCCGAAAATTGGACGCTACCCGCTCGCCGACATCACACCAACTGACCTTCTGCGGTTCCTTGATGGCATCAGAACAACCGCGCCGGCGTCAGCAATAGCGGTTCATGGAACGCTGAAGCGGATGTTTGATTTTGCAATCGCGCGTCAAGTAATGATCATCAACCCAGCCGCTGCCATTCCATCACGGGCAGTGGGAGAGAAGAAGGCGCGCACCAGGGCACTGGAGCCCCGAGAGATTGGGCAGTTGCTCAGGGCTTTGGATGGTGCCAGGGGCGAGGCCGAAACGATCAACGCTTTTCGGTTGCTGCTCCTGACCATGGTCCGGCGTGAAGAATTTCTCCAGGCAACCTGGGTTGAATTCAATCTTGATTCGGCGCTTTGGACAATCCCCGGCGAGCGCACCAAGAACGGCAAAGCGCACGTTGTCCCGCTGTCATCGCAGGCCGTTGAAATACTTCTCGAGCAAAAGGAAAGCACCGGCGGAATCGGTCTGATTTTGCCCGGCCGAACACCTGGCAAGGCACTTTCAACGGGAACACTTCACGAATCGATGAAGCGCAACAGCAGCTTCGGCATCGCTGCCTTCACGCCCCACGACTTCCGGAGAACTGCGAGCACGATCCTTCACGAACAGGGCTGGAACAGCGATGTGATCGAGAAGGCCCTTAACCACACAATGAAGGGCGTGCGCGGGATCTACAACAAGGCCGAGTATCTAGATCAGCGGAGGGAAATGCTACAGGCGTGGGGGAACTACGTGATGGCGCTCAAGGATGGTGCAAAAGTAATTCCGATCGGGGCATCCAAGCCTACCTAGCCAAAAAGCAAAAGCCTGCCGCTCGGCCTAGATGAGTGCGACGATTGGTTCAGTCCTAGGACCTAGCCTTGCGCCCATTGCCCGCACGGCGCCCCTGATTAGCCAACCCGTCTGTACTCTTCGCGTCATTCCACCGACGCTGGAAAACTTTTACCAGCGGGTAGTACAAAGAACTGTCAGTTGCCTGAGCCCGAGTCTGAAGCGTGTACACTGGAGTATTGTCGACGTCATCCTTTGGGTCGTAGTACTGGAGCCACAGATATCGATCTGAAAAGATCATCTTCCAAATGGGCTCATCCTCATACAGACGGATATCAATCGATTTCTTGTATTTCTCTACCAATGAACGACAGTACTCGATGCTGTCCTCGATTTCCTGCCTGTAATTCTCTTCGTTCTTGTTCAGCTCTGCCGTACGCTTCTGGAATCCGTAGCTACCCGGCTTCAGCAACAGGATGTGAATGCTTCCCTCAAAGTCCCTAATCAGGTTATGCATAGGGGATTGCGACGACCCGAAGGTATCCCATCCGGTCGCTCCCAGGATGCATAGGCGGCTCGGCCTAGTGTTCTTGATTTCAGCGACACACCTATCCCAATCCTGCCCTCGTTTGTTCTCTGAATCGTGATTGCTAAATTCTCGAAGGCCAATACCTTCGAGCATATGGGCGTACTGTCTTTCTCGGACGAGAATTGGGCGAATCAACTTCCAAGCCTTTACCGCGATGCCGATAAGTGCCAAGCCAACGAGTCCACCAGCCAAACGTAACGGATGGGCCGATGCGTATTCGCCAAGCTGGGTGCTACCTGGATTCCTGATGTTCTTAACAAGTGGCCAAAGATAATCTTTGAGGACAAAGCTCAACAGACCCATGGCTGGCCATACGTACACATGCCACTTGAGGTGATGCCACCATTCCGACATCACCTGGCGCCAGCTCTTATTTTCACCGCTATATGACAAGGTACTCCCCCAAGCCCAAAAAAAAACCCCCGGTCAACACCAGGGGCCTTTTCGAAATTTGTTATCGTCAGGAATTCTTTACGGCAACCGAATCATTTTCGTCGAGAGCGATATCGTAACGAGACGACGGAAATTCGCGAACAAGCGGACGATGCATTGCTTCTTGGGCGAGTTTTTCAGAAAAACGACGTTGCGCCCAGTCAAACCCACGCACATCAATAAAGGCTGCCGCACCAATCACACCAAGACCCAGCGTAATCGACAACAAGTCCATTTCTGTCCCCAAAAAAATACGCCTACTTCGGCGCAGAAAACGCGCGACTGTAAACCAGTACCGCGCGTTTGACAAGAACCTTAGCCGTGAAAACAGGCGAAGGCCTCATTGGATAGTATTCCCGCGCCATTAACCCGTCAAGGAAAAGAACATCAGGATATTGATACTCAAGTATTTTTTTGAAGCTGCCGTTTTCTGCAGGTTTTCTGCGGATTCCATTAAAAGATATGGCCTATACCCGATGAGCCGTACACACCATACATAGATCGATAGCTCGCACCACGTGCTGCATCGTCGGCAAGTCGACATCACTAATCGGTAGGCCGACCAAGGCAGCCTAGACGGTACCGATGGCCTGCCAAAAACACATCACGGCGTCGATCCCCCTGTCACGCCTTCCCCTCCCTGCCCAGTTGCCGCAATAGCTTCTTGGCCAGTGCCTCCGGCTGGCTGGTACCGAGCTGGTGACTTGCCCCGCCCTTGCCAGATCTACGCCAGCCAGAAACGCGCGCTGGCCAGCGTACAAAAGAAGCTCGAAGCCCTCGCTTGCCAGTGAGCGGACATCGACAACGGCATCATGTGGGCGCTGCTGCAGGAACTGGCCGACAAGGTCGAAGCCACATCAAACGAGATCCATGAATTCGTGCGATGACCGTCAGCAGAAATAGAAAAGACCACGACCACCCCGCTCCCGTGGCGGGGTTCTCATTTCAGGCAGACTTCATGTTCACTCTGGCGATTCCCACAGAACGTCGAATGCATACTCGGCATTGTCCCTGGTATCGAACGGCCCATCCGTTATCGGGTGAAAACGTTCGCCTCCGCGCAGTGCAATCTCAATATCTGCTGTTGTGCAGACACCGCCCCCCATGCCGCACACCCACCACTTGCCGGCCATTGCAGGGAAAGGAATCGGCTCGGCAAGTCCGTTTTTGGCTTGTCGACTAGCTATCCAACCAGGAATCTCGCAAAGCGCCGCCAGATCGCCAAGCCTATTGCGGTCAAATCTGCTCGAAACAAAGTAGCTGCCATTTACCTCGTCCGGATGATTGAATGGCCCGCCTACAACTTCGCAATATCCATCGCTGTACCGATGGTCCAATTCTTCAGAACTGGCGACTACCCGCGTGGTACCGCCACCCGCCTCGAAGCCAGGATTCACGGATGCGAGATCGACGTTGGCAATCCACCATTTGCCGGGAAGTTGTCGCAGTGATACCGGCTCATGCAACTCCATCCCGGCCAGCGTCGCCGCAACCGCAGGCGACATCCTGCTGAGCAGAGAACCAGGCGGCAAATCCGCACGCTCGGCAAAGCGGCTTACGAGGCACACAGGGCGCTCGATCACCTTGCACGCAGTGACTCCACCGGCCTTTGCAATCGCATCATCAGCGGCAACGCTGGCAGCTTGGCGCGCCTCGTACTCGCTCCGGTCAGTCATCAATATCACCCCGCTCACGCAGGATGGCGACGAAATCCTGATAGGCGCGCTCGAAGTCGGCAGCAACCGGCGAACCCGCCAACGCTTTGCCGCACTCCCCGTAGTACCAAGCCTGCGACTCTGCACCGGCCGTGAAGCGTAACCAGTAATCGGCCGGCTGCCCTGCACTCAGATCCCGGAGCGTCGTTTGCAGGTTGTGCAGCTTGTCGCAACCGGCAACCAGCTTGACCGATGATGAAGCGCCGGCCAGGTGGGCAACGTAGGCTTCCTTCCGCGGGCGCCAGGCCGGTTTCGGATCTTCCATCGCATCGGTACAGGCCTCGACGATCTCAGCGACGTCATCGCCGAACATCACGCGAACCGTTTCCAGCATCGGCAGGCCGCCGCAGTCCTCGGCCGCATCGTGCAGCAGCGCGGCAATGGCCTCGGCTTCGTTGCCGCCATGTTCCAGGACAGACGCGCTGACGGCCATCAAGTGGCTGATGTACGGCGCCCCCAGGCCCTTGCGTTGCTGGGTGCCGTGGATCTCGTTGGCGAACTGCAGTGCCAGGGCGAACTTGGGGGAAAGCAGCGGGGTTTCGTTCTTCTCAGGCATGGTGCCTCCTTATCGTCGTCGACCAGGATTTCGACACATGCCGCGGCCCTGGCCATACCGCGGCCGGACTTCAGGAAGTTTGAAACAGTGGGGATTGGGAAGGCTACGTGAGGCGCCAGAACTGGCAGCAGCCAAGGCTCATTCTATTCTCTTGGGATAGGCGAATCAACCAAGATATTTTCGCGGAAACGTGAGTTTTCCCTAGCAGCTGCGGGCCAATCCAAATGCCTGATTCGCTGCGTACTCCTTTGCGTACCTCTTCTTTGCGTACCAACGTTTTGGGTGTAACTGGCCATGTAACCTGGCTGATGTAACCATCGATCCATTGGTAACCAAGCTGGTAACCACTCCTTTGGCAACCATCAGCCCCCGTATCCAAATAACCGATTCAGCGCGGCGAAATCAGCCTTCCCGGCTTTCTCCCTGATCTGATAGACCGATGCCGAATAGCTGGTCGTATGCCGGCGCGTATCCGGGTTCTCGGGCTCCGCCAGGTAGCGCTTGCTGCGAACGCCGGGAACAATCTCGATCTCTTCGTTTCGGTTCAACCAACTGATTGCGGCGCGCACCGGGTATTCCTCGACACCCATGTGCCGGGCAATGTCCTGCGTCGTAAAGTGATCAGAATGGGACTCGACGTAGGCCTTGATTGCTTCAAGGACGCTGTCGCGAGTCACGCGAACGGCTGATCCATCTTGTTCGGTCGCCATCGGCAAGACCATCTGCAGGTAATCGAGAATCGAATTCTCGCGCACTAGCCAGCTTCCAGATTCCCGCGCGTGGTGGGACTCAGAAATTCCGGCTACCAAAACCCAACCCAACAGCAAGGCAATACACGGCTCACCTCTTCCGGTGGAGGAAAGCGAGCGTCCCAGCCATCGTTTTATAAACCAGTGCGTTGTACCGATCCCGTAGATGCCAGTAGGTTTTCCAATGCATTCCCTTCGGCTTCCCACCTTCCGGGTTGGCAATCCCGATTCCCCAGCCTAGTTTCTCCCGAATATTATCGGCTCGCCGGATCGCTCGATCATTGTCCGTTTCCCGCTGAGAGGCATAGGCCAGATTGCGACAATGCCGGCAGGTGAATACCTCACGTCCATACAGAACGGCGACGCGGCGACCGCAATCAGGACACCAAAACCACACACGTTGACCACCAAGATTGCAGTCAGTCCGTTCGATCTGGACCGGATATTCTTTCTCTTGCCATTCGCCGTTACGGATCTCGCTCCGATAGGCGATGACCACGCGACTGCCTTCTGCTCGCACCTTGATTGAGGCTATCTCGCTTCCTCTGCGCAACCAATACACACGCGACGTTCGGCCAGGCGTCAGCATCCCATCGCGCTTCAGCGTTTGAATATCGAGACGCAGGAAGCTGCTGGTTGTTCTCTTGGTGCTTTGGCGCCCGCTACCGTATCCGCCCATGGCCGACCTCGTCTTGGTAATCCGAAATCATTTGGCAAATTAACTGAACAATGTTGGGTGACCTGGCCGAAACAACCACCAGACGGTGATTTCAGCCGATTCCGATATCAGGAATTTACTTACCCTTGGGGTTGGGTTTTCCAATGAGAGAAAGCGCTGCAATTCCGCTTCTCTCCAAGCGCTGGCCGAAAGTCCTGTCCGCCCTCGATCTCGCCGCGTGCAGCAGCTTGGCAAACCCAGTTGGCCGAGAGATTTCGACAGTCAGCGCAACGCTGCTGCGACACCGCCATAACCAGGACGTCTTTGGACATTTCTCCCATGTGATTTGGCTTTCCGGATTCGCTTTCGCCTCCTGCTGACTTTCGCGGTCGACCACCCCTTTTCCCGTTGATCCTTGCCTGTTCCTTGCCGGCCTCGGTGGTGGGGCCGGTAGCCAGCCCGCCATGAAGATGGCAGCGGCCGTTCGGGGAAATACCTTGCTCCTGGCAAGGCGTCCCCGCTCTGGTTTTTGCCCCGCAAATTATGCTCATCAGCGCTGCGCAGCAACCCGTTCCAGGCGCAGACGATCCAGCACATCGCGAATCTTGTTCGAGAGAAGTTGATGGCGCTGGCCGGCATCCTTCGACTCGTGCTCCAGTTCCTTGTGCATCTGACCGATGACCGGGCCCGCAAGACGGTAGCGTTCGACCAGCAAGGCTAACTCACGGCGGCGACGCTGCTGATTTGCATCTTGGGTGAAGTCGCCCCCTTCCAGGATCAGGCGCGCCAGTAGCTTGGGCCTGCCGCTGTCGATACGATCGATTTCGTCTTCGGCACTCCACACTGATTGATGCCGGGCGCCCTGCGTGTTTCCAAAGGTTGCCAAGTCATTCTCGGCCTTGTCCCGTACGGCCTTGGCTGCCGCCTGTTTCTCGCGCAACATGATGACCTCGGGTTCATCTTCTCCGAAATCGGCAGGAAGATATTTCATGGCGCGAACTTCATCTCGTTCCCGCGAATAGTTACCGCTGTTGGCTACACTCATGCTGTTCTCCTTGTGGGTTGGGTTATATGGTTTGCTGCCTGCGCTGCCTTGGCGGCCGTCTTGCTATCGGGGGCGGCCTCTTCTCGGTGCGGTTGGCTGCCGGGTAACCTGTCCGGCCGGCTCGAGATGTCAAAGGGCAACGGTCATGCTGCCACCTCTCGCCGATTGAGCATATCGAGCCAATCACCAGCAGTCGGCGGGACTGCAACTTCGCACGTCATACCCTGCAGGCTCAGTCGACGGGCGGCCGAATATGCTGCTGCCTGCCCGGTGAAGTTGGCATCATTGTCGGCAAAGATTGTCAGCGTCTTCACGCCAGGGGGCGGCTCGAATGACTCAATGCCGTTCGCCGATACCACCGACCACACCGGGCAGCCGAATAACTGCGAAGCGGCCAGCGCCGTTTCAATTCCTTCGGCGATACCCAACCACTTGCCCGCAGGGGCCAATCGAACCGCGCCGCCTGACATGGCCTTGCCGGGCATCAATTTCTTTGCCGACGAAACCGGAGCCTTGCGGCCATCATGCAAATAGGTGCGGTGCAACGTCAGGCCGCAACCATCGGCGCCGACAACGCGCGCCACCATTGCGGGGAATTTTCCAACGAACGTTTCGCCGTCGAAATAGGGCAGCGCCGGATGCAGTCGAATTGAATCGGGCGACTGAGCAACCGGCAATCCACGCCCAGCCAAGTAACGCATAGCCTCGTCGCCCACTTGAAGCGGCCTTGACTCCGCCCAGACGCGGCGCAGCTTCTCCACCTTTTCGGCATCGCCCTGCTGCTTCGGTATCTCGCCGGCCTGAACGATACCTGCCGCCTGCTCGATCTCCTGAGCCGCTGTCCGAAAGTCCCAACCCTTGAGCGACATCACCAGTGACACGCCATCGCCAGCACCGCAGTGCGAACAGAAGAAGGTTCCGCGCCCGTCCTTGTCGTCAAAGCGAAATCGATCATTTCCGCCACAAATCGGACAGGGGCAGTGCTTTCCGGATAGTTGGCGCTCAGTCAGGCCAAAGCCGAGCAGCAGGCCTGACCACTTGCCTGCAGCGGCATCACGCACGTTAATCCGCATGGCTGCCTCCGCGTTTCTGCTGGGCCTTAGCCGCGGCGATCTGGCGCGACTTGATCCACCCCAGGATTTCCGGCGTCGGATTTGCGGCAACCTTACGCAATCCATTGGGGTGCTTGCCGCCGAAAAATTCGGAATATTTGTGGTATGCCCAGCCGGTCTTGAACCCCCTGGCCTCCGCATAGCCCAGCAGTTGAGAATACACATGCTGCCCCGCTTCCTTCTTGATCGGTTTCTTGCGCTCCACCTTTACCAGTTCGCCGTCGACCGTTTCCACGTCACTCTGGCGCTCCGGCGCAAAGCCGCACTTCGGGCAGGCGTGGACCTTGGCCGGCTTCACGAAATGGCACTTCACACAGGGCTTCGGCAAAGGCTCGACGCGCTCCTTTTTCTCGGCTGCCGCCACCTTTGGTTTGCCGTCGTCCAACTCAAGCGGCAAATCGTCGCAAGGATGGCCCAGGCGTGCTGTGCTGCCGGAGTGATCGAGCAGCAACGCGCGGGTTTTGCCATCTGCCGGGCGCAGGACTCGACCAACCATTTGAATGAAGCGGATCAGCGACCGGGTAGGCCGGGCGAGAATCATCACTTCACACGCCGGACAATCCCAACCTTCAGACAGCAATGCGACGTTCGACAGCACCATGGTTTCACCGCGTGCAAAGCGCCTCAGGATGGCGGCCCGCTCATCGTCATCAGCCCAATAATCGATGTGCTCAGCAGCGACGCCAGCGGCCTGGAACTGCTCAACGATGTGCTTGCTGTGCGCAATGCTGGCGGCAAAGACGACCGTCTGCTTCTCACGCGCCAGCTTGAACCAATGCGCCACGATATCGCCGATCAGTTCCGGCTTGTCAGCTGCGTCCTCCAGGTCTGACTGGTTGTAGTCGAGTAGCCCGTCAATCCCCTTGGAGCTTTTGACGCCCTTCAGGTCTGGTTCGGACGGCGCGTAAATATCGCAGTCGACCAGGTATCCATCGGCAATCAAGTCGGCGATCGTGGCGCCAACTACAAGCTCCTGGAAGAGTGCCCCGCCCAACTCGTTGTAATGCTTGCCCAGGCCAGCGGCGAACGGCGTAGCAGTCAAGCCGACTACCGGTACATTGTTGTAAGTAGCCAGCAGCTTCCGGTACTTCTCGCTGCCGGCAACACCATGGCACTCGTCGATAATCAGCAGCCCGACATCGGAAGGCAGGCCGCGCACGTGCACCGTGTCGATGGACGCCACCAACACGCGAGCATCGAGGCGGCAGGTATTCTCGGCCTGGATGACCCCGTGATCAATTCCGTAGCGACTCAGGACGGCACTGGTTTGGTAGATCAGTTGCTTCCGGTTCGCCAGGAAAACAACCTTGCGGCCTTTGGCAACAGCATTCTGGATAATGCTGACTGCAGTCAGCGTCTTGCCACCCCCGGTGGGCAGGTACAGAACCACACGGCGACAGCCCCCAGCCAAGGCAAAGCGTACTTCCTGCTTGGCGTGCTGCTGGTAGTGGCGGAGATCAAAACTCATCATCGCCCCCTTTGCCCGAATTTATGCCGCTTGGGTTTCCGCTGTGTACGTCCACTGAATAACCACCATCCCCGACCTGGCTAGGGCAGGTTGAACTTCCTTTCCTTTCCTTTCCTATAAGCGGCGTGCCGGTCGCGTCATCACGAGACATTGACGCGTCGTCACGCGTGCCGGTCGCGTCGATAACGCGTGCCGGTAATTTGCTCTTGCTCTCACGGTTATTGATTACCTGATGACGCGTGAAAGTTGGAATTTCTGCGTAGATTTTCCCGTCGACCGTGTAAAGAATCACAAGTCTAGTTTCGAGAAGCTCAGAGCACAGTTCATCAATATCGCAAGCATCGCCAGGCAGGAAACGCAGCTTGAAATTCCCCGGGCGCCAAGAGAACCGCCCCTCGCGGTCAGCCTCCGTCCAAAGGGCGATATAGAGCAGGCGAGCCAACGGCGATAGTGAAACGATGTCGTCTGACGTAAAAAATGACGCCTTGATCGTGCGGATGTAGGCCATGATCAAGCCCCCCGCAGGTCGAGGCAGTTGATCAACCATTGCGCGAAACTGGCCGGCAGCATGCCCCACAGCGCCAGGCGGACGATGATCGTCTTGACGGTTGCGCCGATCATTTCGCCACCTCGTCAAAAAAACCAGGCGCGGGCCATTCGGGAACGCCCAGGCTGTAGGAAGCCACGTTGCGGCGTTCGACCCCGCGGAACATGACCACCGGGCGGATCGTCGTGATGATGTTCCACCCAGCTGCGCGCAAGTCATGAATTCTTGCGGCGCACTCGGGAACCGCCATATCGGCCGTAATGACGAGTGAAATGATCCCCGGCTTGTTCCGGACAACGTTGAGCACTTGCCCGCATTGCCCGGTGGTAACTGGAGGGGTACGATCCGGATGTGTTGAACCTGCTTTACCAGACTCGCCCGCGGCCATGCGGGCGCTGTCATTTCTGGGGATGAGTGAGAGCTGTTCCATGATCAGTCTCCCCGACCATCTAGCACCTGGCGAATTTCGCCGGCCGACCAAGTCTTATACCTAGACCCACATATCTTTTTGCTCGGCGGTATCCGGCCTGATTTTTCCCAGCGCCATAAGGTCGACAAGGCCTCAACCCCGAGGATTGCCATTGCAACCGTCGACTTGATGCGCGCGTTGTCCGGATAATTGTTGAAATGCTGCGCCGCCGTAGCGGCTTTGATGCGTGATTTTTTCACGGGACTGCTCCATCAACCGGCACTTTGGCAAGTACCGGTGTGATGTCCCATGCTGCCCTGGACTAATTCGGGGCATTAACGGTGCCAGTCAATGAATGGCACCTCATTCGATCAAGCGACGGCGAACATCATCGATGTCCTTTCGGCTCAGGCCGCTTGCCAGCGTTAACCTAGTCACCGAGTCACAAGACTTCGCCCAAAGGCGATCGCGATCAAAATCAGCAAGCAAACTATATCGCGCCAGTTATCATTTTGCAACGTGGTGCACTCCCGTGCTATTCGTGGTGTAATTTTGTAGGACAGCAGACGAGATTTGACCCACAGATGACCCACAAAATGCACACCAAAGAACCAAGGCAACGAAACAACAAGGCCATTTAAGCACAATGAAAATTGCCACCTGGAATGTCAACTCGCTGAAGGTTCGCCTTCCCCATCTGCTCGACTGGCTGGCCGAGCAGCAACCGGATGTGCTGTGCCTGCAGGAGTTGAAGCAGGAAGACCAGAATTTCCCGCGAGCTGAAATCGAGGCGGCGGGTTATCAGGTCGCCTTTTCGGGCCAGAAAACCTACAACGGCGTTGCCTTGTTAGCGCGCCAGCCGATTACGGATGTGCTGTACGGCAACCCGCATTTTCCCGATGAACAAAAGCGCCTGATCACCGGCACCGTCGGCGACACGCGCGTCATTTGCGCCTACATCCCGAACGGCCAGGCGGTCGGCAGCGACAAGTACG
>Ga0075163_10007387_pt1 | contig 14531 bp, 12 predicted proteins | sample JI1023141ADNA_FD_71478 | JGI IMG/M metagenome (GOLD analysis project Ga0075163, IMG submission 71478) | Wastewater effluent complex algal communities from Wisconsin, to seasonally profile nutrient transformation and Carbon sequestration -... | ecosystem: Engineered > WWTP > Effluent > Algae...
AGCGCGTCGCGTCGCGTTGTGTCCAGCGCTGGCGCATCGCTCAACGGCTCGGAGAGCGCGCGAATGTAGAAACCGGTCCCACCCACAACCAGCGGTTCACGCCCATCCGCCCGCGCCGTTTCCATCCAGGACGCCGCGTCCGTCGCCCACTGGTGTGCCGAATAGCGAGACATGGGTTCGAGCACGTCGATGCCGAAGTGCCGAACGCGCGCGCGGTCCGCCGCCGTCGGTTTTGCCGTGCCGATATCGAAGCCGCGATACAGCTGGCGGGAGTCGGCGCTGACGATGGCGAGGTTGAAGTGTTCGGCGAGTGCCATGGCCACCGCGGACTTCCCCGCTGCTGTTGGCCCGATGACCACATGCAGCGCGCGTTGCACGACGGGCGGCTGACTCATTTCCGGCCGAAGCGGCGATCGAGCTCATCCCAGGCGAGGCGGACGATCGTTGACCGGCCATGCACGTCGTGCGCCGGCAGGCGGGTATTGGCCAAGGCGATGTACAGCGCCCGCATCTCGCCCGGCGAGAGTGCATCACCCGCCTTGATCGCCGCTTTGCATGCGAAAGTCGCGGCAAGCCGCTCATGACGTTTGGCATCACCGGCCGCGCGATCGCCAGTGAGCGCCGCGAGGGTCTCGCGCAGACACCGCTCGGCATCGAATCGTGGATGCGGCATCGGAACCGCCTGTACCAGTAACGAGTGTCCGCCGAACGGCTCCATCTCGAAGCCCAGCCGTTCGAACGCCGAGCGGTTCGACTCGAACGCCTCGGACTCTTCCGGCCCCAAGTGTAGTGTCAGCGGGAACAGCAGGCGTTGCGACGGCGATTCTCCGCGCTCGAGCGTGCCCATGAACTGCTCATACAACACCCGTTCGTGCGCGGAATGCTGATCGATCAGCACCACGCCGTCCTCGTGTTCAAACAGCAGGTAGGTTCGCCGCAGCTGCATCAGCGGCGGCACCGACAGCACCGGTGTCGCGTCGGCAGCCGACTCGTCGTCGACAGGTGCGGCGCCGACCGATGCCGACGACGACGCGTCGCGCGCCTCACCTGCCGACCACGCGTGTTGCTCGTCGTCGACCGCGTCGGCGGTCGCGCCGAACAGTCCCTCGAAGGTGGGACGCGGTCTCAGCGCATCCGGTTCGAGCGTGTGCACATCGCGGCGCCAATCGGGCGTCGCCGCAGGCGTCCACGTGCGCCACCCGATTCCGGCACTCGCATCCATCACGCCGAGGGCCCGTCGCACGGCCTGCTCGACGGCGCGCTCAACCGGCCAGCGATCGCGCAGTCGGACTTCTGCCTTCGCGGGATGCACGTTGACGTCCACGCCATCCGATGGGACGTGCAGACGGAGCACGAGCGACGGGCGGACACCGGCAGGCAGTGTCGAACGATAGGCGGCTTCGGCCGCTCGAATGAATCCGTGATCGCGAATGACGCGTCCGTTGATCATCAACAACGTGCGCCGCGTGCCCGTCCCCACGTCCGCAGGTCGCTCGACGAGTCCCGTCACGTGGACGGGACCGGTGACATCGTCGACCGACAGGAATCGTTCGATTTCCCGATGTCCCCAGAGTGCAGCGAGTCGGGCGCGCAGTCCGTCGGTCGCGGGCAGATCGAGCGCCACGCGTCCGTCGTGCCGCACGGTGAAGTGCACGTCGCATCGCAATGCGGCGATGGCGTGCATGGTGTCCAGGATGCTGCGCCATTCGGAACGCGCAGAGCGCAAGAACTTCTGCCTCGCCGGCGTATTGTAGAACAGGCGCGACATCGTCACCGTCGTGCCCCGCCGTCTCGCCGCATCTCGAGTTTCGATCACGGCCCCGCCCGCCGCTCGCACCAGCGTGCCCGCACCGTCTTCCGTGGCGGTCTCGATCTCCAGCTCGGACACCGAGGCGATGGCCGGTAGCGCTTCCCCCCGAAACCCATAACTGCGCACACCCACCAACTGCTCCGCCGACGTGATCTTGGATGTCGCATGCCGCGACAGCGACAGCATGGCGTCGCTGCGGTCCATGCCGACTCCATCATCCGCGATGCGCACCAGCGCCTTTCCGCCATCTTCGACGGTGATGGTGATCGTGGTGGCACCCGCATCGAGCGCGTTCTCGACAAGTTCCTTGACGACCGACGAGGGCCGTTCGACCACTTCGCCCGCGGCGATCTGGTCAGCAACGGCGCTCGGCAGAATGGCGATTCGCGACATGTCGAAGGCTACTGTTGCTGCGTCGCCGTGGGCAGTGCCGCGAGGTCCGCGGGTGGACGCGTGCGGTCAGTCGCGCGCCGGTACGACACCGGCGACGCAGTGCCGTTTCGCTGACTCGCGTCATCAAGCGAGTCTGCGGTGAGGCGCACGAGACGCGGACCGGGCAGCCATCCTTTCCGACCATCGGCATGCACCACGCGTCGCCAGATATCCCGCGACTCTTCGATTCGCACGACGTCGCCGGTCGCCACGCCGCCCATGGCGTCAGCGTCGACGCCTGGGGCAATACGCAATGTCTCGGGTCGCGTGACGACCGCCAACTGCGATGCATCGAGCATCCGCGCGCCCCACCACGCGCCCACGGCCGCGACCACCGCCACCGTCACCGTGAGAGTGGCAACGCCACCGATCCACGTGGCGCGCGCCGCGCGTGCGAACGGCGTGCTGCGGCGCGACTGCCACCGTCGGACGCCGACGAGCGACCAGCCAAGCAGCCAGCACACCAGGGCCACGCGCACCAACAGCGGCACGGGGATCATCGGCACGTCGGCAACGCCACCGCGCGCACCCGACGGCAACAATCCGAGGCGTTCCTGCAGGTCAGCGGCGAGCGGCTGGAGTCGGGCCGCACGCTGCCACGCGATGACCGCCTGAACGGTATCACCCGCCGCCCAGGCGGCCGTTCCCCAGTTGGCCAACAGATCCGGGTCGTGCGGTGACCGTGCCACCAATCCGGCAAATCGCTGCGCCGCCTCGATGAACGCACGACGCGCGTACGCCTCGTTGGCCGCCACTCGTTCGCTGGCCGCAACGGGGCGTGCGGGTTGCGCCGCTGCTGGCGATTCCGCCGCTGGCGATTCCGCTGCTGGTGATTCCGCCGCTGGCGTCTGCGCGCGCAGCGGCGTCGGCGCCGTCAGTTGCAGTCCGCACGCCAGCGCCAGCAACGCCACGATGCCGCGACCCACGGTGCGCCCACGCGGGACCGCCTCCTGATCGATCCGGCGCATCACGTCCGGCACTTGTCGCGACGCGCGGTCGGCGGATGTCGCCGTGTCTGTCGCCGCGTCTGTCGCCGTGTGTTCAAGCGCGAAGGACAATTCATCCAACGTGTCGAGCAGGGCGAGTGTCTCGCGGGTTGTCTGGCGCGTCACCCCGCTGCGCCGCAAGACTCGCGCAAGGTGGGTGCGCGACACGAGTGCTTGCGTGGGCAGTGCGAAACGCGACGCAATGGATTCCAGAAACTCACGACGCGCCGTACGCGCGATCGTGCGAACGGCACTTTCGTGCGCCCGTCCCATCGCTTCCCGTTCGGCCGTCGTCGCCACCTCGCGTCCTGTGCCCACGTCGGCGCGTGGGGCGGCTCGCGGCGCGGTCAGCCAGAGAATCGTCACCGGCAGCAGGGCCAGCAACGCCAGCCAGACCAACACCGCGTTGGGTGGCACACCGCGACCGTTCCATACCGGAGGTTCAGATGACGAAGGCGCGCCGGTGCGCAGCGGCAGGAGCACGCCGCCTTCACCTTCTTCGGTGGCCGCGAGGCTTCCGCGACGCACGCCGAGCTCGACGGGCGCCGACATCGCGAGCGCATAACGCGCCTGATACGGATCGAAGTAACTGTAGCGGAGCGGCGGCACCGCGACGCGCCCGTCGCGCGCTGGCGTGAGGATCCAATCAAACTCCTTGACCCCTCGCACCAACGGACCGCTGCTGTCCACCTGAATGCGCTCCGAACCCGGCACCACCGATGCCCAATCGAGTTCCACAGCAGGACGCGGAAGCAATTTGACATTCCCGGTGCCCTGCACGCGAAGCGTCATGACCAACGGATCGCCGACGCGCGCCGATGTCGTGTCGATCTTCACCAGCGAGGTAAAGACACCCACTGCGCCGTTGAAGTCTTCTGGGCGCCCATCGAGTGGCAATGGTCGCACGACAAACGACGCGCTCTCGGCGCGCACGACGAATCGCTCTTCGCGGCTGAAGTAGCTGGACGACTGTGGCAGCGTATAACTGAGTTGCGGCGCCGGAACGACCTGTTGGCCGGCGGCGACCGGAAAAAGAGCCCGCTGAAAAATGTGCGCCTCGAATACCGCGCCGTTGAACGTGCGCGGTGGCACACGCGTCGGCGTCCCGAGCTCGTAAGCGAGCAGTCCACGCAACTCGGGTGGGAGAAACTCCGGATTTCTCCGCAGTCGCGAACGCGCATCGGGACTGAGCAGCACCGCCACCTGATAGGTGGCCTGCTGCCCCACATATACCGACTCGGGGAGCACGATGGCATGAAAATCGATCGGACGCCGCGGGTTCACTTCGACGCGATCGAGAATCGCGGACGCGCCCTGGGCATGCGCACCGGTCGCGCCCGAGACACACGCGAGGACGGCCAGGCCGCCCATCCACCGGGCGATCGCCACGCGAGCCACGGCGACGCGGCGCGCCTGCCAGATCGTGTGAGCCAGACGCGCGATCACCAGTCCTTCCCGACCGGCGGCACTTTCCCCTGGCGCTGCTTGCGACCCTGCACGTCGCGTTCTTCGCGCGCCGCGCTGTTCAACAGGGCCTCCGCCTGACGCTGGTCGAGCGACGACTGTGACTGAGCCGGCTGTGGCTCCTGCTGCGACTCGCTGTTGCCCCCGCCGCCTCCACCGCCGCCACTGTTTGGCGGCGGATGACGCAGGGCCAGTTCGAAATTCCACTTCGCGTCGTCATCGGTGGGGCGATCGAGCAAGAGCGCGCGATATGCGGACAACGCCGCCGCGAGCGCATCGTTCGCATTGGGATTCTCCGCCATGCGTCCGAGCCGCAACTGCGCGAGCCCCGCGTTGTAGCGCGCGCGCATCCGGAGTTCGCCGTCCGTGCTTCGCCGGACGGCCTCCAACAGCTCGACTGCTTCCGGCAGCGAGTCAGCCCCCAACAGCGCTGTCCCAAGATTGTAGCGTGTCATCGCGGATGTATCGCCGCGCGTGACCATCTCCCGATACCCGCGAATGGCGCCCATGACGTTGCCGTCGGCGAAGAGGGCGGCCGGATCCGGCGGGCGCGCGCAGCTGAGCGCACTCGTTGCCACGACCACCAGGAGTAGGGGCGCGAGTGGCAACGACTGGCTGGCGTTCGGTCGGCGCGCGCGTGGCGACATGAGCCACGTGTCGTACATCAGCAGCAGCAGCGCCGGCACCAGCACCCACAAGAAACGCGGCACGGTATCCTCTCGCGCGTCGACGGTGCGTCGCGCCGTCCGGAGCGCGCGCAGCGCGGCGCGAACCCGCGAGGCCTTGTCCGACGCATCGGCCGCAACGAAGGTGCCACCGGCTGCATCCGCGACGCGCTTGAGCAGCGCCGGGTTGTAGCGCGTGGTGACCACCTTCCCGTCTTCATCGAGCTTCTGCCGCAACACAGTCCCATCGCGAATGGGAATGGTGCTGCCCTGTTCCGTCCCGAACCCGACCGTCACGATCGTCACACCCTTCTCGCCCGCCTCGCGCGCGGCGGTCTCGACATCTTCCGGCGATTCGAACACTTCGCCGTCCGTCATGATCACGAGTGCGCGGTCGGCACTGCCATCACTGGCCAGCAGCAGTTCCGTGCCCTGGCGAATGGCGCGCGCGATGGAACTGCCGGCCTGTCCGACGACGCTGGGATCGAGATTGTCGAGGAACAGCTCGATGGCCCCATCGTCGGTCGTGAGCGGCGTGAGGATGTAGCTGCGTCCCGCAAACGCCATCAGGGCGACGCGATCGGCGCGCGACATCGCGCGCAGACGACGCACCTCCTGCTTCATCCGCTCAAGCCGGGACGGCCGCTCGTCGGTGGCTGTCATCGAGAGCGATGCATCCAACGCGATGGCCATATCGATCCCGCGCGCGGTTGTCGGGCCGCGCGCGACCCCCCAACGCGGTCCGGCGAGCGCAATGCCGGCCAGCGTGAACACCGTCACCAGCCGCGCAGTGCGCGCCCCCGCTCCGGTACCGCTCAACGGCAACAAGCGTAACAGCGCGCTGGCATCGGCAAAACGCGCCAGCCGTTCAGACCGACGACGCGCCAACCGTCGGCGCAGCAGCCACGCCGCCAAGGGCAGCAGCAGCGCGGCCACGAGCAGCCACGGCCAGTCGAACACGATACGCGGCAGGTCGCTCATCGCGGGCCTCTCATGGCAGCACACCGCGACGGACGAGGATCAACAGTTCGGCAAACAGCGCGAGCAGGCCCACGATCAGCGGCCACCGGAATTGCTCGGTGTAGCGGACAAAGGCACGCTGCTCGACGATGGACCGTTCCAGCTGATCGATCTGCTCGTAGATGCGCTGCAGCGCCTCGGCATCTTTCGCACGGAAGTAGCGACCGCCCGTGGCGGTGGCGATTTCCGTCAGCAACGCTTCGTCGATTTTGACCGGACGATTTTCATAACGGAGGCCGAAGAGACTCCGCCCGACCGGTACAGCGGCCACCCCTTCGCTACCGACGCCGATGGTATAGATCCGGATGCCAAATGCCGCCGCTGCCTGCGCTGCGGTTCGCGGATCGATGGCGCCGCGATTGTTTTCTCCGTCCGTGAGTACCACCATGACGCGCGAGCGACCCGGCGCCGTGCGCAGACGGTTGGCGGCCGTTGCGATGGCGGTGCCGATAGCGGTGCCATCTTCCAACTGACCCACCTGCAAATTTTCGATCGCCGCCAGCAAAACCGGATAGTCGGTGGTCAGTGGCACCTGCGTGAGCGCCTCACCGGAGAAGGCCACCAGTCCGACGCGATCAGCCGTTCGCCCGAGCACAAACCGCTTCACCTTGTCTTTCGCCACTTCGATGCGATTCTGCGGCTGAAAGTCCTCGGCGAGCATCGAGCTCGAGATATCGACGGCCAGTGCAATGTCGATGCCTTCACTGGCAACGCGGGTCGCCCGGGCGCCCGAGCGCGGCTGCGCTACCGCAACGATGAACGCCGCAAGCGCGAGTGAGCGCAAGAGCGGCAGCACCCGCACCCAGGCGACGCGCGGGCGCGGGCCCTTTGCGAGCATGCCGGTCAGCGAGAACGGGATGGTCGCGGGCGTGCGCGCGTGACGGCGACGCCACCACGACCAGAGCGGCAACGACAGCAGCAAGAGGAGCACCAGCGGATGGCCAAAGCTCACGCCAAGGAGCGTGAACGAATCCCCTTGCCACGCCGTCCAGTCGATGGCCCGCAGCCGATCCACGACGTCGTTCACGACACACCGGCCGATTTGCGCCGTGATGCCCGCCGCGCGTCATCCTCGTGTGCCGCCTTGCGCTCGCGCTCGATGTGTTCGTTTGCGCGCCGCGCTTCGTCGTCCGCTTTGCGCCGGGCGCGTTCACCGATTTCGACGTGTTCCACGATGGCGCGCGCTTCGTGCGTCAGCGCCTGCGCGCGATCGGGCGAGACATCGCGCCGCGCGAACTTGATGCCGTCGGTTTCGGTGAGCAGCCCCGCCAGGCGCTCGAGCGGAACACGATCGTCCTGCTGCAGCGCATCCAGCAATTCGCCGCTGGTGGTGGACAAGGCCGCCGTGGGAGCACGCACCGCGAGATAGGTGCGCAAGACCTCGACAGCCAGGGCGACGGCGCGACCGCGTTCACCGACATTGGCGAGCGCGAGCCGCTCCAGTCGTTCGAAGTCGTGCAGCGCCCGCGCGAAGACATCGAGCGGCGGCACGACTTTCTTGACGACGCGCGTGCGCCACTTGCGACGCATCCACCAGAGTGCCAACAACGCCGCGACGACGGCGGCCGCCGGCCACCATCGCTCCCACCACGGCACCACGCGCGGGAACAGGTCGCGCGGCGGCTTGGGCACGTGCAGTGAGGTGTCGCCGGGCAAGACCGTGCGCACCGACACGCGCACACCATTAAGCGGCACCGACAGCACGCCGGCGGTTGTGCGCACGGTGGCGTTCGGCACACCGAGCGGCAACACCCCGACATCCCACGCCGACAGCAGGTACTCTGCCGTTTCCCGGCGCGTGGTCCCGGTCATCACACTGGTGACTCTGGCTGGCGCCCGCATGGCCACGGCCGACGCCGTGTCCCCGATGCTCGGCCACTGCACCGTTGCCTCGACGGGGACCTCGACACTGGCCACAAACACGAAGGGATCGCCCACCGAGACCGTCTCGGGGCGCACCAGCGCGCCCGCGCGAATCGGTGAGGGTCGTGAGACCGTGTCCGGTGCGGCGCGTGTGACGGAACGTGACTGCGCGTGCAGGTCGGTCGACGCCACGAGCAGGCCCACAACCAGGCCCACGACCACGAAGCGATGCGGTGAGTTCATCGTGCGCCGTTTGGTGGCCGCACGTAGGTGGCGCGCACGCCGCTTCGCGTGGGAGCGGACGACTTGCCGCTGGCCGGCAGCGCGTGGTCACGCACGGCCACTTCCGCGCTCGCCGCATCGCCCATCGACCCGCGTGGTCCGGTCCGCACGGCGCCATGCGCGCGCCGCGCACGTGCGCGAAAAAATGACAACAGCGCGTCGGTGTACCCGTGTTCGGTGTGCACGACGATCTCGTCGAGGCCCAGGCGGCCAAACAAACGTCGGCGCGCCTCGTCGGCGTCGGCGAGCCGCTTGGCAAAGGCCGCGCGAACGGCTGGATGCGAGGTGTCAATCTCGAGCTGCTCGCCCGTTTCCGGATCCTCCAGGCGCGCGGGTCCGATATCAGGCAGCACGCGCTCGGCGGGATCTTCGAGGGTCACGGCGATCACGTCGTGGCGTTGCGCGAGCCGCGCCAGCGGGCGTTCCAATGCGTCGCTGAGAAAATCCGAACAGAGAAAAATCACCGACCGATGCGGCAGCAGCCGCATCAGCCGATCAACGGCTGCGGACACCGAGGTTCCCTTGGAGCGAGGCGTGACCGTCAACAAGTCACGAATCAAACGCAGCGCGTGCTTGCGTCCCTTGCGCGGCGGGAGTGCGTGCTCGACCTGATCGGAGAAGAGCAGCAGTCCCACGCGATCGTTGTTGCGCACGGCGGTGAGCGCCAGCACGCCGGCGAGTTCGATCGCGAGTTCGTGCTTGAACCGTGCCCGCGTGCCAAATCGGGCGGAGCCTGAGAGGTCGATCGCCAGCATGATCGTCAGCTCGCGCTCCTCGACGTAGCGCTTGACGAACGGTCGCCCCATGCGTGCCGACACGTTCCAGTCGATCGAGCGCACCTCGTCACCGGGCTGGTATTCCCGCACCTCGGAGAACTCCATGCCCTGCCCTTTGAAGAGCGAGCGGTATTCGCCGGCGAATGCGGAATCGACGAGCCGACGTGTGCGCACCTCGATGCGCCGCACCTGGCGCAGCACATCGGCCGGGACGGCCGTGGCCGGGGAGATCGGAGGCGCGGTCACGACGACGGGGTCGAAATCAGGGTGCGTCGACAGCCGCGAGGATGCGCGCGACGATCGCGTCGCTGGTCACACCTTCGGCATCGGCTTCGAAGGTGGTGAGCACGCGATGACGCAGGACGTCAGGCGCGATGCTCTTCACATCGTCCGGTGTCACGAACGCCCGTCCACGCAGGAAGGCGTGCGCGCGCGCGGCCTGCCCGAGGGCAATGGTGGCGCGCGGGCTGGCACCGAACTCGATCAATGGCTTGAGGTCCGGCACACCCACTTCGGCGGGATAGCGCGTGGCGTGCACCAGTTCGACGATGTAGTCGACGATGCGTTCGTCCATATACAGCTCGCTGATGCGTCGCCGAGCATCGAGCAACTCTTCGGGCGAGGCAACCGGATTGATGACCACGTGGTCACCGCCCGCCATGCGCCGAAGGATCTCCTTCTCTTCGGCGCGGGTCGGGTACCCGACGCGCAGCTTCATCATGAACCGATCGACTTGCGCCTCGGGCAGTGGGTACGTGCCCTCCTGCTCGATGGGATTCTGCGTGGCGAGCACCAGAAATGGCTCGGCCAGCCGGTAGGTGGTCCCACCGATGGTCACCTGCTTTTCCTGCATCGCCTCGAGCAACGCCGCCTGCACTTTGGCCGGTGCGCGATTGATTTCGTCCGCAAGAATGATGTTGGCGAAGATCGGTCCATGCTTGACGCGAAATTCGCCGCTGGGCTGATCAAAGATCTGCGTACCGACCACGTCGGCCGGCAGCAAGTCGGGCGTGAACTGGATGCGCTGAAAACTCGTGCGGACCGTTTCAGCCAACGTGCGCACGGTGAGCGTCTTGGCGAGTCCGGGCACGCCTTCGAGCAGCACATGTCCGCCGGTGAGCAGGCTGATGAGCAGTCGCTCGACCATGTATTCCTGGCCCACAATGCGACGTGCGACTTCACGCACGACACCCTGTACAAGGGCCGCATCGGTGGATGCGGCAGCGCTGGTGGTCACGACGTGCTGCTCCTCAGGTCTGCAGGTAAGTCCGGTCGCGGAGCGCGTCCGGTTGGTCGAAGCCTATCGTAGTCTGCCGCGCGCCCGCTGCCGCCGCGAACATACCCGCACGGCGGCGGGAAGCTCCCAACGGCGCCGCGTACCTGGTCAGCGCGCCGGGAGGAGCGCATCGAGGACGGACCGCTCGGTACTGGTGAGCGCACGCGTTTCACCGACGGCCAGTTCGCCCAGGCGCACCGGGCCAAATCGGGTCCGCACGAGCCGTTCGACTTCGAGACCGAGCACCTCACAAATGCGCCGCACCTCGTGCGTCCGGCCCTCGGTGATGGTGATCTCGAAGGCCCATCGTCGCGATCCGAGCGGAGTGGCCACCACCTCTCGCGGCACCACAAGCCCATCGTCGAGCTGCACGCCGCGGCGCGCTTCGCGTGCGGCGCCGACCGCATCGCCTTGCACAGTGGCAATGTAGGTGCGTTCGACTTCGTTGCTGGGATGCGTCAGTGCATGCGCCGCGCGACCGTCGGTGGTCAGCAAGAGCACGCCTTCGGTCATGAAGTCGAGTCGGCCGACGTAAACGAGTCCCGCCACGTCTTTGACCAAATCGAACACGGTCGGTCGACCCTGCGGGTCTTTGCGTGTGGTCATGACCCGCGCCGGTTTGTGCAGCACGATCCACTGGTGCGCGGTGACGTGCAGGGCGACCGGTTTTCCGTCGAGCGTGACGCGGTCGCTGGCCGGATCAACGAGCTGGCCAATGACCGCCGCCTGACCGTTTACCTGGACGCGACCGTCGGCGACCGCCTTGTCGGCTTCGCGACGGGAAGCCAGTCCCGCACGTGCGAGTGCGCGCTGAATGCGCATCGGTCCTTCGTCGGCCGCCGCAATGCTGCCGCCTTTGCCGCCGGAACCTGGTGGTCCGACATCGCGCGTGGGACGTCCGGATCGAGCCGTCCCCGGCCGCTTTGCGCCGCGCGGCCCCTTCGCCGCCTCTGACGAGGCGCCGCGCGTCGGGGCGCCTCGCGACGGCGCGCCACTCTTCGCCGCGCCACTCTTCGCCGCACCACTCTTCGGCGCGCCACGCGACGGTCGGTCACCGACCGGGCGTGCGTCACCCTTGGCGCGACTTGGGCGCCCCGGTGCTGCGGGCTTGTCTGTCCCCTGCTCTCGCCTTGGCGGGCGCCGTCCGGGCCGCGTCACTCCGCCACAACGGCGCTGCCGGCACCGCGGAGCGCAATGGCCAACTCATCGGCCCGCGGCAACTCTTCGAGGTGGCGCAAGGCGAACTGCTCCAGGAACTGTGACGTGGTGCCGTACAGCAAGGGTCGCCCGATGCCTTCACTGCGGCCCACGATATCGATCAACCCGCGCTCGTGCAGCGACTTGAGCACGCTGCCCACGGCGACGCCGCGAATTTCCTCGATCTCGGCGCGCCCGATGGGCTGCCGATACGCAATGATGGCCAGTGTTTCGAGCGACGCCGCCGACAGTCGCTGCGGGCGGACCGCCACCTGCGCGCGCTCGATGGCTTCGGCGTATTCGACTCGCGTCAGAATCTGCCAGCCGCCGCCCTGCTCGACGAGCTCGACGCCGTGACCGTCCACGTCGTAGTGCTCGCGCAGTTCGTCGAGCGCGGACGCAACCGCCGCCGGACTCGACTCGGGGTCGAGGGTGGCAAGCGCCTCGAGCGCGAGCGGGCGCGGTGCGGCAAACAGGGCAGCTTCAAGCAGCTTCGCTAACGGCGTCACGACAGATCTCCACAGAACCAAACGGACGCGACTGCGCGATTCGCAACTCGCCCAACTTCGCCATCTCCAACAACGCCAGCAACACCGACAAGATCTGCCACGGCTCCGCGTCACGCCCGATCATGTCGGACCATCGCGCGTCCCGGCGCATGGACAACACGATCCGGATCGTGGACATCGCACCGGCCACGTCGAGCGATCGTGGCACGACGTCATGCAGCACCGGCTCCTTGGCCGTGCGCAATACGCGGTCGACGGCCGCAAGCAGATCGTTCAGGGTCAATGCCAGCGGCGCCGAGATCGGCATGATGTCGGCCGCCTGTGGCACCCAGCGCCGACTGAACTGATGTCGACGTTCTTCTCCCCGGTGCTCCAGCAGATCGACCACCTCGCGCATCTGCTGATACTCGAGCAGTCGCCGCACCAGTTCTGCGCGCGGATCTTCCCACGACTCCTCGCCATCCGCGCGCGGCAACAACATCTGCGCTTTGATGCGGAGCAGTCGGGCGGCCATTTCGAGATAATCGGCCGCTTCGTCCAAGGCGAGCGTACTGATACGCGCCAGGAACTGCTCGGCGATGCGCGCAATCGGGATATCGTAGATATCCACCTGCTCGTCGCGGATGAGCCCGAGCAGCAGATCGAGCGGCCCCGTGAAATGACTGAGCTCGACCACAAACGCCGAGTTGTCGCTGTCGTTGACGCGGAAGGAAGGTGCGATCACGGGCCGAATGGGTTGGGCAGCAGGTAGACGTCGTACAGCCGATCGGCGAACGCCTGCAGGAAGTAGGCAGGCGCGAGCCAGAAGTTCACCAGCGGCCGTCCAAAGGACAGCACGGCAAACAGCAGCAACAGCCCCACGCTGGCCAGACGCTGATAGGCGATGGCCCAACTGGGCGGGAGGAGGTACTTGAACACATGCGATCCGTCGAGGGGAGGGATCGGCATGAGATTAAACGCCGCGAGAATCAGGTTGATGAAGATGCCCTGAATCAGCATGATTTGCAGCACGGCCAGCGGCCGAACCAGACCGGGGATCGCAGCCCCCAGCATACCCACCAGCACGACCAGCGGTACGCTGACGATCGCGATGACGATATTCGTCGCCACGCCGGCCAGAGACACGATGATATCGCCACGCTTATAGTGCCGATAGTTGCGTGGATTGACTGGCACCGGCTTGGCGCCACCAAACACGACCCCACCAAGAAAATACAGCATGGTGGGCAGCAACACCGTCATGAACGGGTCGATGTGCTTGATGGGGTTCCACGTGAGCCGTCCCAACTGATAGGCGGTCGTGTCACCCTGCTTGAAGGCGGCATACCCGTGGGCGTACTCGTGAGCGACCATCGCAAACAAGAGGACGGGCGCCAGCAGTACGAAGGTCTGTACCTTATCCAAACTCGGCTTGGGCGACGGGGCGGCAACAGGAGCGCGACGGGAATCGACTGGTGATTCCAAGCAAGACTGCGTGGCAACCTAGCCCGTGCGCCATCGAGTGTCAAAGCGAGAAACCGGTCGACAGGTCTACCCCTGGCCGTCGCTGGAGTGCCGTCGCTGCCGCACGAGGAGCCGCTTGACGCAAGTGCTGTAGTCCGATACTTTTACCGGTCTCTCATCACCGCGCGTAAGGTTCATCCTTCGCGATGGGCCAAGTGTCGCGCCATCTCGCGCCGCGCCGCTTCAAACATCAAGTCCTGTACCAGAGGTTTCTGTGCCGAATATCCAGTCCGCAAAGAAAGACCTGCGGAAGTCGCGCGCGGCTGCAGTGCGTAATCGTGCGCAGCGTTCGGCGCTCCGTACGGCGGTGAAGAAGGCAAAGAGCGGCGGCAGTGCGACCGAACAGCTCGCAGCCGTTTCTCTGCTCGATCGCGCTGCTCGCAAGGGGCTCATTCATCGCAATACCGCGGCTCGTCAAAAGAGCCGTCTGGCCAAGCAGACCGCCGCCAAAGCGTAATCGCGCTGGCAGTCAGCTGTTCGCCGCGAGCGGCGACACAACAAAGGGGCCGGAATCTTCGCAGATTCCGGCCCCTTTTGTTTTCCGGCACGAACTGGTCAGAACGCAGCCAGCTCGCCGCCGCAGCGTTCGCAGTACCACTCCGTCGGGAAGTTCATTGTCCCGCACTCCGTGCAGCGCAGCGTCTTCTGCTGCTCGCCTGAAGCCGGTCCGCGAACCCCCGCCCCGGCCGTCGGATCGACGACCGACCGGAGAAACGCCAGATCGTCGAACCCGTCGCGCCCGGCGTCG